>Ga0209777_10000510_pt1 | contig 63718 bp, 107 predicted proteins | sample FrelakmetHBP12HB_FD_187147 | JGI IMG/M metagenome (GOLD analysis project Ga0209777, IMG submission 187147) | Freshwater lake sediment microbial communities from the University of Notre Dame, USA, for methane emissions studies -HBP12 HB (SPAdes)... | ecosystem: Environmental > Aquatic >...
TATTCCAAACCTTTTAATCAATTTTCTCAATTCTTTATCATTAATTACAGTAAATAAACTATCTACGATAGCAACAGTAACAGGTTTTATATCAATTATTCCATCACCTATTTGACCTACATCATTTGGATTCATCCCTATTTTGTCTTTATCCGTAAGCTGGGCTATCCATTGATCTCTTAGGTCTTTGGTATGGACAATTATCAAAGTAGTTCGTTTAAGTTTACCTATAACTGATACTCCGATAACAGTTTTTCCACCACCGCATGGTAATAATATACAACCTTGTACTCTTTTTATTGCAACTATTTGAGCGGTTCTTTGATATGGTCTTAATCCAAATACAGCGGTACAATTTATTGGCTTACCTACGGATCTGCCATCAATAATACTAAGTGATATATTGTTTTTATCTAATACTGATTTTAGTATTTTGATTGTTCCTCTAGGAACATGTACATATCCGAATTTATCTATTCTTGCACATTGAATGATTTCTGGTATATTGTTACTTATATATCCATTTTTGCTATATCTTTTTGCATTTACATAATTGGGATTATCAAACGATAATATACTCTTTAATTCAGCTATAACATGTTCAGGCAAATCTTTGATGATAATTTCTCCAGATACTAACGCTTTGATTATAGTGTTCGACATAATTGTATATCAATATTCTTTATGATATCAAGTTAATATATCAATATACCAACATGGACAGCAACGCTCGGAAAGCCGAATCTTTGACTAAGTAGTCTTAAATACAACTTTCCGAGCGTTACGTACTTTTATTGTTTACTACTATCGTTGTCTACTACTATCGATTTATAAGCCAAACGCTAAGGTAGGAGACTTTTGATCAAGAAAACGGATCTGTTTCTTCGTCTTCAGATTTGTTTTCTTTTTCGTTAGTCGATTCAAGTTGTTTGACAAACTTGATTGCGTCGGCTCTTTGAGAGGTTTTGAGGTCTTTGAAGCGTTTTACGTCGAATTTTTCCAGGAACTTTTTGATCTCATCTTTTGGCTGATTTTGCATTCGACGCATAATATCACTTACATCGTCTGCATTCATAGGGCCGTCTGATTGCTTCTTACTTGAAGATGATGATTTGGATTTCTTATTATCTTTATCATCATCATCGTCGTCATCATCGTCATTGTTATCATTTGTTTTTGTTAAATCATTAAGTTCTGCTTTTGCTAGTTTTTTCTTATCATCATCTGTAATTTTTTCTTCAGGCAATATGGAATATTTTGTTTTTTTACTACCTGCTTTACCTTCTCTTTCAATTTCAAACCACCATTTTTCTAGTCCATATTTAGCTTTTACTGCTTCTAAATCACGATACCATCTGACACCTTGTTCAAATATTTGTACTTTTTCTACTTCAACAATATCTCCATCAACTGTCTTTGTTTTTACAAATACATTGATTGAGAATCTGGCTTGTGGATCATTTCCTTTTTTACATTTTTTACAATTTTCACCTGTACACATTTCTGTGCTATCACCAGTCCAGTGAACCTCTTTAGCTTCAGGTTCACCAAGGAATGCAACAATCATTTTGTCGCCATTATTTTCTAATCTAGCAAACAATCCGCTTCTGCTTTTTGCATTTTCTGCTGTTTGACCTGCTGTATCCCAAGACATGATTATCCTCCATTTTCTCGTGCGCGTTTGAGAAAAATGATGAAAAATAACGGATCAATTCACCTGTCATATTTGGAAGTATTACCAAATAGTTGGCGGTTCCGTTCCCCATTTAGGGCGTTACGTGTTACCTGAACGCTAGATCCGTGTCAAGCGTCCATATAACGACCTGGACGATTTTTCACAACTAGTTGATTTTGAAGGAGATTTTGATGGGTGAGTAGATGAATCGAATATAGAGATTTATCTATTAGGCATAATTGTTGCTAGGTATTGCACACTAGCTAATAGACTGCTAGGGATTTTCTTTATTTATACTGGAGAAAATCCCCTAAATGTCCAGTTGGGGCTATCTGGATTACTCCAGTTAGCGCCTCCACCACTTCCTTACGGAAGACTTATATTTAGGCTTATTTTTCGTATTTATTGATTTCTTTTCGTATTTTTTTGATTAGTTTATTAGTTTATTACCGTCTTCTATAGATATATCGCCAGCTATAGATATATCGCCAGTTGTCTGTGTTTGAAATCCTAAATCATTAAATAACATATAGTATCTGTATGAAGTAGCGTAGTTTTCTATAGTTAATGATCTATACCTGAAATCGTGAAACAAACTGCGTCCGGTTATTCTAAAGTCACCGCCACTATCTTTTCTAATTTTAACTTCATCCATATTTAGTAATTGTTCTAGAAATTTGGATAATTGTTCCATAATATAGCTCCATATAAATAAAATAGCTAGTATATCAGTGGATCCGCAGGGAATCGAACCCTGGTCCGATAACTTTATCTCTTCTATTCATTTACAGGCTTATTCAGAATTAACCCTCTGACGGATTTGTGTTTTATCGAGCCACAACTCTATTTGGTTTAAATTTCGGAACCAATCAAAACCAACAATAAAAGATTCCTATTCTTAGTGGTTCACACTCTCTTAATTACCAAGAATATCTTATCAAGAGAATGTCCCCGCTGTTTTTAGGCAGCGATAGGGAGAGCACCGTTGTCGTTCTCGGTTCTTTTTGCTTATTTTTAGAGTAGATCAAGCTCTACTTGCCTGCATAGAAGCCTTAGAGTCACCGTCGAAACCATATTCGGACCCGATCATGCGATCATGTTAAGTTATCACAAAATATTACATACGTCAAGGACAAATTTAAGTATCTACATTATTCGTTATTATCTTTGGTTTTCTCAAACATCCACAAGATTTAGTTCTACCAGTCACAAGTTGACTTCTAATGACTGTTTTTAAATTTCCGCAATCACATTTTGTGTTCCAAAAACTTTTATTTTTATATGTATGAGAGAATGATAATACTGTTAATTTGCCAAATTTTTTACCAGTAATATCTTTTATTATACCTCTTTCTTTTTTAGAACAACCGCATGAAATTGTTTTTCCTGATCTTAATTCACTTCCTCCTATTGATTTGATATTCCCACAATCACATTTTACAATCCATCTAATTTTATGTGTTTTAGTATAATCAACATCAATGGACATAACTGTAAGTTTACCAAATCTTTTACCAACCAGATCAATTATACTGGATTTACCCTTAATACAACCACATGATTTTGTTGCGTAATCATGAAGTTGATTTGATGATAATATTTTAATTGTTCCGCAATCACATTTTACATTCCACATGGATTTTCTATTTTTTAGACAATTAAATGATAATACTGTAAGCATATTAAATCTTTTTCCAGTTAAATCGACTATATGACTAATTCCTTTAATGCATCCACATGATCTAGTTTTACCAGATTTTAATTGACTCGCTTCTATTGTTCTTATATTTCCACATTCGCATCTTACATTCCAAAGGCGATGACGACTTCCATTAGCTGTTTCACGAATACAATCAAATGATAATACTGTTAATTTACCAAATTTTTTACCAGTAAGATTTTCTAATCTATTTTGGGGTTTATGATTTTTACAACATTTACATTCAGGTATTGAAAATAATTGTGCGTCGGATAATTTCAATGTGGTTCTTAATCCACACTCGGTACATTCTGATATCCAATATTCATAATCATCTCTTCCTTTATTTAAATTTATTCTATCAATCGTTACAAATGTTCCAAATTGTTGGCCTTGTGTAATCATGATATCACCACGTACTGGTTAGTTGTGGTAAGCATCAATTTTTTATTGCAAGTTAATCTATTCATTCATCCTTCAACTTATTTTTAGTAGACAAATCAATATCTTGATTCCCAACATACATTCCAACACGAAAAGCAGTCTTATCAATATTACTATGATTAGACTTTGATGTTACCATTTTCATTTCTTTTCTCATAAAAGAATCAGCCTCTTTTTGCCTGTCATTGACCAGAACAATAGCTGTTAATGTACAGTTTGTGTATACCCCTTGTTCTATTTCCTTTAATTTTCGATCAATACCGGCACATGCACCATAAAACCAACTATCATAATAAATATGTCCTTTGCCTTTGCAGTATTGATCGGAAAGTCTAACTAATTCATTCATAGAATACATGAATAGATACTTAGACATTTCGATATCACTTTCACGACCGACTAGATGCAAATTGCTATCTCCACGATATATTCTGTCTTTAAATGATGCACAACCGCAATGTTTAGCTATTATATCAAACAGAGTGAATTTCCAACCAGGAATTCTACCTGATGAATATGCTGCATTCTGATCAATCTTTATATTCTCTTGTTTAACTCCGGTTGTCATCTCTATTTCTGCAACAGAAATTCTGTGCTTTTGCATTAATACATGAGCCGCCGATATTGCATTCTCAGCTTCATGTATATTGGAGCTTGTTCCAAGTCGCAGAAGCTTTTTCACTCGATCAATGATAGAGGATTCGTTGTTTTCCATAAATAGCTCCCCAATGCAGTATTCAGAGTCTGTTTGTTTAGTAAGGGTCAGACCTTTGATTGTTTTTATGTATTAGGATCCACCATTCTCTAATGCGTCTGCACAATCATCGCATTGATAATGGAGCTGAACATCTTTTAGTGTGAGCTTATCAGGTTCACCACAGGTAGGGCAAGGATAGATTCTGGGATTATCAGGCGTTTCAGCCCTTAAGGCTGAATTACCACCTGGATCTGCAAATTCTGAGCGGTCATCATCAATGTCATCTTCATAATCATTATCGTCGTCATCATATGTATTCATAAATAACCTCGATGTTTTTATGTTAGGTGGTAACAAACATGGAACCGTTACACCCTAACCCAACCAGGGGCAACCTGTCAAGGTAGGTGTAGGTGGGATGTATGGAGGGCTGGTTTAGGTGGTTTGAATATATTGATACATTCCGCTATAGAATGAACCTTTATTAAAAAATTCATTCATTTGAGGATATGATTCAATATCGATGATTTCAATATCTAAGCCAGCTAATTGGTCTTCTGTGAATGTATTAATGAATTGAATCATAGCTTCTCTATGGCTATCTGCATAGCAATGTAAAGAAGCAATTACTTCGCACCAGTGTCCAGTCACGATATATCTATTCATTATGTTGGGTACCCTAGTTAGTAGAGAAATTAGTCTGTGGAATAGAAAAGCCAATTTTAGATTGTAATTCTTTTTCAACTTCGTTCCATTCATCAGCTATGCCAATAGCTATCGAGGCTATCATTTCAAAATTAGGTGACTCGATGCTATGGTTGATAAACATAATTCCTGTTAGATTATCTTTGATAGCAACTGCAAACCAACCGTCTTCAGTCTCTAAAACAAATGGCAGGTATCGTTTGGTATTCATACCCGACAGACGGCCTAGCTATTCGGTATCTGACAGCAAAGATCAAGCATCAGGGTCAGGGTCAAAGTTGGGCCATGGTTGGCCGCAAACCAGGGCAGGGACCGCGAGCCAGGGGCAGGACGGCCAACGACTAGCGCAGCGGCGTCGAGCCGTTCTAGGGGCAACCTGGACGCGCAGCAACAGGCTATCCCACATTTGAACACGTATTGTTGTACGAAGGTACGTAATCAAAGGTTTGATTAAATACAGCTATCCGACCTTGTTTTAGCAAAGCCGGTCCGCTGTTTTGTTTGTTCTGGATTGTTTAGGAAACGTTGGGGTGAGAGCAGGGGAGTGGAGGTAGGACGGAAAGCGACGTTGACCTACTTGGTCTCGTCGATTTCCTCGTCTTCCACGCTTTCCGCCTTCAGCAGGTACTTCGTCCCGCGCCGCTCACCCACCGTGTAGCAGGTGTCGTCGCCAATCATGGCCTTCAGCACACGCGCACACACCTTCGTGTCCAGGCCGCACTTCTTGGAAATCTCGGAAACCGTCTGACCGTCGCGGTCCAGAACTTCCATGATGGTCTCCTTCTCCTCGTCCGTCGCCTTCGCCGTGTTGCCTGCGGTGCCAGGGGCCTTGGCAGCGCGTGGCTTGATGCCAAAGCGGTTGCAAAGGAAGGACAAGCGCTCGTGTTCACCGGCATCCGTGAACATGGAATCGAACTGCACGAGGGACTCCTGAGCACGAATCTCGCGCCCGTCGAACGTCGAGAGATTGGCCTTCATCGACTTCAGGCTCTCCTCCGATGCCTGAATCTTCTCGATCAACTCCTTCTTCTGCGCTTCCGCGTTTTCCGGATTCCAACTGGCCTGCTCGAAAAACTTGGCGATGAGAACCTTCTGACTGTCGTTGAGCTTGGGAGCCTGTTTTGCCATGATCCTATCCTGCCTTTCGATTGGAACCGTTGCCTATCGGTTCTGTTTGCTGCATCCAACGCCCACTATAGTCAGCCTAATCCCAGTGTCAAATCAAAAATGACAAGCCTTGTTCTTTTTTTTTGTTCAGTAGCACTGTAACGATAGGCTATCCTTAGCTATGGTTAGGGTCCGTTCCTTATTTTAATGATTGGGGTAGGGTTCATTTTTCAAAAGTTATCCGTTGGCATGGTCTTTGCTTTTACGCAATGCGCGCGTTCCGTTCTGTCTTTTGGGACAGATTCGTTATTTTAATGAAAGTGAGGGGCTGATTTATTTAGAAAGACAGATATGGTCAAAGGAGGCCAAAGATAGGTTGACGTAATCAAAAGGATTAGGCTTCAGGGGATTGTGTTCAAAATGATTAGGCTTCAGGGGATTGTATTCAAAAGGATTAGGCTTCAGGGGATTGTGTTCAAAATGATTAGGCTTCAGGGGATTGTATTCAAAAGGATTAGGCTTCAGGGGATTGTATTCAAAAGGATTAGGATTCAGGGGATTGTGGTTCATATTAGCAACTCGCGCAATATGATTCGTCTTCCTCGATAAAGCCAGCCTCTTCAAAGCTATAGAATCCTTTCGTGGTTACAATTAAATGATCCAGAACTTTGATTCCTAAAAGTTCACCAGCTTTAACAGAATGCCTTGTTAATTCAACATCTGATTCACTAGGATCTAATCTACCGCTAGGATGATTATGGGCCACAATTATGTAAACAGAACCCATAAGTATAGCAGCTCTAAATATATCTCGCAAATGCACACCAAGATTATTAGCTGTACCGCGGGCTACTTCTGTTATACCAAGTGTATTCATTTGACTATCTAGAATAACAACGTAGAAAACCTCTTGTTCCTCGCTAGCTGCACGGTCTTTAATGGCACGCCAAACATCTTTTGCATTACGAATTGTTCCAAGAATAGGTTTGTCTGTAAATTTAGTATCTCTACATACTCTAATCCATTCAGGCTTATCTATAGGAATCTTAGCTATTGCACATGCTTGTTTTTTCATGATTGCCCACCCCTTTTAGCTTTCAAAGAAATACCAATTCAGATATTTTTGGTATTTTGCCATTGATTCAAGTTCTTCATATGGCAAACTTTCTAAATATTCTCTATACGAACTAAATTGTTCACCAGTATTTGGATCAGTATATGATTTTTCTTCATCATCCATAACAGACCTCATTTATCATTCAAATATTGATTTCCATATATCATTGGCCCAAGTTTCATAGCCTTTACCCATAGGATGAACACCGTCGCCGGACATTTTAATATCAAATAATTGTGAATTGATTACTTTCACTCCAGATTTAACAATATGGTATCTAACAGAAGGCATACTATTGAATTTAGTTATATTTGGAGGCATAACCCATATATTAATAGCAGATGACGATAATTTATTCAATACAGTTTGAATATCTTTATCTAATGTATCTTCAATAGTATGTCCATACATATCTATCGCATAAGCATCGTTTGTTCCTAAAGATATTAGTGATATAGTTGGCTTAAAATCAATAGCTTTTTGAATCCATGACTTATGAGCCCATTGATTTATACTTGTGCCTCCTATTGCATTTGAATCAAAAATAGCGTTATTGTTTGATGATAATTTAGCCAGATAAGGACGCAATCCTACCGCTAGCGAATCTCCAAGCAAAAAGATTCGCTGCCCAGACGGATATAGTTTCGATTTGGTCTTGTAGTCAGATATTTTTCTGGCTGTTATACCTAATCCGAGTAATATTAGTATAACAGATGTACCATATAAAGCGATGGTACCACTATCTATTTTATTTGGATTTTTGTTTACTCTAATCGTCATCGTCATCACCGGAGGCAGAATTATTTACTTCTACCTCCAGTGTACCACAATGTTCGCAAGCTTGTCTAGCAGTTTTCAGTCTTCCACAATTTTTACATCTCGTAAACGTAATCTTGCTCACTTTTTGAATATCTAGTATATCCTGGTTCAATTGTTTGATTACGTTATTCAATCCACCCAAATGTTTTTCTATCACTAGTAGGTTATCGCTTTGAGTAGCCGCTTTGGCCAACATGATAGCGTTGTGTAATTTGTAATTAACAGATCCCCTTACCCATCCGTGTTCTGTATATACCTCTATCGTAGGCCAACCTGTATTAGTATCAATACACTCTAATACAGATTCAAGACCTTGTTTATTAGCTAATGTGGCAGCTTCCAATTGATAGAATTTTTTAAGCAGTTTGCGCTGTTCTTTTAGATTACCCTGTAGATCACTTATTGTTCTACTGGATTGCTCCAACATTAATGAGCTTTGTTGGATATTATTTTTCATTGTGACAAATTGATCCGCGTCAATTACATAAGCTTTATTTTCTGATATTTTTTTATAAATGTCTTCTCCACCTATTAAATTCATCATAACATTATTAGTTTGAATTCTAATATCATCAACTAAAGACTTTAAATCTTCTTGTGTTGTAATCAACATTCCTTCATCAAGTAATTTTTTTGTATTTTCTTCACCAGCTATGTTTTTGAATTTTTCTAGTAATGTAAGAGCCCTACACTGTTCTGCTTCAGAAGTTTCAGAAGTATCTTCCGTAACCATAACTTTTTTTAATTGTGAAACAGTCTCGGAATCGATTGATTCAGACTTATCGTTATTTTCATTTTCAGAATTTGAATTGGTATCATTATCCATTGTGCATCCTCATTCCGATTTTTGATCCGCTTTAACCACTATAATAGCAGTAGGTAGAATTTGAGACTTTATTTCTACTACTACAGCAGTGAATCTTTCCTTCTTATAGTCTTTATCTGATACTTCCATTGAAAATAGTTTTATAGGTAGAATCTGTATGTCCAGAAATTCTCTTAGTTTAGATACATTTTTATCAGTATGTAGAGATAATCTAACAACATCAAGTACATCAAAAGCAAATTGTGATGGTGAGTTTCGTTCGGATAGTTTTATTTTTTTCCATGTCTTACCATTATCATCATTTTCTTTATATACTTTAACATCATCTTTAAAGTTAATAGCAGAATAATTGATCATAGTGTCGCATATATTTTTTAATATTTGTTCAAAAATAGCAGACTTCATATCATATCCATCTAATACTCCTCTAGTGATATGGCCTCCCAACGTTAGACCATATTCTTTAAGTTTATTCATAGATATATTGGAATTAATCACTGATATATGTTCTTCAAGAGTCTGAATAGTTGTATCTATAATTAGATGTTTTGTTGTGGGTTTTTGTTGTATATTCTCAAATTTTGAATCAATAAATATCCAACCTGCACATTTTGGATCATTACAAGTACACGATTTAATATCTTTTTCAGATTCATTACCAATTAACACTTTCATGTTAATAAGATATAGTATAAATAATTCCTTTGAGATTTTCATCAAACGGCTTCCTGTATGGTTTTATTATCTTCTGCTATAAATCTATCTAGTATCTTAATTATTTGTGTTTTTGCAAAAGGTCTATAATTCCTATTTCTAATATTAGACGATACTAGTTTATCTGATATTTTATCTATGTTTATTCGGTCAACGAAGTAATAATTAAATACTTGTCGTATCACTTTTTGTTCTTCAGGATCTTCTACAAATTGTCGGTTTAGATTTTTACCTAATAGTTTTTTATATCCATACGGAGCTATTTTAGATTGAGAGAGTATTTTTTCTTCTGGATCCTGACAAATTTGTTCTAATGGTTTTGATCTGAATTCTGTTATATTATTTTTTCTAGCTATAGGCCAGTATGCTATTTTTACTCGTTTTCTCCATTCGTTATCAAATGGATATGGTTTAAGCATATCTTCTAACCAGTAAAATGCCTCTTCTTTAGTTTTCCATATTATATGTAAATATACTCTAGTTCCATCTATTAATATAACCCATCCAGTCTTTTCTGGAGAAAACTTCTCGTTTCTTTTTCTTACTGTTATATTAGCCATCACAATACCCGAATTACTAGACTTACCAATTCATGTTCATATATTAACACCTATATATCTATTTGCTTGAATAATAGAATCTCTCAGATTAATCCACACATTATCATGTGTGGCAGCCATTTTAGCCGATTCAAATGCAGGATAGAATTGAAATGATCCCATCAGTTTAACAGCTTTATATGCGTAAGCTAGTGTGACTGAGTTAATCATCATATTATACGTCGCTGCTGTCATTAATGTATTTTCAAATACATGTAATACACCTTCCGCTAATTGTCGGTATTGATCTTGAGATAAATTATTTTGCGGAGAGCTGTTAGTAAAGAATATATTTGATGGTACAGCGGGAGACATAGAATTATTAGGTAATACGTTAGAACTAAACGGCGACTGAGGTTGAGCCGATAATCTTGGATCAAATGCATTATTACCTACATTAGATGCTCTTTGTTTTTTAGCGCGTCTTTTTCTTCTTTTAATAGGTGCAAGTTTAACGGGCTCGTCTTCCTCTTCTTGACCTATATCATCATCGTTATTATCATCATCGTTTTCAGATGATTCGTCTTCATATTCATCATTTTCTTGCTCTAGTTCTACTGGTTCATTCTTTTTTCTTCTAGGCATAGTATCAACCTTTTGATTTACATTGTTAGGGTTTTGTAAATTTTGTATAGGTGCACCCCAACTAAATATCTGCCAACCATCCATACTTTTATTCAATAAGCTACCATTACCAGCTTGTTTAGCTGACCACTCATCAAACATATATTCTTTGTTAAACTTGTTATGTATATATGTGGATACTTCCGCTGGATTAGAGAATCCCCTTAATGGCTGATCTGGTAAGGGTTTGTAGTGATAATTTGTGTCATTTGGATCACCTTTATAATCATCCGAATAGCCCAACGCATAGGCTTTATAATTGCCAGCAGGGGTCTTAGCTATATATATCTGAGCTTTTTGCATTTTTATTCAGATTTGTTTTGATCTTGACCAAGCTTAACCGGTAATACATCCTCTATATTATCAGATGATCCAGATTCGGGAATAACCACCGATATAGTTTTCATATCAGCATATCTAAGATTATTTGTATCTACACCTTTCATACTTTTTTCTATTTCTTTTGTTCTTTTTTCTAGTTGTTCTTTCATTTGTTTGATTTTGGTCTTCCATTCATCGTTAGATAATACAAGATCAGGAAGAATAATCAAGCCTATTAATTTATAAACATCATCTTCATCTATTGGATAAAAGATAGGTTTTATTGTTTTTTTACTAAAAGTACCTTCACGTACCTCTTCCCATCTTACAGCTTTAGTGCCGTAGATTTCCTCATATTCAAATATTCTGTTGTATACCTCTTTGTAATTTTCTGAAGTAATCTGTTCTACACATATCATTTTTGCGCAATACCAAATTATTGTTTGTACTTTTATGGATAATTGTCTTTTTCCGTCTGACAATTTTTCATACAACTTTTTTCTATTTTCTATATCAATATCATCTAAATTATATTGAATTGATTCAAACATAATCGCATTATACTCCTATTTAAACAAATTGTTCAGGTTTAATTGTGTAGTACCTATATTATCACTTTCAATAGATATTAAAGGAGCTATCTCATCTTTCGGCATCAACTGATCCTGCTCTGATATTGGAACAGGTATATCAGACAAAGATTTACCGGCTAATATCTCTTTAGTTCTGTTTATGTGATACTGAATTGATTCGATTATTTTTATGATCTCGTATCTTTGTTTGTTGTCAAATTCTGTATTTGTGAGTAGGTACCAAGAAAATGCATCGAGTCCACATCTGAATATTTGTGAGCCTAGATTGATAGCTTCAAATGGTGTCAGTTTTAGTACTGATCTAAATTCTGGTTTTACTTTTTCTTCAAGTAAAACCATATTAACTTCTGCACCAATTTCTTTTTGTTTGTTTTTGATATCTTTATTAACCACCCAATGACACAAAACAAGTGCCACTTGTTTCATCATCTTTATATGAGAATATTCAGCAACCCAATGAGACATTCTCATTGTATTATTATTCCTTTTGGTCACATCGATATGGTAAATTAGGAACGATCGATCTTAGATTACTAACAGATGCTATTCTTGGGCTATTGCTACTTAGATTGATGTTTTTATTGATTAGATGTTTGATGAAGAAAACACATTCATCAAATCCTTTTATCTCCACAACAGATGGTTTATATTCACCTTGTCTAATAGATTCAACACCCATACATATTAGTTTTGTTCCCAATTTGATACACTCAATGGGCGATAGCTTCATTCTTGAATAGAATTTTGGTTCTACGTTCTTTTCAACAAAATTGACACATACGCATCTTTCGTTACTCTTGTCATCATTTAGGTTTTCGTGTTCAAATGAAATAGGTTCGATTTTTTTGTAATTGTTGCTATTGTCGTTTTTATCGGTAATTTTGAGAACCCATCTACTCATTTTCATTGTTTTGCTCCCCAATTCAAAATAGTAAATTGATCACAGACAACGCATGTGTATTATGTTTGGAACTGATTAGGTGGGCAAGTAGGATAGGTTCCATGTTGGATGCCCCCTGGCACCAGTTAAAGTAGCGTAGCGCCTACTACGCAGCACGAATCATCGGCACTGTACGCCTGTCTGGAGTACTAGTCAAGACTCTGATTTGACCTTAACTAATGTCAAAAACTTGCCGGTTCAAAAGTTAAATAAGGCTGAGTACTTTCTAAATCCATATCATCTGTACTATTGCTGATATTAAATTCTATATCTTTATGATATTCGCCAGAATCACTGTTGAATAGTACTACATCCATATCTAACTGGTCAGAATCTAGTTCACGTAGCTGTTCTAATAAATCTCGATATATCATGTATGTCTCCATATATACCATTATATCAAATCAACATATCATCTAGTCATTAAAATTTAAATGGTTTCAGATTTTGTTTATGCCATATACTTAACATAGATCCATAATGTCTAAATTCTTTTGCCCATTCTTGGAACATCTGTAGATCGTCGAATGTTTTGAAAGCAAACTCTTCTAATTCTTCAACAGTATCAAATCCATAGTGAGGTTGATCTTCAATGGCTAATATTCTATATCTTTTTATTAAGTCTCCATCCAGAGTTTTGTTTAGATTAAATACATGTACAGCATACAATTTATATCCGAACTTGCCATCTTTATCCGGTCTAGTTGGTCCATAAAATGGAAAACTAGCCTCATACTTGAGTTTCGTGAACATTCATATCTTCCACTATTTTATTTCTCTTTTTACAATAGAAGGTTGTTTAAAATGACACGTACAAGCACCGCGACATGTTTCACATTGCTCAGCGGGATGGTCATCGCATGGACAAAGATCCTCGTCTCTGATTTTATTCCGTTTATTATTCCATTCTTCTATCGAGTATTGTTCAAATTCTTCTATTGTATGATGTTGAATACTGATTGTTATCTTATTAGTTGTCATTTTTTTGGCGGCCTTCCAACAAACTTAACACCTAGTTTCTCGAAAACGCCCATTTCTTCAAATAATCGTCTATGTTTCTTGATCACATTGATGATTAAATCAACTTGAGCATCAGATATAGGTTGAGGTAGATCGGCCAACTTGTTAATATTAGATATCCATTCATTTGTATATTGTGATTTCTCTTTCTTAGGCATATTATCGAAATTTTGTTTAAGCATAACAATTGACATCTGTGCTATTTCTTTTTGATCTGTTGTATATCTTTGTCCAGTAATCATAAATCCAGAAGAATCAGGCTGTTTGGGTTGCGGCCCTACTTTAATTCCGGTCGCAGTGAGATAGTTTAAATATTCTTTAGGAATCAGTGCCACATGTCTATCTATCAGATGTCTCAATTCATTTATTTGATCATCATTAAGAACTTCCCAAGATTTGCCTTCTCCAAGATTATCAGATATCTTATCAAAGACCTTTCGTTCTGTATCTGAAAATGTTTTCTTCAGTGTTGAACTAGGCAATGTGGTGAAGTAAACAATGATTGAATATATACCACCTTTTTGCGGTTCAGTATATTTGATAGTTGGTTTGGGTTCAGGAGCAGGCTTTGGCTCAGGTGGAGCTACAACTTTTGGTGGTTCAGGTTCAGGAAAAACAATTGGCTTAATTGGTTGATCGATTAGTTTTTTGATTTCTTTTTGATCTATATGTATATTATCAAGTTTGATTATATAGTTAATTTCATCTATTCGCGCAGCATTAGCTATATGATTTATCAGATATTCATGTATTTTATCTTTTTCTATTCCAGTAGATCCAACTTGTTTATTTCCAGTAAAGTGTTTGATTTTATACCATTCACCGTCTGTGTCTAAATATGCTTCTATTCTATATTTATCACCTCTTGTTGCAGCAATAAACATTAATTGTGGCTTAGCTTCAACAGGTGTCATAATACCAAGTTTATCAACTAGTATCTTATAATCAATACCTTTTTCTCGCGCAGCTTCCACATATAATCTATTAGATGTTTTTACATTTTCTATATTTTGATTTCCAAATAAATGTTCAAATTCTTTTTCAAGCTGTTTGAAGTAATACCTGAGTTGACCTTCTACTTTTCCTTTCCATATCTTCATTTCAAAAGAACCATCATCGGTTCTAATATGGAAAAGTAGATCGGGATCTTCTTTCTCTGATTTAGATGATCTAGAAGGAACAGTTAGTTTGACTGTACCCACATTTATTTGATCGATTTCAATATTGTATTTAGTTTCATTGTTAACATAATCAGATAATATCTTATTCTTGATTATATTTATTGCTGTGTCTTTATTTACATAATTGGCAAGCAATTCCGTTGTTTCATTATCTGAGATAAATGTAATTTTATGATCAGAACTAAGAATATTTTTAAATGCTTCTATTCTATATTTTTCATCTATACTTTTAGCTAAAAATACTAGTTCTTGTTTTTCTTTTTGCGGTGATTCAGAACTAGGCGTCTCCTCTTTTTTGATTTCTTCAGGTTCTTCTGATATTTTTTCATCTGCTAATTGATCTTCACCTTCAATGGTAGGCTCAATACTCGTTTCCCCTCGCTTACCTCTTACTTTAGCTTTCTTGATTCCAACATGTTCAAGAATAGCAGTAGCATCAGGGTTGATCTCAGTCCAATGTTCTGATAGAATGTTACGGAAAACAAATAACAACTTATCACTGAATGTTTTCTCACCCTTTTCAGATGTATCAGTTTCAGCAATTTGTTTGATTAACTGAAGTTCCGATTCGTCAAATATCTGTTCTTTATCGGGTGACTCATTCAGTAATTGAGCCACCATGTACATAACTTGTCTTTGTTTCGGCGTGTATATAGCTTTTTCTTTATTAGGCCAGAGTCCTAGTATATCTCTAATCCAAGTAGGCATTTGTCTACGATGTACATTCAATATATGAACAGCACCATAATCTCCTGACATATCTTTATCTGTTAATTCATCTCTAGATGCTAAAGCATGACCTGTTTTTGTATACGTCTTATTGAAACCCATCATATCTTTTGTTTGTGCATAATCACAAACTTCTGCTAGTATTTGCAGACCTTCAAGCGCGGCTTTCTTTTGTTCATCTGTATATGTATATTCAACGATTGTTGGTTTAGTAGGCGACTGTTCAAGCTTAATTGGTTTATCTGATCCAGGTTTAATAGTAACACCGCCCTGCTCAGTAGGCTGCCCTGGTTTATATTCTGCTTTTACAATAACAGGTATTGGAATAGGTTTTAGTTCGCCAGGAGAAGGAATAGGCTCAATTTTTGGTATATCTTGTACTGTGATTTTTTTGACTTCTGCACCCACATCTAGAATCTTGGATATAACATCCATCTTATTCAAGAATGTCTTAACAATCTTTGCATCTAGGCTACCATCAAATACTAGATGTTGAACTAGAACGTTATCTTTTTGACCGATTCTATGTGCGCGGTCTTCTGCTTGTAGAATTTGACTAGGAGACCAATCAAGTTCACAAAATATAACTGTATTACTAGCTGTTAAAGTTAATCCAGTACCAGCAGCGCTTATTGATCCTATAAATAGCTTTACTTTTGGATCATTCTGGAATGCTTCAACGGCTTTGTTTTTCTGATCATCGCTCATACCACCATATAGGATCACTGGATTATATTCAGCGAATTTCTTTTGCATCGTTTCGACTATATCTCTATGGTGAGCGAATAGAATAATCTTATCTTTACCCTCTTCCATACCTTCAAGCATAGATGATACATGTTCATATGCAGCATCTATTTTAGCTAAAGCCAATTGATGTCTTACTCTAGATATTTCCTCGAATCTAGCTTTCTGTTCTTCAAGTGAAGCAGATATTTGTCTGTATTTTTCATCACCATCATCTTCTTTGAGGGAATCTAGTTTATCTATAAGACTCCCTGCCTTTTCTCTTTCTTCTTTGATTAATTCTATAACTTCGTCATCAGGTTCTAGAACAATAAGTTGTCTAGTTTTGGGAGGTAATTCAGTTAAAACATCTTCCTTCAATCGTCGAATCATAATAGACGAACGTAATTTTCTTTGTAGTTCGTCTGAATTGGATGATCCTTTTACATTGAGTGTTTTTACGGTTTCTTTACCGTTCCAAATCTCTTCCCAATACGCATCACAGTATCTAAATGCATATTTGATATAATTATCGAATATCTCTGGAGCTAATGAATGAAAAATAGTCCATCCCTCAATTGGTCTGTTCTTAATAGGAGTACCAGTTAGATAAATCTTTTTTCTGGCACCATGGGCGATACCTTTATGTTCTTCATAAGGTTCTTTTAGGTCAGACCAACCTAGAATATTACGTGTTTGAAGTGCTTTAGGATTTTTGAGATTATGAGCCTCATCGATGATCAATAGATCATAAAATAGCGTCATTAACTTATTATATAGTTCTTTGCCATAATCACCACGCACACTAGGAAATCCAATTATTAGAATTGATACAGTTTCATCGTCGCTAGCTTTACGTTTTGGTATATCATCTACATGCTTAACTATTGTAATCTTATGTGGCTGAGTAAGCCACATTTCACATTCTTTTTGCCAATTGATTCTGAGAGAGGCTAAACAAATAACAATAACTGTTTTTATAGATTTATCTACGTTGATGACGGCGAGTGATGTAAGTGTTTTACCTACACCCATCTCGTCTGCTACGAGTGAATTTTCACGAGATAGAGCCCAGGCTATTCCGGCTTTCTGGTATTTGAATGGTTTTTTACCTTTAGGAAGTGGTATATCAATATCATAATCTATAGCTCTAGATTGATCAACAATCAACATATATCTATCTAATTCTACTTTTGCGCCAGCATCGGCAAATTCTATCAATCTTACAGCGGCATCTATGTTATCTGTATACCAATGTTTATCAGGTGCCTTTAATGCACATGCTCTACATTTGGATATATTATGTTCAGACCAAGCTATATCATGCCATCTAAATCCAGCTTCTTTTAGTATTTTGGCGAATTTTTTACCAGCATCGGCAAAAAAGACCTTTGTTTCTGGTATATAATGAACAGATATAGGAATTTCAGCTTCAGCTATCTCAGCTTCAGCTTTACCTGATTCAATCCATTCATTAACTGCTTGTGCAGCGGCAGGATCTAGATAGTTCTTTAGTTTATATGCATTGGCAGGCTTAGATGTCCACCAACCTTGATTAATACCAGACGCTTTTGGTGGACACCAGCGTTCATCATAACTACGATTACACCAGTTAAATCCAGCTCCTTTTAACACATCTTTATCAGCTTTACTAGCTTCGGCCCAAAATACATTATGTTCAGGCATATAATGGATTATAATAGCCATGATAGTATATATCCTTTATTGATTTGTTGGCATAGATGGTTCAATATCACAACTATAAACCAAATCATAGAAACTCAAATAATAAGTGTATCTGTCGTTATCATCACAAGATTTGACGCTTATTTCTCCAGTAGACGGAAATACTTGTAATACTTTACCTACTAAAACCTTTTTAGATTTATTCTGCGTGAATATTATTTTATCACCAATATTAGGTAATGCGTTCATTTTATTAGATTCCTGGTTGTCTCAAATTATTAATCACACCCTGGTACGATATCATTGGAGCTAATTCAGGTGTTTTGGCAACATATAAAAATGTCGTAGGTGAACCATCTAGTTCAATTTTATTGAGCATATATCTAGCTTTTTGACTATAATCATCTTGGTCTAGATTGTGAAAGGTTGAAGGTTGTTGAATCACTTTGAAATAGCTACCAGTAGATGGATCTTTCATAAGTGAACAGCACGGATAAATAGGTATTTGTTTCCATGAATTAGACACAGATTCAATATGCCATCCATAGTTAACTGCATGAGTAGACGTAGCGTGATTATCTAGAATCCAATCTTTACCTAGCGTACATACTAGACCATAATATTTATTTGGTGCTAGGTCAGGATACTTCTGAGCAAGTTGTTTATCAATAAGTTGGCTATACTCAATCATAGCCTGAGTGGAAGTTGTGATAGCTCTAGTATTTGGTTCTAATATACAGTCTGCTCGATCAAATATTAAGTCAGATATCTTACCAGTGATCAAACTAACATCTAGAATATCAGCTATTTGTTGTTGTAGTCGAGCAGATACATTGATTCTAATTCCGTTAATCTTCAGAACATCTTTTGATACTTGTATAATCAATTGATGTTCAGGCGTGTTGATTGTGATAGGAGTCCAGTCTAGCTCATAATTACCATCTTCTATGTTATCAATTATGTATTGATGTCTTTGTTCAATATCGTCTGGAAAACCGAATTCATTGGTAGTCATGATACAACCTTATCTTTGATTTATATATACTTCTCCGTGAAAATCGCAATATTGTAACATAGGTGGCTCACGGGTTGCAACACCGTACTTGACAGGCTTGTAAAGCCCTGTATTTGGACCAAGAAAGGACCAAGTAGGGACTAGGAAGGGCTGTGAGGGGTCTACAGGGAAGGGGCCTGGAGGAGTCTGGAGGGGAATAAGGATTGATGCCATAGGTCTAGCCTTTGGCATCATTGATTATATCTTCAATTTGTTGAATAAGCCATTTACGAAAGTCACGTCTACTGTATTTACCAAACCTGTATTTGACTTCTGCAAAGTCAGTTTCTAGTTTAGTAAGAATATCATCTGCATCTAAAATTGCAAATTCTAGCACAGTGCGAGGTCTTTGAGCAAAGTATTCTTTAGCTTCTGAACCGGCGGTACTTGTATTACTCATTGTTGTTTGGTTATTCGTATTCGATGTTATCACTGTTTGCACTGACAGCTTTTTGTGTCATTTACATTCCAAATAGATCCAAATTCTTTATTTTCACATGTTGTACAGAATGCTGTGCAAGCTTGTTCTGTGATTAGATTATAGTCATAAACTCCATTATATATACAAATACCATAATAGCAATATCCATTGGTGCCATTTTTGCAGTCCGGATCATATTCGTTGTTCTTACAGCATTGAGGTTTTGGGCATTCGCAATTAAATCCGTTTTTGGTACATCCGGCCAGACATTGAACATCACATTCGTTATTTGAATTACAGTACGAAGTACCATGCTCAACATTTGGACAATTCAACGGATCACAAATGATAACGCCTGTTTCTGTTTCTGATTGAACATCATTCATATACGAGTCAGAATCTGGCTCCGCTTCTGATTGGACGATATCTGATCCTGTTTCCAATTGAATAGAATCAATCCCCGAGTCTATTTGATTTGCATCAACATCAACATTATTAGAATCGAACTGCGCACCATCACTGTTGTTATTTTTTGCATCGCGGTAGTCATCATAGTTCCAAAACAGAAAACATCCAGGTGTATTAACCAGGATTATGTATGCAACAGCAATGGTGCGCTTGTTCATGGTAATCACTCCTGGTTATTTTGAACCCCCTGCTCCATTTCATCCATAACGCTTTCGAGTTTTTCGATCAGCCATTGGCGAAATAGTTTGCGAGAATCTTCGTCCGTGAAATCCCCGCTTCCATATTCCAAAAGCTTATCCATAATCTCGTCTGCATCTTCTACTGCATAATCGAGATTTGTTTTTTCGGCTACCTCGTCTGCCGGATTTTCAATATCGTCATCATCATTGGTTTCGTTTACTTTCGTATCTTTTTCGTTGTCAGTTGTCATTTCTTATCTCCAGTTATAGGGCTGCCAGTTTTTGTATCAAAAGCACATCCCGGTGACAGTACTTTGATTGATAGTTTAAATCTTCTACCGTCCCAACAATGAATTGTTACACGGTTGCCATCAAATATGGACATATCTGAATTTATGTCTCCACCTATACAATCTGACATTAGAATGTCATGTATTGCTTCAATTGAGAAATCTTTTTCAGTGTTGGTTGGCATTTTCTATTTCTCCCTTTTCTTTTGTAGTCTTAATGCAATATCAACGATCTTCTCGTTTGATTTGATATCAATACCAATAGTTCTTAGTTGATTGGTTATTGTTCTAATACTTTCAGGATTTCGTTTGCCTATTTTGAAATCAAAAGTACAAAAATCGTATATATAACTTTCGTCTGTTACAATCGCATCCGATTGTCCAATACATTCTAGTATTTGATTAACATATTCATTCAGACTGTTTTTGATACGAGTTGGCATAAGTTCAATCATATCTGCACCAGTAGCATCTTTGATACGTGCCAAAAACAGAGCTACTTTAATATCTCGCTGGAATTTGTTTGTTTTCGATTTCATTTAATTGATGTACTATGTTTGTTTTGAATATTATCTACATTATAACAACCCAACTTACGCATAACAAGTTCTAGTTTTTCAGGAGGAAAATCTTCTGAATATTGAATTGCATACACTTGATTCAACCTTAACCAATATTCATAGCGTTCTAGTTGTTCATTTGATTTCGATTCCATTTGTTACAACCACATTCCTTCGATTCTACCACCTTTTTGGTAGAAATAGTATTCATATGTACTTGGTGACATAAATATATCTTGGCAGAAATTAGATATCATATTACTACAATCAGTGGATTCTTCACTGTAACATATACAGCATCTTTCATTAATCATGGGAATATGTTCGTCCCAATAAGGTTTAATGCTCATTTCTGGAAACATAAGGTCTTGAAGATTTGCATTATATTCAAAATCTTCTAATGCTTCTTGAGTGAATTCTGCACCATCAACACAATGTGTTAACGATCTAAGCATACTATCACAAGCGTATTTTGGTAACGTAATATAAATCTCGTTATGATTGATCATTCTGTCTTCGTAGTAGCCTTCTAACACGCTAGCAAACATCCAAATATTGAATATAGTGATAATCATTGTATGTATCCTTTAGCTCGATACTTCGTCGACAGTTCAAGCGAATTACAAGGTTTAATATAATCGATATCTACACAAATCTCTTCAACAACAAATTCACCATTCCTAGGTACCGATCCAATCATACTCCAAGTATTCTCTGGTAGACGTTCCTGTAGTACATACATACCTTCTCGATTCATAATCTCGACCTGCATGCCTTTATACAAGAATACAGGATGAATATCATATGGTTTATGCGGATACTCAAATCCTATTTTACCAGTGTGACCATTTTTGAATAGAATTGATTTGATAACTCGTTTTGCATCTTCTTCTGTGTTCTGAATAACGTAATATTCGTCACGATCCTGAATATCAATGCCTTTGATTATCTTACAGTGCCAAAAGCATTCTACACGAAATAGTTTGGCAACGAATCGCTTTGGGTCCGTTTGTTCAATACTATCAAATAGGTTGATCTGTGTCATAGTTTAAATCTCCTGTCCATCCCAATCCCACATAATTCCACAATCAAGGCACTCTATATATCCAGATCCAAGACCAGATCCAAGTTTTCTAGTATTAGTATGTTTACAGAATTGGTTTTTAGGTGGAACATCTAGCTTGATACCTCTAGACTTACTAGGTATCGAATCTAAATTCCTCACACCCTGTCTTGTTACGCTAGTATTCTTAGTGCTCATAGTATACACACTATTCCTTCCAAGGCACTCCAGCATCGGCTGGTCTAGCATATCCTACTTCCCATATCTCGTCTACAGGCGGATATCGACTAAACCACTTAACCACATTCTCTGGTTTATTATCACAACGCCAAATGATACTAGACCATACCATTAATCCTGGTGCGGCTGGTTGAACTACTTTTACATAGTTAAGTGTTAGAATTTTTCCCGATCTAACCATACGTCTAATACCACGATTCATTGGTTCGTTGAAATGATTTGCACGGACCATACAATTTTCAGTACTATATCCGTCAAGTTTAATGATAAGACGGTCTTTACCTTCGGTTCCATGATCTATTCTTGTATGAATAGTAATTGGTACATCATATATGTTTTTGATCTTCAGATCCAGCTTCTCACATGGTTGATTGAGTATCTCACATGATGCTGGAAAAGCAACCGTAGCATCATATCCAGGTTCAATATACTTGGGTACTAACGAATGTGGTCTACGTTCAACGATTTTCAATTGGCCCAATAAAGCTGCTGCATGCAATGTAGATGATACTTGGCATACACCACCACCTAAATCATCTATTCGTCTACCTTCTAGCAGAACTGGAGCTTTTTTATATCCATTTTTGGCTGTACGAATACCAACTACATCGTTGAAACTGAATATCTTATGTGGTTCAATTACATAACCATTCAGTTTAGATGCTGCTGTAGAAATGTTAACGAATCTATCATCTATGTTATTATCAAATTGTGTCGTATACTCTGATAGAATAGAAGGATCACCTAACTGGTCATTATCATTATCGATAGGCCAAATCTCAACAATCTCAACATCGGATGAGGCATCGATTGGCTTATGTTGAGAATTTTGTATAGTTGACACAGGGTTGTGACAGCCAATACATAGCAACAATAGGTAATAATGCTTATTCATTTGTTTTATTGTTCAGTTTTTATTAATCTTCAAGTTTGTCATCAAATAAACCAAGTGCAACTTGAATTCTTTGTTTTGTACTTTTTTCTCCAACAATAGATCCGTGTTCAAATCCAAGTTCATATGCTTTATTGAAGGCAAGGCGAACATGAGCTTCACAATTTTTTGAGATGATTTTATTTTCAAGCCAGTATTTGATCCATTTTTGTACTAGTTCATCTGATTCATCTCGTTCTTTTTCTGAAAGTGGCATTGTTTTATTCCTTTATTTATAAACAGTGGTCTTGTTCTTATTTTGCTTTTATATTCTGTTCCCAATACTTTTCCCACTCTTCGTAGCTATAATGTCGTGGTTTTTGGATGTCATACTCACTAAAGGTGACTCCACAGTTACGACAAAGATACTTGGTTCCAATAGCAAATAGCAGTTTGCCTACTTTCAATTTTGGCATTAAACCAACAATAGTAGCACGAGTTTAGATCCGGTCTATTTATCCAATCGTTGCTCATTATTTTGGATCGATCTTCTCTATCTCTATTTGAAGATCATATGTTTTTATACTAGTATCGTTTAATTGAAATTCATCATCATATTCATTGCGAAGTATTACATTGCAGTTCTAGTGTCGTCGAATAAATGTTTCTTCGATATGTAGACGGTCGCTGTAATCGCTGTTATCTTCTAAAAGGATCGATATTCGTGATATAAGGGGTAGTATTACTATACGGTTTTTCCACGCTAATTCTAATCTGCGGCCGTTTTTTGTGTCGCCAGAATATTTATTGTGATTTTTACAATATAGATAATAATAATCGCTCATTATTTTTTTCCTTCATCGTATTCAGATATCTAGTTCATACTATAATTGTACCATTCATTAAGCCATGACATAGGAATGGTGATTATTCGTCCATTGATCAATTGATTTTCTGTGATATTTGGGTTCGTATCTCTTAATTCTGTCCATCTATGTATATTATCTTTACCCAGAAATCTCATAGTTAGAGCTTGAAAACTACGTTCTCCGTGTCTAATCATATATTCATTCAATTTATATGTATGCATAGTTATCTCCTACATTAATAATTCTCCAATGCTAACACTCTGTTTCATTGGTACAATCTCACAAAAGTAGTAATTCCGCTTTAACTGAATAGGATGCCACTTTTCGTCGAATAGTCTTTTAACTAATACTCGTTTTGTTAAATAACTGTATGCAAGTTCTTCGATTTTATGGCTGGGCATCCATTTTACGATACAACCAGACATAGCAGCGGATATGATTTGTGATTTGGTCATGGTTTTCATGATCATACCTACTTTGACACAAATGCTTGCCTCCACATTTCCAAAAGCACTTCACCAGAATTACGACCTTTACCAACTTCATTCCAAAATTTTTGTCTCAATTCTTTTTCTGTTGGTTCAATTATAGTGTTTGTATTATATGGACAAGTCATTGCATAGACTCTATTCAGTCTATGTGTTAGAATATTGATACGATTCTCACGGTACTCTATTTCTATATCATCACTGATTCGTTTGATAATTTTTGCATATCTAAACTTCCAAAGTTTAGCCATCTTCATTGTTATATTAGATATGGTGTTCATTTTGAATTCCAAGAATCAGGATCAGAAAAATTTCCAGGCTTCAATTTATATTCTCTAATCCAGTTGCGACATATTAGACATGTTACATCAGCAAACGAATTTGATGTCGAATCATAGTATTTTTTAAAGTCTTCCGATTCTAGCTTCAGGTCGCAAACAGCGACTTTGGGCGAATCATTACAAAAATGGATAAGCTCTTTCATTTTGATTCAGGATCCCAACTACCTTTTGACAAGGTATACAGTATAGTTTGAACTTCTGCTAGCAAATCTTCTATTCTATGAATTTTGATATATTCATGTGAAGATGTACATTTATTATCAAGTACAGTATGTAAATCTATTTGTGCTGCCGCAAGAATAGCTCTAGCTTGATCTCGCGGATTCTCTTGTATCCATTTTGGATTTCTTTTCATTATTCATCCTTTATTATGGGATATATATTCTCAGCTTGTCGATACAAGATTAATAAGCTTTCCTATTAGTTTTCTTTGATACACATCCCTACTGTTATCTCGGGCTTTATTAAGTGCTTTCAAAAGCTCTGGTTTCTCCTGCATAACATTTAGCAGGATATTAATAAGGTAACTTACCTTATGTTCCATGTAAGTTGTATTATGATCCATAATTATTCAAACCTCTTACAAATTACCTTCGCCATAGCTTTCAAATCTTCGTCTTGAATCTTACTGATTTGAGTACAAAGAATATTACGAAGCTCTTTCTTTATACGGTAAGCTCCGCTTGTTTTCCATTCAGATGAATTAGCCAAAAACTTGATAATAATCTCTTCTGCCGTTGCTGTTATACATGCAACATATGGACAATTCTTATCAGAGACGGTTGTATCACCTATGTTGCTAACTCGTCTCATGAGCTTGATCAATTGAGATGATATCAAATCTGGATTATCCCAATCTTGCTGAACTTCGATAGCTACGACATATATCGGTTTATGATTCTGTTCAGGAGGACCATCTAGAGAATGATCTGTTTCCTTATTTGTGATTAGATCAATAATATTCCAACTGATTCTACCTTTTTTATCTACGTGCTTGATCTTTGTTGTGGCTATATTTTCTAGTCCTAATCTCTCAGCACGTTCTTTTATTGTTTGTCCGTATTCGCCACGTAGGCATTTACGGTATTCGCTACGTTCCTCGACAGTGAATTGTTTTGCAAATTCATAATCGACTGTAGCAGGAATACCGGGAGTATAGCGTGGTCGAATACAATGATAGGTTTTGCGTTCTTTGGAAGATGATAATGACGTAGTAGATGATTTATTTGCATTCATATCACTTACCATAAACCTTCCATACTTCGGTTTTGTCTAATTCTTTATCCAGTACAATGATCCATTTGGGGTAATTTGAATTATCTTTGGCTAGAATGACCACCTCTTGCCAGCAACAGATACCACTGTCTTTCGGTTGTCTGTATTTGATACCATCGATATCTACAAAGTTAAGACACGCTATGCTTTTAACGGTTCGTTTGATCATTAGTATGATTTGATAAATTCAAGTTCGTACTTTACGTTATGTATTCTTTTTATCATTTCTATAGCTTCATCTTTTGTATGTACATATACACAAGTCATCCAACGGTCATTCATTTTACTAAAGCAGTTAGGTCTATTAGATATCAGGTGCTCATCTCTAGAATCTAGATAGAATACGAATGTTTTTCTTTTGGATATACGTATCATAGTCATATATACTTTATTTGATTACAGTGAATTGATCTCCACAATAATCCGAGATCACATGTTTACCCTTGTCTCTGCCAAAGTCAATATGAGATTCTCTCAAATAGTCCGCATATGATCCTTTGTATTCACGGATGGTATTATCACCTTGATAGCCAGGATCTTTCCAGATAAAGTTTCCGATGTTAGTTTCGATGAAGAATTCCATACCCCACATCCATGTGAATTCTCCAACAGTACCCATTAATTGTTCTTTGGTGATCAAAGTATTCATTTCATAATCTCCGGTTTTGAATCTCCGTGTCCAACCCAAGTCCATTTGATTCCGTTTAAATAGCACCAATGATACTTGGAATATTTGTCTCCTGAATTATTTTCATGATTTTTATGTCTTGTACAATTGAATATACCATACTTGTCTAAACTCATACATATATTCTTTTCTTCAGTATTCATAACTGAACTATTTCTTCACCCCATTTGAAACCACACGTAGGGTAGACCGCCTGGAAATAGACTCCAAATGCTTCGGTCCTCGGTACAATAACCAGCAAGCTTTAGTCCCATTGCGGCGCATAGAAATGCTTCCATGCTTCGGTGTTCGCCCCATTGATTATTTGTGCGGTCGTTACAAAGTGCAGTAAATGAATAACCTCCTCCTTTGTTTTTGAGAAATGAATCAGCAACGATTTCTCGAATCAAAGCTTCGATTTTTGGTTTTGCTGCTGTAAGACGTTCGGGATGATAACAGAACGTCCGTACTAATCCTTTAACTAGGATTGCATCGTCAGGTGGTTTATTATTGGTGATTTCCTCTGGACGATACAAGATTCCATTTTCTTTGTTAACGTACAGATCGTCAACCCGCTCCGCCAAAGTCAGTTTATTTTGTTTTTCACTATTCATGATACTACTCCTTCACTCGAATAGCCTTCTTACCATCCGGCGCATCGTAAAGATCAATACGGCCTTGTTCGACCAAATGATCAAGTATCTTTCGTCTTTCATTGGGTGAATTGGAAATCAAATCAGAACCCCAACGGCTAACGAAATAGCTCGCGCCGACATATCCGCCTTCAAACTTCTGTTGAGCGCGTTTGACTTCACTAACGAATACGTCGTATTCATCTTCGATTGAGTAAGACGGCTCATTCTCGTTGTTGCAAGATTCTGGGTGAACAGAATCGTCTGTATATCCGAATTCGTCTAGCCCATTGATCAAATCGATATGGGCATATGCGGCTTTACGAATACGGCTAGACAATCCAGCGCCGCTCCAAGTAGCGACGTAGGTTTGTTTTCCAATGGCTTGTACGCCTTCCAATGCTGGCGTGTAATCAGCGTCGCCGGATACAAGCACCAGAATGTCAAATGCATCAACGGCAGCCATTCTGAGCATATCAGCTACCATTGTCGTATCGACTTCTTTTTCTTGTGTGTAGTGATTATCTTTTCCGCAGTGTTCACATTGAAACGACTGTGATTTACGCGGAAAACGCTTGACGTAGTATCCTGGCTGCATTTCGATCATATCGAGAAATGCAATCAGTTTTTGCTGGCCTTCAGAATTGGCATTACTACCAGTCTCAATACCTGTGTAGTAAAAAGCGCCCCACATATGGCTACCGCCAGCTTGTTTTACAAGCCATGCAGCCATTTTGGTGAAATCGATTTTCTTAGAAGAACCCTTATCTTTCCAACCAGCATAGAAGTTCTTGCCGTCAATGAATAGTGCGATTCTCATGATAGTCTCCATAGGGTATTACGGTTCTCGGTTAGTCCAATATTAGTAGGCGAGATATTCACTTCTTGGATTTTCTCGCATTTACTTTACTAGCTCTCCAAGTCCCAATTTTATTACCGTTATCATCAAATAGCGGACCGGATTGTACGAAAATAGTACAGTTACCATACATTGTGAGCACATCAGAAAGTGCTTTTAATACATTAGCTACATTAACTGAATCTCTCATACCATCGTTACCGAGATTCATTTGAAGGCTGAATCTATTTGCGATAGGGAGTCTCATATTTCAACCTCGGAATTCAGATGAAGTAGGTGTTCTGCGTCTCAATAAAGTCAGCAATAGCAGTACCGATTTCTTGTGCTTTGACTTTGCAAACCAAATTCATTGTTGAACCGTTTACAACAACTGATTCACCATCCTTCATATGACTCTTGACAATCAGACGTGATTCGAGTAGTGAATCAATAAGATTCACAGCTTCAGCACCAATGATTTCAATCAAAGCCTGTCTGTTATATCCATAATCGTGCATGATATCATATACTCCGTTTAAAAATCAAGTTCTTTACATTCCTTGATTGCTCTAATGAGCATCATTAGAACATCATACGCTACGGGGCTACCATTGATTGGGCCAGCAGTTTCAAAAGCGTTTTTGATAGCCAGAATTTGTCCCGCGGTAAGATCAGCGGTAAGCCGATAACTATTATCAAGCTTACTACCGCTTTTCTTGATTTTGATTTCGTTTTTCATATCGGTCCCTCAATCTTTCCGATTCATAATAATATCGGACCAGGCTTGAAGTGTATTTTCACTGTGTTTTTTATTACAAGGCACATAGCTATTCAAAATAGTGGGTATATCATTGGTACCACACTCCTGTATTCTTTCCTCTTCGAGTTTATGGCAACTCGAACATAGAAGAATATCAGGTCCAGAACCATAAAGACTCGATGTATACTGAATATCGTCAGCAAAAAATACTGCACCACAACGGCTGCAATAAAGTGATTTTTTGTTTTGTTTCATAACATTCTCCTAAAATAGCAAAGCCAACAAAACCTTTTGTTTAAGGTCTGTTGGCTCGTATTCGGCTTTAGAATCGTCTTTCATGGTCCCTGGTCGCCTGACCCGTGGGGCGCGGCCCGCGTCACCAGACGGGGCATAGTGCGCGATTCTGGCGCACCCTAGCTCAAGGTACACCCCACACGGCACCCTGTCAAGGTAGAAGGAAAGAACCTGGAACGGTTCCCACTACTAGATGAAGTGAGTAGGATAATGTATTCAGGTGTACGATGCTATCAATCTAAACCAAGGAATAGGATTCCTGTTGTTATAAATAAGGAATCTGTAGGCTGATTCATAAAGCCCGACAGATAATGGTATTGCTAGGATTGTTTTTGATTCTGTTTCATACCAACCAGTTCCGTCAAAGTTAATACCTAAATTTGCATTAACTTCTTCTTTTGTAAAAACAAGTACCTCGTCAGGTACTATTTCTATTTTGATTGATGGTTGTGCTTTTCTAGAATGGTTATTTATGTTATTAGAATGATTAGTTACGTTATTAGAAACACTAGTTATTTTAGCATTGTTATTCATCATGATCGCATCCAACCTTTCCGTCTAGACAGTAGTTACCACCAACAGACGGGATTCGATGCAATCTGGATATCATGTGTTGCGTATGCGTTGCGTAACAGTGTGGTCGATTTTGTCAACTTACTAGTCAAATGTATACGTTATTTAGTCCAGTGCTGATATGTTGTTCAGATGGTTTACTTTTTGTGTTTTATGTTTTATTTTTACATAACCCTCGTACTTTGTTATGGTTATATATTCTTAGCCATCTATTGTAGATTGCAAACATTTGTTTATCAACAGAACCAGTCGCATTACACCATCTGCATATTCTTGTCTTATATCTACCGTCTGGCAATTCAGTTAATATACTACGATTACCTTGACATGCTGGACAGAATACCATTGTATCTCTGTCTTGTCTAGGTAGACTAACTCTAGCTATAGCTCGATCAGATGATCTTTTATATTGAGTGCCCATGATTATGATTGTTTAGCTTAAATCATAATCCTGCTTTGGTTAGTTTAGTATAGTAGTTTTTGTCTTCAGTTAAGTGATCCATTGCTATTCGTTTGGCAACTTCAATATCATCTGTGTGTTCAAGCTCGACTTTTACTCCCATGGATAAAGCTTTTTTATCAAAATCTTTTTCAGTTTTACCAGCTTGTTTAGATGTTTTGCCCAAACAAACACAATCTGCTTTTTCTTTTGCTTCAAGCATATGTTGTTTGAGCGCTCGTTTATTATTGCGATTACGAGCTATGATTTCGGTTTGTGCCCAAAATCGATTCTTGGAGTCTTTAAATATAATACATTCGGAGCCATCTAATTCTTGTCTCTTAATAGGTTTAGCAGTAGATGTAGCAATATCATCTGTCATGCTAACATTCCATGTATCATCAATCAATTCAAAAGCGGTTCCTGATTTAAGCGAGTATGCATTGGATCTAGGTTTACGAGACTTAGGTTCTTCGGTTTTGTGTTGTAATCGTTTTGCTGCTAATCTTTTCTTACCTTCCTCAAAGGCTGTATCATATCCAGATCGATATTGTTTTTTCCATTCTTCTATATTGTTTGGCTCAATTTTAAGATCAGATAATTTCCATGTTATCTTATTTTTGTTGTCAATAAAGAATCGACATTTACCATTAGCATAATCATTTTTACCTAATTCAAATCCGTCGCTCGGTTTCTGTACAACAGAATAGGAGGGTTCATTTATTTGTTCTGATTTTGATTCTTTTTTTAGTCCAGGTTTAGATTCTTTAAATTGAATAGGAAGTGATTGTACAGGTTCTTGTGTCTGATTTGATTCTTTTGTCTTATTTTTAGATCCCTTTGGTCTGCCTCTGCCACGTTTTGGTTCATTTGATTCCACTACACCACATTCTTGTTTTGGTTCCTCGGTTCCGGAATCAGTTGGATCAGGTATTTTATCATATGTGCCATGGTAAAATGGTTCATCACTCTTAAAAGTAACTAATTCACCATTGCTTCGTTTAATACCCAGATAATTACGACTATCTGAATGCTTGAACATATAATATTCAGGCGTCACGTTCATTAACATGAATTCGTATGGTTTTGCTGTACGATATTTACCATTAGATGTTGGTAGTCCGAATTTACGTAATGCAGCAGTTAGATATTCCCAAGCTTTTTCTTGTTGTTGTTTATTAGGTAATGAGGGTTCAGTTGTTTTATCTGGTTTTGATTCTTTCGTTTCAACAGTTTGTTTTTGACGTTTTAGTTTTTTAACTCCACCACCACTAAATCCATAAATTGTTCCATCTGAATCTATAGCTAATGCTGGTACTTTACGACCATCTGATAGTTCTACGAATGCTCTTTTACTTAATACAACTACTCCTCTACCAGTTCCTTTCGGATATGTTTTAAAGCTAACATAATCGCCAAGATAGACTAATTCTCCATTCATATCCGTTTCAGCATCATAATCAATTCCACGTACTAGCTCACCAGATTTTGGTTCACCGAATTCTGGTTCCTCTACTTTACATGATTTAGGTGCCTTAACAATAGGTTTAGCTGGTTTAGGCTCATTCAAAGCCGATACAGTGACAGTAGGTGTTCCACATGTAATCTCGAAGATTATTGTACCGTCTTCTGTTTTCTCAGTATAAGCATAACCATTCGCCGTTAACTGAATTCTAAATATACTAGCGCTATACTTGTCACTAAATGAGATTATATTAGGATTGGTCTCATCAACGTAGCCGTTATTCTCTAGCGCTAATTCTATAATTTGATCAAAATTCTTTTTTGGACTTAATTCACATCGTATAGCCGGTTCTGATACAGGCTCCTGAACATTAATAGATTTAGATTTCTTTTGTTTCTTTGATTGTCTAGATAGTTTAGTAATATCTATAGGTTGTGGTTCTTTTGATTGTTTATTTTTGGATCCTTTTGGTCTACCCTTACCACGTCTAATAGGTTCTCCTGTAGATTCTTCTATTGGTTGTGTTGTGTCAGGAGCACCAGAATGTTCATCTTCGTCTGATAGTTTAGCTAATGGCATAAGAACATCTAGAATCAAATTAGATGTTTTTACTATTCGTTGCCCAGATTGTTCAATTATTTTAATGGCTTCGTCTGCTTTTTCTTTCATTCCAGACCAGCCAGCCACATATTTGAAGCTATAATCAGATGTATCTAATCCAAGTGTTTTATTAACTACGTAAGCAACAGATTCAGCTTCTACTTCTTTTATTTGTGATGATTTATCACTATTATGATGCATTAATGAGTGAGCAATTTCGTGTACTAATGTTTTGAACATTTGTCCACGATTGTCTGTTTTATATACAATGATTGTTTTTGTATCACCTATATACCAACCATGCACATCTTGTCTTTCGCCTTTTTTACGGTCTCGAATTTCAATATTAGTAACAGGTGATTCGGGTAATTGTTTGACCAATTCAGCCAGTTTTTCAACACTATCTTTAAATACTTCTTTATTTTCAATTCTTGGTTGGGGTGGCGGTTTGAGCCATTCTGGAGGTTCTTTACCTTCAGTTTGACTTATATCGAATAAATAGATAGCTTTGAAGAATATTCTACCAGTTGGTTTATATTTGGTTTTTCCATCTTCGCCTGTTACTTTAGCTCCATTATCACTACCACCATTGCCGTTTTCTTCACCTTCACCTTTTACTTTCTTCATATAAGGTCGAGGCTGAAATACCATAATCCCATGACTGCCCTTAATGGGCCAACGGCCTATTCTATACCATGATCTATATGTAGCTACATTGGTAGCTTCAGGAAATTGAAGATAAACCAACATTTGATTGCCGAAAGATAATCTACCTGGAGAAAATCGACTTCGTTTTGTTAGACGGTTTAGAAAATTTTTCCAATCTTCATCCGTTTCTAATGCTTTTATTCCAGTAACAAGAGCTTCACGAGCAGCTTCCATTTTTTCTTTACGTTGCTCGATAAACTCTTCTTTTTTGGTCATTTTTGATTCGGTAGATTGTTCTTCTTTAGTTTTGGGCGAAGACTCTTTTTTAGCTTTAACTGATCTAGCCATAATATATCTCCATAATTCGTGTTATACTATCTGTTTTGTCTTTCATATTCAACTTCTCTCATATATTCTACATATGCTTCTAATGCTTTTTTAATTGCATTTTGTATACTATTTTCTGTATGTATACCAGTTTCACTGTATACAATTTCTTCTCTATCTCTGGATTGTCTAGTTAAAATTACCTGTCCATTTTGATAATGTATTTCTAATACAAAATCTTGTTCAGGCATTCTAATAGATTCAGTATAATCTGAGAATGATTCATCGTAAAAGGTTAGACTATCTGGAAGATGACTCAGGAAATCCCATTCATGTTGTTTTTTGATTTTGAATACTGATATTAAAGCATTTTCCCAAAAACTATTAATAATATTTATCAATGATTTTTCTTTATCTCTATATTCTGACATAATAGACATTGTAATCCTCCTCCATACTATTTGATTAAACTAATAACACCATATTCATAGTTACTGATTGAATAGTATATAGTTCTTACTTTTTTACTGCGCAATACTCTTTCGCAGTCTGGACATGGTTTTGCTAACGCAAATGATTTGTCTCCAGGTCGTATTCTGACCACAAAAACAGTCGCATATTTATCTAACTTTTTAGACAACTTATATTCTGCATGTACCTTTGGATTTCTATCGTTAGGAGCCGAACTATTACGAGATTTAACTATTGTTCCATCGTGACGTATACCTACTGCTCCAATACAATAATTACGCTTGTCTTTTTTAGACATAGCTACTTTAGCCGCAACACGGAACATGGATGGTAACATTAGTACGGGAATTCCTCTTTTTCAGGCGGACCTTCCAATGTATAATCAAGACTAGCTGATTCATGATCCAATCTATTATTGATAATAGCTAATACTAAATCGTTAAACATACGCGAGAATAGATAGTACGCACCTAACTCTTCCCCATCTGGTGTGTAAATATCATATTTGACATTTGGATGATGTTTAGGATTATATCTAAGCTCTCCTATTTGTATACCATCAGGCATAACAGATACCATACTTTTGTAATAGTATTGTTCATCCAAACCTAAAGATACTTTCGTTAGTTTAACATCAAATCCAATTAAAACAAATGCATATCGAAGTTTCTTTAACAAAGTAGATTTTGATGTAGGATTAGGCATAATTATCTCCATATATAGAATAGAATAGAATCATAGCTTAGATAATGATCTTAATGTTTTTGTTTGTATCTGTTTGCGAACAGCTATCTCTCACATCTTTTACAGAAACAGGATATAGATTATTATATGCAGGAGTATCATTATTATTTACATGTTGATATTCGCGAGTATTACTATCATAGTCGTATTCATTCTGGTTAGTCAATGCTTTAACAAATTCTTTCATACTCATGACTATTGGTATTAGTTCAGTTTCTCCGGTTTCTAATCTAGCTTCCTGTCTTACTCTGACTTTGAAGTTTGTAAAACCAGGAAAGAAATGCAATAGACTGAGTAATGATTCCTTGATCTCGTATAAATTGATATCACTGGTTTTGATATCGAACAAATATAGATTCTTGTTCTTATCAACTATACATTCACAATACCAAGTGTATCCACAATGCTTGTATGTGAACCATTGTTCTTGAAGTATAACCCAAATACCATTACTATCACCGTATATAAAACAATTAGACATGATTAATCAATATATAAGCTGGAGAGAGCATAGGGACGCCTGATCTGTTTTTAGGTTGCTGCTTATTAAATAGGAGATTTTCCCGCGTGTCAAGCACGAAGTTACGGTAAGGCTCGATGGTGCTCGATTCGTGCTTGTGCGCGCATGAGACGCATGAGACCACAGAGCGTAACGTCTACGATTTTACTCGCGAACAGGTTGGTTTGTGTTATCTTGTTTGTACCTTTGTTGCGAAACATGTTTGTAACCACTCGGCTGATTTTGTCTTTGCGAAGGCTGACATGGGTTGTGTGCTTATCTCTTAGAGCACATCATAGGCCACAGTGCTGAATTGACCCGGATGCTGCCAGTAGGCTTTGTTCCTGAGCAGAGAATCTGATTTTTATTTGGTTATTTTTTGAGTATTGTTGCCGAATGAAACATTCCAAAAGGTTTGTTTTGGTCTGAAACCGGGCTTCGAGCCGCTCGAAACTGTTGTTTGTCTGCGAAAAAGGTAGTTTAATCATGACAATGCCCTTGCCTACCCAAAGTTTTGGCTGGTATTTGAAATCCGTAAGAAAAGCCAGAAGAATGTCTTTGAAACAGTTATGTACTATATCTGGCGTTTCTCAAGGTGCTATTTGTGATGTTGAAAAAGGTAGAAGAGTACCAGGAAGAGAGATAACAAATAAATTAGCTAAAGCACTCAGTTTAGATTTGGCGGAAGTATACTCTCGTTCAGGTAGATTACCGGATGATGTCACAAATTATATGATACAGCATCCTAATGCGGGAGCATTATTGCAGAAGTTAGTAGAATTTAATTTTAGTGATAGAAGCTTGGCACAGATAATAATCTATCTGTGTAAGCTATATGATATGGCTAAAGAGAGAAAAATGAAGCAGCAAGCGCAACAAGGGAACAGTAAAAACAATAAGCATGTAGAAGAAAAAGATAAGCATGAGGAACAGGTTGATAATACAACACCATCCGTGTCGAATGTTATAAATGAGCTACAACAAGAACAGGAATCTGAAGATGATAATTCAGATGATAACGATTCGGATGATGAAAACGAAGAGAATGATGATAATGAAAGCGAAGAGGATGATTTTAATGATGAATCAGAGGATTCAGACGAAGATGATGATTCAGATTAAGCCCTGTGGCTAAATTTAGTCATCGGTCTAATTTAGTCTAAAACACGTCGCTCGTGACGCACGTCCCTGGCTGCCTGGACGGCCACACGGAGCGCTTCTGAGGGCATTTACGAGGGATCACAGGGCGATTGGTGTGGTGGTCCGTGCTGAAGGCAATATAAGCGTCGCACTTATTATAAGCAGATATAAGTTATATGTATTGATAATAAGCGTGAATATAAATCCCAGAACACCGGGCTAGACGAGCAGTCCAGACTGATCACAGAATCGGTCATTGCTTGCGCGTAAGTGCCCCGTAGACGAGTTTTCAAGGTCCGGTGCGTGTCCCCCTACGTGGAGCTAGGTCGGTTCGTCATTGGTCGGTTTTTTTTGATTCAAACATATCGCAGCTATGTTCTGGTTTAGTCATAAGTCCAGCAACATATCCTTCTTTTGATATGGCAGTGGCAGTGATATCACCCACATTGTTAGTATTGTAATCAGATTTTGAACAGAATTTAGCATTTTTCCAGTCATCAAAATATTTACCCGACCACCATTCACACGGATCAGCTTCGTTAGTCCAGAACTTACAATTGGAGCATTTACGACATTTATTATCTAGTGGATCTACTGAATCTATCTTCAGTAAATGAACCAGTTTGGGATTATTTTTGATTACTGCGATTAGTTCACGTATATCACAAGTAGTACTATTGTGACCGCCTTCATTATATATTGTTAGAATACCTGTTTTTGGATTAATAAATGATCCATCATACCAATCACTATTACTGTTTTCACCGAGCTGATCAGTAACATCAATATCGTTTTTGTGATATTCTTTAAGATTTATCATTATACTATCCTTATTAATCTTGCTACATTGTCAGCATACCAGATTCTAGCACTTCAATTGTTATTCTGATAGCATAGTATTTAGGAGCGCCGCTTTGCTGTTCGTATTCCCAAGTTAATCGTTTATCATTATCATTTTTCAATCCAATCCAGTCTGTTATTCCGTCTTTGATATTTTTGAAAGCATGTCTTAGATTATCATCACGATCTAATTCTTTTGGTGATATACGACATAACGTGATTTTAGCAGGTAAAGTAGGTTGCACATGTGATGTTTTAAGTATTGCGGCAATAATACCTCTCTGTTTCTTTGCTCTAGCTGCCTTTGTCATATAATGTTCAGGAGTATTTGCAGATGATATCAGATAATAACCTTCTAATAAAACTTTCAAAACAGGGTTATTATTATCAAAGGTATGAGTAAATTTGGGTATAATCTTTGTAGGTGTTCTTGGTAATTTTGGTTTCTTTGATTTTTTAATCTTTTTTCCAGTCAAAGCTTCTATTAGTTTTAGCTGATCATTCGTATGTTTCTTTTTCGGATATATCGGTATCATATATTCGATCCATTCTATTCATAGCAATATATTCGGGTTGAGCCCACGATATTTGATCTTCACTAGTGAATACGATACACCTAATACCAAATACTTTCATTCTACCAGCGTACAAAAATTGATGCATATTAGGGTTGGTGATAATTGTCTCAAACCATTCACGTCTATCCATTAATACAAAAGCTTTACCTCGTTTCAGTGAATATGTTCTCTCTGTCATTTATTTATCTTGATTTTTTGTAAATTTCACATACCAAGAATTAACACCAACAATGCCACTCTTACCGTAAGTAATTACTGTTTTTAGTCTATGAATACGTGTAGCGGTTATTATATCTTGAATCATGGAATCTTGGTTACGATAAAATACACCACAAGATCCATTTTCTTTGACGCATTTTAGTATCCAAGCTATTGTTTCTTCTCGTTTGTTCATTGAATTCATTATCCATTGTAATTCTTTACTACTAATAGATTCAGATTCCCAGATCGGTGGAAATACACGAACACGTTTATGTGGGTCAGGTTCACATTTTGATTTTTCATTCATTTTTTTTGTCTATATAATCAACCAGAACTATCAACACTCTTGATATCTCCACACTTTATACATTCGTATACATGATAGCACATTCCAAAATGGTTTATTTTTCTTTTGCTACATTCTAGTTGGGATATCTCCTTTAGTTCATGCACACAGGATTCGTCTTTACTATCTTTTTTAACGTAGCCCCACCCATTACATTGATTACAGTTACAAGTAGAATATTTTTTGGTATAATTCATACCTTCTACAAATCTATAATTGTAGCAACCATGTCCTTTGCATTTAGGACAAGTAACCATAACGCCAAATCCATAAGTTCCAGTGGGATTTGGCTTCAACAATAGATAATCAAAGTTTGTTCCGTCTGGATAATTATAAACAGACTCAACGGTGCCTAATTCATTTTCGGGTGGTTTTACAACAGAGGAATCATCATCTATCGTTTCTAAAATATCACCACATTTAACGCATACAACAACAGTTTCTCCAGTGACAGGGAACGATTGTTTAGTAATTCTTGAATATGGATGCTTTTTACATTTTGGAGATACATTCATCACAAGTATCCTGACCGTCTGCTGGACAAACAGAATTAATGTGACAGCAACAACAGAAACAGATAGCGCTAATTGGGGCTGGATTTAGTATCTCTGATATAATCCATTCTTCTTTGTTATTACAATCGTAACACAGCACTATTTCATCATCTACAAGAATTAATCTACCACAACCACCTTGACATAATTGTTTTGCCGGTAGAGTCTGTTTAGTTTGCATTTGATTGCTCTTGTTTTAGTTCTTCTCTATAGCACGGTAGTTTGATTAATTCCTGTAGTTCTACCTTGATTCTTGCTCCACCAAAGTCTTTATATTTCTTTTGAACTTCGTTATTCATATATCTATTATTGTTGAATGAATCTAACAAAGCCATAGATAGTCGCTGTTTTTTGATAGATTCATATTCAGGTCTATACTGGATTGTATACGGACTACCGTGTGTAAGTCTAATAGTACAAACACAGTTATTTGGCATTTCGTGTTTATCTAACACGCTACCGGCTATATCGTCAGCTTTTTCTTCGTCTAAGAAACCCTCAAATACATATAGAATAAATCTATCAGTGCCTTCTGCTTGAATCCAAACCAACGAAAATCCAATTCTGTTCAAGTTGTTTTTGAGGCAGTCAAGAATGGTTTGACGAGTGAAGTCACTTGAGAGTTTCATTGTACTTTTAATTCCTGTACTATTTATCCACCACATCAGATTCAATAACTGTTTTGATTATTATTTTCTTCATCGAAACCATCATCTATTGTATCACATTCACTATCAAATTTGTACATTGATTCTATTCTATCTATAATTTCTATAGCATGTATACATGTTTTAAATAATCTCAGAAGAAGTAGTTTTTCATCAGGGTTTGATCTATTAAGTAATGTAATCAATGGAACAAATGCTTCATTTACCGACCATAATTCAAATTTCATTTTTTCAATTTTTAGATGACAAGATTTGCAAAGATTAACTGCAATATTTGAATATTCTCTTCTAAATATATGATGTTTTTCGCAGTAATGCATTACACCACAAGCAAAACATTCATCAATTTTAGTTTCTCTTGATCTATCCTCTAATTTATCACAAGGATCAGGATCGAAATTGTTATCATTTAACATTTTTCTTTACCACCAGTATATTGCTCGATTGGGTTATTATTAGGTTCTCTGATTTTTGCTGCTTCAGTAAGCAAATAATTTTTAAGTATTTGTTTCACTTGGTTAGGTGAGAAATCGTTACCTGTTCTTGATTTAAGATTATATTCTTTCAGAATTTTTATTATTCCATAAATTGAATAATTATTATTGTGATATTGAACTATCATATTGATAATATCTTGTTCTGGAGGATACGGTTCTAATTTATTTTCTCGATTGACTCTAAATCCATATATAACTCTACCGCCCGTATACATACCTATTTTTTTCATATATTCCATAACAGATTTAGTACGTTCTTTAATTTTTCTTTTTTCATGATGGCTTAGTACTGCTTCAATATGAAAATGAAGTTCACTTGATGAATCCGTGTTATATTCTACATTACTGTCTGTAAATGTAACCGATACACCTTCTTTTTTCCATTTAGAGACAGTTGTTATACATTCACCAAATTCTCTAAAAATTCTATCTAGTTTTATTGTTACAATTCTGTTTATATCCTTGGATTCAATTAGTTTAAATATTTTTTTTCCACCTTCTCTATCTACAAAAGGTATATCAGTTGTTATACCAGGATCTTCTATTATATCAATCAAATCGATTTCTTTTTGTGAACAATAGTGTATTATTTTTTCTTTTTGTGCGGGCAACGAATATCCTTCTTTAGCTTGCTCGTTTGTACTGACTCTTATATATCCAATTGCTTTATTTGCTCTTTTCTTCATTCTGATTCTTGTTTTTATCATAGATATCTGAACGTGTCCAGCAGATTAAGCGTCCCCTTCATCTTTCACTTTGGTAGGATACTGTAGGTGGCCCGGTCCTTGCTTCAGTGGCACTTGGCACGCTTCGCGTCGCGCGGGGTAGGGTTCGCGTCGCGTGAGGCACTTTTTACCCGCAATTGTATGCCGCGTTTTGCATACCGTGATTCACATTCAATCGAAATCACTACGTTTGCTAAACGGATGATTTAGACGATAGACGGTTAATTTATTAAAGTCGAGAAAAATTTGCTTGATTTTTTATTTAGGGTGTGATATTATGTACGCATTATGACTCGAAGATATGTATATCATCTTACTTTTTTGAACATATTACCAAGTATAGCTAAAGATGGTCTAATTCTTGGTTATGGTGGTAGATGGCCCGGTGTAATATGGTTCGTTGCCGATGATAGATATTATGCTCCAATGGATCCTTGTAGAGATTTTCAATTAAGATTTCCATTTCCTGAAGATGCAGAGTTAAAATATGAGGTAGATTTCAAAGAAACTGGAGATAAACTACAAAAAGAATATATAAGTAGAACACCAGTTTCTCCTAATATTATAGATGTAAAAATACACAATGATTGGCTACCACTATCAGATGATTTAACTTTACAAGAAATAGAACTATTAATGGATGAGTGTGGGCATAAAGGCGACGCAGATTATTAATGGGTGCAACAAATGAATAAGTTATCCGTTGCATTAGTTTTGTTTATATTGTTCGTATCATCATGCAACCAAAAACCTAACCCTGTTGTAAATTGGCCTCCAATGCTTGAATACGATGATACATACGGATGTATAGACGCTGGTACACATATAAAGGATTGATGATTATGGATCCATATATGTATATTTCGGTTAGATTTCGTTCTCTAAGAAAGAAAACTAAGCTACCATATCCAGAATACAATGTAAATAATCTAAAGTACTGGAGAGATAAATACAGTAATGATAGATGGGATGGGTATGAAATAAAGGTTAGTAGTTTATTTAAGTATTCAAAAGATGAATTTATCAAAAAAGTTAAAGAGAATGTTGAGAAACAAGATGAATATATTGTAAGAATGAAAATTGAGCTTATTATTCAATACAAGGATCACTACGATTCTATTATGTTGTATGATTATAGTGCATGGGATTTTGGTAAAGAACGTCCGGGTAAATGGTTCAGTAATCAACAAGAATTTGATGAATTAATTGCCACAGTAAAGAATATGTGAACGCGAGTAAATAGTTATGTATAAATCCAAACGCGACTACAAATCAAAAACAGGTTATGATACTATCCCCGAAGTTGATTTTCAAGACGCTTTGATCTATTATTGTGATATAACCGAGTGTAATCCTAACTACATAATCAGACAAGGCGGCAAGATATCCAAAATAAAATACGATTACGTCTATAACATAGATGGTATAGATACAGGTTCATTTGGTGGAGGTGAAGAAACTGGTTGGCTGTTAGATGTTCCTAGAAAAGATTGGGCGAATGAATTACAATCAGCATATTCAAGAGATTTTGAGCATATTATCGAGCAGTACGAGAAGAAAATCATTCGACCAGTCATAATCATTAATGGAATATTAGCCGATGGTAGAGGCAGATCGATGTTTTTCTATTCGATCAATGAAAAGGTTCCATATGTTGAGGTAGAAATGTAGGGATAAATATAGATCAAATATATAACAAAAAGGAATAAATCATGGATCTATATCTACTATGGTTGTTGATATTTAAGCGTTAAAATCGTACTTGACATGGACGCATGTACCGTAGTAACCTACTTAATTGCCGATTTGTGCCGCTTGTGCCGTGTCGGTTGTGTAGTGGCCCCTCATTCGTTACGCCGAAAAAGCGGGCAATTGTTCCGCTTATATGCCTGACGGGTGAGGGGTTGTTTTTATTTAGGTATTTTTTCTTTATAGTAAGAACATAGTTTATCTCGAACAATCAGAAGTTTTTCCGCTGTCTCACATAATTCTTTTGCTAATACTACCTCTTCCGTAGTAATTATTATGTTATCTAATTTACATCGTAATACATTTACAGTCACTTTCGCAGGAGAATTACATACTAGGTATGTCAAGTCTCTCAGAGATCCAGGGGTATGCATCTTTTATTCTATTCCTGATTCTTTTCAGTAATCTTGATCTCATAATGTGCTGTTTCTTTGATTTTTTGTATTAATTCTTTTTTGTCTTTTATAGTGATAAACAGTTTTAGGCCAGATATAAGCGCGCACCAACCAAATAAGAAGATCAAGCTGTTAGAATATCTATTAGTAGCAAATATTGCTGTCATAATATTTACTAATGACATAGCTGCAAATATACTAAATATTGGGCTTATAATGGAGATAGTTTTATTGAGTGACATTAAATGATCAATCTGTCTTTCTGTCATATAATATTTTTGTTCGGTTGACATATTGTATCATCTTTCTGTTGAAAGTATTTGTAATATGAAAAACGTTATATTGTGGACGGGACCAGTTAAATCTGAACAATTATCTAGTATAAATTGGATCACTCCAACTGTTTCTATCACAGTTAATAACTATTCTAGTGGTCATTCTACTAATGATTTTTGGGCTCTAGGTGAGTCACTAGATAATGATCAAGAAAGCAAGTTAAACAAGTTAATTAGAATCAACGGATACAATCCTACCACATTCAACACAAGATGTCTATGTGGTTTTTCGGCTGGATATAAATTGTTAGAGAATATATTAGAAGACGAACGTAGTTTGAAAGAATTGAATGTACTATTAGGATTGGACACTTACTACTTTGGTGAATATGAATCACCAAAAGGTTTCTATGGTTTTGCTAAAAAAGCGATAAATGGTGATTCATTAATGATTCTAACCGGCACTGGTCCTAACGAGGCATTTTTAACTCCAAGCGTCGCCATATATAAATTGTTAAAAGATTTCGATATCAAACAGGTTGATTTATCTAGTATCAAAAATTATCCAAGTGATATTCCTAAACCTGTATCGGTATACAAAAAGGGTAACTTCATATTCTTTGATTATGGTAACACAATCAATCACGATCAACACGCTAGTTTAATAGGTCCAAGTTTGCTAAAATCAATAGTATCTGAATACATTATATCAATAAACAAAAAATTCAAGCTGAAACAGTGGACGATTCCAGGTGTACTACTGGCGCTAGGGGTAGGTTCCAGCGTGGTAGGATGGATTTTGAATAGACGAAAGGCTTGACTTGGGGCAAATAATACTACATACTTACAATGAAGCACCAGAATGTCATCGTTCGCGCGTGGATGGTGACAACCAGATAGCCCGGTTTCTGGTCATTAATGGTGGTGCAGGAAAACTATCGGCTGTATTGATAGTGAATACTGCTAGGCAACCGGGCAAATCCGACCCTTCAAACGCTTACTGACTAGTGTTTGGGGGGTCGGATTTATTTACATGGTAATCATATGAAAATCATATTCTTAGATATAGATGGGGTTTTGAATAGTTCCAAGTTTATGCTAGAAATTAAAGGCAAAGGATTAGAATTTAATGATAATATAGATCCCGAATCAGTTAGATTATTAAATGAGATTATAGCCAGAACCAATGCTAAAGTAGTTATATCATCAACTTTGCGTCACGGATATCTAGTTAAAGAATTATACAATATACTAAAGAAAGAAGGATTTAACGGACATATAATAGGTTTTACACCTAGTGATCCAAAGTATAGAATACGTGGTGAAGAGATCCAGGCTTGGCTTGATCAAAACAAAGGTGTAGAGTCTTTTGTGATTTTAGATGATGATTCGGATATGGGTGATTTGACGTATAGATTGGTTAAAACAAATATGGTACTAGGACTTCAGGAAAAACATGTCAAAAAGGCTACTATGATATTGAATGAGTGGTTGTTTTAGTACTAGATATGTTCCATATCTACCTTGTTTCTGTTGTTCAAAAATTTGACATCTTTATTTGATAATTCGTGCCACACATCATCCATTGTATCTCGTAATTCATCCGCTATAGGATTGTGAAGTTTATCTAATTTGAGCATTATTTTTTCGAGTTTCAAATAATGTCTTAATAAATCAATCATGTTTATTCTCTTCTTACACAATTGGTAATCCCCGCACATGTTTCCATTCTTTATTAGCATACTTTGCTTCATCATACGTAGCTGTCATAAAGTTAAGTCGCTCAGTAATTTTATCAGCTAGCGATTGAAGTGCAAGAGCTACATAAGTTCTATTAACAAACAAGTCACTTTCGGTAATTTGATTTTGAATATAGTATACGTCATGTTCTTTTTCAGGTGAAGCAACTATTAGACTAGGCATTATGTCCAATCGTTGAATAGGGTAATTATATGCTATACTACTCCATGCCTGACTCAATTCCTTAAGTGTATCTATCAGATAGACTTCTTTACTATAGATCAAGTCATTAGCTGACCAAACTTCGATTTTAGCCTGAGTGCCACTTCTAGGACCGTCTGTGACTGCATTAGACCACATATATCTAATTTGAAAATTATCTTTTGTTCCAATCTCATAAATCTTCTTTGGTCTACCTCTACCCATAGGAGCATCAGGCTTGAATATACCGGTTTCTTGCTCCAATTCTGCTCTTGTACTAGTTCCAGGAGAAACCTCGTGTTTTGGTCTATCTTCTCCTTTTTCAGCGGCTTCTGTGATTTTGACGTAAGATAAAAATCGTTTAGCTTTATTTAGGTCAGCGCATATTGCCATATTTACTGTTATCGCAGAAGCAAAGGCAGTCATATGATCGTGAATATCATCAACCATATGTGTTGCTTCATGAATAGCGCAAGCATATAAATATCTAATATGTTCTTCGTCACTTAATCTCCATGGTTCATTAGAACCACCTTTACGAATTATATTGACTGGATTAATAAGTAGCCAATTCTTTACTATTTGTTTTGTATCATAAACATGCATGGCTGCTGCTGTTTCACTAAATACGAATCCAACACCAAATTCAAAATCGCAACCAAGTTGGCCTAATACCCATCTACATAAATCTGTCCAATATTTAGCTAGTTTTACAATGTTTGGCGACATATGTTCTGGATAATATTTTGATTTTACTTCTACATCTTCCATTTCATTATGTAACATAAAGTGAGGTTTCCAAACAGCTTGTTTGGTAATAACCTCTATTTGTTCTTCACCACGTTTATCTGTCATATCAAACATAGCGCGGAATACACCGCCACTAGGATTAGTGATTATATCCTTTGTTCTTTCTTCTGGAGGAACAGGATAATCTTTTCTTTCACGTTCAATTTCTTTATCAATTTCTTCTGCTGCCTCTTCAACAGATTTGTCTTCTACTATTACTTTTGTATTGCCTACTTGGTCTTTTACTGATTTAGTTTTAATGGTTGATCTGGCAATACCTGCTCTATATTTAGATTTTTCTTGCATTTTATGGGGAGAAAATGCGCCTATACCTTCAAATACTTGTGTAAATATCTTGCTTTGTTCAATTAAAGCTCTTTCTCTTTCACGTTCTAATTGAGATATATAATTTGCAATAGCTTGGTTAATCCTATCGTCTTTAAATCCGTCACGATTATCAGTGAATACATCTCTTGGTTTTATATCACGTCTAGGCACAAGATCAATAATAAATGTTCCCATACCTTGAACCGAATAAGGTAAAGGAATCTCGAACATTTTAACGCCGCCAGAACGAACTATGATACTATAACTATTAGGGTTCTGTCGTCTGAATTCTAACATAGTTTCTTTTGATATTTTATCCATTACATATTTTTTGGTAGTATCAGGCTTCTTAAAGTGTAGTTTGGCTATAGGATTTTCTTCACTAGGGAAAAATCCAATAGCTTTTCCAGCTTTAAGATTCGCTTCTACAGAATATCGTTTAATAGTTTGTTCGTCATATTGATCTAGAGCACCCTCAACAGTTATTAGAATATTAGGTAAGTAACATTTATTCAATAATTGAACAGCAAGTCTAGGATTTGTATGTTTATCTCCAGGCATAATTACTTCTAGTCTGGTACCCTGTCTAGGCGTTGTCTCCTGAAGACTTGCAAAGCTTTCCGCTGTTCTAGTGGCTAATGGTTTGGATTTAGCTAAAACGTTACGTGTGTGAATACTAAAATCAATCCAAGGTAGAATGAGCACTTCTTTTGCTTTACCGAATCCACCTATTGATGGTCTACCATATTCATCAACATCTTCTTTACCAGTTTCACCTAGAGCGAAGAATTTGTTGATTAGAATGTCTTTCGACATTCCTTTTCCGTTATCATCACACCAAACTTTCCATGTTCCATCCGGTTGCTTTATACAACCTAATTCAATTTTAGTTGCGCCAGCGTCAACTGAATTTTGAATAACCTCACGCCACCAAATCTCAGGCCAATTTCTATATGCAGAAATAGCGTTAGTTAAGAATCTAGCTCCAACTTTTAGCTTGATTTCCTCTTCTTGGGCTGGGTTCAATTTATAATGCCTTGTACCAGCGATTTTTACTGTGATGGCTTTTTTACCAGGAGCGGGGTAATGCTCACCTATCTGCTTGACCAATCCAATCTCTTGCATAGCCCATAGAATAGGATATGCATTTGTATCTGAATACGCTATATATATACCGGGTTGTTTTAATAAGACATTAGGATCAAAGTAATCTTTTAGGACGATAGCATTAATAAAAGTGGATGATGGATTCAATATATCATTTTCAACATTCTGTTTTGCCATAATATCACCATACGATATGTATATATGTTCATAAAATCAATATAATAATTTACACATTAGTTGTGTCAGCAACATCACTGGACGATTGAATATCTAATGATTTACCGCACTGTTCACATTGACTAGTTGATTCTTCTTTCATTAAATCTTCAATAACGTCTGCTAATCTATTTTCTTGTGAGTACGTATTTACTCTTTGTACGGCCAAAAACTTACATACGTTCAGTACGCTTGATCTGCATTTATCGCAGTACGACATTAGTAATACCTATTATTCACTATCTTCTATTATCTGTTTCAAATCTAAAGTAAGGTTAGCAGCCTCTTGTTTATCTTTCAGCAATCTAATACAAACGCCGCTGACTTCTACGGAATATGTAGTTATTTCTCGTAATTCAACTTTTGGATTTGGTTCTAATTCAAGTAGGGCTTTTTTGAGCGCTTGAATATCGTCCGATTTTTTAGACAGTACTAATCCTTTAGCACACGCTTTGATTCTGCACATACGTGCAGTCTTAGTTATGGGCTTGGGAACTTTAGGAATATTTGTTAATGTCATTGTTTTTTCAAGGAAAAACAGATTGGATCTTTAACGATTACTGTATTAGGAGTGTCTAGTCTAGCACTAATTTGTTCTTTATTAGTAGCAGCAATCAAAGGTAGAATTGTTCTGATAACTCCCCATGCGTCATTATAGTCTTTGAAAGCATCAGTCACATTGTTAATCAAACTACATGTTTGAGTTGCTAACGTTAGTTTTTGTGAGGCATCTTGCAATCCTTTGTATGCTTTTGCTAGCTGTATATCAAATTCTTCTCTAGTTTTATCTGGAATTGTTTTTGCCAAATCCATGAACTGTTTTGCTTGTGTAAGCGCTAACTCAGCATCGCTAATTAATGACTGAGTTTGTGCAAAATAAGGTGCCACCTTTTGACAAACACAACTAGTGTTTGATAATGAGACAAAAATAACAGAAGCAGACATGCACATTGCGCATATATATGAATGATTCATTTTTGTTATATCCTCGGTTGAAAGTATGTAGGAGCCGTCACTATCCGGTTCCCTTCTCTAGCCTCGTGTGATACGCTGGAAGCGCACGCAAGGGGCAAGTAAGCTTCGCAAGCGGGCATCCTGGAGACTACCACACTAGAGGCGGGCATGGCTACAAGGAAGACACGTTCAAAGACTAGAATCAATAAGGATAATGTATCTACTAGTGATGATATATCATCTATTTTATCAATAACGTCTGTTTCTCCAGACTGGAATGCGGTATTTTATGATTCTAAAGGCGTAACATGGTTTGAAAAAATTGCATGTTTTGCTTTATGTAATAAAAGTGGAATAAACTTTGTTGGCTCTGTCATAGCCAAATCTAACGAAGGTCTATCTATAGCCGAAGATTGCCCTAATTTTCTAGGAGTATCTCCACCTGAAGATGAATCTAGTTGGGATTATATAGCAAGAAAAAAGCTTAAGTTGAATGGTAAAAAAGCGTCCGATGATGATTCAGAGCTAGATAACGATGATAATGACGAACTGGAAAACGATGAAGATGAATTAGAAAACGAAGATGAGGATCCTGATCCTGATCCTGATTTAGATAATGAACCACAAGTGGTTTCCAGAAGAAAAAGCGTTAGATAGATTGATCGATTGATTGATTGATTTGTCTATTGACTGATATTAATATATAGTACATATGTTTGTGTATAATGTAGATATGGATAATTGTATGATGACAATATATAAGGATTCTCGTATATGCATATTTATGAGTCCTCACTTGGTTATTGCGGCGATCCGCAACAAATAACCACTCCCATAAAAGAAGCTTACTTGGTATATAGTAAGTTTGGCTGGTGTCAGATCCGTCAAGCTTTTGCAGAAGAGTTATATTCAGCATACAGAACCAGTAAAAACAATGAATTTGGTACCGCAAACTGGATAGATGCATATAAAGAGGCACAAACTGTAATTGATATATTAGAATATAACTATGTTGACAAACCCATGTTTATGGGAGCAGAACCGGATGAAGTAGTATGGAATAGATTATGGTGCATTGCTTGGTGGTATGCTAATCATTCTAGTCAAGATAGACAGATCATACGTACCAATCTAAGTAAGCGAACATATCCTTTGGATATATCATTCGAGGATATAACCATTACCGATGAGTTAGTAAATTCGTCCTCCTGTCAAGATAGATCCTTTTTATCAGAATCCAGACATGACGAAGAACCAAAATGTATTCCTATTCCACTAGAATGGGGAGAAAAGATTTTAGCTGTATTAGGCGGCGCAGTTCTAGGGGGAATAGGAGTAGTCACTGTTATTTGGTTGTCCAAGGATAAGAATAATAGGTAAAATTATGTCTAAACGTGAATACGAAGTAGTCATAAAAGAGACGATTGTGAATAAATACGTTATATTAGTTGAATCATCAAGTGAACGATCTGCCATTCGTGAAGCAAGAAAACTTATAAAGTCAAATTCAGAATTAGAACCAGAAGCTACTTATTCATTTGATACGGTAATTCAAACATGGTCCGAGGAAGATGGTTATAAACACTATAGTAACGAATAAATAAAGGTAATGTTAGTTATGTCTGAATATATGGATAAAAGGTACGAATATATCAGTAAAATAAATGATCATGTATGGATCGGCTCTGTTCCACCAAGAGACGAACCATTGTATCAAAAATTCGATGTATTAGTATTAGCAGCAAAAGAAAACCAACTACCATCGAATTATTGGGATAACATTGAGATAGTATATGCACCGCTAGATGATAGTGGTAATAGAATAACTAATCAAGAAAAGAATATAGCTACTTCTACGGCTTTGTTTATAGCTAGACGACTTAAGCAAGGTAAAAGAGTATTATTCACTTGTACAAAAGGTTTGAATCGCTCCACGTTTATTGCTGCATTATCTATGTTGTATGCAGGTATGGAGTTTAATCCTGATATAGTGATAAATAAAATGCGTAGGGCTAGAGGTTTGAATGCTTTTACTAATAAAGATTTTGAGTTGATATATAGACAAGAAGCATATATGATGATTAATGAGCTAGGTTTAGATTACTAGCTTGTGTTTGATAATTAGGTGCCAAATGAAGTTATTCGATGATGATTTTGATTTAGTTCAAGGTGCTCTATCCGATGGTATGTCAGTAAAGGGCAAAACAGCAGACGGATATAGTGTTATTCAGGTAACACCTACATTATCATCTAAGAACAAATCTTTTTTAAGTGGTTGGATAGTATCTTTATGGGCAAATTATGAAGGTGGCAGTATAGACGGTAAAGTATATGATGTATATACACTGTATAAAGTAAAGAAAACATCTATGGATTCAATGTTTTCGGTTACTAGTATATTCCTGTCGTTAGCTAAACATGGTACAATCGAAGTCAAATAGATTATATCTAGGTGTGATCAATGGGTAAATATATTCGTTTTCCTATTATTGTGGATCATAAAACAGGGAAGATCAAACATCCCAAAGACGAGATATCCTGGTTGACTAGACGTATAGACTCAATAAGTGACATTAAAGTAATCAGTGGCGATGAAAAAGGCTATCCAGAGTTTGATGCATACTGGATAGTTACTATGAATAATGGAGATACTTTTGAAGTATTATGGTCAGATAGAAATCGATTGTTTGAATTTTTGGCTGAATATTTCTGTGCACACGGTGTAATTATTGATTGGTATGGCGAATTGATATATCCAGAATACAAAGAAGAATAATTAGTTTTTTTAGTGAGATCACAATGCAAAACAAGAAAATTCTATACTGTGATAAACCAGATCGAGATGTTCCAAAATTAAAATGTGGATATCCATTACCTTGTCCATATCATACTGTGATAATAGATAATGGTAATATAACATTACCTCCGAATATTCATCCCACTCTGACCGAGACTATTAGACTACAGCAAATAGCTAAGATTATGAAGGAGTAGCTACTATGGCTAGCGTAGTATATCCTGATGGAAGTATTAGACATTTAAAGAATCTTGGATGGTTATTAAGACATTGGAAAGAAGTAGATCATTTCGCTGTATTTGATGCAAGAGAAGAGGGTTATGATGCTGATGCACTCTTGATAGCTCATCTTACAGATGGTAGAAAATTTAAAATTTTGTTTGCGGATAAATCTGTTCTATGGAATTGGCTCAAACGTCCAGTATTCTTGGGTTTAAATGTATACTGGTTTGGTAATGACTGTGTGATAAGTAAAGAAAAGCAGTTTTGATATTGAATATATTAATACGTTGAAGGTAGATAAAATGCTAAATATAGTTGTTACACGTAATTTATCAAATCGAAGAGGCCGTGTTCATATTACTACAAATGGTGAAGTCTGGATTCAAGAAGGAAGACCTTTTGGTGTAATGGCTGTTCCAGGCGAAGCATTTTTGACAATAGATGACTTAAATATGATTGCGGACATGTATGATGAATTCTATGCTAAAGGTTATAGAATTCCACCACCCGGAACTATAATACCTTTATAACTGATATTCCGTTATATTTATGATTTATGATAAGGTGCCACTATGAGATTCTATCGTATTCAAGAAAATGATTCTCCAATGTCTATTGCTTATGGATATACAGGAGATTCAGATCGTTATTGGGAATTGCTAGAGGCTAATCCACGTATTCCCAGAGTATCAATTAACTTTGGTATATATTCAGTACTGACATTTGATCCTAGCTACTTTACTACTGATAGATTATTAGCTCTACCCGATAACTGGTTCGGCCCTAAATCTATCAATCAACAAACATCCACTGAACTAGGCATTAGCGGGACTAATGAATCTGGAGCGCTAGGTAATCCGTTAGATGTCGGTTCTGCTGGTTGGGAAGCTTCAGACATAATTATTACGGGTGCAACACTAGTTGGTGACGTAGCTGGCGGTGTATATATGTATCACGCTAAAGGTGGATTCTGGTGGACATTATTAGGCATTATTGTCGGTGGTATAGCGGGTAATCTTACTGGTAGATTGGTAACATTACCTCTGAGGAAGTAAATGCGTCTTATTGATTTGAATCCTAGATGGTGCATGGACGCTGATATTGTTGTTGGTGGACGTACTATACATGATGATCAACGTGAAGGTATGGGTTTATCATTCAATTGTCCGTGTTGTTTAGGTACATCACGAGAGACTAGGCTTGCGGTGTTTATCTCAAATCCAATAGATAATAAATTACCAAGCGATGATGCAAAATGCATATGGCATCGCGTAGGTGATACTTTTGAAACATTGACTTTATCACCGTCTATTGATGTTTCAAAGTATGGTCATTGGCATGGTCGCATTGTAAACGGACAGATAGTTTAGTTTTATTTGAATATATAAGGATATGGTATTATTATGACTATCAGAATTAGTAAACCTAGTTTTGTACATGAAGATTCTAGGTTGAGTCAATATTTTTCTAAACTGATATCTAGCATAGATCAAGGTCTTAATTTAATTCCTGCGGGACCAACAGGTCCAATAGGCCCGACAGGGCCAACGGGTATACAAGGTCCAACAGGGCCAACTGGTGATATAGGTCCGACAGGGCCAATTGGATTAACTGGCGCCACAGGGCTAACGGGACCAACAGGGCCAATTGGATTAACTGGCGCCACAGGGCTAACGGGACCAACAGGGCCAATTGGATTAACTGGCGCCACAGGGCCAACGGGACCAACAGGGCCAACTGTTAGTGAGGTGATTTATGAGCCTGACGCTGCAAGCGCAGCAAATCTAGCGGTCAATACAGTTGGACCATTATATGGTGGTGTTGTCGTGGCGCCTCTTGGAACGGGTGCAGATGACGATGCTCGATTGCAGGCGGTTATTACTGCCTGTCAGGGTAAGTTTCCTGTTTCGCAGTTATATGGTATATGGTATTCGGGAGCTACTCCATATAATGTAGTAATGACCAGTGATGGCGTTGTACAAGCGCTCAACCCTACGATAGCTAGCCAATTAGCACAGTACTCTGTCGGCCCCCGCTTCGGCTCCGTCGTGCTCGCGCCGCTGGGGACGGGGGACGATTGGGTTCGCGATACTGCCGTTCGCGCTGGCGCAGGATTGCTCTACCCGATCGAGCACACGGCGGGCACGTGGCGCTGCCTGAGCAAGCAGGCGTGGACCAGCAAGACCACGACTCGATGGGATAAGGGTTCAACGATCAAATATGATCTTCGCCCGATCCTCGGGTTGCTGTTCGACACGAGCCCGATCTACCACAACCAGCAACCCGGAGTGACCACTACGACTGCGGCTCTCGCGGTCGTGGACTCCAACGCGCTAACGGTCACGTCCGATGCGGGGATTGCGGTCGGCGATCGGATTCAAGTTCGCGCGGTGGGAGTCTTTCAGGGCGCTTTCGAGGTGATCGCGAAGCCAGGCGGCAACGTGTTAACGCTCGACTGTCCGATCTATTACCCGTTCCCCAACGGTTCTGACGTTGCTGTGATCCCGCTGGCGAATCAATGCCGCGATATCGACATCGACTTCAACGGCGCAACGTGGTCTCCGAATGTTGGCGGCAGCGTCAAGTGCGTCGAGATGATCGCGGAGCTATTTACCCCGTGGGACGTGCATATAAGCAATGCGTACGTGGATGCAAGCGGCGTCAACTTCACCCCTTGGGCGCTAGACCAAGGCGGCAACCGATGCACGTTCGAGCGCTTGACCGTGGACTGCTTCGGCGTGGCTTCTTACGCGCATGGTCTGTTCGCGCAACGTGGCTCGAAGATGATTGATTGCGTTGGCAAGCGCGCACTCAACGCGAATGCGCTGCTCGCGTCGTGTCACGGGTCCGTGATCGAGGACTACACTTCAGACGGGTCCGCATCTGGTATCCAGATCGTCAACGACAGTGCTGCGGATGTCGTGGGTAGCACGCGATGCAAGGTAGTTCGCGGTCGTGTATCAAACGCAAGCGCATACGGGATCGATGTTGGCGGTTGCTCGCACGACAACACGATCGACGGAACCGCGATCGAGAATTGCGCGATCGGTATCCACCTAGCAGCAACCGGGAGCGGGGCATGCTATCGCATCACGGCGCAAAACGTCGACCTGTACAACTGCGGACTTGGGTTCAACGCAACCGGCGCCAGCCATCACAACACGTTCAAGGGATGCCGCACCTTCGGAGGCGCCCAAGGGTTCGCGTGCGACGCTGGGCCAAACACAGTCGACGGGTGCGTGCTCACTGACGCGACCGCTTATCACGCGTATTTCAGCGCGTGCACGACTTACGTCAACAACCTCACGTGCGTTGATTCTGGCGTGCTTACGAACGGGCACGGGATGCTGACTGCCGTTGCGGCTGCGAAGGTGTATGGTACAGGCGTACGCTTGCTCGCCGCGTCAGCGGTGGCGCCGTTCGGAATTGCCTGCAACGACGCTAACACGGTGATCGAGCTGACCGACGTGTTTATCGACTTCACGGGAGCGGCGACTGGTTGTGGTATTGTTTCGCAGTCGGGCGGTTCGCAGCGGCACAACAATTATACGCAACTTGGCGGCGCATGTGTTGTGTACCTTTCCGGCGCCGGGACCGTGCGGCTCGACGGAATGCTCAAAATCGTCGGCGTTACTCCCGCGACGTTCCTACAGCTTGCGGGCGGCGCGACTCAAGCGCGATGCAACGTTGGATCTGGCACGTCGGACGGCGCAGGGGCGCTCACTATCGCATTTACGCAGGCCAAAACCGGAACGAGAGTACGTCTATACGACGGGACCACGGGGATGCCAGTAGAGACCGATGCGCCGACGATCAATGTAGGCACGTCGATCGTGTGGGCGGGGCTGACGATCAACCGACACCACTACGCCCAGATCCTCTGACCCCCCCGCCCGGCGCATCGGGCAGGAGATGACAGATGACACCTGAACTGGACCGCCCGATCTTGTTCCCGTTCGCTGTGGCCGACAACGGCGTCACCGTGACCGCAGCCGCGCAGCCAGCGATGTCGATCCCCGCGAACCTGTACCTGCTCGGCAACGCGTCGGGCGCAACGGAGTCGTGGGATCTCAGGTACGCGAACTTCAGGATGACTGAGTAGCGCCCCCGGCGCGGGAGAAGGAAACATGCAGACAGTATATATGAATATAGAAAATATAAAATGAACACTTCCGAACTACTCAATTACCCCTACATGGCTCAAGTAGAACAATGTACAGGTTTAAGTATAGTTGATTCATTAGGTAAAGGTCAGTTTGGTATTGTATATTCTACAAACGATGAACGTTTAGTAATCAAGCTCACACTAGACAAGAATGAAGCATTGATAGCTAGTCGTATTGCTCAAATTAGAGGTAAAGGAACTAGCTCAAAAGGTCTAGGTCCGTCTCACATACTACCAGGAATCGTATTTTTGTTTGGAATATACACGGTTCCTTTATACAAAAACAACGAAGTATATGCGATAGTAAGAGAGGCAGTGGAGCCAATTGATCGATATCGTTTGTTCCAATACAAAGACCTATATCCTAATATCGAGAAGATATCAGACTGGCTAGATGACATAACATCCAAGGCAGCAGCCTATCACCGTAGTAAAAAAGATGAATGTTATTTTGAAGATTATTCAGAATATACTTCAGATAAATTAGAGGATTATCTATCCACAGTTGATATATTAGACAGATACTCACATAATCTGTCAAGTACATTAATTGAGTTATCCGATAATGGTATAGTTATGAAAGACACTCATATAGGTAATATTGGTATATCCACTATCAATTGGGGCAAATACCGCAAACCAGGAGAATTAGTGCTATTTGATCTTGGTTTTACTCCCACTAATCATGATTACGAGATAGCGATATGTGCTGTATAAATACGATGAATACGAATATCGAAAATGGCTTTATCAACTACAAAGGATATAAAATTCCTCATTTTGAGGTATTCAGTGACAGAGTACGCGACTTCAAAAAGCCTCTACTTGGTTACTCTGATTCACATGTGATTCATCCAAAGTATGGGTATCGAGTGGAATATTATATAGATGATGATGGTAAGATAATAGAAGCTCTAAAGTCTGCATTCAAGATAATTAATCAATCAGGTGAACAAAAATATATCAAAGGTACAGCTACACGAAAAGGTTCATTTAAGATATTTGTAAAAAGGCCACTAGATTATTATACTTTGGTTCTAGCATTGATCGATGTTAATAGTGATGCCTCAGTAGATTTAGCAGCAGAATTTCTAGAGAATGTAGGGTTTGAGTTAGAATGCGTAACATGATATATTTGAGTTAGAATATAGGAATTCATATTATGGTGAGATTAGATATAGCATTAAGCTCCAAACACAATCCCGCTGTCTGGGCAGACAGGATTATTGATAAGAATCATAAGCTGTTGTTGAATAATTCACCAGAAGACGAATTACCGAATGGCTATGTAAGCGATGATCCATGCGGCCACTATGGCTGTGTATACAGAACAAACAAAGAACACGTAGTGTTCAAGGTGACTAGTGATATAACAGAGATCAAGTTTGTTGAATTAGTAATTAGTATGAAAGAAGAACCAGAAGGCTTGGTTCAGTATCACAGAATAATCAAATTCCCCGGTACGCATCGTGGTAGACCGGTCTATGGTATATGGCGAGAAGAGGCTTTTGATATAGGTGAATTTGATCGTCAAGATGACGAGCAGAGATTAATGGTTGATATGTTGATGTCGTTTAAGCAATGGGCAAATATTGCAAGAGAGGCTATCAAAAGATCCGGATACAGCAGTGATTTTTTAAGCAGAATGGTCAAGACAATAGAATATTACGAAAAGAGTGAAATCATTAGTATACAAGGTAAATCAGTAGTAATCAGTTTACACGGAGGAGAACATAAATTTAAATATAGCGACTGGGCTAGTGTATTATATATATTTGCTAAGGGCAAACCAGAATACGCATATGGATCAGTGGGTATATTAAGCCATATTAAAGGTGTTTATAAAGCAGCGCTAGCCATTAAAGTATGTGAGAAAATAGCAGAAGACTTAGCGCAACAATCTGAAGGTCACTTAATAGGTGACGCATTTTTGTTCTATATGAAGCAAGGTATACTAATGGCAGATGTTCACCATAATAACATTGGTAAAGTGATTCGAGAAGAAAACTATCGCGAACCTGTATGGGTGATAACTGATCCTGGACATGTGCTGTTTTTAGGCGAAGAGTATAAACAGCAATTCTATACGTGGGCATATCCGGATGATTGATGATAAAATGCATCTTGTAGATTGGCTAAATGATAAACCAGATATACGCAAACATAGAGAAAATATTTTGAAATTAGCTATAAATATGGTTCGAGTTTCGTATGGTTTTGGTTGGGGAGGTTTAGAAACTTGTTTGGAATTTGCAGATAGTTTTGGAGGACTTCCACCAACTAAAGAAGCGTGGTGGACTCGTTTACAAATAGCGTCAAAAGTATATTATGATTGTGGATTGAATCTTAAGTGTTCTAGGGATTATTTAGGTTTATAATGTCTAACATAAGTTATTTTGGCAGACCATACAAACCTCAAGTTTGGAATGCTCTATTAGAAGGCTATGGTATATATAAGCTTGAACATAGAACCTACTGTGTAATCTGTGCTGAATTAGGATTTAAAACTAAATCGATATGTTATACAGACGTATATTCAGATTATTACTATGGTAGAAATCAAAAAGAATACGAGCGTTCACTAAAAGAACAAATAGAACGTACTTGGTGTAAATATCACACATATATGCTATTTGCAGAAGGCGTAACAGATAATCCATAGGTTGTATTCATGAATATTAGTATTATAGCTAAAAAATACGGAATGATTAATGACGAAGCAAGAAATATGGTTAAGTTGGCTCAGCAGTATAATAATGATGAATCATTCAAGTATAGCTTGTCTAATGCAAGCAGAAGATCATCAAATCAATTATATCAGCCTCGTGGTATTGAGTCTGCTTTAGAGATGAGATTAGAAGGTGGAAGTCTTGCTGAATATGACTCTTTATCACAAATAGAATGGTTACAAGATTATCCTATTAGATCAAATGGAACTGTTATTTTGTATCGTGTGACACCAGAAGGCAGATTAATAACTCCAGGTGATTATGTTAGTAACAGTAAATCGTATGTTCAATTACATAAAAGATCAGATTTAGGCGGTAAGGGAATAATTACTAAAGTAAAATCAACACTAGATAGTATATATCCAGCAGATGGTCCTAAAGAGTTTTGGTATGCTCCTAAATGGATCGAGAGTTTTGATGCTAATGAATTTTGGTATGATGTTCATTCTTTAAGTATGTAGTGATCTATATGCGTAAATATTCAGATTATCTAAAGCTCAAATATTCCATGCACAATCCTGCATGGGCCGATAAAGTACTAGAAAAAAATATAAATCTATTAGGTAGTGTAACTGAACAAGCTGATCTACTGCCATATATAGAATTCGACGAACACAGCAATAGATTATCTGCAAAAGAATACGGTTGTGGCAAATTTGGATGCGTATATCCAACGTTACGAGATGATTTAGTATTTAAGATCACTACCGATGTGTCAGAAGTTAAGTTTGTTCTAGCAGCTATGGATATACGCGAATGGCCCGAAGGTATGATACAATATACGAAAGTTATTATTCTTGAAGGCAAATATAAAAATCGTCCAATCATTGGTTTATGGCGTGAGGCAGCTATCGATAAAAGTATTGGTGTGTTAGGTAAAAAATACGAATCTGGTAAAATGAATAAAGAAGAGGAATTATTTGATGATTTTTTGAGTATGTTTTTTACTTATGCAGAACTAGCCGAAAGAACAAAAAAGTCTATCAAGAATAAACAAGATTTAGATATATTCTACAAGAACATCAACTACGAAACATACAAGTCTCAAATAGACGATATATGGAATAAAAACTTTGTTCCGAATAAACCATTAAAGGTTGAGGATCAATACGATTACTATATATATCCACAAGCATCAGCATCGAAAGAATCAATACAAGATAGAATAAGGCGAGTCTCAATTTTACTATCCATATGTCTTAGGATTACGAAAGAAATACAAACTAGAACGCCAGGATTCTCTAGCATAGGGCATGCTTTAGAATTTTATGCTCTCAAGTATATCCTAATAGGTGATGTTCATTTATTGAACGTTGCTCAAGTCGAAAGACATGGTAAATCGATATGGGTGATCACTGATCCAGGTAATTCTATATTTTTTACGAACAAATATGATCATTTGTTCAATGGGTTGTATGAATGAAAAAGCATAGAGTCACCAATAATAGTTATTCTAACATAAATTGGTTCTTTTGGCGTATGAACAAGAATACATCGAAAGCTAAACAAGACACATATTTATTCAGACTATGTGACATAGATATCAGCTCTATTGATATTAGTAGAATCAAACAATTAAAACAGATTATTAGTATATGATTATATAGATTGAAATAGATATGAAAATTCCAGAAGCACTTACTGAATATGTAAAGCGAGATTCTCGTTATTCTAATTTTATTCAAGAATATCATGAAGAGAATCAAAAAGCTGCACGCAAGTATTTATTAGGAAGAGATTTAATAGCAGAAGTAACAGATGGTGAATATACGGTAGCATTTGTAAGTGTTGAAGGATATACGGTTAATGTAGTGATTCATAATAATATGTTAGGATATCCCGTTGCGGGTGGTAGATTTATGAATCAGTGGGAACCCGATCACTATAAGTATTATAGAGTGACTGAAGGAGATTGGAATAGATTATCATATAAAGAAAAAGCAGAAGTAGAAGCTGCTTTACAGTTGAAAAAGTGGGTCAGAAGAGAATTTTATAGAAAATTCGCAGAGCTTTATTATCCTAAAGATTTTGATTCATGGTGGTGGAATGAAGGTGGATCTAAATTAGCAATGAATACTAGTATAATAAAAGAGAATCAATACTGGAAGAATAGATTACAAAGTAGACTGAATAAACTAGGATATCATTAAACTGGTGAGACTATCATGAAAATATATATTGTACAAACATATTATAGTGGTAAAGAAGCTTATGAATTGTTTGGCGATAAATCAGTTGGTGCAGGTTGGTATGATGCTGGTGAATATACATATTTATCATGGGCCAAACAGTATGCTGATCAATTAAAAATCGATGGATTCAAAGCCAGAGTAGTTGTTGGTGAATATGAATATTTGTTAAATCCAGTGGGTAAATTATCTCGCGCACAAAAAGATGCTCTGATTGATATATTAATAGGCAAGTTCACAGGTTTTCATTCCAATCCAGAATTGTTTTATGAGTTATTAGAAGCTAAATATATTCAACCAGATAAATGGGGAGATACATACGAATTGACCGATCTAGGTAAAGAGATAGCTGAATCTGAACGTCAGTTGAAAGAACAAAAGAAGGTAAAAATCCGTGCTGCATCTAGGGCTAGATACGGTGCCATGTCTGGATTAGGACTTAAGAAAACACGGTATGGTGGTTGGGAGTGATTATGGTTGTTACATTAGGTAGTATTGAAAAGATATAATGATTCGCGAATTGTACAAACCCGGTCAATACCCATTACTGCGCGGAGTAGGTAAAACAGGTATGACCGGACCTGAGATAAAATCACTATTAGGTTCACACATAATATTATATCAAGATGATTTTGGCAGTCATAGATTTGTTTATCATATAAATGGTAAATCTATATCAGTTCTACAAGTAATAGGATTTGAATCTCCATATATAATTGCGAATGTATATACCGAAAATGCGTATCGACGACAAGGTTATGCTGAATTATTGATTAAGAAAGCTAGAGAAGTTCTAGGCAAGATAATTCATGCTAATCCTAAAGATCAAAGTGTTATGGGTAAAGCGTGGGCCAAAGCAGTTGGAGAGCCTATTATGGATAATGGTAAAGATATAATCGTAAATAACATTGAATTTGCAGCAGGTCAAGAGCCTGAATATTCAGATACTTTTGCTAGTTTAGTAAGAGCGAACTATACAATTCGTGGTAAGAAGCTCGCACAAATACTTGGCAAACAAATGCGAGTATTAGACAAACATTTAAGACACATAGATAATCATAGGCAGGTATATAGAAATGCCATTTTGAGTCAAATAACTGAAGATGACGATGTATTAGTGACAGTGGCTAGATCAATCAAAAACTTCATAATAGGATACTTGATATCTGAATTCAGTATAGAAGGTGCACCTAGGCTATTGGTAGAAAATGCAAGTGAAAGCGATTATCCATATTCAGTATCTATCGATTCAGTTAATCAATCAATAACCGTTGAAACCGAATTTGATGTAATGGCTGAGTGATGGTAGTTAAAAAAGAATATATCGAATATGATGAAATATGGGAGTCTAAAAGACTAGTTCATTACGTTAGATTTATAGGAAGTAGAGTATTTATTGATTCATTGTTGAAGGAATCAGTTAAAACATGGTTAGATGTAATAAAAAATGAAGTAATAGTATCAGTTATAGTTGATATGAGTAATGTTAGTATGCATATAGAACGTATAGATGCATATCGCAAAGGCAGTGGATATGCTGGCGAAACTTTGAATCTAGTATTTAATAAATTGGGACATATCGGACAAATAATTACTGCATATATAGAATCTGATAATTACTCATCTGAAAGATTATTTGAGAAGTTAGGATTTAGTATAAAATCAAAATGGCCTTACGGTAATAATTGGTTTAAGATATTATAAGATATAGGAGTACATTATGTCCACTGAATTATCTGATAAAATGACTCCAGTTACTAATTCAGAGTTAATTGAAGCATTATGGTATGGCTGGTTACACGTATTTGGTACTCCACCTAAAAAGGAAGCTATTTGGATTCTAATGTCTCAATGGGCATTAGAAACAGGTTGGGGTAAATCAATGCACAATTACAATCTCGGTAATGCAAAAAGCCGAGATGGTGATGGTTTTGATTATTCATACTTTAAGTGTAACGAGATAGTTCCAACCAAGTACGGAGAACAGTTACAGTCATCTAGTCCACAAACAGCTAAGATAACTTGTTATCGACAAAACGGCACTTGTATTATATGGTTCTATCCAAAGCATCCTGGTTGTAGATTCCGTGCCTTTAATTCATTACTAGAAGGCGCGATTGATCATATAGGTCTAGTATATAAACGATTTAATAAATCGTGGCCTGCATTATTGACTGGTGATCCTGATTTATATGCCGTAGCTTTGAAGTCTCAAGGCTACTATACAGCCGATGTTCATACTCCAAATCATACAGGTTATGCAGACGTATTAGTCAAGATATATCATACTGTCCAAAATATTGAATTTGATTATGATTCATTAAGCAATGTTCCAGTGAATGATAATCTTTCAGAAAATGATAGACAACGGTTAGAAAATATGGTACAATTGACTCTTCAACAGTCTATAAATGATTATTTAGGTGATATGCATTCTGTTGGTGATACTGATGTAGACGAATTAAAGAATGTATGAATTTTGATTTACTGTTTTGTTATATGTATGAATATATAATCAAATATATAGGTATATATCATGAGAACTAGATATTATGGTTATTTAAACGAAGGTGAATCCGGGGCTGATTCAGGTGGCGGGACCGATTCAGGTGGTGACGATTCACAAAATAAGCCTAACACGGGCTGCGATTCATATAAAGACACAGACGTAAAGATGTGGATCAAGTGTCAAGGTGAATTTTGGAAAGGTTCTGCTGGAGATTGTGATAAGTTTAGACAAATAGTAATGGGTGAGTGTGATAAGAAAAAAACACAACAAGAAAGAGATGAGTGTGGTGATCAGGGTATACTAACATATAATAATTGTATAGCTACAATAGTATGTCAGGTACTTAATTATTGGTTTGTAGGTGGTTCTCTTACTTCTGTATGCGGTAAATATGGTAAAGATATAGCTACTATTGTATCTTGGTTTTGGACATTACCAGTTATGGCGGTATGGAAAGATATAACTTGTGAGGTTATGGCTCACGGTACTGAAGATTGTTATGCATAT
>Ga0209777_10000511_pt1 | contig 63421 bp, 67 predicted proteins | sample FrelakmetHBP12HB_FD_187147 | JGI IMG/M metagenome (GOLD analysis project Ga0209777, IMG submission 187147) | Freshwater lake sediment microbial communities from the University of Notre Dame, USA, for methane emissions studies -HBP12 HB (SPAdes)... | ecosystem: Environmental > Aquatic >...
GGCCCGCTTGGAACGTCAAGGCATGATCGTGAAAGCTAACAGCGCATGCGCCTCAAAACTGCCCCCAAACCCCAAAAAAGGAATAAACACCGTTTTTAACCATTTTAGGGACAAGCCAGCGCGCTACTTGGTTCTCGCTCTAACAAGACTGAATCAAGGCCATCCTGAGCGTCCGTTTGAAGAGTTGGATTCTATAGTGCTAGATTGAGCAGTTCGGCAACGTCCATGATTTGGATTTTGCCCTCTGCCCCTGTGGTCTTGACAGCATCTTCGAATGTTATTAGACAGTACGGGCAGGCTGTAGCGAGGATGTCTGCTCCAGCTTCAACAGCGTCTTTCACGCGGGTTTCCGCTAAGCGTGGACCCGGAATGTCAACCCACATCCTTCCTCCGCCTCCTTCGCAGCAGACGCTTCGGGCTCGGGAACGGTCGAACTCCAACAGTTTGACGCCTGACACGCTTTCGATGACTTTTCTCGGTTCTTCGTAGATGCCATTTTGTTTGCCCAAGAAGCACGGGTCGTGATAGATGACTTTCTTGTTCACTTCCTTCGATAAGGTGAGCTTTTTCTCGTTAATCAGTTTGGCAAGCAGTTGCGTGTGGTGTTGGATCTCGAAGCTTGTCTGGTTGTACCTGTTCTTGAACGCGTGATAACCGTGTGGACAGCTTGTCACTCCTTGCTTTACGTTGTATTTGTTGAAGGTTTTCATGTTCTCTTCAACTAGGAAGTCGAACAGGCCTTTTTCTCCCATGCCGTAGACTTCGCTTCCGCAGCAGTTTTCTTCGTCGCCTAGGACACCGAAGTTCAATCCGGCGTTTGCAAGGACACACGCTAAGCTCCTAGCGACACTTTGGACTCGCGGATCATAAGCCGGGGTACAACCGACAAAGTATAGAATGTCTGCACCCTGAGACATGTGTTTAAGGTTCAGGTCTTGAGCCCATTCTGACCTTTTGTTGCGGATTCTTCCCCATGGGTTGCCGTTCTTGAATATGCTTTCTAACGCGTCTCGGATTGTCGGTGCGATTTGTCCTTCCTCAACCGCCATGCCGCGAACGTCAATCAAAAACTCGTATGGGTTCAAATCCTTTGGACAACGGACGCCGCATGTGCTGCAGGTTGTGCAGCTCCAGAGCTCATTCTGGGAATGCTGTGTCAGCTTGCCCAGTGTGGCAACTTCTCGCATGTACTTCCTAACGTTTAAGTTGGCTTTACGCGCAACTGGGCAGCTTCCCGTGCATGTTCCGCACTGGATGCATTCGAGGAGCTTATGTTTCTGTGTGAGCTCTTGAGCGTTCATGTTGTCCATCACTTTTAGTTGAATGTGGAGCATAAGATTATTAAAGCGTTTTCCCGTGAATTGTTTGAAACATATCATGGAAAAGGAGATTTCACCGATGGAGAAGAAATCGCCCAGGATAGGCGTTTTCGTCTGTGAATGCGGCGGCAACATAGGGGAAGTTGTGGATGTCAAGGCGGTTGTTGACACTGTTAAGACATGGGACGGTGTTGCCGTAGCCAAATATCACAAGTATTTATGCTCGAAACCGGCTCAAGAAATGATTCTTGACGCCGTGAAAAAGGAAAATCTGGACCGGGTTGTGGTTGCAAGCTGCACGCCTCGTATGCATCTTGCCACTTTTCAGAGTGTTTTGGAACGAGCTGGTCTAAACCAGTTTATGCTTGAATTCGTGAACATAAGGGAGCAGGACTCATGGATATTTGGGCCGCATCCTTCGCCGGAAGCGACGAAGAAAGCTATCAGTCTAATAAGAGGTGGTTACGAGAGAAGTCGCGAGCTTGAGCCGTTGCAGCTCATAAGCGAGAAGGGCTCCAGAGAGATACTCATTATCGGCGGAGGCATCTCAGGTATAACTTCTGCCCTTGAGCTTGGATATTTGGGTTACAAGGTTGACCTTGTTGAAAGAAAGTCCAGTATCGGCGGCAACATGGCCAAACTGACCAAGGTTTTTCCCACTTTGGATTGTGCACAGTGCATTTTAACGCCAAGGATGGCGGAAGTGGGCAGAAACACAAACGTTAACCTATACACCTACGCTGAAGTGCAAGAGGTCAGCGGAAGACCGGGCAACTACGATGTAAAAATACGCATGAAGCCGAGAGGCGTTGACGTTCAGAAGTGCAGAAGCTGCGGTGTCTGCGCGAAAGTTTGTCCGGTAACGGTTTCAGACGAGTTTAACGAGGGTTGGTCGCAACGGAAAGCAGCCTACATCGAGTTTCCACAAGCCGTGCCCTCAGCCTACACCATTGACTTCAGCGCGTGCACAAAGTGCGGAAAATGTGAGCAGCTTTGTCCAGCCAAGGCCATAAGCTTGGCAGATCCTGGAAGCACAGTCGACCTTCACGTTGGCGGCATAATAGTCGCCACTGGCTATCAGCTCTATGACGCTAAGAAACTTGAAACCTACGGCTATGGCACGTACAAAGACGTAATCACAATGATGGACCTGGAGCGGTTCGTCTCTGCAACTGGGCCGACAGGTGGCTACATCAAGAAAGCTGACGGCACCGATGTTAAACGCATGGCAATAGTGCTCTGTGCAGGCTCACGGGACAAGAACTACATCTCGTACTGCAGTAGGATCTGCTGTATGTATTCTTTGAAGCAGGCTTTTGTGCTGAAGAAGATGCTCGGCATAGACGTGAGCATTTACTACACGGACATCAGGGCAACGGGCAGGGGCTACGAGGATCTGTATTGGCGTGACCAGGAAGCTGGTGTCACCTTTATCCGTGGCAAGGTAGCGGAGGTGTACAAGAACGTCAAGGATGGCAAGCTCGTTGCTGTTGCGGAAGATACGCTAACAGGCGAGGTGACCGAAGAAGAGTTCGACATGATTGCTTTGGCCACGCCTATGGTTCCGCCCACAGGGTTGAAGGAACTTGCTGAGAAAATGAAAGTCAGCATCAGTGAAGATGGGTTCGTCACGGAGAAGCATCCTAAACTCGACCCTGTTGATTCGCTAGTCACTGGTATCTTCGCATGCGGCTGCGCGTTGAGTCCCAAAGACGTCAGAGACACGGTTTCGGATGGCTTGGCCGCCTCAGCTAAAGCGGCATTGTTCCTGAAGAGCGACTACGTTACGACAAGCCCCGAGAAAGCTTTCGTCATCAGCGACTTGTGCAACGGCTGCAATGCCTGTGTGCCAACCTGTCCGACAAACGCCATAAGCATGCAAGACGGCAAAGCCAAGATTGACCCGTTCTTATGCACAGGTTGTGGCGCATGCATACCCGTCTGTCCTCAAGAAGCCATTGACTTCAAGAATGCAACGACTAAGCAGATAACTGCAAGTCTGAGAGGAGTACTGGCAGAAAAGCAACCGGGCGAAGTCAGAGTCGTCGCCTTCGTAGACAAAAACGTTGGTTACACAGGCATGGACTTCTTAGGCCTAGACCGCACAAACTATCCAGAAAACATCCGCATCGTACCCGTTCCCACCACCGCCATCCTAGGCTTGAAACATCTGCTTTACGCCTTCGCATACGGAGCTGACGGTGTTCTGGTCATCGAAGGAACACAGGAAATCGATGAAAAGTTTACGAAGAAGAAAATGATCGACATGGGAAGGGAACTGGCCAGATACAATGTTGAAAGCATGAGAGTGCGCTACAGCTACGTGCCCCTCCCAGTTTACAAGAAGGCTGCAGAGCTATTCACAATGTTCACGGATAGGATAAAGAAATTCGGACCGTTTCCAGAAGAAAAACGCTGCGAGATAAAACAGAAGCTTGGCCTGTGAACAGAGCCCTCACTTCTTCAGATTCAGAACCATAAAGCCTCCTTTTTGTCAATACCATATTTGGATCACTAGACCAACGGTAGGGTACGTCGGTGCACACACAGCGAAAACCTAAGAGCCTTCAATAGCGCGCTAAATCATTTGTAACAACTGCTCGCACTTTTGGAATGACCAGTGATGAGAGTTGAGCGTGCGAGGTGTGAAATCGGTCGAGCTGAAAAGAGCGTTTAAGTGCTAGTGACTATTTCTGCTCCTGCGGCTACAGGTCCTGATGTCGTGATTTTGATTCTTAAATGGTCTCCGGGCTTTGCGTTACCAACGAAAACTGGGAAACCCTTGATTCTGGCTATGCCTTCCCCTTGAGGGCTTGTTTCGGTTATATCCACTTCGTATTCTTTTCCAGTCTCAACTGGGCAGTTCTGAACGCCTCTGCCACGTTTGCTCTTGGCATTTCTCGGGCTTCTTTTTCGCGGGCTCATTGGCATCTTCCTTTTTCTGCTTTTGTGATGATATGATTATCGCCCCTCAGTGGCTTAAATGTTCCGCATTTTACTGTTCGCGCTAACCCAATTGAAAGTGCAATAATCTATCTCAAGTCCATATTCAGGAACGGCCCCCACTCTTCTTTCGTTTGCAATTGAGACGAAAATTCAAAACCCACTCACCTCCCCATCAAACGGTCAGGAAGACAATCATAATCCTGTTTCCAGATAAGCTTTCGATTCTCACTGACAGAATAGGCATCGCCCACTTTGCAGGCTTCTCGCAGGGAAAAAACCCTATCTTCAATGTGTACGAGACGGAACTTGAGGAAAAATGGTCGGCGCATCCGTTAGATTTGTTGCCTCTGGTTCATACTGATGGGAGGAAAATTCATCGGAGATCGGTTGCTTTGTTCCGCAAGGATATACTTCGATGTCAGGAACTCTGAACGTTATGAAGATAGAAAAAGAGAAACAGGGCTTCCAGAAAGAGGGTTCCCGAAACAAGGCGTTCAGGCTGACATCTTTGGAGAAAAAGGAAGAAGACCAATAGCGCGCGCGTAGGTTCAAGCCACGCTAAGAGAGAGTTGCAACCCTTCTCAAGGACAGCTGAGTACTGCCGCGCGTGGCGCTAAACGTGAGCTCATATCAAGTAAACCTTAAACATAACCACAAAGTCCTATTCAAGTCGGTGAAAGGCTGTGACTAGAGCGTTGTATCTGGAGGACAGTTATCTCAAAGAATGTGACGCTGTCGTTGCTTCGGTGAAGGACGAAAAATACGTCGTTTTGGATCAGACCATCTTCTACCCAAAGGGAGGCGGTCAACCCTGCGATATTGGAAAAATCATCAGCGGAAATGAGGTTTACAACGTTGTTTATGTCGGCAAATTCTCCGGCGAAATCAGTCACGAGGTCGACCGTTTGGGTTTGAAAGCAAATGACAAAGTTCACTGCGTGCTGGACTGGGACCGAAGGTACAGGCTCATGCGAAGCCACACAGCAGCCCACCTTTTCGCTTCACTGTTGTGCAACGGCACGGGCGCGCTTGTCACAGGCAACCAGCTTGAAACAGACAAGATACGCTTCGACTTCAGCTTGGAACAGTTCAACCCTGAAATCCTAGAAAAATACGTGGCCAAAACGAACGAACTACTCAAAAAAGACACGCCAGTAAAATCCTATGAACTTCCCAAAAAGGAAGCCCTCAAAATCGCCGGAGTAGTAAAAATGGCAGAAGCCTTCCCACCAGACATCCCCCGCCTCCGCATCGTAGAACTAGTCGACCTCGACAAACAAGCCGACGGAGGAACACACGTCAAAAACCTAGAAGAGGTCGGCCAAATAAAACTGCTCAAGACCGAAAACAAAGGCAAAAACAACAGAAGAATCTACTTCACCCTGACACCTTGACCTTCAGGAAACCCCACTGGAAATTGAGGGCTTATTGAAATCTAGGCGTAGAGGGCTCCTTTCAATACGTGGCCCAGAGTCAATCAAGCATCGATACACTTTCGAGCGTCAGGCCCTTCGCAGATCTTGGCAAAATGTCTTCTCAGAGGAGGCAAAAGTTTTCAAACGTCAGACACCTATTCACACTATGCTTTGAGAAAGTGAAAGCCTGTGTCCAAAAGCGAGCTGAGAATCCAGTATTCGGGCCTCATCATATTCGCAGCTCAGCTAATCAGCGTGGTCACAGGCATGGCATTCATTCTATTACTTACAAGAAACATGACAACAGACCAATATGGTGTATGGGGAAACATCTTCGACGTAACAGGTTACTTCCTGTTGTTTTCAGGGTTCATCCCGTTCTGGGCAATACGGTTTGTCGCTCGGGGAGAAGAAGGCGCAACTAAGACAGCTTTTGTGGCAAACCTCACCGTGGCCATAGCCTCAGCCGCGGCATACATTCCAATAGCCCCCCTTATCGCAGCGAGTCTTCACATCACTGAAACCAGTGTTTACGTCTTGGCCTCAGCTCAAATGGTCACCGTGTACGCTGTTAGCACGCTTGAATCTTGTCTGCGTGCGAAAAAACCCCAGGCAATAGGATATGGCCTCCTGTTGGAAGAAGTGGTCAAACTTAGCCTGGCTTACCTGTTTATCGTGAGACTTCAGCAGTTGTTCATAGGCGCCATGCTCAGCCTCATCCTGTCCGGTTTATTCCAAACGCTCTTCTATTTGAAGCTCTTGTCAAAGGATATCCGACAAAAAGTCCAGTGGAGCTACGTTAGAGAATGGTTCAAGGGCTCAGCAGCACTCGTTTACAACGCTGTTGGAGGGCAATTGGCCAATTTCGTTCTTATTCTGCTTATTATTTACGGAACCCAATCAGGCAGAGGTGACTACCTGGCAGCAACGACATTTGCAACCATCATCGGATACTCCTCATCCTTGGCGTTTGCACTCTACCCGAAATTGCTAGCTGAAAATAGCTTGAGAGAAATAACCGCATCTCTTAAAACGGTGCTAATGTTCGCGCTCCCACTGGTAGCAATCATCATCTCGATGTCACCATCCCTCCTAACGGTCCTGAAAATATCCTACCGCGAGGCCTGGCCCGTACTCATCGTCCTCTCAATCGATGCCCTCATATCTCTGGTATCGACATTCTACACCAACGTGCTTTACGGTGTTGAAAAACTAGACGAAGAAGCAAGAATACCGCTCAGAAAACTCGTTAAGAGCAAGATGTTCAAGCTGCTGACATTACCTTACATACAAGCTGCTCTCACCCTGCCAACAACACTGTACATTTTGACCCAATTCACGAACGGGCAGGCTGTGCGAGCAGCCACTTACGTGGCAATCATCATCATGGCTGCCCATGCTATCATGCTTCTTCTCACCTACCTTATCATGGGAACATCAGTGAGAATAGTTGTTCCTTGGGGAAGCATAGGAAAATACGTTTTCGCTTCATCCGTCACCGCAGTTATCCTGTACGTGCTTCCTCACCCGGCGACGCTGGCTTTGACCTTCGTTGCTGTTATCGTAGGAGCAGCGATATATGCCGCATTGCTGTTGGCAATCGACATAGATGCGAGAATGCTGGTTCGTTCAATACTGCAGGAAATCGGGTTGGTACCCAAGCAATAGGCTCATCGCATAAAACTGGCCAGGCATCTGAAAAATGACCTTTGCCAACGGTGTGAAACCGCTTGAACGCAAGCTTTTCGATGTTAGGAAGCAAGGATTTACAAGCAAAAGCTATATGAAAACAGCCTGCTAAATCATGTCTCATTACTAGGAGAGGAAAGCATTTGGACATAATTGTTTGTGTCAAGCATGTTCCAGAAACGGCTGAGGCAGAGTTGAAAATTGACTCTACGGGCAAAGCTATAGACAAAACAGGCTTGGTCTTTGACATCAACGAATGGGACGATTATGCGTTGGAAGAAGCAGTGCGCATGAAGGAAAAGCAGGGAGGAACCGTCACGGCCATAACCATAGGCGCTGAAGACTCTGACACGACCCTGAGAAAATGTCTCGCCCGAGGAGCTGACAAAGCCATAAGGCTTACAGACCCGAAATTCAACGATTCGGATGGGTACGCCATAGCAAAAATTTTGCACAGCGTAATCAAAACTTTGCATTTCGACTTGATCCTGACAGGAATGCAAGCAGGCGACGACGGCCAGGCCATTGTGGGCCCGATTCTTGCAGAAATGCTCAAGGTCCCTCACGCGACGATGGTAAAGAAAATCGAGCTTGCCACAGGCACAGCTAAAGTCAACAGAGAGCTTGAAGGCGGATTGGAAGAGCAGGTTGAAGTGAAAACGCCCGCGTTGCTTTCGGTTCAGACAGGGATAAACGAGCCAAGATACGTTTCAATAATGGGCATCAGAAAAGCTATGCAGAAAGAAATAAAACTCATGACCCTGGCAGACACTGGCCTAACTGAGAACGATGTTGGTGCAGCAGGATCGTGGGTCAGAATAGAGAAGATGTACGTTCCGCCGGTCGAGAAACAAGCAGAATTCATCAAGGGAAGCCCTGATGAAATCGCGGCAAGAATAACTGAAATCCTCAAGTCAAGGGGGTTGATCTAGAATGGCCAAAATCTTCGTTTTAGCCGAGCACCGGCAAGGGCAAATCAGAGACATAACCTATGAGATGCTCACGAAAGCGCGAGAACTGTCCGAAAAGACCGGCTCAGAACTGACAGCCCTTCTTCTTGGCAAAGACGTGAAAGAACATGCAAAGATGCTGGCAGAATACGCGAAGACCGTTGTACTGGTTGACGATGCCAAACTTGAAAACTTCAACTCTGAAGCTTACAAGCAAATCTTGTCAACCCTAATCACCCAACACAAGCCCCTACTGGTCATGATGGGCCACACCTCCTACGGCGTGGACCTTGCCCCAAGATTGGCAACAGCGCTGAACCTGCCGCTCGCAACAGACTGCATAGATCTAGCATTTGAAAACGGCGCGCTCACCGTAACGCGGCAAATGTTCGGCGGCAAGGTAAACGTCAAAGCCGCTGCCAGAAAGGCTGAAACTTATATCACAACAGTTCGTCAGGCGACGTTCGCGCCGCAAAAACCCTCACCGCCCGCAAACGGACAAATCGTTGAGACCGCCTCACCTTTAACGGAGGAAATAGCCGAAAAGCGGTTCATACAGTACGTTTCGGCTCCCCCAGGCGGAGTTGACATAACAGCCGCTGAGAAACTCGTGGGCATCGGTCGCGGAATAAAAGACGTCGCCAACATGCCAGTAGCAGATGAACTCGCAAAAACATTGGGCGGAGTACTTGCCTGTTCACGTCCAATCGTGGACAAAGGCTGGCTTCCCACAGATCGTCAAGTGGGCACTTCCGGAAAGACCGTGAAACCAAAACTGTATCTCGCCCTCGGAATCAGCGGTGCGTTCCAGCACGTGCTCGGAATGAAAAGCTCAGACCTGATAATAGCCGTGAACAAAGACCCCAAAGCACCAATTTTCAGCTACGCCGACTACGCCGTGGTCGAAGACCTATTCAAAATAGTTCCTTCTCTAAGGAACAAAATAAATGAATCAAAAACGCAGAGGACCTGCAAGTAACTAGGAGAGAAGAACAGATGGACTTCAAACTGAACGATGAACAACAGGAGATAAAACGTGCAGTTCGCGAATTCTGCACTAAAGAATTGACTCCAGAACTTGCGCTGGAGCTTGACCAAAAAGAAGAGTTCCCAATGGCCCTCTACAAAAAGGCTGCACAGCTCGGATTCACAAGCATGCGAATACCGCAGGAATACGATGGACAAGGGTACGGCGTGTTGGAAGACTGCTTGGCGGTCGAAGAAATGTGCCGAGCAGACCCAGGCCTGGGAGTCGCAATCTCGCTTGGAAACCTCATGGTTCCAGACGTCCTTCTGAAACACGGAAATGAAGAGCAAAAAAAGAAATACATCCCGCCTCTGGCAAGAGGCGACAAAATAGCTGCAGCAGCATTCACCGAACCCGAGCACGGTAGCGACATAACACGCATGGACTCAACCGCAGTGAGAAACGGAAACGAATGGACTATCAACGGAGCAAAAGAATTCATAACGAACGCCACCAGCGCCGACACGTTCATCCTTCTCTGCCAATCAGACCCAAACGCTCAGCCTTCACACCGAGGACAAAGCATCTTCCTCGCAGAGAAAGGCACGTGCGGGCTCGAAGCAACCAAACTACACGGGAAAATGGGCATCAAACCATGCGTGACAGGCTCACTTTCAATGGCCGACCTCAAGGTACCAGAAACCAACCTGGTAGGCGAACAGGGAAAAGGCTTCTACTACACGCTCGAACTCTTCGACGGAACCAGAATAACCGTCGCAGCCCAAGCAGTCGGCATGGCACAAGGAGCTTTTGAACGAGCACTAGCCTACGCGAAGACTCGGAAACAATTCGGGCAACCAATAATCAACTTCGAGGGCATCGGCTTCAAACTCGCAGAGATGATGATAAAAGTCGAGTCCGCTAGGCTAATGACGTACAAGGCAGCATGGCTCTACGACAAAGAAAAGCCGAACGCCGTTGCCACCTCAATGGCCAAGGCCTACGCAGGCCGCGTCGCAATGGAAGTGACAGACGATGCCATCCAGATCTTCGGAGGCTACGGTTACCTGGCCGACTACCACGTCGAACGATTCCACAGATGCGCAAAAATAACAGAAATCTACGAAGGCACGAGCGAAATGCAAAAATACACAATAGCCAACTACCTAGCCAAACAGTAGTGGTCCCCTTCTTCCTTTTTCGCTCTGCAATCTAAAAGCACAAATTCACAAGTTTTATTACCATTCTTCGTCCACTCTAGAATGTCCAACGGAGGAAACATTTTGACAGCTGAAAAGATAAAGAAGGCAACGGTCATCGGCTCTGGTTCAATGGGCCATGGAATAACTCAACTCTTGGCAATGAACGGGTGCGAAGTCACCATGGTGGACATAAACGATGAAATACTGCAGAAAGCCAAGGAAAAAATAAAGTGGAGCCTCGGCAAGTTCGCTGAGAAGAAACGCATAAGACAAGAAGACGCTGACGCAGCGCTGGCGCGGATAGCCACCACTACCAATTATGAGCAAGCAGGCAAGGGCGTTGACTTTGCAATAGAAGCCTCTCCCGAAAACATAGAGCTGAAGAGAACCGTTTTCGCCAAACTTGACCAAGTAACCCCTCCGCATGCCATACTGGCGTCTAACACGTCAACACTGAGCATAACAGAAATGGGAAAAGCAACCAAACGCCCAGACAGAGTGGCTGGGATGCACTTCTTCAACCCACCTCAAATGATGGCGTTAGTCGAAGTTATCAAAGGAGACAGCACAAGCCCAGAAACCATCACGACCTTGGCGGAGCTGGCTAGGAAACTCGGAAAAACACCGATAATCGTGAGAAAGGACGTGCGAGGCTTTATCGTCAACCGTGTACTCGGAGCTGTTTTCAACGAGGCCTTCTGGGCTTACCAACGGAAAGAAGCAACCATGGAAGGAATCGACGCCTCAGTAAAGTACACGGGCGGTTTCCCAATGGGATGGTTCGAACTCGCCGACTTTGTCGGGCTCGACATAGCCTACGAGGTTGGGAGAATACTCTACGAGGCTTACGGCGAAAGGTTCAAACCGTGCTCAGAAGTAATCGACCCCTTGATAAAAGACCATAAGTTCGGACAGAAAACGGGCGTGGGCTTCTACGACTGGACAAAGGGTCGGCCGAGGATACCGTTCAACATGCTGGACGAGTATGACATCGACAGGTCATGGGCAGTCGCCGCGAACGAGGCTGCTTGGCTGATTTATGACGAAGCTGCAAACCCTGAAGACATCGACACGGGAATGAAACTGGGAACATACTGGCCCTCGGGTCCATGCGAACACGCAGACCGAGCAGGGCTAGACGCAATTGTCGGCAAGCTTAAAGAGCTGTACGCGAAGTACAATATGGAAATGTACAAACCTTGCCCCATCCTCGAAGAGTATGTGAGCAAGGGGTGGACTGGAAAGAAAGCTGGAAGGGGGTTTTACAAATGAAATTCGAGTTGACAGAAGAACAACTCCACATCAAGAATGCCGTCCGAGAGTTTTGCCAAAAAGAGTTCAAACTCGAACTGGCGCTGGAGCTTGACAAGAAAGAGGAATATCCACTGGACTTGTACAAGGCCGCTGCGAAGCTGGGTTTCACGAGCATGTCTTTTCCAGAAGAATACGGCGGTCAAGGATGCGGACTGCTCGAGACTTGCATCGCAGTAGAAGAGATGTGCCGGGGCGACTCCTCATTAGGTGTGGCAATTTCGAGCGGCAACTTCGGAAGCGAATTCATCCTCGAACACGGAACCAAAGAACAGAAAGAAAAATACCTGCCCCCCATATGCAAGGGCGACTATCTTTCTGCGGCAGCGTTCACTGAGCCAAACATCAGCGGAAGCGAAATAACCAAAATGGAAACCACGGCAACAAAATACGGAAACGAATGGTGGATAAGCGGCCAGAAGACCTTCATAACAAACGCCACCATGGCGGATTTCGTCGTTGTTCTCGCACAAACGGACACGAAAATCAGACCCACTCACCGAGGAGAAACATTATTCGTGGTTGAAAAGGGAACCGCGGGCTTTGAAGCCACAAAGCTCCATAACAAAATGGGAATAAGGGCCTCCACGACGGGTGAACTCAACTTCGACAACGTCAAAGTCACGGACTGGAACATAGTCGGCGAACTGAACAAAGGCTTCTACTATTCCATGGCATTCTTCGATAAGACAAGAGTAGGCGTTGCAGCACAAGCCACCGGAATGGCGCAAGGAGCTTGGGAAATAGCGTTCAAGTACGCAAAACAGAGGGAGGCTTTTGGGGCCCCGATATTGCAGCACGAAGCAATCGGCGTAACACTGGCTGAAATGGCCACAAAAATCGAAGCCGCAAGGCTGTTAACATACAAAGCGGCTTCACTGGTTGACGAAGGAAAAATGGATCCCATGGCAACAGCAATGGCGAAGTACTACGCTTCTCACGTTGCGATGGAAGTCACGAACGCGGCAATCCAAACTCTGGGAGGCTACGGATACTTCGGCGAGTACAGAGTTGAAAAATACCACCGTGACGCAAAAATAACTGAAATCTACGAGGGAACTTCTGAAATTCAAAAACTCCAGGTGCTCAAGTACCTCCTCAGCAAATACTAGCAAATCATGCGCAAAAAAAGTCATATATGCTTACAGAAGTAACTCTGTAGTAGGTGATATTTGTTGAGCAAGTCGTATGAAACCATCAAAGTAGAAAGAGAACAGAACACGCTGTGGATAATACTGAACAGACAACATCGATTGAACGCCTTCAATGACGTTTTGCTTGAGGAGCTCGACGACATGCTGGAAACCGCTGAGAAAGACCCAACTGTCAAGTGCGTCGTAATCACCGGCGACGGAGACAGAGCCTTCAGCGCAGGTGCAGACGTAACCATGTTTCCAAAGGCAACTCCGGTTAAGGCTGAGGAATTCTCAAGAGCAGGTCAGAAGACTTTCGGCAAGATAGAAGAAATGAGTAAGCCAGTTATAGCTGCGATCAACGGCTTCGCGCTCGGCGGAGGCTTGGAGCTAGCGTTGGCGTGCGACTTCAGAGTGGCTGCTGAACACGCAGAGCTTGGAAGCCCCGAAATTGCCCTAGGACTGATACCGGGATGGGGTGGAACCCAAAGACTTGTCAGAATCATAGGATTGCCCAGAGCCAAGGATCTTGTGATGCTTGGAAACAGAGTGAAAGCGGATGAGGCTCTGAGAATCGGGTTGGTGCACAAAGTCGTGCATTACGAGAAGCTGCGAGAAGAGGTCGGGGAGATGGCGAAGAAGCTTTCAGAAGGTCCACCGATAGCTATGAAATACGCCAAGAGCGCGCTAAACTACGGAACACAAGTGCCTCTAGAAGTCGGATTGAGATTGGAAGCAGGGTTGATGGGCTTGGCATTTTCCACTGAGGATCTCAAGGAAGGCGTCGAGGCTATGATGTCCAAGAGGAAGCCCGAGTTCAAAGGAAAATGATCTCTTACCTGTTTTTCTTTGTTATTTCCAAGTAAATCAAGAATAACGGATGTGGTTAGGTTGAGAAAGGTAGCGATCATAGGTGTTGGCAGCTCGAAGTTCGGTGTAAGAAACGACGTGACTATTTCGGAACTTGCGTTTGAAGCGGTTAAACCTTCTCTTGAAGACGCGGATCTAGCCGCGGAAGACATAGAGTTTGTCGCCCTTGGCTCAGTGGGAGCCGGAGCTTGGTACGAAGAGCTGCTTCCAGCGGTCGTGATCTCAGAGTATTGCGGCATGACAAAAGCGGGGTTAGTTCGCTGCGAAGCTGCGTGTGCAAGCGGCAGTGCGGCTTTCTTCACTGCCTATTCAGCCATTGCCAGCGGTCAGGCTGACATTGCCATGGCATTGGGCGCTGAGAAGATGAGGGAAATCGATTCAGCTACAGCCATGGAGTGGATTGGAAGGGCTGGATACTACCTCTGGGAATTCCACAACTTCGGCGTCACGTTCCCAGCATACTATGCCCTGTACGCCAGCGCGCACATGGCCAAGTACGGAACGACTGAGGAAGACTTGGCCTTGGTTGCCGTTAAGAACCACAAGTACGGTTCGATGAATCCGATTGCACATCTGCGAAACCGAGTGACGGTTGAAGACGTATTGTCCTCGATGGTCATTGCCTACCCTCTCAAACTGTATGACTGCTGTCCCTTGACGGATGGTGCCTCTTCCCTCATTCTTGCTTCCGAAGAGAAAGTCAAAGAATTGAAGATTGACACTCCCGTGTGGGTGGCTGGAATTGGCTATTCTTCCGGGACGGCAAATCTGAGCAAGAGATCAGATTTCGTTGGGTTGGAGGCCAGTGTTTTGGCCTCTGAGAGAGCGTACAAGTCTGCTGGAGTCACGCCGGATCAGATTGAGGTTGCCGAAGTTCACGACTGCTTCACTATTGCAGAGATAATGGCCTACGAAGACATTGGACTGTGCAAAAAAGGCGAAGGTGTCAAACTCTTGCGCGAAGGACAAACAGAGATAGGCGGGAAGATACCCGTCAACATGGACGGAGGACTGAAGGCTAAGGGGCATCCGATAGGTACAACAGGTTGTGCAATGATTTACGAGCTAACCAAGCAACTCAGAGAAGAAGCAGTTGAAAAAACAAGACAAGTACCATTGAAAAACTACATCGCCCTCGCCCACAACGTCGGCGGAACCGGCCACTACTGCTACGTCACAATTCTGAAGAGGTGAGTCATGTGTCGATGCCGTCAATCAAATCCAGAAAAATAGACATCGTTCAGGACATCCCTATAAGCAAGAGCCTGAAGTTCTGGGAAGGCCTGAAAGAAGGAAAGATCTACGCTACCAAGTGCAAAGCTTGTGGAAAAATATTCTTCCCTCCGAACGCCGACTGCCCCGAGTGTTTGACGAACGATTTGGAGTGGGTTGAGCTTAGCAATGAAGCAGAGGTCGAAACCTTCACGCACGTGGTGATAAGACCTACCACTTTCCAACAGAACAAACCATACACCGTTGCAATCGGAAAGCTGAAAGAAGGCGTAAAAGTTCTTGCTTGGCTATCAGGATTCAAACTTTCAGAAATCAAGGTTGGCATGAAAGTGAAACTGATTGCCAAGACTTCAATGGAAGGAAATCCGACGTACGAATTTGTGCCCCTTCAACAATAATTGGCGTTGATTCAGCGGATTCTACTTCCACCTTTCTATCCATTCCATCGTCTTCGATATCAACTCGTCTTCCTTCCCCTCGTAAGTGGGACCTGCGGATTTTATTACCATGAGTGTTTTCGGATCGTGTGCCGAAGAGAAGACCTTACGCGCCTCATCTTCACTATGAATGACGTCTGAGTCCCCTATCACGATCAGTACCGGAGTATCCTTCAGTTTTGAAATCTCTTCACACTCATTCAGCTTCATGAGTTTTTCCCGCACATACCTCAGACGCAAGCTTATCCCGAAGACTTCAAGTCTGAACAGTCTCGAAACGTTCAAGAATCGATCTATTCTAGAAAGTAACAGGAAAGTGTAAAGGCCTGATTTCCCCCTTGTGCGGGTTATGAACTTCTTAACGTTATAGTCGTGGTCCTTGGGAGGGGACCAAAGGACTAGTCCCTTGATTCGATTCCCGTTCTGAACCGCGCAGAGTGAAACAGCAGCGCCTAAGCTGTGCCCAACAATGAAGATGTTATCCGGCTTGACTTCAGGTCTGGAAGCCAAGTAGTCCATGGCGCACTTCACGTCTTGTTGTTCGCCGAGGCCGTAGTCAAATTCACCACTGCTTTTCCCGACTCCGCGAAAATCGAACAAAAAAGAAACAAATCCACTTTGGCAAGCTCTTTCAGCCAACATGGAATAGATTTTCAATCCATGATAGCCTCGAACATCCATAAAGTGACAGATCAGGATTCCAGGTGCGGGGCAGTGATCTGGAACACACATTTCGCCGTAAAGCTTGACGTTTCCGCACCGTATCCATGCTTCTTCGACTTTCACTGACGATCCATCCGTGGAAAATATTATTACTTCCAGTAATCCTATATATTTAAGAATAGGGCTGTTTATGTCTGTTAAGAAAAAGAGCAGAAAAGAACCAAGTCCAATCGAAAAACCTTGGTTCAAGTTTTGGCCTGAAGATGTTCCAAGACACATTGAATACCCTAGTGTTCCACTTTCTGAAATTCTGAGAAAAACCGCCGAAAACAATCCCAACCAAACCGCAATAATCTATTTTGACAGAGGAATAACCTACAGAGAGCTGGATCAAGCCTCTGATCGTTTTGCGGCTGCGCTTGCGGCTCTTGAAGTAAAGAAGGGTGATAAAGTCGCAATTTTCCTACCGAACATCCCTCAGTTTGTAATATCGTATTACGGCACTCTGAGGCTTGGAGCTATCGAGACGGCTATAAGCCCGTTGTACAAGGAGCGCGAGGTTGAGCATCAGCTCAATGATTCCGAAGCTGAAACCATCGTCATCCTGGATGCGCTTTACCCGATATTGGAGAACGTCGTTGCCAGAACCAAGGTCAAGAGAATCATTTTCACAGGCTTGAAGGATTTCATGCCGACTGGCACCGCACTGTTGGGTTCACTGCTCAGGAAGATTCCATCGTATAGGGTTGAACCAAAACCGGGAACATACTCTTTCAAAGAACTTCTAAAAGAGTATGACGCGAAGCCTCCGAAAGTTGACATCGACCCCCAAGAGGATCTAGCCGCCCTGCAGTATACTGGCGGAACGACTGGAATTTCAAAAGGAGCAATGCTCACGCACATGAACCTGGTATCAAACGCAGTCATGTGTGCCGAATGGCTTAAGGGAAAACAGGCTGAAGAAAAGTTTCTAACGGTTCTGCCCCTGTTCCACATATACGGAATGACGACAGGAATGAATGCTCCAATATACCTCGCCGGAAAAATGGTCTTGCTTCCACGCTTCGACGCGGCTGTCACCCTCGAGGCCATCGAAAAAAACAAGGTCACGGTGTTCTGTGGCGCTCCAACAATGTACGCGATGCTTCTTGCTCATCCAAAGGTCAACAACTTCGATCTGTCATCGGTTCACTTCTGCATTTCCGGTTCGGCCCCGCTGCCCCCTGAAATTCAGAAAAAATGGATGGAAGTAACAAAGGGAGTTCTCGTCGAAGGTTACGGGCTGACAGAGTCTTCTCCGGTCACTCATTGTAACCCTCTTGACCCCACTATGAAAACAGTGAAAGTAGGCTCCATCGGCCTGCCTTGGCCAGACACGGATGCGAAAATCATGGATGCGGAAACAGGGGAAACAGAGCTGGGCGTCAATCAGGACGGAGAGCTTGCCGTTAAGGGACCTCAAGTTATGAAGGGCTACTGGAAGATACCTGAAGAATCTGGAGCTGTTCTGCGAAACGGATGGCTCTACACGGGAGACATCGGCAAGATGGACGAAGACGGCTACTTCTACATTACAGACAGGAAGAAGGATCTCATCAAATACAAGGGCTACAGCGTTTACCCGAGGGAAATTGAAGACGTCATTTATGAACACCCAGCTGTCAAACTCTGTGCAGTCATCGGTAAACCGGATGCGGTCGCAGGTGAGATTCCGAAAGCCTTCGTCGTGCTTAAAGAAGGGAAAACGGCAACCGCAGATGAGATTAAAGAATTCGCGAACGGCAAAATGGCACCCTACAAAGCAGTAAGAGAAGTCGAATTCAGAACTGAGCTACCCATGACTCTGGTGGGCAAGGTTCTGAGAAGAGTGCTTCAAGAAGAGGAGAAGCAGAAGACAGCCAAAGCCTGAAACATCGTTAATTCTTCCGTCGCAAGTAAACGCACGCCTTGCTCCTTTCCAAAGAGGGGCTACACAGGCTCGTTTATTTTCTTTCCAGTCCTCTTTGTCCACTCTATTATGGGCACCGAGAACTGTTTTTCGACGTTAGGTCGATGTATGCTGTTGTAGGTGCAGAAGCATCTCACCTTGCCATCGGGTGTGGCATAGTGAATTGCACATCTTTGAACACGATCGATGTCTATGTTCCAGACATCCTGGAAGTGCATTATCCCAATCATGACCATTCTGTGCATAAGGTCTCCTAGAGCCTCATAGCTTCCCTTGCGTACGATGTTCCCAATCAAGCCTCTAACAAAATCAGATTTTGCCATCGGCAGAAGCTTGAGCATCTTCATCTTTGCCATCGTCTTTTTGCCTTTCACTCCTGAGTAATAGACGTCCCAGAAAACTTCGGCAAATTTGTCAACATCTACGTATCGCATAATGGGCTTGTAAGAACCATCCTTGTCAATAACCAAGAATGTTGCTGCGCCGCACATGGGACTCATCGTGAACTCTGGATAGGCTCTGTTCTTGATGACGCCCATTCCCTTAGCAATCGGGACTGGCCAGTCAACTGGTCTCCAGTCAAACCGGCCGACAGCACCTTTCGTTTGTTCCTCTATTTCTTTCATCGTGTCGGGAATGGTTATCCGCATTTTTCGCATTTCCTCTTTTCTGGCTTTTCCAGCCATTGAAACTGGCTGAATGTTGATGCAGCGGACAACGTCATGGTTCTTGACCGCGAAGTCGATTATCTCTCCCAAGTCCTTGTCGTTGACACCTTTCGCCAGGGTGACAACCAGAACAATTGAGTGTAGTCCTAACTTTCTTGCGTTTTCTAGTACCTTCAACTTTATGGGAATCATGTCAGCCCTTGCTCTGGTCTTTTTGTAGATTTCTTCTCTCAAACCGTCAAACTGAAGGTAAAGGGTGCTTAGCCCAGAGTCCAGCAGCTTCTTGAAATATGCAGTGTCTTCAGCGATGCGAATACCGTTAGTGTTAACCTCCACATGAGTAATCCCAGCTTTTTGAGCCTCCTTAATCAGGTCTGGCAGATCGTTTCTCAACGTCGGCTCTCCTCCGCTGAACTGCAACGCGTTGCAAGCCCATGGACTGTTGGACCTGAGCACTTTCATCATATCTACAATCTGATCATAAGAAGGCTCATACACGTAGTTGGTAGCTCCCACGTAAGCAAAACAGATTGGGCAAGCCATGTTGCACCTGTTCGTAACGTCTATGATCCCTAGAATCGTGGGCGTCTTGTGTTGCGGGCAGATTCCACAGTCGAACGGACAACCATCAACAGTACTAGTGTGCGGCTTCTCTAGGCCGCTACCCGCATAGCGGGCATTGTGCCAGTTATTATTGAACCACTTGAAAAGCTCAGCATCACCCCAATAAACATCCTCAAACTTGCCATGCTCAGGGCATGTCTTCTCAAGATAAATCACGCCGTCGTCCTCATATATCCTCATAGGAATTTTTTTCATGCATTCTGGACATAGACTAGTCGAATAGGTCTCAAACTTTGATTCTTGTGGCTTCGCCATTCGAACACTTTCCTAGGATACGAATACTACGTAGAAACGGAAGCTGTTAATAAATGGTAAAGTGAGCGGCTACACACCAAGTGCATAAACGAGAACTCAAGAGATCGGACAACAGCTTCTTTTCTAGAGCTCGCGAAAGTCTGCTCCAACCAACTTACGAAGGCAGATCCACATTCCGTAATTACAACTTTGCTCTAGCTCTTCAACAAGGCTTGGTCAAAACGTATATGAAGTGTGGTTCGTCACTAAAGTTTAGAGATGGCTCCGTTGCGTCTGAAAATTCAAGTCACAGGCATAGTTCAGGGAGTGGGTTTTCGACCGTTTGTTTATCGAATAGCCGTGCGAAACGGGCTTTCTGGTTATGTTAAGAACCGAGCAGATGCCGGAGTGGAAATTTTGCTGGAAGGTCAAGAGCAGGCCATCCAAGAATTTTTGAAGAATTTGAAAGAGAACAAACCGCTCTTGGCCCAGTTTCACCACATTATCACCTCGAAGCTTCCGGGAAAGAATGAATGCACAGAATTCGTGATAAAGAAAAGTTCCAATGAAGCTGAGCTGTCAGGTTCAGTCATCCCGCCTGACATTGCCATTTGTGATGACTGCCTCAGAGAGCTTCGAGATCCCAAAGATCCGCGGTTTGAGTACTTCTTCATCACGTGTACAAACTGCGGACCAAGATTCACTATAATCGAGAAATTGCCTTATGATCGCGATAACACAACTATGCGCGCGTTCCCAATGTGCGGCTTCTGCCTGAACGAGTACAAGGATCCTCTGAACAGGCGTTTCCATGCACAGACGGTTGCCTGCCCAAGGTGCGGTCCCCACGTCTATCTCACAGATGCAAAGGGTGAAGTGTTAAGAGAAAAGGATCCGGTTCGAGGAGCAGGCAAGCTCTTGTCAGAGGGCAACATTCTTGCAGTCAAAGGCTACGGCGGTTTCCACGTTGCTGTGTCAACCACCAAATCTGAGCCCTTAATGAGGCTGAGAGAAGTCAAGCATCGAAGCCAGAAGCCCTTTGCTGTCATGGCTCGAAGCTTAGAAGCGACAAAAACGTTTGCAGAGGTGAGCAAAAGCCAAGCGGAACTTCTGACTTCATACGCCCGCCCGATAGTGCTTTTGAACAAAAGCAGAGAATATTATTTATCTGATTCAGTCGCTCCGGGGCTGCACAACATCGGCGTGATGCTCCCCTACACAGGTCTGCACTATATGCTGTTTGACAAAGTGGAAGATTCGGCTTTCGTCATGACGAGCGCTAACCCGCCTAACCAACCTATAACAAAAGACAATGATGAAGCATTAAGAACCCTCAAAGGCACTGTTGACTTCTTTCTTTTTCATGACCGGCAAATAGCCTATCGTTGCGATGATTCCGTAGTCCGTACTCACGGCGTCAACAGGGTTTTCATAAGACGGTCAAGAGGTTACGCGCCCGCCCCGATAACGCTCAGGAGAAAGGCAAGACGTTGCGTTTTAGGCTTGGGAGGGGAGCTGAACAACACCTCCTGCATACTGAACGGTGACAAGGTCTTCTTTTCTCAACACATAGGCGATGTAGACAACGTCGAAACGAGGGCTTTTCTAGACAATGCCACAAAACACCTGATCCGTCTTACAAACAGCAGGATAGATGCAGTCGCGTGTGACCTGCATCCAAAATTCGTTACCACGCAGCTTGCCCACCAGTGGGCAGAAGAGAACAGTTGGCAAACAGTACGCGTGCAACACCATTACGCACACATTGCTGCACTCATGGTTGAGCACAACGTGGGTGAGATTTTGGGCGTCTGCTGCGACGGCTACGGCTATGGAATAGACGGTGAAGCTTGGGGAGGGGAGATCCTGTTATGCACTGATGAGGCTTTCGGTTTCAAACGCGTAGCTCATCTTGAAACACAGCCTATGATGGGCGGAGACCTAGCTACCTATTACCCGCTGAGAATGGCCGCCGGAATTCTGCATGGTCACGTCGACTTGGAAGATTGGCTACTGAGAAACAAGCAGCACTTTCCACACGGCGAGAAAGAAGTTAAGATAATTCTTCAACAGCTGAAAAAAAAGGAAAACGCGATTAGAACTACTAGCTGCGGAAGGGTATTGGACGCCGTTTCAGCCGTTCTGGGCATATGCCATGAACGTACGTACGAGGGCGAACCATCCGTGAAACTCGAGTCAATCGCAGTGAAAGGCAAAGACGTACTGAAACTCAAACCGATAATACGAGGCGACACCCTTGACACTACGCAAGTGCTTCTGGACATTTTTGAAAACAAAAACAAGCATTCTAAGGCAGACTTGGCGTACTCTGCACACGCGTATCTGGCTAGGGGCCTGGCGGCGTTGGCAATCGAAAAAGCATCCGAGAACAACATCAAAATCGTCGGCTTCTCAGGAGGAGTTGCAGCAAACGAAATCCTAACATTGACCATGGGAGAGATTGTGAAGGCATCAGGCCTGCGATTTCTTGTCCACAGAGATGTTCCGCCCGGCGATGGTGGTTTATCGTTTGGTCAGGCTGTTGCATCTGGGTTTTTCCATTTCTAAACCATAATGAATTTATCGCCCCAAACGTGTTCGGGTATGTTGATGGAAATGTGCCTCGCGATTCCAGCAAAAGTTGTAACCATCAAGCAGGACAAGGCCAAGGTGGACTTTGGCGGAGGAGTAGTGAGGGAGGTCAACGTGACCCTCGTGACCGTTGGAGTCGGCGACTACGTTCTAGTTCATGCGGGCTATGCCATTCAGGTCTTGGATAAGGAAGAGGCCTTGGAAACCTTACGATTGTGGAACGAGATTCTTGAATTCGAACCCAAGCCATAGTAACGGGACCAGATGAAATGAAATGATTGCGAACGCTAGGTTCAGAGATGAGAATCTTTCAAAACGCGTGGCACAGAAGATTCACGAAGTTGCAGCAAGTGAGGGCTCGGTCAAGATCTGTCACGTTTGTGGCACGCATGAGTGGACGATCACGCATTTTGGCATACGAAGCCTTCTACCCTCAAACATAGAGGTAATAGCGGGTCCAGGTTGCCCCGTTTGCATAGTTCCAGCATCGGAAATCGATGAAGCCGTGCAACTAGCCATGAAGAAAGTAACGGTAACATGTTTTGGCGACGTTTTGCGCGTTCCCGGTTCAAAGAGGTCTCTTCTGGATGCTAGAGCTGCAGGGGCCGACATCCGCATTGTTTACAGTGTCGAGGATGCGGTCAGGATGGCTAGGAACGAGGTTGGCAAGGATTTTGTCTTTTTTGCTGTAGGCTTTGAAACAACCGCGCCGTCCACCGCTGTCGAACTAGTTGGCAAATCGCCGCCTGAAAACCTGAGCTTTTTGATTTCTCACCGGCTTATCCCTCCTGCTATGGAGCTCCTTGTTAGGATGAGAGATTTGAATCTTGATGGCTTCATTGCACCAGGCCACGTCAGCACGATTATCGGACTCAGGCCCTACGAGATTTTTCCAAAGACCTACAAGATGCCCACGGTTGTGGCGGGTTTCGAACCTCTGGACGTCCTATTTGCCATTTACATGATTGTGAACCAGATAAAGGAAGGCAAGCCTCAGCTGGAGAACGAGTACGTGCGTGCCGTGCATCGGGAGGGAAACGTGAAGGCTCAGGAAGTGATGCGCAAAGTCTTTGACATCTCAGATGGCAATTGGCGCGGGCTAGGCGAAATACCCTCTTCTAGGCTCATGCTAAGTCACGATTATGAGGCGTTCGATGCCCTTTTGAAGTATAAGATACAGGTTGAACGTGGCGTTGACGCACAACACGGTTGTCAGTGTCATCTGGTCATAATCGGCAAAACGAAACCCACAGACTGTCCACTATTCATGAAAGCTTGCACGCCGCAAAAGCCTGTCGGCGCCTGTATGGTTGGCAGCGAGGGAACTTGCCGTATTTGGGCAAGGACAGTGAAAATGCCAAAGTGAAGTGCTTTCCTGAACTAATGACTTTTGCAGCTCATCACTTCAAATGGGCTGGAAAAGATAGTCCCCAACCTAGCATATTCTTGGTACGGGATCGCCAATTGGTCTCGCGATTATTCTCTTTCCGCCTATTGTCGTCTGCATTGCGACGTCCGTGAAATCTTTCGTTGCTTCGCCGATGATTTCCGCCTCTTTTCCGGGTTGTGTTGTCCTCAGAAGCTCCAAGATTTCTTCAGCTTTTTCCTTTACGGCTCCTATTACCACTTTTCCTTCATTTCCGATTTCAAGCGGGTCTAAGCCCAGCATTTCGCACGCTGCCAGAACATCGTTTCTGACGGGTATCTTGTCCTCCAATGTCAGTATGCCGACCTGCGATTTCTCGCTGAACTCGTTTAGCGCGTCGGCCAAACCGCCTCTCGTCGGGTCCTTCATGGCTACGATGCCTCCGACTTCACCCAGCAAACGTTGGATCAAACGGTTCAACGGTTTAACATCGGATTTTATAGCACTTCCAAAACGCAATCCCTCCTGTGCGGACAAGACGGCTAAGCCATGGTCGCCTACAGTTCCGGACAGGATTATCTTATCCCCAACACAGAGGTTCGAGTCTAGCGCCCAGCGAGGCTTAAAGTCGCTCCTGAATTGCCTTACAACCTTGAAGTTCTTGTCCAAGGCTACGGTTCGCCTTCCAATCCCTGACGTGTTTATTATGCATCCGCCCAGACTTCCTTTCTCCACAACCTTGGTGTCTCCAGTAACGATGTTCACGTTTGCTTCAACACATGTTTCCTGCATGCTCGTCAGGATTCTTTCAAAATCATCCAAGGCCAAACCCTCTTCCAAAACGAAGCCACATGCCAACGCATATGGTTCTCCCCCAACCATTGAAATATCGTTGACTGTACCAGAAACTGCTAAGCGTCCAATGTCACCTCCCGGGAAGAATATTGGTTTCACAACGTGCGAATCGCTCTTGAAAACCACGTCACCAACGACGGCGGCGTCATCCATGGCTTCAAGCGGAACTTCCGCGTTACTGGCTCCTCCGAAATGCTTGACGATGTAGTTCTTAACTAGATCGTGCATGACTGTTCCGCCTGCGCCGTGCAACATCGTAATATGCCCATTTTCTTCGGTCAATCTGCCACACTCGCTTTCAACTTGGTACTAACTTCAAGAGTCAAAAATAAACACATCGTACCACATCGTCGGGTTACTCAAGCCTTTGTGCCAAAAAACGCGTTCGGAGAGCGCAAACAGCTCGGCAAACTGTTTGCTTTAGAGGAAAACCATATAAATCACCATACTGCTGTTCATTTGCGCAACTGAGGAGAATATGAAGTGCCAAAATGGGGGTACTCAATAGCAGAAGAAGAACTGGATCCGGAGAAAACCGTGAAAGCCAGTGCAAGACAGATTAGTGTATCCCATAAATCGGCACGAGAAATATGTAGAACAATTAATGGTATGATGCTCACCCAGGCGAAGCAGTATCTTAAAGATGTCACGGTCAAAAAGAAACCTGTCCCGTTCAAGAGATTCAATAAGAAATCAGGACATCGCCACGGTCTGGAAAAGGCGTTTGCGGGTAGATATCCGATCAAAGCTGCTGGGAAGATTCTGAAGCTGCTTGAGGGAGCTGAGGCAAACGCTGAAAATAAAGGTCTCGACACAGACAGACTGCGTATCATTCACGCGGCCACCAGTCAGGCGATGAAGATTAAGCGTTTTATGCCAAGGGCTCAAGGAAGAACCACACCGAGTTTCAACACTCTGTGCCACGTTGAGATAGCCTTAGAAGAGCAGTCAGAGAAAGGAGAAGGAGCCTAGTGTCAGTCGTCAAACATTTCATAACAGAATCCATAAAGAAGACGGAAATCGACGAGTTTCTGCAGAAAAAACTTGAAAGGGCGGGGTACGGCGGCGTAACCATATCGAAGACACCTTTGGGGACTCACATAGTCGTCTATGCTATGCGGCCAGGTTTGGTTATAGGTCGCGGTGGAGAAACCATAAGAGAGCTTGCAAGCATTCTGGAGGAAAAATTCAAGGTTTCAAACCCGCAGATATCTGTTTCTGAAATCGAAATTCCAGAGTTGAACGCTTACGTAGTTGCAACACGCGTTGCCGGTGCACTGCAGAGAGGTGTACACTTCAGAAGAGCCGGTTTCTGGTCTCTCAACCAGGTCATGGAGGCAGGCGCTCTAGGTGCAGAAATAGTCATAAGCGGAAAATTGAGGACTGAAAGGGCAAGATATGAAAAGTTCAAAGCCGGATACTTGGTGAAATGCGGGGACCCATCAATAAAATACATACAGAGAGCTGCAGTTCATGTTCAACTGAAGCCGGGCATATTCGGCGTAAGAGTCAAGATAATGCCTCCAGACGCAATATTCCCCGACAAGATTAAGATAGTTGAAAAGCTCCCGCCCGAATTAAAACCGAAAGAGGCAGAAGCAACAGAGGCAAAAACCGAGCAAGAACCACCGGCCGAAGAGGAGAAAGCCGAGGAAACAGGCACTGACGTGAAAAGAGAGGAAGAGGAAGGAACCGCTTAGATGCCCGTACTGCGAATGAAAGAGATACGCGACCTGTCTTCTGCCGAAAGAACGGAGAAGCTGAACGAGTTCAGAACGGAGCTTCTTAGAATGAAGACCATGATCGGCGCGGGTGGAACTGTAGAGAATCCGGCGAGGGTTAAGGCTCTGCGCAAAGCAATAGCAAAGATTCTGACAGTCGAACACGAAGAAAAGCTCGGAATAAGGAAGACAGAACCAACAAAGAGGAAAAAGAAATGAACATAACGCCAAACATAATCCGCTGCGAATTCATCGGTATTGACGTCAAGGTTGCTCGGAGCAGCCACAGAGGCAACGTTGGAATCTGCGGCAAAGTAGTGGGCGAAACACGAAATACCTTCGCTATCTTGCACGAAGGGAAGAAGAAAACTGTCGCAAAGGACTCGTCTGTTTTTCACTTCAAGTTTGCAGATAGAACAATCGTCGAAGTCAACGGCAGGCTTCTTATGGGAAGACCTGAAGATCGCCTAAAGAAGAATGTTAGGAGACTATGGTGATGTCGCTCACTTTCAAGAAGCCCAAGAAAGCCTGTGAAGACATGAACTGTCCCTTTCACGGAGAACTTCCAATAAGAGGCCGCGTGTTTAAAGGAGTTGTCGTCACCGCGAAGATGGAAAAGACCGTGGTTGTAGAACGCGATTACCTCTCATACATTTCAAAGTTCATGAGGTATGAAAGAAGGCGCAGTCGAATACCCTCCCACAACCCACCCTGCATAGACGCAAGAGAAGGAGACCATGTCATAATAGCTGAGACCCGCCCCATAAGCAAGACAGTGTCATTTGTCGTTGTTGAAAAGTTGGAAGGGAAGTAGAATGGCGGCCAAAGCAAAACAGCGAGGGTTAGTCGCAAAGGGAATGCTTGGACATGGACCGAAGCTATCAAGAGGATTGCAACCGCCTGCAATTCTAAGATGCGCTGACAATACTGGGGCGAGACACCTGAGGCTAATTCAAGTTTATGGTTATAAGGGGAGATTGCGACGTTATCCATCTGCTGCGGTGGGTGACAAGATAACTGTCTCTGTCAGGCAGGGAACACCCGACATGCGAAAGAAAATTTTCCAAGCGGTAATCGTGAGACAAAGAAAACCGTTCAGACGGATTGACGGTGTCTGGGTTGCATTCGAAGACAACGCGGCAGTAGTGATAACCCCCGAAGGAGAAATGAAGGGCTCGGAGATACGGGGTCCAGTGGCAAAAGAGGCGGCAGAAAGATGGCCGAGGATAGCAAGCGCCGCCAGCATAATAATATAGGTTGAGGAAAGCATGCAGACAGCCAGACCCGTGACGAAGCCGACCAAACAAAGAAAAATGCTCTACCAGGCACCCGACCACGTGCGCCACAGGCTTCTTGCCGCACACCTCTCTCCGGAGCTCAGAGCCACACACATAGCGAAAAGCTTTCCAGTCAGAAGCGGAGATACCATACGCGTGATGAGAGGGGACCACAAAGGCTTAGAAGGGAAGATCACACGCATAGATCTCAAGAAATACAGAATTTACGTTGAAGGATTAACACGAGAGAAGGTCGACGGAACCACAATATTCGTTCCAGTGCATCCATCCAAGTTAATGATCACACGGCTGAACCTTGACGACAAATGGCGAAAGAAGATTTTGGAAAGAAAGCAAAAGGCACAAAAGAAACCACAGAAACCCGCGAAGAAGCCGAAGTTAGAACCTGTTCAGAAACCTCCAGAAACCGCCGAACTGAAACAACCTCCAGAAGAGAAGGTTACAGAAGAGAAGATTACAGAAGAGAAGATTACAGAAGAGAAGATTACAGAAGAGAAGATTACAGAAGAGAAGGTTACCGCCGCCATCGAGAGACCACCGAAAAAGAGAGCCTCAAAACCAAGAAAGAAAACGAAGAAGGCGGCCGCAGAGAAAAAGGAGGCTCAGGCTGCAGAAACCAAGACGGAAAAGGAGCCTAAGGTGCAGAGAAAAAGAACCAAGCGTAAGAGCGCCAAGAAAACTGAAGAAGGAGAAGGATAGGTTTGGGCAAGAAGGGACAATCATCCGGGTTGAAACGGAAACCAGCGCCAAGATTCTGGCCAATTCATAGGAAGGAATTCACTTGGGTCGTAAAACCCACTTCCGGGCCGCACTCGCTTGAAAAGTGCATGCCTCTAGCTCTACTCCTGCGCGACGTTCTCGGGCTAGCCGAGACCAGGAAGGAGGCTAAAACGATAGTTTCACAGGGAAGAGTCCACGTGGATGGAAACATTAGGACGAAGGACGATTTCCCCATTGGCCTGATGGACGTAATCTCGATACCGGACGTAGGTAAAAACTTTTGTGTGTTGCCTTCATACAAGGGTCTGATACTCAAAGAGATAAGCAGTGAAGATGCGAAATTCAAGCTCTGCAGAATAGAGGACAAGACGGTTGTCAGCAAGGGGCAAGTGCAGCTTCATCTTCACGATGGATCGAACATCCTGGTCAAAATTGCTGACCTCAAGAATCCACACGAAGACGTTTACGACACGTTGGACACTTTGAAAATAAGCCTTCCAGAAAAACAGATTCTCGAACACATCAAAATGAAAGAAAAAGACTTTGCAATAATCACTGGCGGGAAGAACATCGGCAATTGGGGCAAGGCAGTTGAAATTGAGAAGGCAGAGGGCAAGAAACGCAGAAACGCACTCGTGACGGTTGAAAATGAAAAAGGAAACCACTATCAAACAATACTGAACTTTGTTTTTGCAATAGGCGAAGCGCATCTCCTGATACCCTTAGCGGAGGCACTCTAGGTTGTCCGAAGACGAAATCCCCAAGCGGTGGGAGCAGCAGCCCATGCTCAAGCCAAGAATTGAAAAAGTCACCGTCAACATCAGTGTTGGAAAGTCCGGTGAACCACTGGAAAAAGCAACGAAAGTCTTGAAAGAAATCACAGGTCAAACTCCGTGCAAGAGAAAAGCCAAGAGCAGCATAAGAGATTTCGGGATCAGAAAAGGCGAATCCATAGCCTGCATTGTCACACTCCGAGAGGAGAAAGCGATTGAGTTCTTGAAGAAAGCTCTGGCAGTCGTTGACAACAAGATTTCCGCCCGAAGCTTTGACGGTCAGGGCAACTTTTCCTTCGGCATAAAAGAGCACATTGAACTGCCTGGGGTAAGATACGATCCTGAGGTGGGCATATTCGGAATGGATGTCTGTGTCTCGGTCACTCGTCCCGGTTACCGTGTTAAAAACCGAAGGTACGGAAGAGCGAAGCTTGGTCCAAAGCACGTTTTGACACCGCAGGAAGCCATGGTTTTTGTCAAAGACACTCTGGGAGTAGAAGTTGTGTGAGATTGGTGGACTGTATGGGTAAACAGAAATCAAAGAAGGATAGAAAATACGGGAAGGGCGCAAGGCCGTGTAGTAGGTGCGGGTCCTACGGACCGGTTATCCGGCGTTACAATTTATATCTCTGTCGGCATTGTTTTAGGGAGGTAGCGATAAAACTCGGATTCAAGAAATATGAGTGAAAAAGGGGAAAAAGACGATGGACACCTTGGCGAACGGTTTGACCGCCATAGTAAACAGTGAGATGCGAAACAAGCATGAGTGCATAATCAGCCCAGCCTCTAGGCTTTTGGGCAGGGTTTTGAGGATTATGCAGCTGAATGGTTACATCGGTGAGTTCGAGTTTATAGATGATGGTCGTTCTGGCAAGTTCAAGGTTCAACTCTTGGGGAGAATCAACAAGTGCGGCGCCATCAAGCCACGCTTTTCAGTCAAGATGGACAGGTTTGAAGAATGGGAGAAGAAGTATCTTCCATCAAGAGAGGTGGGATTGCTGGTCATTTCAAGTCCAAACGGCGTCCTGTCACACAAAGAGGCAAGAGAAAAACGCGTCGGAGGCAGACTGTTAGCATTCATTTATTGAAGGTGCCCCCAAGTGCGAGCCATAGAAATATCTGAGAATGTTCAAGTTCCCGACGACGTAGAGGTCAGTCTGGAAGGCAAAAGATTCACAGTGAAAGGACCCAAAGGAACGTTGGTTCGTGACTTTTCTTTTGCTCCTATTTCGATGAAACTCAACGGCAGAACCATTTGCATTCGCGCTGAATGGCCCCGCAAGAAAGAAGCTTCCCTCGTGGGTACGCTCCGTTCACACGTTCAAAACATGATTACGGGCGTAAGAAAGGGCTTCACGTACAAAGTCAAGATAGTTTTCTCACACTTCCCGATTTCAGTAAAACTTAAAGGCAAGACAGTTCTCATCGAAAACTTCACTGGCGAGAGAAGCCCGAGGAAGGCAAAGATAATAGGCGACGTTCAAGTCAAAATCCAAAGCGAAGACGTTTTCGTTCAGGGCATAGATTTGGAAGCCGTCAGCCAGACCGCAGCAAACATTGAACAAGCAACCAGGGTGAAAAGGAAGGATCCACGCATTTTCTTGGACGGCTTATACGTCTACGAGCGAAGTGAGGGGGTAGACTGATGGCCCTGCCAAGAGCAACCGCCTCTGAAAAGGCCTTGAAGCTGAGAAAGCGCGTTAAAGCAAAGAAGCCAAACTTCGTCAGACAAGAAAGTTGGAGGTACGTGCGCTTGAAAGAAAACTGGCGCAGACCCCATGGTATCGACAACAAAGTGAGAAAGAGGTTCAAGGGGTGGCCGGCCCGCGTAAGTGCGGGATACAGAGGACCGAAGAGTGCCAGGGCGCTTCACCCGTCGGGTTTTGAAGAGGTCTTGGTGTACAACGTAGATGGTCTCAAGAAAATTGATCCGGGGACCCAAGCTGCACGAATTGCCCACACTGTGGGCAAAAGGAAGAGAGTCCAAATCCTAACCGAAGCAAGGAAGAAGAAAATAGTCGTCCTCAATCAGAGACAGGAAAAAGAGACTACTAAGAAAGAGGAAAAACCCGCTGAAGAGGCTGAGACAGAAGAAGTTGAGACAGAAGAAGCAGCGAAGACAGAGAAGCCAAAGAAGGAAGAGAAAGCCAACAAACGTAAGAAAAGGACTGAGAAGAAATGACGGACCTCAAGAGTCAACGACGTCTCGCTGCGCAAGTGCTCAAGATCGGACAAAACCGTGTTTGGATAGATCCTGAAAAGGCAGATGACGTTGAGGCCGCGATAACTCGAGACGAGGTCAGAAGGCTGATACACCAAGGAACTATCAAAGCATCACCGGAAAAGGGCATAAGCCGTGGAAGAGCGCGCATTATGCACGAAAAGAAAAAGAAGGGGCGACGAAGCGGACCTGGCAGCAGAACGGGGTCACCCCATGCAAGAGTGACAAAGAAACAGGCTTGGATGAGTAAGATTCGGGCTTTAAGGAGAAAACTTCGCACGTTGAAGACAAAGAAGATGATTGCTGAAAACTCTTATCAGAAGCTCTACAGGATGGCAGGCAGCGGCAGGTTTGAATCGGTGGCTGACCTTGAACGGTACATGAAGGCACACGAACTCTGGAGGAAGCGCTAGTGGCAAGGAGTTCACGTTACTGCATGCCGTTCCGTCGAAGAAGAGAAGGAAAAACAGATTACAAGGCTAGGAAGGCGTTCTTGCTTTCTGGAAAGCTTCGACTCGTGGCGCGTTGCAGCATTAATAACGTTAGTGCTCAAATAATCGTGGCTAAACCAAACGGGGACGAAGTTGTAGTTTCAGCCCAGAGCAAAGAAGTGGCGAGAAAGTACGGGTGGAAAGCTCCTAGAGGGAGTGTTCCAGCAGCCTATCTGACTGGTTTCCTATGCGGGTTAAAGGCTAAGGCTCATGGAATAGAGGGAGCAATTCTCGACATTGGATTATATCCGCCTTCGAAGGGAGCGAGGATTTTCGCCGTGTTGAAGGGAGTCTTGGATGCTGAAGTGAATGTGCCTCACAGCGAGGAAAAACTGCCTGATGAAAAAAGAATAGCAGGTGAGCATATCGCGAAATATGCACAGAGTTTAGCATCTGATGCTGAAGAATATCAATCAAGGTTTTCGAACTATTTGAAAGAGAAAACTCCCCCAGAAACCCTTCCTAAACATGTTGCACAGGTCAAAACGGATATGATGAAAGCATTTAAGAGCGGAGGTAGCAAGATTGGTGCGCAGAGGCCAAAGAGACAAACGAAGAAGAAGTGAACCTTCAGAAAACTTGGAGCAGTGGGTTCCAAGAACGCGTCTTGGAAAGATGATCCAGGAAGGGAGAATCACGTCTATCGAAGAAGTTTTCATGGCAGGCTTGAAAATACGGGAACCCCAAATCGTTAACTCGTTGATTCCAGATCTTCAGGAGGAAGTCATAAACATAAACTTGGTTCAGAAGCAAACAGACGCCGGGGAAAAGTCAAGGTTCAAAGCAATAGTCGCTGTCGGAAACAGAGATGGTTACATAGGATTGGGGTCTGGAAAGGCAAGCCAAGTGCGAAATGCGATAGAAAAAGCTGCTGTGGATGCCCGTCTCAAGATAATTCCAGTGAGGCGAGGGTGCGGAAGCTGGGAATGTGACTGTGGAAAACTTCACTCGATACCTTTCCAGGTGGAAGGCAAAACTGGGGCTGTTCGAGTGGTCTTCGTTCCCGGCCCCAGAGGTCTGGGTTTAGTAGCGAGCGAGGTGTCGAAGGTGATTCTCGGTCTTGCCGGCGTGAAAGACTGCTGGACCAGAAGCTACGGTTCAACAAGGACGATTCCATCCTTTGCGTACGCGGTTTTCGAAGCGTTAAAGGGAACGTACAGCCTCATTATTCCAACGGACTGGGTGAGATAATTGGCCGAACCGATGAACGAGCGCAAATGCATGCTGGCCATAAGGATTCGAGGAACAATCAGTGCGTCGAGGGAAGCTCGGGAGACTCTCCGAATGCTTAATCTGACGAGGAACAATCACGCGGTTCTGATTGACGATCGTCCATCATTTCTTGGAATGATCGATACAGCGCGAGACTACATCACATACGGTGAAATTTCAAAAGAAAGTGTTGCTTCCTTGCTAAAGGAAAAAGGAAGACTTGCTGGAAACAAGAAATTGACGGATGAATATGCTCAAAAAGTTGGACATAAATCGGTGGAAGAGCTTGCAGCCGCAGTCGCAGCCTGTCGAGTTGAATACTGGAAACTGCCGGCCATACAGCCCGTCTTCAGACTGCACCCGCCGACCAAGGGTTTCAAGGGAAAAATCAAAAGAGGCTATGGCGCGGGCGGAGAATTAGGATACCGCGGGGAGAGCATAAACCAGCTTTTGAACCGAATGCTCTAGATTCCCTTTCAGAGTCCTTTTTTCAATTTCCACATTTTTGTTTGCGATACGTTTTATAGTCACTTATGAAATGCCATCTATCCTAGGGGGAAGCAATCTTGAGCGCGAAGTGGCGGAGAAACAGGGCAAACTCGAAGAAGCTTGACATTCTGAAAGTTTTCAGCAAGGTCAAGAACAAGAATGTTGTCCAAAGGTTTCGGATAAAGAATTCAGGTGCCAAGCAACAGACGAATTCATACAGATATAAGCTCCACAGGGTTTCTGCAGAAAAGAAGTGTCGGGAACCGAAACATTTGGTTGATGTCCTTGAAGGAACTGATGAGATAATAGTTGTCGCAGATTTTGCAGGTTTCAACAGAGAAGACTTGAGGGTGCACGTGAAAGGTGAAAGGTTGACTTTAGCCGCTGAAGCATCGGATCGTAAATATCGCAAAAGTTTAAATCTCCCAAAAAGAGTGATTCCCAGCACCATACGCACAACATATAAGAATGGCGTGCTTGAAATAAGGTTGAAAAAAGCTGAAGAAAAATCAATAGGTAAGATAGCAGGTTAGCAAGATGCCGCATAGACTTAGAAAAATCAGAAAGAACCGTGGTTCAAGAACTCAAGGCTGGGGCAGAGTGGGTCAACACAGGAGGACGGGATCCAAAGGAAGGCGGAACGCTGGACGACACAAAGCATTATGGTCGTACGTCATAAAATATGAGCCAGACTATTATAGCAAGGTCGGATTCACTTCACCCAAGAGCCTTAGACATGAAGTGAAGATAATAAACGTTGGAACGCTGAATGGGATAGCCGCTAAACTGTCGACAGAAAAACAAGAAGACAAAACCGTCGTGGATTTGGCAGCTCTGGGTTACACAAAGCTTCTCGGCACCGGAAGAGTCACGAAGCCATTAGTCATAAGAGTTGCATCTTGCTCGAAGTCTGCGGCTGAAAAGGTGAAGAATGCCGGTGGGCAAGTCTTAATGGAAACCCGAGAAACTGGAGAGTAGCGGCTGACTCATGGCAGGAAGGTTCCTAAGCCTATTTAAGCCCGTTGCGAGGGCTCTTCCAGAGATAAAGGCACCAGAGCGTAGGGTTCGATTCAACGAGAAACTCTTTTGGACAGCGCTGGTTTTGGTAATCTTCTTGGTGATGTCCGAGGTTCCGTTGTACGGCGCTAGCAGCACCGCGTTAGGACAGCTTACGGCTCTCAGAGTGATTTTTGCTTCAACCCGAGGCACCCTTATGGAGCTTGGAATCGGTCCAATAGTCACCGGCGGGCTGATACTGCAACTTCTGATAGGATCCGACATGATAGAAGCCGATATGAACAATCCTGAAGACAGGGGCTTGTTTACCACGGCTAACAAAGTATTCGCCATAGCCCTTACTGGTATCCAGGCTTCAGCCTACATAATTGGGGGAATGTATGGCACACTAGCTGGCACGGCGGCCATACTCATCTTCATGCAACTAATGGCATCTGGAGTTATGGTCCTGCTCATGGATGAACTTGTCCAGAAGGGATGGGGATTCGGGAGTGGAATAAGCTTGTTCATAATGGCGGGGGTTGCTCAGAAGGTTTTCTTGGACTGTTTCTACGCCAGCCCATCAGTGGACAATTTTGGAAGTTCAGGAGTCTTCATTGCGCTTGCTCAAACATTAGCAAATCCCAAGATTTCCGTGTTGGGAATTATAGCAAGATTACCCGCAACGGCCCAAGGAACGCAATATCCTTCGATAGTCGGATTCCTAGCCACCGTCGGTGCCTTTCTCGTCGTAATCTACATGGAAGGAGTGAGGGTGGAATTGCCGCTATCTTATGCTGGTTACAAAGGATACAGGAGCAGATACCCGATAAAGCTGCTTTACGTGTCAAACCTTCCAGTGATTTTTGCATCAGCCCTCTTTGCCAACGTCTATTTCTTCTCCCAGATCTTGTGGAACTCGTACAATAGCAACAATTCCAACTTCTGGCTTAATCTCCTCGGTCAATTTACTCGTTACACTCCCTCAGGTTCAACAACACAGCAGATTATTCCGTCCGGTGGGCTCGTATACTACGTGACCGCTCCTCGCAACTTCCTACAGATCATGGGCAATCCGGGTCAAGCCTTCGGTTACCTTGGAATTCTCGTCGTCTTCTGTGTTGTATTCTCGCTCACGTGGCTTGAAGTCGGCGGTTTAGGGCCTTCAACAGTTGCCCAGCAGCTCGTAGATTCGGGCATGCAGATTCCAGGATACAGGCGGTCTGGAAAAGCTATTGAATCAATCCTTAAACGGTACATCCCAGTGGTCACTGTCATCGGAGGAATAATCGTAGGACTCGTTGCAGGTATAACGGACTTTTTCGGTGTTTTCGGTTCAGGCATGGGTATCCTGCTCTCTGTGGGCATAATCTATCAGTATTATGAAACGTTGATGCAGGAAAGAGCAACTGAAATGTATCCCGCGTTCAGGCGGATATTTGGAGAATAATCCATGAACAGAACCATAACAGTGACTGGTATCGCGGGAACTGGAAAGACCGCGCGCGCTAAGGCCTTGGAGGTTGCATAGGTATGTTTCAAGCCTTTCTTAGCATTCCACTCAACAATATTCCTTTCTCGACGGTTTTCATACTCAGTCTGTCCGCAGCGATTTCTTTGCTTACAACGTTGGTTAACAGGCGTTTTACGAATCCTGAGAAATCAAGAGCTTGGAGGAAGGAGATTTCGGATTGGAACAAAGATCTTCGCACTGCACGGGGGAGTAAAGACAAGAAAACTCTGGAGAAGGTCATGAAGAAGCAACAGTATATTATGCAGCTTCAGTCCAAGATGATGTGGCAATCGATGAAAATCTCGCTTCTGTTTCTGGTACCGCTTTTCCTAATGTGGCAGATTCTGGGGGGTTTCTACGGGCCAGCGGCAATTGCGTATCTGCCGGGCATAGGAAATCAGCTGGTACTGCCGATTCTTAATATCGCCTTTTCTTCCCTCTTCTGGTGGTATTTGCTGTGTAGCCTTCTTTTCGGAACGGCGTTTCAGCATGTATTCAGGCTGATTGAGGTGAGTGAATAAAATGCCAAGACCAAGTTTACGTACAAGGAGCAAGAGACGAATCCACAAGACTCTGCCGGGCGGAAACAGAACTACAGATTACAGAGGAAGGACTGCTACCCCGTCATGTTGCAGCCTTTGTGGCCGACAGTTGACGGGTGTCTCGAACACTTCACCGTGTAAAACGCGCAAACTTAATCGGGGAAAGAGGAGAATCTGGCGTTTGAACGGCGGCCAACTGTGCCACGACTGTCTCAAAACAGCCCTTAAACAAGCCGCCAGAACGCTCTAAAAGAGAATCCTTCCGAAGGCAACCCGATGCTCTCACCTGAAAAAGGGAGGAGGAAGATTAGACAACCAATGGTTATCTGCATTGGAGGGATGGCCGGCAGTGGAAAAAGCACCGTGGCAAGAAAACTTGCTGAGAAATACAAACTTGAGTATCTTTCAGGCGGAGACGCGTTAAAGGCCTTAGCAGTAGAAGAAGGTTACAAATCCCTCGGGCCAGGGTGGTGGGAAAGCAGAGAAGGGATGCGATTTTTGGAAGAAAGAGAGAAGGATCACAGATTCGATGAAGCAGTTGACAGAAAGCTTTTGCAGATGGCGCGCAAAGGCAACGTAGTCTTGGACAGCTGGACCATGCCATGGCTGCTTGAAGGTGCTTTCAAGATGTGGTTGGAGGCCTCTATGGAAAAGAGGGCGGAGAGAATAGCTGGAAGAGACAGAATAGGCTTTGAGGAAGCTTTGAACGCTTTGAAGCGCAAGGAAAAACAGACAAAAGCGATATACAAAGAACTCTACGGTTTCAATCTGGGAGAAGACTTCGCGCCTTTCAATTTTATCTTGGACACGAACAATCTGAAAAGCGAGGAAGTTTTCCGGATCGTATGCATGGTAATGGACAACGTCGTCTTCAAGTCGTAAAACTGTCGAAAACTTCGGATAGAGAGATTATTTCCGGCACAAAACGATACTTGCTGGAAAAAGAAGGGAAAAACGTGACTGCGTAGGAGTTTTGGCTTATGAACCAATTGCGATGGACGACAAAAAAACTCGATTCTGGTCCGCCCACATCTTTTTAGGATAATCAGTCCCCGCAGTTTTCTCTTGGCGACTTTCTTTCGCGCGGCAGTTTACAGCTTCATCGGAAATTTCTGACAGTTCTTTGATGTCGAGCTTAAGTCTAGCTGGACGACAGGACTAGGTAAATCGGCTGCTCTCATTGCTTGCCTTACCCTCTTGCACAGCATTCCAATATGTACCAAAACTCTCGTGGGTGTGCTCATTTCAAACAGCCTCCGGAAGAAATAGTGCACTCTGGACGCAACAATTCTTTCTGGTGATGGAAAAAGTCATATTACGACTTTCTTCACTCTTAAAGTACTTCTTCATGTTGAAGTCTGGTTATGTCGCTCTATGTCTTCAAGTTCAATCGCGTCGCGCAATTTCTGAAGAATTTCGGGGTCGGGCTTCTCTTCTACAGAATGTTCAAGGTCACGAAGCTCTAAAAACGTCCTCCGCATCTCGGAAGTTGTCTCTGTTTTGAATCTCTATATATAGCTTGCGCAGCGTAATCTCCCTGCGAAAGCCTTTTTTGGTATTTCGCACTTGATATCCAGTTTTCAAAGAGGTCGGTCAATTCTTTTGACTTTGTAGGAGTTTCACGACCATGCCACAAGACTTCACACTGTGACGCTGCTTAGAAAAAGCAAGTGGATTGAGTTATTCCTTCTTCCCTAAGTCGGAAATATCGACTCCTGAGCGAGCAAGTACTCAGTTTCTCAATTTCTTAATTCAGTGAGATGAGATAGTGGGACCGCTCGCTCACTCAAGAAACTGGCTTTGAGAAACTGACATATTGAGAAAGTTATGATGTTTCATACACTCCATAAACCTTGGACTTGTTCAGTCCCTCCAGCTTCAAGGTTCCAGGGTACTCTGTCGATTGTAGTTTTTGACGACGGTTGTTTCTGCAAAGCTTCTTGTATCTCTTCCAGTTTCTTCGGTTGACCCTTGGTGAGTTCGCGCGCGAGATCATTGTGCCCACCAAATATCATGTGGAATTGGCTTCTTTGGAGAAAAGTGAGGAGACTGGGGCGGATTTGGCTGTCATTAAGAAGGTCGCGAACATCATTTCCGTCCTGCTAAATCTAGAACCCTACCTGGTTTCTTTTTCAAGAATAGTGCTGCGCTTCTCCATCTGTCGGCCGCTACTTGCAGGTTGCCCGCAACCGTTCCGTGGAGAGAATAAAAAATGTAGCAGAGATATGTACATCGTGTACAGTTGTCGTAGCGCTGTCTTAGACCTTCGAATTTGTCGCTGTTCCAAAGATCGGGGAGGTCATCAATTGATGCTACTGGATCGTTAAGATGGCAGCCGGCAACCCTGCCAAGGTTGTCTATCATGAGGAAGTTTTGAAGCGCGTGACATCTCCATGTCCTTTTGTTCTCCGAGTAGAGGGTTTTTACGGCTTCGAGTATTCTGTTTGTGATGAGGATCTGACCGTTTTTCCTTTTGAGCGCGGCGAGAGAGTCGCACAGGTTAACCATGGCTTTTCTGTCTGTTATCACAAATTCGTCGTTTTGTTTTCCAATCTTGAATAGTTGATCTCGTTTTTCCGACGGATCGAAAGAGTAGAGGCTGTACCACACTGGGATTTTCCTTGCCAGAAAGTAGTTGGTGATGTCAGTTATTTCGTACAGATTGAGCTGGGAAATGGTTGGTGCTACGCCTACACGAATTCCTTCTTCGCTCAGTTTTTCAACTGCTTGCATTGCTTTCTTTAATGCGCCTGGAACGCCTCTGATGTAGTCATTTTTTCTAGTGTCCAGGCTGTCTATAGAAATTGCGACGAAGTCAGCGTGGCGCAGTGCATCAGTTTTCTGGGCGGCCATGCTTCCGTTGTCGTACACTGTTGTAATGAACAATCGTGAAGAATACTCTATTATCTCGCCGATGTCTTCTCTCAGAAGGGGGTTTCCACCAGAAAGCACAATTTCTACGACGCCAAGTTCTTTGAGGATGTCTAATCCTTTCTTGATTTCTCTGGTTGGCAGTTCTGTTGCGTCCTGTTCCTGCCAAACGTTGCATCCTCTGCAGCGGTAGTTGCATCTCCTTGTGAGCATCCATTGAGCGTGATGAGGTCTGTTGGGGGTTAATGAACGGACGATAATGCCTCTGGCTTTCTCCATCGTCGTCATCAGCGAACGCACGTACCTATTGAATCATGGTTTCAACTTGTTTTATATAAGTTTCTGATAACTCATTAAACAAACAGGGAGCAGAATGGCGAAAGCAGTAGTAGGCCGCGCTAGGCAAGCTGTGCTGGTTGAGGAGTGAATCGGATCCTATCTTGAGATAAGCATTTATTCTATGAGCGATTCAGAATGGTTTGTTTCAACTTAGGTCTAAGAATACCCTCAATGAACGAGAGAGTGACCATGATGAAGCCTGTGGACGTTGTGATACTCACGAAGAATAGTGAGAGACTGTTGAGGAAGTGTATCGATTCTGTTTACAGAAACGTGCCCGTCAACAACCTGATTGTTGTTGATGGTTACTCCAATGACGGTACCATGCAGATAGTGAAGGAGTTCCAGAAAAAGCATGGGAATGTCATTTTTGTTCAGGACAAGGGAACCCGCGGTAGCGCTAGACAGAAAGCAATGAACGAGGTGAAGAGTGATTGGTTCATGTTTGTCGACAGCGACGTCATTCTGTCTGAGAACTGGTTTGCAAAAGCGGAAAAACTGATAAAAGATGACATAGGCGCAATTTGGGGAATCGAAATCTGGTCTGTACTGAGAAAAATGAAGATTCTGAAGCTTTTTGAAAGAGTTACGTTGAAAATATTTGAAAAGAGAGGTGGCACACACGATTTGTTGGTTCGACGCAAGGCCGTTGAAGGCATCCAAGTGCCCTTTCACTTGCATACTTACGAGGACGCGTACATCAAATCATGGATTTGTGAAAAAGGCTATAAAGTAATCGGGGTCTATGAGCCGTACTGCTTTCATTTTCGACCAAATGCTGTATGGACCGTCAGACAGAACATCAGCTTCATAGCAAGTGATATCAAGTTCGCTACTCGCCACCCTTCACTTCTACTTTCATACGGATTCTACACAAGTATCGTCATGTATCAAATCGTGTCACATAAGTGCAAGCTGGCAAATTGAAGCAGCATGTCAGGCTAGGGAGTCGGAGAGCGTCTTAAGGCCTGCCAAAGCTGGTCAGCCACAGGTCTCACCAGAACTCCTGTCTTCCCATTTTCACGTATTATCAGTCGCTTTTCTGGTGAAGGAAGAAACTCTCCTATAGTCTCTGCGTGAATCATGTTTTTCCTCAACGTCTCCACAATCCTTTCGGCGAATGCCGGTTCGGCAGCAATTAGCAGGCTGCCTGAGGCTATTAGTTGAAGGGGGTCTATTCGATAGAAATCGCATATCCTCGCAGTTTCGGGTTCCACTCTTATCTTTTCTCTGAAGACTCTCACGCCTAGGTTTGATGCGTCTGCCATCTCATGCACTGCTCCTGTGATGCCTCCCTCTGTTGGGTCGTGCATGGCGTGTACCCCTCCCGTTTCAAAGGCTGTTATTGCGTCTTTCACGACGCTGATTTGCCTGTAAAATTGTTTTGCACTTTTTATCGTTGTAGCACTCAGTGTTTTTTTTAGCTGCTTTTCTCGGTCCGACGCAAGAATAGCAGTGCCTTCGATTGCTGCACTCTTGGTTAGAATCAGTTTGTCGTTGGGTTTAGCTCCTCCGGCAGTTACGTATTTTCCCTTTTCTGTTATGCCTATCATACAGCCTACTACTATCGGGTTTTCTAGTCCTGGAGTTGTCTCGCAGTGTCCTCCGACAATGGCGATTCGTAGTTCTCTTGCAGCTCGGCCCATTTGAACGCTAATGGTTTCAACGATTTTCTCATGGGCATTTTCAGGAAGCAGAATGCATGAGAGGAAGAATGCAGGCTCGACGCCGAAAGTGGCAATATCATTCGCGTTGATGTTCACGGCAAGCCAGCCAATGCGCTCTGTTGCTCCAGTTATGGGGTCCATGGAAGCAATCAGGAATTTGCTGCCAATGTTGATAACTGTGCCATCTATCCCTGCTGAGGGACCTAAAACCACTTCGTCACGCATGAAACCCAGGTTCTTGAACACTACTTCTTTCAACAGATCCACGGGGATTTTCCCAGGTGGCAGTTCCATTTTGAGCCCTTCTCAACCAGTTGCTGTTGTTCGAGCCCTAAGCTGTGGGAGACTTTTCAGGACGATTTTCACGATGGGTAATGCGACAATTAGACCTATCATCATTTGACCCAGGTTTACTGGAATTTCGACTGCGGCAGTTGCGTCGCCGAGTACGAGTCGTTCGTACAGGAAGTATCCAGCAACCATCTCTAATCCCCCTATCATTATTGAAAGAATCGCTTGACCTGTTTCCTGTTGAGCTTTGAACCCCATGTACATGATGAGTAGGGCAGCAATGGCTCCGGCGAGATACCACAATGCGAAGGGAACGGAGACAACGAAGTTGGGCGATGATGGTGGAGGCTGGCCAAGGTATAGTTGGATTTGCCCATAATAGAGGGAGCCCGTCACTGCAAGCAACATACCCACAATTACTCCCAGAAACACTGTGAACATTCTCCAATGGGATTTTGAGGTCTTCCTGAAGGTTCTGTTCAAGAGTCCCACGATAGCTCCCTCGCAACCCTTTACAATCAACGTTCCAGGTGCGAATTGAGCAGCTACAATCATGTCTGATATTGATGCGCCGACGCCACCTGCAAAGGCACCCACGCGCGGGCCGAAAAGCAGTGCAGCGATGTAGATTACTATCTCACCCACATTGAAATATCCGCCTGTTGCGGGAACGCCAAGCGTGAGAACCAGCGTCGTTACACATGTGAGAGCGGCGAAAACAGCAGCGATTGCGAGTTGGACGAATCTTGAGGAATCTTGTGATTTCATGCCGAACCCTGCTAGAGTAGTATAATGATCGTCATGCTGTCTTTAGGTTTTCGCAGAATTGTTGCTGAAACATGTGAGCTTGAAGATTCTACAGGCAATCTGAAATGGGAAAGCCTAAATGCAAGTCTCGCGATGTTAGGTAGCGAAGTTTGGAGTTGACCCTCATGAGTGAGGACAAGATCAGAGAAGATCCCGTTAGGTTGCATAAGCAAGCAAATACACTTTTTGAAGGTGGCAAGTACAAGGAGGCCATGGAGATCTTTGAAAGGACTGCTGAATTGTACTACAAGGTGCAGAACTTTTTTGATTCCACATCGATGTGTTATAAGGCTGGTGAATGTGCGTTTGCGCTCAAGAATTATGAGAAGGCTGCTGAGCTTTTCACGAAGTCAGCTGATTTGTCTTTCCAGAAGGGATTTGACAGGTTCGGGGTCAGCGCGCTAGAATATGCAAGAGACAGTTACAAGGCTATGGACAAGAAGGCTAAGGTTAAAGAACTGGAGAAGAAGATAAAAGAGGTTAAAGAGAAGCTGGAAGCTTCCTTCTAGGTCACAAACGTCAGTAGTCCATCGCTCTTTTTTCGCGTGATCGATTAACGCTTATCTCTTCAGCGGCGCAATCTAGAAATTGAGTTTAACATTAAGGCTGAAGTTATGTCGACCAGTTTTAAGGCTTTGGCAGAGTTGGGTGAAAAACTGGAAGCTACGAGAAAGCGTCTTTTCATGATAGATGTTGTCTCAGAATTCCTAGAGCATCTGGATTCCAAAGAGATTGAGCCTGCTGTTTCGATGCTATTGGGAAGGCCTTTTCCAAAATGGAGTCAACAGACTCTTGAAGTCAGTTGGACCACGCTGAGCAAGATAATAAAACGAACCACGGGAATCGAATGGGGTATTTTTGAAGAGGCCTTCCGTGAAACCGGAGACGTCGGTTCCGCGACAAAAAAGGTTTTTGAGAACAGCAGAGTCAAACGGCAGGCTGTGCTCTTTGAGGAAGCGTTGACGTTATTGGAGGTCAGGCGCAGTCTGGAAGCGATAGCTGAAACAGTGGGTTACGGTTCTAGGGAAAGAAAGGAGAGGTTGATAACTGCGTTGCTGAGCAGATGCTCGCCTGTTGAAGCCAAGTACTTGGTGAAGGTTCTCATAGGTGAGATGCGAACGGGTTTTCATGAAGGGCTGATGGAACAAGCAGTTTCGAAGGCCTTTGAGACTCCCTTGAATGCGGTGCAGGAAGCAACCATGATCATAGGGGATGTTGGTGAAGTTGCTGCGATTGTTAAGACCGAAGGAACTGTGGGGTTGGCGAGAAAAGGTTTCACTGTTTTCAGACCTGTCAACCTCATGCTTGCACAAATGGCCAACGATGTTGCGGAAGCTCTTACCCTGCATGATGGTAGAACAGCCTTTGAATACAAGTATGACGGGGCTAGGGTTCAGGTTCACAAGTCAGGCGACAAGGTGAGGGTTTTCAGTCGAAGATTGACCGATGTCACTGACAGTCTGCCCGAAGTCGTGGAGATGGTTAAGGGAAACATCAAAACGTCGGAAGCAATTCTCGAGGGTGAGGTGATAGCCGTAGACCATATGGGTTCTCCGATTCCTTTTCAACATATGATGCGTAGGTTCAGAAGAGTTCATTCAATAGAGGACATGGTGGAAAGAATACCTGTCAGGCTCTTTCTGTTTGACATGCTCTATTTTGATGGGAAAAGCCTTATTTCGATGCCGTACCTGCAACGGAGACAGACACTCGTTGAAAACGCTGGACAAATACCTCTGACGAAGCAGACAGTCACAGGTAACGTTCAGGAAGCTCAAAGGTTTCTCGAAAAGGCGATGAGCGAAGGACATGAGGGACTTATGGCAAAAAGGATTGATAGTGGGTACACGCCTGGAATTCGTGGGAAACGCTGGCTTAAGATTAAGCCCGTCCTCGAACCTTTAGACTTGGCCATCGTTGCCGCTGAATACGGTTACGGTCGCAGACATGGATGGTTGTCGGATTATTATCTTGCGGCGCGCGATGCGGAGAGCGGTGAGTTTCTGCCAGTGGGCAAGACGTTCAAGGGGTTGACCGATGCCGAAATCATCGACATGACGAACCGTCTCAAAGAACTGACAATAAAAAGAGAACGAGGGAGGGTTGTTGTCCTTCCACGGGTGGTTGTTGAAGTCGCCTACAATGAGATCCAGAGAAGCCCTAAGTACGAGTGTGGTATGGCGTTGCGGTTTGCGAGAATAACTCGCATAAGAGAAGACAAGGCTCCGGAGGACGTCGATACGATACAAAAGGTCAGGGACATTTATGAGAGACAGTTTCTGAAAAAAGGTAGATATAAGACTGGTTGACAGCAGAGTAAACGGGAGGGCTGCTTCATGGTTAAAGAACAATACGTCGTTAAACGTGGGGAATACTATGCTCGTCAGACCATTTTGAAGGAGTTTGGCAGGAGAGGACAGGAAAAGCTTGCCCAGTCGAAAGTTGCAATCGTCGGACTTGGAGGGTTAGGCACAGTTTCGGCGCTCTATTTGACGTTGGCAGGAGTCGGGCATCTGCGTCTAATCGATCAAGATACGGTGGAGGTGAGCAACCTTCACAGGCAAGTCTTGTACACGCCAGATGATTTGAACTACCCAAAGGTCGAAGTGTGCGCCAAGAGATTGCAGAAAACTAATCCCCTCGTAAAGGTCGAGCCAATATCAGAAAATCTGAATTCAGGTGACGTCGAAGAGCTGCTGTTAGGAATGGATTGCGTCGTCGACGGCTTGGACAACATGCGTACCAGGTATCTTGTCAACCGTGCATGTATGAGGTTTGGGGTTCCGTATGTTTTCGGAGCGGCCGTAGGACTTGAAGGAAACCTCTCGGTTTTCGCTTCTCCTGAAACTCCGTGCCTGGAATGCGTCCTGCCGGGTGTTGAGGATGATTTCTTGTCAACGTGCGATGTGCGAGGTGTACTAGGAGCTACTGCCGGAATCATTGGAACTATGCAGGCCATGGAAACCATAAAGGTTCTCACCGGGATGGGTTCCGCCTTAAAGGGGAAACTGATGGTATGTGACTTCAGCGACATGTACTTCACAACCATAGACATTTTCAAGAGAGAGGGTTGTCCCGCGTGTCAAGACGAGAAGGCATTTCCTGAAACGAAAGAAAAGTTCGTGTGGCTTTGTGGACAGAACACGGCCAATATAAACCCGGAAAAACCGTTGGAAAGAGACTTCAACGAAGTCTATGAAGCGGTGAAGCATAGCTTCAAAGTGCGAATAAGATCTCAGCTTGCTATAGTGTTTGACTATAAAGGCTTTGAAATCAGCCTCTTCAACGGCGGAAGGATGCTGATAAAGAACGTTGAAGACGAAAAGTCAGCCTTGAGGGTTTACAGGGAGGTCAGAAAGAAGCTTGAAAGCGGTTGAGAATCTATTTATTCAGGTCTCAAAAGATATGTAAGTTGCCGGGGTGGCCGAACCGTTCAGGCGGCGGCCTGCAGAGCCGCTATATATGGGTTCAACTCCCATCCCCGGCTTTTCAGCATAAACCCATATACTAGCGCGCGTGGACGCTTCGAAGAGAAATCCTCTTATTAGTTGATTGCATTAGCTTCGTCCCGTGGTCGTAGTCTATGCCGAAGATCCTTGTTATTTACTACAGCCGAACTGGAAACACCGAAAAAATGGCCAAAGCCGTGGCTGAGGGGGCAAGATCGGTTCAAGGGGTTGAAGTCGAGGTGAACTATTACATCTCTCCTGAAGAACTGGCTGGTTTTGACGCTATACTGGTAGGTGCCGCAACTTATCATCATGACATGCCCGTCAGTTTCAAGACTTTCTTCGAGGAGGTAGCTGTGAAAAATATTAATTTGAAAGGGAAGGTTGGAGCAGCATTTGGGTCTTACGGCTGGAGCGGTGAAGCAGCCAAACTGGTTATCGAAATCATGAAAAACAAGTTCGAAATGAACGTCACGGAAGCGCCGCTTCCAATCAAGTACGAGCCAGATCAAGCGAGCATCGAGAAATGCAAAGAACTTGGGAAAAGAATCGCCGAAAGACTTATTCACACAGCCTAGCATGTTCTTAGGGAAAGGAGGCAAAGATTCTGAGCTCAAAAGATGAACTCGTCCGGTTTCTAAAAGATCAAATCAAAGTCGAAAACAAGATTGTGGAATCGTTGAACAAGTCTTTACCGGAGATTGGAAATCCGACTGTCAAGGGCGTGTTAAGGGGGGTATCATTGGACTCGGTGAAACACGCGCAAATGTACTCTTCAGCCGTGATGCTGTTGACAACGGTATCGAAAGCTCTGACACAAGAGAACTTGGACAAACAGAAGGATTTGGTCGAAAAACACATACAGATGGAAGCTGAACTCATCCAAAAAATAGGCAAGACACTGCCAAGCGTCGAAGACAAGAAGGTGAGACTTCTCTTAGAAGCAATACTATCAGATGAGAAAAGACACCACGAACTTCTGAAAAACGTGCTGGAAATCCTCGTTAAAGGAGAAACCATAACTGAGGCAGACTGGTGGGACATGCTCTGGAAGGACGTTCCATTCCACGGCGCACCAGGAGGATAAAAGACCGCCTAAAGAAAGAAAACCATCACATCACTCACTTTTCTGCCAAGGCCAGTGCGCGAGAGCGAGCGCACGTTTATCTGAGTGTCAAGCCATCCTCCTGGGATCAAGCAGTTCGTCTAAATTTCCCTCAATCTTCAATCCCATCTCCAATATTATCTCTTTTATCGTCTTTCCATTTCTGCTTGCTTTTCGTGCAATTTCGGAGGCCTTATCATAGCCTATAAGAGGAACAAGGTTTGTTACGACCATAAGATTCTTTTCCAGCTGAGAATTGATGCGGTCCACGTTTGCCTTCAAACCGTCCAAACAGTATCTGACGAAAGAGTTGATTCCATTTGCCAGGATCTCAATTGAATCAAGAAGGTTGGCGATCATCAAGGGCTTAGCCACGTTTAAGTCGAGCACGCTTCCGAATCCTTCTGCAAGAGAAACTGTAACATCATTTCCAATAACCTGCAAGCAGACTTGTATCACTGCTTCAGCTTGCGTGGGGTTGACTTTTCCAGGCATTATGGAGGAACCAAGTTCATTTGAAGGGAGCGATAGTTCACCTAACCCTGCGTTGGGGCCGCTTCCCATCCAACGGATGTCGTTCGCCATCTTCAGAACCGAAAGGGCTAGGAGACGCAAAGCTCCGCTCGTCTCCACTATGGGACTGTGCGATGCTATGCCTTCAGCCTTGACAGGGTTCAGCTTGAAGGGAAACCCTGTGATTTCCCTTAAGCAGGAAACTGCCACTTTGCCGAAATTCTTGTCAGCCTCGATGCCTGTTCCAACAGCTGTTCCGCCGATGGGAACGTAACACAACTCTGCACGAGCATTATTCAGTCGCCTTCGGTTCGCTGCGACCTGTCTTTCGTAGACCTCAAACTCCGTCGACAGGCGGATCGGAACCGCGTCTTGAAGATGGGTTCTGCCTACCTTGACTATGCCTTCAAACTCGCGGATCTTTCTCCTGAGGCTCTTCCGTAAACTTTCCAAGGCTGGAAACAGGTCCGAATCAAGAAGCTCAAGGGTAGAGAGGTGCATAGCAGTGGGAATCACGTCGTTGGAAGACTGGCTCTTGTTCACGTGGTCATTAGGGTGGACTGGAGACTTTTTTCCCAACGGGTACCCTAGGATTTCGTTCGCCCTGTTTGATAGTACTTCGTTCATGTTGATGTTGAATTGCGTTCCGGAACCGGTTTGAAAAACATCAAGTGGAAACTGCTCTGTATGCTTTCCTCTTAGCACCTCTTCTATGGCTGTAAGAATCGCTCGGCTCTTCTTCTCGTCAATATTGCCTAGTTGCAAGTTTGCTTTGACGCAAGCCTTTTTGACTTCTGCAAGGGCGCGAATGAAGGACACGGGAAATCTTCTTCCGCTTATCTGAAAATACTGGACTGCTCTCTGAGTGGATATTCCCCAATACGCGTTCTTTGGGACTTCAACCTCTCCCAAAACGTCCCTTTCTTTTCTCGTCTTGTTCTTCATGACCACCGAGTCCTCAGATTTCGGGTAAACTAGCTCCTAAGCGTGCACGCGCGTGAGAACAGTGAGAAGATTACAAACCGATTGCTGACTTATGGTTCCTAACGCTTTTACACTTTTATCCTCACTTGTTTTAAACATTAGTTTCCTTTGGCACACTGAAGCTATGGTCGAAACGATTATAAGAGATAGGTGTTCACTCAGCTTCTAAAGCAAGAGCAGAAGCCCAGCCCTTTGAAAGCTAGTGGTTTTGGACGGTGAGAATATATGGTGGCCGCTAATGCAGAAGAGAATAAGAATCTGCAGAAATCAGTTGGCTGGGCTCAAACGGCAAGCCCTGAAGATATTCTATGCGTGCCCATCGACGACGTTCTTGCAAGACTGAAGACCTCTCGTTCAGGTCTAACATCAAGTCAAGCAACGGAATCCCTGAAAATCTATGGCTACAATGAGGTTGCTAAGAAGAAAAGAACCACTGCTGTTGTAAAGTTTCTCTTAAGTTTCAAAAACCCGCTCATGCTGATTCTGTTGTTTGCGGGTGTACTGACAGGCTTATTGGGAGACCGGGTAGAAGCGGCGATAATTCTCATGATAGTGCTAGTAGGCGTCGTTCTAATGTTCTTTCAGGAATCGAAGGCTGAAAAGGCAGCAGATGAACTGAAGGAAAAGGTCGCCACCACTGCCACAGTCGTTAGAGATAACGTTAGCAGGGAAATTAAGCTTTCAGATGTAGTTCCAGGAGACGTTGTGACCCTTTCCGCAGGCGACATTGTCCCTGCAGATGGAAGACTGATAAGTGCAAAGGACTTTTTCGTGGATCAATCAGCCTTGACTGGTGAATCGTTTCCACTGGAGAAGACTCCTTCGGCTTTGACCGCGCAGGAGGCGTGCAGCATCAATGAATGGAACAATTATCTTTTCATGGGGACCTCCGTGGTGAGCGGTTCGGCAGCAGCTGTTGTCGTGAAGACCGGTAGCTCTACGGACTACGGCAAGATTGTTAAGAAACTTGTCGAGAGAAGACCTGAAACCGAGTTTGAAAAGGGGCTAAGAAGATTCGGATATTTGATCATGCAGGTAACTTTTCTACTCGTGGTTTTTGTTTTCTTCGTAAAGGCTTATAGTGCGCCTAATACCCGCGGCATTTTGGACGCGTTGCTTTTTTCAGTTTCACTGGCCGTGGGTTTAACACCTGAACTTCTGCCGGTTATTCTTTCGGTCAACCTGTCGAAGGGCGCCTTGGCAATGTCGAAAAGAGGGGTAATAGTGAAAGAGTTGGCGTCAATCCAAAACTTCGGCAACATGGATGTCCTATGTACGGACAAGACGGGAACGTTGACCGAAAACAAAGTCCGACTCCTGTTGCATGTTGACCTGGAAGGAAACGAGAACGCGAAAGTCTTGCTGTACACTTTTTTGAACAGCCATTATGAGACCGGACTTAAGAACCCCTTAGACGAGGCAATTCTTGAACATAGAGAGGTCCATGTGGAAGACTACGAAAAGATAGACGAAGTTCCTTTTGACTTTGTGAGAAGGCGGGTTTCAGTCGTCGCTGAACGCGAGAGGGAACGATTCTTCATAACCAAGGGAGCACCGGAGGAAATATTCAAAGCCTGTTCATACTACGAGCTTTCCGAAAAAATATATGATTTGACTGCTGAAACGGAGAGAAGGATTGAACAGAAATACTATGATTTGAGCGCCGACGGCTTCAGGGTTCTAGGAGTCGCGTACAAGAAGGTCAAGGAAGAGAAGACAGTGTATTCCGTTAATGATGAAAGTGAAATGGTTTTCCTAGGTTTTGTGGCGTTCTTGGACCCTCCTAAAGAAACCGCTAAAGACTCCCTCGAACTGTTCAGAAAGAGCAGCATAGACCTCAAAGTTCTTACTGGCGACAACGAGCTAGTCACAAGAAAAGTCTGCGAACAGTTGGGTTTCGAGGTTAAAGGAGTCGTCCTCGGAGTCGATGTAGCGAAGATGAATGATGATGCACTTGCGAGAATTGTTGAGACTGCCAACATTTTTGCAAGAGTGACGCCGTCTCAAAAAGACAGAATAATCACTGCACTGAAAAGCAATGGGCATGTCGTAGGTTTTCTTGGTGACGGAATAAACGATGCCCCCTCAATGAGAGTTTCAGATGTGAGCATATCGGTTGAAAATGCGGTAGATGTGGCTAAGGAAACAGCTGACATAATATTGTTGCACAAGGATCTGACGGTGCTTGAAGAGGGTGTTTTGGAAGGAAGGAAAACTTTTGGAAACACAATAAAATATGTCCTGATGGGAATCAGCTCCAACTTCGGAAACATGTTCAGCGCTGCAGGTGCATCTTTGTTCATAGGGAGTGTAACGAATTTTCAGTATCCAATGCTGCCTATACAAATACTTCTGAACAACCTTCTGTACGATCTGTCAGAGTTGGCCATCCCAACAGATAACGTGGATGCAGAATACATTGAGAAACCGAAGAGGTTGGACATCTCTTACATCAGAAATTTCATGCTTTATTTTGGACCGATAAGCTCAATTTTCGACTTTTTGACCTTTTTCATGATGCTCTACGTTTTCAACGCGTGGAATAATGGACCGCTGTTTCAAACGGCATGGTTCATTGAGTCTTTGTGTACACAAACGTTAGTGATATTTGCCATAAGAACGAGGAAGTCGCCCTTCTTCAAGAGTATGCCCAGTAAACCTCTGCTGATAAGTAGCCTAGGAGTGGTTGCCGTTGCCATTTTGCTGCCCTTCACGCCATTAGGCAAATTGTTCCAGTTCATAGCTCTGCCTATCGGGTTCTTTCTGTTCTTGGCCGTCTTCGTCACAGTCTACTTTACAATGGTTGAATCTCTGAAGAGACTGTTCTACAGACGATATGCCGAGCGTTTGGAGCAAGTCCTAGTCCCTGCTAAAGGTCCGCCATTACTAACTCCGACAGTAAGACTGACTCAAAACATGGTGGCAGTAATATGCTTGCGACCCGAAGGCGAGGTTTCGACAGATTCATTGCTTGACGACCTCAAATCAATCATGGCCTACCCAATCGATTCTGACCAGGTTATCCGCAACCTCCATCACATGCGACGCACGGGACTCGTGGATGTAGACTGGCGCAAAGGCATGATCATGCGCAAACTTTCAATGAAAGGCTACGTGGAAAAGCTTACCAAGAGTGACCTTTGGCCGAGAGTGGCGGACGATTGGCAGAGAATTGGCTCTTTGGTTCAGTCAAAGTATAAGCAAGTCAACCCAGAATATCAGAAGCTGCTTCAGCCTTGGGGCGCGGGACAGGATCGTAAGGTTACCTAATTCCTCAACGTATGCAGGAGATAATTTGCACGCGCCCAGCTTGTCAGTTCTCGTTCATGTGCCCAGGACTGCTTGGTCATATTTCAAGCTGAACGAGGATACTGTAAACTTATTTGTCATGGTTGGTTTTGATTTCGCAGTAATTCCTTTACCGTGATTGCTTTAATCTCTATGTTGTCATGCAGTCTCGCTCTTGCAGTCTCACCAAATGCTTCCTTTCCGAAACTGAAGGCTACGATTATTCCCTTTTTCGCATTTTTCCGTCTAGCGCGCGCCGCCCACTGGTGGTCTATGCAGTTGTCATTTCGCGCGAGAACCACATGAATCTTCAAGGAAGAAATCGTTCTGCCTGAAGGGTTGTATTGTTGTCAAAGGAACGATTTGTTCATCTTTCCTTTTCTTTCCAGCTGGCTCAACGTTACGCGTTGCCTGTTCGATTGCTTGTTCGTCTTCCACAAGATGCGCTGTTGCCGTCAAGGCCTCGACAGCCAATTTGTGCATGGCTTCCAGCATTGTGCCTACTTTGAGGCCCTTGGCAGTTGTTGAGTAGGAGGCTGATCTCTTTCTGGTGAAGACCAATTTCTTTCCTTTCAGTTTGCGCAGGTACTTGTACGTTCTTCTGAGTGAGATTCCAGCTTCTCTTGCGAGCGAGCGGGCGGAAATTCCCTCTTTGGGAATTCTTTCGTAAACCCTTTCTTCCGTTGGGGAGAAGTCTGCCTTGTCTGGGCTCCTTTTTGTTGTGAAGAAGAAGATGTAGTCTTTCTGGGTGTTTGTTTCGGCTAATGCTGCTTTCTGCAGACGGCTAAGAACGCGGGCTAGGCTTTTCTCAGGAATTATTGCCTTTAACCCTTCATGGGTCCGTGGCCCTTTCATGAGCGCGTCTAAAGCTATCTCTTCGTAGCATTCAGAGTGTGGTGACAAGAAGCCTTCGAAATCATGGAAATCCTTCGTCAGATCGCTGATTCTGCGGCCGAATAGGGTCGAATGGTATAGGTTTTGATATTCATCTGCAAGTCCGACTGTTATCAGTGGGTTAAGGTATTCTTGACCTATTGTTTGCTGGCTGTGGTTGAAGCCCAGTTTTCGTAGTTCCTGCTGAAGCTGTGCCATTGAGTGAGGCTCCTCTGAGATTATTTCCAGAAGCTGCAATCGTCTCTTGTTTTTCAGGGTGTTCAGTAAGTTCATCATGAAGTTGGGGCTCTTTGTTTTTTCGTGCAGCTTTCTGAGCTCGTTCTTGAGCTTCCAGTTCTTGCATCCGGAAATACACGTGACGGGAGACAATGGTTTACAATTCTTGCAAGTTTTCTCCATAGCTCTTAGCAAATCTGCTAGGCTTGTCTGTTTATCTGCCCCGTGCAACAAGGTTACAATGTTTCTGTCTTCCATCCTTCAGGACCTTCAAGCGTATGTCACGACAGGTTTGGAGAAAGGGTCAAATCGCTCAAAAAAGAGAGTTTGAGCCAGTTTGAACCTGTCATGACATACGTCATAATTGATATGACATACGTCATGTTTAAATACTTTTCCAACCTGAATAAGTCAAACGGTAGATTCCACTTGATACTTCCATGCGAGGTTGCAGTAAGATCTGTTATACCGGCTGTCAGAGCGTTAATCGCAAAGGAACTGATGGAAGAGCAGGGCTTGAAGCAAGATCAAGTGGCGGAAATTCTTGGCATATCGCAGTCTGCGGTGAGCAAGTACTCCCGAAAGGTCAGGGGGCATGCAATAAAGGTTGACGACATAGAAGAAATACGGCCGTTCATTGATGGCATGGTGATTCTGCTGTTGGATAGAAAACGTCAAAGTGCCGAACTGCTTCAACTCTTCTGTCAAGCATGCATAGCCGTAAGAAAGACGAATCTTATGTGCACGTTCTGCCAAAAATCAGACCCAACGATCAAGTTAGAAGAGTGCAGGTTCTGCACAGCAGTATCTGAAGAAGCTGAGAGGTAGATTGGAGTGTCTTCTTTTGACGACAAGGCCGTCCTTGACATTCTCGATAATGCAAGCAAGAGCGTCGTGAACATAAGCACAATTAAATTCGTTCGACACATGTTCTATCAAGCAGCCCCAGTTGAGGGCATGGGTTCTGGAACGATAATTGACCCAAAAGGCCACATTTTGACCAACAACCACGTCGTGGGCGGAGCACACAAAATAGCCGTGACATTGTGGAACGGTGAGATCCTGGAAGGAGCAACAGTCAGTGCCTGCGCCGTACACGATACAGCCGTTGTGAAAGTAAGGAAACAGGGTCTCATAGCTGCTGAGTTGGGAGACTCAGACAAGCTGAGGGTTGGCCAAAGAGTTTACGCAATTGGAAACCCGTTCGGGTTGGCTGGCGGTCCAAGCGTGACTTCTGGAGTGATAAGCGCGACGAACAGGACTATAGAGTCTCAAAGGGGGTTGGTGGAAAACCTCGTTCAGACTGATGCAGCGATAAATCCTGGAAACAGCGGAGGCCCGTTGATTGATCTTGAAGGAAAAGTCGTTGCCATAAACACGGCGATAATCCCTTATGCTCAAGGAATCGGGTTTGCCATACCCATAAATTCTGCAAAGAAATGCACGAGCGAAATGATACAAGAGGGAATCTCAATCAGACCTTGGCTAGGAATAATAGGTCTAGGCCTAACCGAAGAGGTTTCTCGCTACTACGATTTGCCACTGGAGCGCGGGGTTCTCATAACAAAGGTCACAGACGGAAGCCCAGCACAAAGAGCAGGAATAATAATGGGCGACATAATCCTGCAAATAGACGGCGCCGATATCGGAAGCATTGAAGACCTACTCATGCAGATTCATCAAAAAAAAGTTGGAGAAAAAGTAAGGATCACCGTCTTTCGCAGGGGCTTCAAGCAGTTCTTCGAGGCGACCCTGAGCAGCATGCCTCAGGACAGACCCGTCTAATCGGTCTGTGCCTATTGAAATATGCAAAATAAAGATATATGTGTTCGATCAGATCTGGAGTAGATGTTGGATAAATTCAAGATGTGATCATGAATGGTCAGAGAGATGACTGAAACCAATCTTCGAAGCGCGTTTGCTGGCGAAAGCCAAGCCCACATTAGGTACAAGATCTTTGCAGAAAGAGCTGAGAAATCAGGTTGGCCCAACGTGGCCAGGCTGTTCAATGCAATATCCTTTGCAGAGAGAATTCACGCAGGTAGCCATTTCAGAAACATACTAACCAAGGGAGGGGCACAGACAGTTTCAGCTGCAGTCTTTGGTGCCAGAAACACTTCAGAAGATCTTCAAGCAGGCATCGACGGCGAAACCTTCGAGATAAACGAGATGTACCCGGTCTACAAGGCTGTTGCCCAATTTCAGGGAGAAAAAGCTGCAGAGACGAGCTTCACGTGGGCATTGGAGGCTGAAAAAATCCACGCCAGTCTGTATAAAAAGGCCAAACAAGCCGTGGACCAAGGCAAAGACGTCACTTTGGGACCCATCCAAATATGCAGTGTCTGCGGCTACACGGTTGAAGGAGACGCACCGGACAAATGCCCAATATGTAGCGCTTCAAGAGACAAGTTCCAGACTTTTTAGACTGGCTTTGCCTCAGCATTCAATGCAAGTATAGGCAGTCCATCCTGTCTGAACGATCGCGGAGATGCTCCAAAGAAATAGTGGAGTGTGCGTTGAAAATAACTTCTAAAGAGAGGCCGGCGGGACGAGTAAGTCTCAGTTTGCTAGCTTTGATTTCCTTCGTTGCCTCTTTCGTGATTGCAAGGGTATTCACAACAATCAGCGGCGTAGTTTTAAGAGGCGTTGGTTTTCACATTCATCACTTCTGGTATGGTATAATACTGCTAGCGGTTGGCGGTTGGCTTGGGATCAGCTATGATGAAGAGCGGATCGTTAGACTGGCAGCTGTCCTTTACGGTGCTGGTGGCGGACTTATCGGGGACGAAGTTGGTCTCCTGCTCACGTTTGGAAACTACACGACAGGAATTACCTACACGATAGTCGTCATTTTCATCGCCTTTGTTTCTGCTGTCATCTTGTTCATGCGATACTCACGAGCAATTTCAACGGAAATTAAAGGATTTACAAGGAGCAGAGCGAGCTTCTACTTCGGCATCATTCTCGCCGCGGTTTCAATCGCGTTCTTGACGACGAGAAACTCCCTAATAGCCCGCATTTCAACTGTTACAACCATAGCTGCCTGCATCATAATAATCGCATACATCGCTCAGCGAATTCGTACAAGGCACTGAGAAGGGCGAGTTGCGTCTGGCAAGCAAAATTCTGTCAAACCGCGTGCGCTGGAGACCTTTCAAACTTAAATGCGAAAATTGGACAGAAGAGGTTTTCAAGTGCACGGTTTTGACAGTCGTCTATTCTTGGCACAACCCATGTCCTTGGTGTTCACGCCTTACTCCAATTTTTGCTGAGATTGCAGAGGAGTTTAGGGGAAAAATCAGGTTTTTCAAGCTGAACGTACTTGAAAACCCCGCTAACTAGGAATTAGCAAGCAATTTTGGAATCACCTGGGCTTGAGATTGTATGCTCAGGCAACGCACTGTTTAGGGGTTCTACACTTTGTTAGTAACGCTTATTAAGTCTCAAGATGCAGGTTACGGAATAACTTGATGGTGAATTAAGAATGAGAAAAGCTGCTATTCCTAAGAGAGGTGCGAAAGACGGAAAAAGGCTGAATCCAGAAGTCGACGCAGAAACTGTGCGAGCCTTGAGAACGGTAAAAGACCAGGAAGCCTTCTACTTCTACGAGGCTGTTGGAAAACCAACGGGCGAAGTTGCCAGAAACCTTTCCGACTTTCTTAATAAGGTTAAGATTGTCAAATCGGAAAGTCTGGTTTTCCATCTTCAAAGAAAAGACTTCCAAAATTGGGTCGCAAACACTCTTGGCGATTCAAAACTTGCCGAAAAACTCGGAAGAATTTCTTCTTCAAACGATAATAACCTTCGAACAAACGTTTGCAAAACTGTCGAGAATCGTATCGAAGAACTCAGAGAGTCATCCTTAGCGATTTCGATTGAAGATGAACGAACCGTCGTCCCCGTTAGAGTCTAGTTCCGACATATGCGAAACACATTGTTTAATTGGTTAATCATATCTCCAAATCAGAAGACAAAGCGTCCATCAATACTTACTGCCTTAGCTCCGCTGTCACATTATTCATTTTCACCCGCCCACGCCCCTGCTTTTTTTGCATCTCGCATCCATGCGTTAGGATACTAATCATGTCTAAAATGACGGGTGTGACTAGATGAAAGGCTCAAAAGGCGTGTATTCTTTGGGAGTTGTTTTGACTTCTGGCAGGAATTAGCTATATTCCTTGCTTCTGGAGTGATAGTGATTGGTGTGGCTACCGTAGGATGGATAAGATGGGCACTTAACTGGGCTGGTTTTTTGTCTCGGCTAGGATTTGCAGAACTTAACACTGTGTAACTACTTTGAGGCGGGCGACTTGCTTGGATTGCGTTCATCACGAGGCTCCAGGAGCTTTTCTCTTAATTCAGAGGCGCATCCTAGTCCCTGCATTCGTTTTTCGTGTTCTAGGCGTTCACTTTCAAGCCATTCAAGAATATCAAAACTCATTTCTGTCGGGGTTGTGTCTGCAGATCGGATGATATCAGCTTTTTTAGGTTGGCTGCAGACTTTGGTTGGCATATGATTTAGTTTTTAGAAAGTCAGTATTTAATACTTCTGTTATGGCATTAAAACAAGTATTAGGTAGCGTCTGTCATGATTACCATTGAAGGAACCAACGTCAAAGCCAGGATGATCCCGAGAAACACGATTATGTCTGTATGGAATTTGCTGACCAAGGAGCCCTTCCCCAAAGTAGCAGCGTTTCAACTGAAAGATGGAGATTTTGACCATGTCATGGAGCTGATGAAGTGTGCAGATGATGAAAGAAGAGAGATAGAAGAATGGGGAAGAGTGCTCTCAACCCGAGGTGTTGATGCGTGCGTCTATAACGCAGATGAATCTTCTGACGTTGATTACATTATACTGATTAGAAAAAACCTTTATCATAGGATTGGAGAGGTTTTGAAACATGAATTGTCCCACATCGCCAGAGGAGATTTGTGAACTTAACTGCACGTGCAACGACGTGCACCGTACCAAGGTGACTGAGAGAGTCGGGCTACGAGCTCAGAGTGCGTGCCTTGAAGGGACTGCAGAGATAGGAAAACAGGATCAGAGTAGTGTCTTCAGAGCGCGCCGTTCTAAGCTTCACGAAACTTGTTGAAGCTTGTTATTTCTTCGATGGTCTTCTTTTTCTTGGGTTGCGGTTTTTCAGCTGGATGTCCAAATGATAGGAGAGCGACAACATTCCAGCTTGCGGGAATGCTGAGGAGTTTCTTGACTTTTTCTTCACTGAAGTCTCCTATCCAACAAGAACCTATTCCTAAAGCCCAAGCGGCAATAACCATGTTCTCCAATGCGATAGTTGTACCGACAACTGACCATTTTCCGGCAACTATATCCTTATGGGCACATCCTACAATGCAAACAGGAGCGTCCTTGATGAATCTGTTGAACATCCCTTTTAGAAAATTCCTTCTTGATTTCAGAATCAGTCACCACTATGAAGTGCCACGGTTGCTTATTGGCCGCTGATGGAGCTTGCCTGCCAGCCTCAAGAATCTTGTCAAGAACATCTCTTGAAATCTCTTTTTGCTCATAACGTCTTATGCTTCTTCTGCTGAGAAGAACATCAACAAGAGACATGAACACCCTCCAGGCAGAGGGTGCTTCCAGTTTCAAATAACCTTTACTCATATTTTGTGAGAGATCTGAAGAAAGTGAGAGCTTGAAGAGAGGTTGGCTTAGTGCGCGGCCAACGATTGAGACTACTTGTTTAAGCGTTTCTCTTTGTGCTTTCTTCTTTTCTCTTCTCTTTCCTTCTTGGTCATTGGTTTTTTCTTATTACTTCCCATGCTCAACATAATCACCATATCTAGATACTCAGGATATGGAATTAAATTTTTGCTCGCATGCGTGTTGCTAAAATGGTTAGAATTGGTGCTTATTCCCTTTTTAGGGGGGCTTGGGTGTGGAAAACTGCATTCTGTAGTGTCCGCCGGGGCTCCCATGAATTTACAATTCCTCAATACGGCAAGGATTTGCCCATCAAACAAGCCCATATTAGGCCGAAATGGGGCAAAAGAAGAATGAAAACCATCTTACACCAGTTCAGGAACAAACATGCGCGCCACCGCACACCCAGACCCGACAAATCATATTTGGCTCCAAATAGAGGGGCCTACACCCGTTGCGCGCACACACAAAAATCACACAACACAAGAACGCTGCTCATCCTCACTACACTCAAAAACCGAACTTGGGAACACAGATGCGCGCTAGGCAGGAGAGAACAGAGGTTAGAAAGAATCACACGAAGTGCATGTTAATTGAGGCGCGAGTTAGATGATTGGGGTCACGAATATATTCAGCGTACGATATGTAGACAAGAGATTTGGTCGAGGTTGAAAGATGAAGACAGAAGTTGGAGCAAAGAATTGCTTGTATCCAATGCCCACTACACTTGCTGGAGCCTTGGTGAATGGGAAACCTAACTACATTACAATAGCACACGTAGGGATTATGGACCCCCGGCACGGTCTCCCTGAGCATGAGCAAAGCGCACTATACCAACGCTGTCATTAAGGAAAATGGAACATTCAGTGTAAACATTCCCTCGGTAAAGATAGTGAAAGAGACTGATTATTGTGGCCTAGTGTCTGGAAAGAACTTGGACAAAGCATCGCTTTTCAGAACGTTCTATGGGAAATTGAAGACGGCACCGATGATTGAGGAATGCCCCATTAACATGGAGTGTCGTCTCATCAAAGCCGTTGATTTTCCAAACCACGATGTTTTCATGGGACAGATCATCGCAACATATTGTGATGAGGCAATTCTTACAGATGGAATTGTCGATTTCAGCAAGGCACAGCCCATTCTATTCGTGATGAATGACAGAAGCTACTGGATGCTTGACCACAAATTTGCTAAAGCCTGGAACATTGGCCAAGAGTTAAAAACCAAGGAATAACCTAGCGACACTACTGTTCAGCGCCAGACTCATAACGCAGAACTTGCCACCCACATGCCCCCTGGTGCAAATGCAAATGAGACAAAAACAAAAAGTCGTGCCATACCTTGACACAGAACCGGTCGACAGGACGCATGAGTCGAGCTTCAATCTCTCAAGAACCTTCGAAAACCATTTGAAACATTTGTTTTACAAGTTTTCGGCAGTATCCTCGGTGGAAAGCTTCGAAATCAATGACAAAGGGTCAAAATGGTGGGCTGCCCGTCCCCATACCCAAACGGGTTCAAGTCCATTTCACAGAGCAAGCACGCTAAGCAATTCCCTCGAATGCTGGACGACATTGTAAAGTCGGGCCGCTAATTCGATTCCCATTTTGGCTGTACGTAGACTCCTCGCATCCGAAAAATTCCAAACAACATTTTCTCTTCAAAAAATTGTTAACTCATTGTTACTAACCATATTTGGGCAGATTTTGGATAATGTGTCAATACAATGAATGCGTATGAAATTATATATAGAGAATCACTGATAACTGTAGATTTGAGGTCGCAATCGTGTCTAAAAGTTCGACCGGAAAGAAGAAAAAAGGAAGTAAAAAGAAAACCAAATAGAGAGCTAACAACGATAGGTTACTCTCCCTTTTTTCTCACATTTTCGGGACGCCTTTACGTTAAAGCAGACGATATTCTGGTGAAGCCGCTGAAGGTCGCCCTGTTTCATAGTTAGGTTTGACTGCTACAACTGTTTTGTTTGCGCGCTCTAATGGTATTTTATGGTTACACTAATGGCCTTGTCTTGTTTTGTGTAGGTGGTTAGCTGGGGTTATGTGTTTACCTGTTCACTTGTAGTGTCTGGTCTACTTGAATACTACCTGTTTTTGATATTGTTTTAGTGTTTGGGAGGTGTTCGTGTGGGGTTTGTTTCGTTCATGGAAATAGCTTGTATCAACTCTTTGGCAGTAGTGCGCTAAATTAAAAAGGTAACAAAACTTCTATATATGCTAGGTGTCTAAGCTTGAACTAGTGGAGATCGAATATGAAACCTGAACATTATAAGCCGATAAGGAAAGAAAAGCCCAAACGAAAAGGCAAGATTAGTAGACACAAAAGTCGAATGCTTGCAGTGGCTCAAGAATGGAAACCCATTACTTCTCCGCAATTGCGTGAAGCTTACTCCACTAAAATAGAATGGGCAAGGAAGCTAATTCCCAAATTGAAAAAAGAAGCAGAAGCGCCGGAAGAAAAAGAAGAGCCTAGATAAGCGCACGCACAAATTCTGATGGGCTTGTTTTGGCTGTTCCCTGACAAAAGAAACATTTTCAAACATAAAACCATACAAAAGAACCAAAAAAAAGAATATCAAAAAAGGCAAATGTAGTAAATCGTAAAAAAGATGGAATATCGACCGATAGAAATCCTCAACAGTCGTTCAGCGTCCGCATGATTGTTCGGTTTTTCATTGATTTTTCTGGGAATGATGACATCAAGAAGAATCCTGAGTGCATGAGCTATATCATAACCTACAACGACTTCGCGCGCGCTTCTTCTTTTCTCCTTACTTTTTCAACATTACTCTTTCCATGTTTCCATTTTCTGTGACTTTTCATTCTTTCCAAAAATCGTTTCATTTTTCTCTGCTTTTTCCTAGATCGTTTCAAGCTAAATCTTCCTTCCTAGAATTATATAGTGACAACAAACAAGGATTATAACCTATCACTTAAATGCGAAGTGAATGCTGCGCCTAAAACCGGAATCTGGGGCAAGGGAGCCGCACGAAAATATCCTCACGATGCTCTGTTGTTTAATCGGTTTATAAGGAGGTTTGCGCATTATGGGGCAGTAGCGTTCTGTTGTTGAAGGACGAGAAGAACACAGCAACGTTACACGTTACAATCAATGATGAAAGATGTGATGGAAAATGTCGGAAAAATCGGGAATAGTTTTCATAGGAAGCAAAACACCAATGGACTATGTTATGGCGATTATCACAAGCCTATCCGCGAGCAATGCTAAAGAAATAACCTTGAAGGCCAGAGGACAAGCGATCACCACGGCAGTTGACGCGGCTGAAATAACCAGAAATCGCTTCCTAAAAGACCTAAAAGCAAGCAAAATCTCCATAGGAACAGAGGAAATGCCACCGAGAGAAGGCGAAAACAGAGCAAGGATGGTTTCAACAATAGAAATAACGCTTACAAAAGAGTAGGAAAACCTTGCGAAACACGTGCGCGCGTGCAATAACAGTAAGGGACTATTAAGAAACGGGCAACGATGAAAAACAGTGAAGCTTGCTGTTCTGGTCTACGAGTATCCCCCAAAGATCGTCGGTGGCTTGGGAACCTATTCGGCTGAAATAACTCGCCAGTTTGTTCTCATGGACAATGACGTTACAGTTTTCACTATGAATGATGATGCAAGTAGCCTACCGACGCGTGATATTTGGCGAGGTATCGAAATTCATCGGCCGCAACACATCGACATTTCTGACTCGTTGCCTGATGTTGTTGCAGAAGACATAAAGAAATGGGGTAGTGGGATACAGTGGTTCTCAAAAATCCTTGTGTACAATTATCTGAGCGCTGCAAAACTCGTTAATGAGTTGATAAGAAAAGAAGGCATCAAGTTCGACCTTATCGTTGCTCATGACTGGCTTTCAGCCATAGGGGGAATGACTGTTAAGAAAGAGGCAGGATTGCCTTTTGCGTTCCACGTTCACTCAACAGAGAAAGGAAGAACCCTTGGAAACGGCTCGGTTACGGTGAGCAACATTGAACTCCACGCCGCCAAGGCGGCTGACCTTATCGTGACAGTTTCTTATGCTATGAAGGATGAGCTGGTAGGCCTCGGATTTCCGAAAGAGAAAATCCAAGTTGCCTACAACGGGGTCGACCCAAAGAAATACGATCCAGCAACAGTGACTCCTGAGCAGATCAAGAAAGTCAGAGCGATGTATGATATCAAAGACGATGACTACATGATTCTTTTCATAGGCAGACTCGTTGGCGTCAAAGGCGTTGACAAGCTTATCATGGCGTTGCCCCACATTCTGCCGAAAAATCCAAAGGCGAAGCTTGTGGTTGTGGGTCTAGGCGACTTGCAAGAGTACCTGGTGAATTTGGTCAAAGCCACGAAAATGAGCGATTTTGTGAAGTTCCGTTTCGAGTTCATCCCAGAAGAGGAACGTATCCTTCACTATGCAGCGTGCGATGTCGCAGTTTTCCCAAGCTTCTATGAACCCTTCGGAATAGTGGTTCTCGAGGCAATGAGTATGGAGCGGCCAGTCGTCATCGGTGCAGCTGGCATCAGCGGTATGCGGGAGATAGTCGTGTATTGCGGCGAGGAACAGTGCGGTTATCACGTAGATCCAAGCAACCCTTCAGACATAGCTTGGGGCATAAACAGCGTCTTGGAAAACGATGAGAAAAGAAAGTGGCTGGGCAAAAACGGCAGACGCAGAGTCCTGAACGAGTTCACGTGGGACAAGATAGCTGGAAAAACCCTGGGGCTTTATGAACAGATCATCAAACGCTAGGCTTAGCGCGCGCGGAGACAATAGGCGATTAAGGTGTGAAGTTTTTATTCGTAGAATATGAGGTTTTGTTCCTCCAATCTTTCGTGAAGCTTGTGCACGGCGTCATAGACGTCCTGTTCCTTCTTCGCTCCGGTGCAGACAAGGTTTCCGCTTGCGAATA
>Ga0209777_10000512_pt1 | contig 63201 bp, 42 predicted proteins | sample FrelakmetHBP12HB_FD_187147 | JGI IMG/M metagenome (GOLD analysis project Ga0209777, IMG submission 187147) | Freshwater lake sediment microbial communities from the University of Notre Dame, USA, for methane emissions studies -HBP12 HB (SPAdes)... | ecosystem: Environmental > Aquatic >...
GCCTGGACACGCCGCATGCGCCGTGTCCAGGCCGCCGGTGTCGATCAGTTCGAACCGCTGGTCGTCCCACGCGGCCTCGCACACCAGCCGGTCGCGCGTGACGCCGCTTTCCTCGTGGACGATCGCCAGACGCCGGCCCACCAGCCGGTTGAAGAGCGCGCTCTTGCCGACGTTCGGCCGCCCGACGATGGCCACCACCCGGCGGACCGGTGGCCCGTCCGGGGCCGCCTCGTTCACGGCCTGGATCGTCACATCCCCATCATTTTCGGTTTGGTTGTTCATTTGGGATTCGGCAGCGGGGCCTGGATCCGCGGCCCGTGCTGGACGTGGGCGAGCTGCCGCGCCCCATCCACGAGGTACTGCACCCACGAAATGGCGGTCAGCACCGCGGCGCAGCCGATAAACCAGTTGAACGGCCGCGCCGCGCCGCCGATCAGCACCCAGATGATCGTCGCCATCTGGAAAAACGTCGCGACTTTTCCGCTCAGGCGCGGCTGGACGTGCACCGCGCCCGCCAGCAGATGGACCAGTACAGAGCCTATAATCAGAAAGACATCGCGGCTGATCACCAGGGCGGTGAACCAGATCGGGATGTGCGGCGCCAGCGCCGGCAGGGAGGGCCGCGTCAGCAGGATCAGGCCCGAGAGTAACAGGGCCTTGTCGGCGATGGGATCGAGGATCCGGCCGAGGTCGGTCACCTCCTGACGCGAGCGCGCGAGATAGCCGTCCAGCGCGTCGGACAACGCCACCGCAAAGAAGATCACTAACGCCACCAGGCGCTCCAGTTCGACATCCTCGCCCCGGTAGAGCCCCAGCAGATAATAGATCAGCACGACGATAAAGACCGGCACGCCGAGCAGGCGCGTAATCGTCACCTTGGTCGCCAGGGTCAATTTGGGCCGTTGCAGTGGTGTTTCCATGGGTGCCATTCCCAGCGCATTGTCCCAAGGTTTGGGCAAAACTCAAGCTTGGCATGGCAGGTCTGTGGCACGGCTGATTCATGCTCTGGCGTAATTCATTCATATTTTGATGGGGAGCACACGCGCCCCCGCGTGTGTCGGTCGGCGCCCTCGCCGACCGATCTGAACACATGCGGCGTGGGGGCGCGCCGCATTGCACGCGAGGGCGCGTGCGCTCCCCGGAGACTCCATCCCGCTAATCCATTCTTCCGAATGCGTTACACTTAGGGCGATTGCATCCGAGGATGAATCAGCCCTTCTACCGGGAAAATGCATTCCACGGTTGGCATGCGGCGAGGTAGGGCGAGGCCTTCCAGCCTTCGTCCCGACCTCCAGAGAGTCGGGACTACGGCGGAGTAGGCCTAGCCGAGCCGAAATTGAAGACAAGCGATGGCCAGAGGGGAATTGAAGGACGGGTCCGCGTGCCGCGTCGCCCTTCTACCGCCAAAGACACGCGGGGAAATCCCGCCGTTCATCACCAGAGTACGTCCACCTCGTGGCGGACCAGGTCGTCCCACGTTTCACGGCGGCGGATCAGGGCGTGCTGTGCGCCCCGCACCATGACCTCGGCCACACGCGGCCGACTGTTGTAATTGGAACTCATCGTGAAGCCGTAGGCGCCCGCCCCCAGCACCGCCAGCAAGTCGCCGGCCTGTACCGCGGGCAGCTCGCGATCCTGGGCCAGAAAGTCACCCGATTCGCAAATCGGCCCTACCACGTCGCCAAGCCCTGTGGCCGGCGTGGCGCGCACCGCCTGAATCTCGTGCCAGGCCTGGTACAGGCTCGGGCGGATCAGGTCGTTCATCCCGGCGTCCACGACGATGAATTTCTTGAACGGGTTATCCTTGATGTACTGCACGCGGGTGACCAGCGCGCCGGCGTTGCCGACCAGGAAGCGGCCCGGTTCCAACACGACCTGCAGGCCCAGCGGCTGGAGCAGCGGCACCAGCCGCCGGGCCACCGCCGCCGGGAGCAGCGGCTGCTGATCAGGCTGGTAGGCGATGCCGAGGCCCCCGCCCACGTCGAGGAAGCGGAAACCGGCGTGGCGCTGCCGGAGCGCCACGCACAGCGGCGCGACCTTGCGCACCGCCGCGGCAAACGGGTCGGCCGAGAGAATCTGCGAGCCGATGTGCATGTGCAGGCCGACGATGTCCAGGTTCGGCAGGCGCGCGGCCAGTTCGTACGCCTGTGCGGCGCGGGCGGGATCGAGGCCGAATTTATTCTCCTTCATGCCGGTGGAAATGTACTGGTGCGTCTGTGGATCCACGTCCGGATTGACCCGCAGGGCGATCCGCGCCGTGGCGCCGAGGCGTTGCGCGACGGCGGAGATGCGTTCCAGTTCCGGTTCCGACTCCACCGTGAAAAAGAGGATGTCCGCCCGCAACGCAGCCTCGATTTCCGCCTCCGTCTTGCCGACGCCGGCGAAGACAATCCGCGCCGGCGCCACGCCGGCGCGCTGCGCGCGCCAGAGTTCGCCGCCGGAGACCACGTCCGCACCCGCCCCGAGCGCGGCGAAAATTTTGATCACCGCGCCGTTGGAGTTGCTCTTGATCGAAAAGCAGATAAGCGGCTGGACCGCGGCAAACGCTTCGGCCAGGGCGCGATACTGCGCCTGCAGGTGCGCCGCGCTGTACACCAGCAGCGGCGTGCCATACTGCCCGGCCAACGCCGCGAGCGGCACGTCTTCGGCGTGCAATAGTCCGTCGCGATATTCAAAGGCGTTCATGTAATGCCAATTGTCAAAGTCCAATTGCCAAATTTTCAGGCACTGCCACGACGTGCTGTTTTGCGCGATGCCGCCATAATGGCCGTAAGCTCACGGGCTTCGCCGTGCAATGCCGACAAACGTTCCGGTTTGATCACATTGGCCTCGCCCAACATTTCAAGCCAATAGGCCGATTCATCGGTTTCTTCTTCCACCACGCCTATTTTAGCAATGAATTCCGCGCGCGAGCGGCTTTTGCAGGCCGCGCGATAGTTCGCGCCTACCGAGGTTGCCGAACGCAACAACTGGCGACCGATCACCGCGGCAGCCATGCCCTTGGGCAAGGCGGACACCAACCGGATCACGCGCAATCCAAACTGCTTGGTCCGCGCCGATAAATCATGTTGCGGAGTCGTTTCCATCAGGCAATTGGAATTTGACGTTTGGCACTTACAGGGCCGCTCCGCGGCCCTGCACCCGCGCCCGCTGGCGGAGGCGGAGGGCGTTGAGCCGGATGAAGCCGGTGGCGTCGCTCTGGTCATAGCCACCGCCGACCTCGAAGGAGGCGACGCCCGCATGGTACAGCGATTTCGGCGCCTTGCGGCCGACGACCGTGCATTGGCCCTTATAGAGCTTGAGCCGGGCTGTGCCGGTGACGCTGGCCGCCGCCGCATCCATCGCGGCCTGCAACATTTCGCGCTCCGGCGCGAACCAGAAGCCGTAGTACACCATCTCCGCGTAGCGCGGCACGAGGCTGTTGCGCAGGTGCAGCACTTCGCGGTCCATCGTGAGCTGCTCCACCGCCTCGCGCGCCCGGTGCAAAACCGTGCCCGCCGGCGTCTCATAGACGCCGCGGCTCTTCATGCCCACGAAACGGTTTTCCACCAGGTCCACCCGCCCCACCCCATGCTGGCCGGCCAGCGCGTTCAACGTCAGCATCACGTCCAGCGGCTTCATCCGCCGGCCGTTGACCGCGACGGCATCGCCGCCCCGGAACGCGATCTCGACATACGCCGGCCGCTCCGGCGCGTCCGCCGGGTCCGCCGTGAGCTTGAAAAGATCCTTGGGCGGCTCGGCCCAGGGATCCTCCAGGATGCCGCCCTCGTAGCTGATGTGCAGCAGGTTGCGATCCATGGAATAGGGCTTCTTCGCCGAGGCTTCGACGGGGATGTGGTGCTGCGCACAGTAGGCCAGCATGTCCCGACGCCCCTGAAACTGGGCGCGGAAACGCTCCTCGCGCCAGGGCGCGATGATCTTGATGTCCGGCTGCAACGCATAGGCCGTCAACTCGAAGCGCACCTGGTCGTTGCCCTTGCCGGTGGCTCCGTGCGCCACCGCCTCGGCGCCGTTCGCCTGCGCGATTTCGACCATCCGCTTCGCGATCAGCGGGCGCGCGATCGAAGTGCCCAGCAGGTAGCCCGACTCGTACACCGCACCCGCGCGCAGCATGGGGAAAACGAAATCCCGCGCGAACTCCGCGCGCAGATCCTCGATGTAAACCCTGGCGGCGCCGGTCTGCCGGGCCTTCCGGTCGAGACCCCGGAGTTCCTCCGCCTGGCCGATATCCGCGCAAAAGGCGATCATCTCCGCCTGATAGGTTTCCTTCAGCCACTTCAGCAGGACGGAGGTATCCAGCCCGCCGGAATATGCCAGAACGATTTTCATGCTGCTGTCCTTTCCATCGCCGGCGGCAATTTGTCAAACCCGCCCTGCGTCGTCAAAGAATAACCGGCTGCGACGGCGCGCAGGGGCGCATGGCAGCTCTGCGGGGGTAATCGCTGTCACGCTGATTTTCTCAACTGGGCTAAGGCCAGAACGATATCATCCGATTATCCCTCGCGTCGCAACGCGACGCTTTGGACTGCGCTGGCTTGACAGCGCTTTATAGCGCAAAATATTAAAGCGGCGTCAAGCCGCCGCACTCCAAATTAACCCCGGCACTTGCCCTAATCCCCGCAGAACCACCATGCGCCCGGCGCGCAGCCCTCCAACAGCGCGCAGCCAACGCTTACCACTGCACGCCGGCAAAAATCATCGGCCCGGAGAGTTTGATGTCCACGTCCACGGGATACTGCGCATACGAGCCTTTGACCTCGATATACCGCCAGCCGCCGCCGGCAAACAGGAATTCGTAGCGCAGCAAGGCCGTGATCTCGGCATCCAGAAACCGGGCGTTGATGTCGCCGAAATCCCACTTCGAGCCCGTGATGGAGCCGCGCAGTCCCAGAATCGGCAGCGGGTTGACTTCCAGAAACGCGCCGACGAGCGGCATGCCGGTCTGGATCTTCTGCTCCGTGCTGCCGACCAGCGAGGAGGACGCTTGGGCATCGAAGCTCATGTATTGACCGCCGATCATCAGTCCGCCATGGACGGTGTCGGGCCCGAGGTTGAGCCGGGCAAAGCCGCGGAGGAAGGTTGACTCCAGGCTGGTGGCCACATCGGCATTGACGGGGTATTCGAGGTCCTGGAATTTGACCACGCGCTGGATGGTATTCTCGGCCGACATGTTGATCCGAAAATATTCCGCGCCGACCTGGAACAGGTCGCCGAGGATCAGCCGCGCGCCGGGCACCCCGACCTGGCCGCCATAGCCAAAATCGTTCCGCAGGTCCACTTCCGTGCCCGCCAGGCCATTCAGACCGATCGCGGCGCTGCCGGACGGTTTCATGAACCAATAATAGCCCTCGATGTCCAGCAGGGCGTGGGCGGCAGGCGGGGCGCAGATCACGAGCAGCAGGAGCACAGCGAGATATCTTTTCATCCGTTCGTTCCTTTCGGCAGGGCGTTGGCGCGCAGCATAAGAAGAAGCGGATGGGTAATCAACTTGATTTCCAACCCGCGGCACGATTTAATGCCGCTGCCCGCCGCGCGGCGGGCAGCGAGGCTCGCCGACATGCTGAAGCCGGTTTCAAATAAAATCGCTTTCCCGGAGTTGGAGCGCGAAATCCTGCAGTTCTGGCAGGAGCACCAAACGTTCCGCCAATCGCTGGAACTGCGCCGGGACGCGCCGGAGTTCGTGTTCTACGACGGACCCCCGTTTGCCACCGGCCTGCCCCATTACGGTCACCTGCTGGCCGGCACGATCAAGGACATCCTGCCGCGCTATCAGACCATGCGCGGGCATTACGTCGAACGCCGCTTCGGCTGGGACTGCCACGGACTGCCGGTGGAATTCGAGATGGAGCAGGAGCTCCAGATCAGCGGCAAGCGCCAGATCGAGGAACTCGGCGTGGACGTGTTCAACGAAAAGTGCCGTGGCATTGTGCTGCGCTATACCCGCGAGTGGCGCGAGATCGTCACGCGCATGGGCCGCTGGGTGGATTTCGACCACGACTACAAGACCATGGACCTGCCCTTCATGGAGTCCATCTGGTGGATCTTCAAGACGCTGTGGGAAAAGAACCTGATTTACGAAGGCAACAAGATCCTGCCTTATTGCCCGCGGTGTGCCACGCCGCTCTCGAATTTCGAGACCAACCAGGGCTACGCGGAGGTGCAGGACCCGGCCATCACGGTCCGTTTCGCCGTGGACGGCCAGCCGCACACGTACCTGCTGGCCTGGACCACCACGCCCTGGACCCTTCCGTCCAACATGGCGCTGGCCGTCGGCGCGGATATTTCCTACGTCAAGGTCCGCGACGGCGAGAACATCTACCTGCTCGCCAAGGACCGCTTCCCGGCCTTTTATCCGCAGCCCGAGCAGGTGCAGGTCCTGGAGGAACTGCCCGGTTCCGCGCTGTCAGGCTGGCGCTATGCGCCGCTGTTCCCCTACTTCGCCGCGCATAAAGCGGCGCATGGCGCGTTTCGCGTCACGACCGCCGATTTCGTCACCACCGCCGACGGGACGGGCGTGGTGCACATCGCGCCCGGCTTCGGCGAGGACGACCACCGCCTCGGCCTGACGAAGGGTCTGCCGATGGTCTGTCCCGTGGACGACGAAGGCCGTTTCACCGCCGCGGTGCCGGATTATGCGGGCCGTCCGGTGAAGGAAACCGACCGGGACATCATCCACCGGCTCAAAGCCGGGGGCCAACTGTTTCATCAGGCCACCATCAACCACAGCTACCCGCACTGCTGGCGTTGCGACGCACCGCTGATCTACCGCGCCGTGTCCACGTGGTTCGTCCGCGTGGAAAGCCTGCGGGAGCGGCTGCTGGCCGCCAACCGGCAAACGCGCTGGATGCCGGAGCATCTGCGCGACGGCCGCTTTGGCAAATGGCTGGAAGGCGCGCGGGACTGGGCGATCAGCCGCAATCGTTACTGGGGCACGCCGCTGCCCATCTGGCGCACCGCCGACGGTCAGCATACGGTTTGCGTCGGTTCGCTCGCGGAGCTGGAAAAACTCTCCGGGCAGAAACTCACCGACCTGCACAAGCATTTCGTGGACCCCGTCACCTGGACCGGGCCGGACGGCGCCGAACTGCGCCGCGTGCCGCAGGTGCTCGACTGCTGGTTCGAAAGCGGCGCCATGCCCTATGCGCAGCAGCACTATCCCTTCGAACACAAGGCCCGCTTCGAGGGTCATTTCCCGGCGGATTTCATCGCCGAGGGCCTCGATCAGACCCGCGGCTGGTTCTATACGCTGATGGTGCTTTCCACGGCGCTCTTCGACCGGCCGGCGTTCAAGAACGTCATCGTCAACGGCCTCGTGCTGGCCGCCGACGGCCGCAAAATGTCCAAGCGGCTGAAGAACTATCCCGATCCGGCGTTCATGTTCGACACTTACGGCGCCGACGCGTTGCGGCTGTACCTGATCCATTCGCCGGTCGTCCGCGCCGAGGACCTGCGCTTTTCCGAGGAGGGCGTCAAACAGTGTCTGCGCGACTTTCTCATCCCGCTGTGGAACGCCTACAGCTTCTTTGTGACCTACGCGCGGGTGGACGGCTGGCAGCCGAATGTAAGATGGCAGAAGGAAGATGGCAGAAGTACAGATACAGCCGCGTCTGCTCCGGAAAATCTTACATCTGACAGCTCACCTCTTACTTCGCCCCATCTGCTGGACCGCTGGGTGCTCAGCGCCCTGGACCGGCTGACGGCCGAGGTCACCACGGCCATGGACGCCTACGACCTGCAACAGGCGGTGCGGCCGTTCGTGCGCTTCGTCGAGGACCTGACCAACTGGTACATCCGCCGCAGTCGCCGCCGTTTCTGGAAGAGCAGCGACGACGCCGACAAGGCGCAGGCCTATGCCACCCTCTACACCGTGCTGCTCACGCTGTCCAAAATCGCCGCGCCCTTCGTGCCGTTCATCAGCGAAGCGATCTACCGGAACCTGCGCACGCCGGAGCAGCCGGCCAGCGTCCACCTGTGCGATTTTCCGGCGGCCGACAGCCGCCGCCGCGATCCGGCGTTGGAAGCCCAGATGGACGCGGTCATGACGGTGGTGCAACTGGGCCGCGCCGTGCGCGCCGAACGCAATCTCAAGGTCCGCCAGCCGCTCGCCGCCGCGCACGTGGTCTGCCGCGCGGTGGACCGGCTGGATCAGGTGCGCGCCCTGCAGGAACTGATTGCCGATGAACTGAACGTCAAAACCGTGGTCTTCAACCATGACGAAACCGAGCTGGTCAACCTGAGTGCCAAGCCGGACTTCAAGAAACTCGGCCCGCGGCTCGGTCCCAAGGTCAAACAGGCGGCCGGTCTCATCCAGCAATGGCCTTCGGCCAAGCTCAACGCCCTGCTGCAGGGCGAACGCGTCACGCTGGAGCTGGACGGCCTGACCTGTGACATCACCAGCGACGATCTCGCCATTCAGCGGCAGCCGAAACACGGACTCGCCGTGGCGTCCGCGGGCGAACTGGTGGTGGCTCTGGAAATTGATTTGACCGACGCCCTCGTCCGCGAAGGGCTGGCGCGCGAACTGGTCAACCGCATTCAGAATCTGCGCAAGGATGCCGACCTGGAAGTCACCCGGCGCATCCGCCTCCACCTGGCCGCGGACGAGCTGACGGCGGCGGCGGTGAAGGAACACCTGGCCTTTATCCAAACGGAGACGCTCTGCAACGAACTGGTCTGGGACGCCGCGGCCGAGGGCGAAGCTTGCGATCTCAACGGGCATCCGGCCCGCGTGCAACTGCAGCCGGTGTGAGAGCGGCTTGTTATTGGATCTGTAACGCGACGCAAAACCCATGCGTACCCTGTTCCTCAATCTGTTCCAACGCTTCCGGCGGCACGAGGCCTATCACTTTGCCTATGACAGCTTCGTGCTGATGCTGGGCCATGGCCTGAGCGCCTTCCTGGTCGTCCTGTTTCATGCGCTCGTCGGCCGGCTGATGGGCGAGGTCGAATACGCCCTGCTGGTGGCCTTGCTGGCGCTGTTGAACGTGCTCAGCGTCCCCGCCAACGTGATTTCGACCACCATGGCCCGGTATGTGGCCGAAACGGTCCACCGCGCCGACTCCGGCACCTGGCTGCAGTTGGTCCGGCGCGCCATCACGCTCATGACGCCGGTGGGCCTGCTGGCGCTGGCCGGTTGGTGCGCGGCCACGCCTTGGTTGCGCGTGGCGCTCAAGTCGCCATCGGCCGCCAGCCTGGCGCTGATCGGCGTAATCGCGTTCGTCAGCCTGTATGGCCCCATCCTGGGCGGCGCCCTGACCGGCAGCCGCCGTTTCGGCTGGAGCGTGGCCGCGGGACTGAGCGCCGCCGGTAGCCGGCTGGCGCTGGCGGTGCCCGTGGTGCTGTTGGGCGGCGGAATCACCGGGGTCCTCGGCGCGGTGACGGCCGGCACCGTCATCGGCATCCTGATCGCCGGCTGGCCCCTGCGCGCGCTGGCGCGGTCCACCGCGCCGGAGCGCGCCCCGCTGCCGGACGCCCGCGCCGTGTCCGGTTATTTCTGGACCGTGCTGTGCAGCCAGACGGCGCTGTTTTTGTTGATCAATGCGGACATGATCCTGCTGCCGCGCTTTCTCGACGGCGAGGCCCTGGCCGCGTATGGGAAGGCGGCGCAATTATCGCGCGCCGTGTTCTTTCTGCCGCTGCCCATGGCCATCGCCATGTTCCCCCGCGCGGTCACGTCCGGCAATCCGCGGCTGCTGCTCGGACCGGCGCTGTTCACGCTGGCGGTGTGCGTCGCGGCCGCCGCCGGGATGACGCTGTGGCCGGCGCTGCCGTTGCGGCTGATTTACGGCATCAGCGGGCCGGCATACGAGCTGCTGATACGCCTCTACGTATGGGCGGTCATCCCGCTGGCGCTGATCAACCTGATCCTGCCCTATCTTTGGGCGCGGCATGCAGCGCGGCGAACGCTGTGGTTGATTCCCGTGACCCTGGGCTACCTGCTGCTGCTGCAGGGCTTCCACCGCACGCCGCAGCAGATGATCGTCTGCCTGCTCATCGGCGGGCTGGCCGCGCTGGCCGTGCTTGGCTATCTGACCGCCGGCCTGCTGTCCGCCCCACGCCCGGCCTCCACAGGCGGGCGCCCGGACCGCCAGAAAAGCGATTTCTTATCAGCTCATGAGACTTGATAATACTACGGCACTGCGGGAGAATATGTACCGTTCAGGCGTGCTGCATGGTCTTTGAACTTGGAGAATACCAGATGACTTCCATTCCAGGTCAGGCGAGTTCCGACGGCAACGCTGCTGCACTCAAAACCGCGTCGGAAGAACTTGATTGGTTGCGGTCCTTCGCTGTGATTATAGCCAATTGCGGCACTTACGGCGCCGAGCACGTCGTGACGCAAGATGCGATTGACCAAAGCTATCGTTCGTTGGAGAGGATGCACAAGGTCCACAATGTGGTTGAAATCCGCATGACGAAAGAAGGCTTGCAGATCAATGGCCGCCCCTACCGGACGACCGTTGTTCTGGAGAAGAAACTGCAGCAGATCCCGGTCCAAAGTGTTGCGATAAACCGCGGCATGAGCCGGGAGGATTACGGCAAACTGGCCAAGCTGATCCACGAGGGCAATCCCGTGGGCGCGCCCGACGGCAAAACGGATTTTTTTTCAAAAATGAATGCCGCCGGCATTCGGAACCTTACCATGAAGAAAAGCCATTTTGTCGAAATCCAGGAATCGGAAATGGTTGTCGCCAAGGATCGGGTAAGAAGCGCTGCGGCGGGTGGGCCGGCGGGTCGTGCCGGCGGCGGAGGCGCACGGCCGGGTCTTGCAGGAGCCGGCGGTAGCGGACATGCAGGTCGGCTGGGACGGTCTGACGTAGCCGGAGCGGGCGCCACAGGCATGGGAGGCGCGGGGTCCGGTCGTGCCGGATCGGCCTCCGCTTCATCCGCACCAGCGCCTGCGCCGCCCGCTTCAGCGGTGACAGCGCCTGCTTCAGCGTTTGCCGCTCCCGCGACGGTCGCCGCAGCCTCTGCGTCGGAAACTGCGGCACCTGCATCGCCGCTTGTCCCTTCCGCAGCAGCGCCGGTGGCGCCTCCGCCAGACGTGTTGCCTTCGCCAGCGGCGAGCGTAACCGCGGCTGGAACACCGGGCACGGCCGATACGGCTGCGATCCAGTTGCCGGCCACCGTCGTGGGGGAGATCATCGCATTCCTCAAGGGGTCGGTGAACCTAGCCGCCGAGGCGGAAGCCAGTATAAGTATAGCCCTGCGTGACGCGGCCAGCGATCCTGGCCAATTGGCGAGCCTGATTCTGAGAGCCGTTGATGTGCGTCAGCAGGAAACCCCTCTGGCAGGTGGCGAATCGCTCAGTGACGTCGTGGTCGGCTGTCTGCGGCGCGCCGTGGACGGCATCAAGAAGGCTCCCGGTGGACAAACCCAGAAGGTGCAACGCGAAACGATCCGAGCGCTGACCGTGTTTGAGGCACAGGTTCTCGACCGCATGCACAAACTGGCCGATGAAGACAAGGCGCAGGACGCAGAGAGGGAGAACATCAAGAGCGCCGTCAAAGAGATGAAACTCCAGGTTGAGGCCGAGTCCATCGCCAGCCAGTTCGCGAAACAGAAGAGCGCGGCGGCGGATGCGGAGAAGACCCTCGCGAAATTCATCGCCCGCAACGGCCCCGATAACCTCGAGGCTGCCGGCGTACGGGAGATGCTGCTGGAATCCGGCCTTACGCCCGAGGGGTGGAACCGCCTGGTCGTGACCAGCAAGCAGCGCGCCGGCAAGGGCGACAAGGGAAAGAGCACCGGCAGCGGCGCTGGCGACGGCGGCGGCACGGACAGCCAGTTGACCGCACTGCTGGCGAACCTGGCGGTGGTGTTGGATAAGATTGACGACGACAAGGACTCGGACGGCGGTTTCGCAAGGGCGCTGGCGCGGGTCGATGGCGAGGTGGATCGTTTGATCGCACAGACCGACAGTAAAATCACCGCGCTGGCGGAAGCGGCGCGCCAGATCGCGATCGAGGATGCCCAAATGGCGGGCAAGGCGGGCGGTGCGGAGACCGGAACGGACGAACTGAGCAAGCGGAGATTGTTGGGTCTCATGGCGGAGGTCATTAGTGAATTCCGCCAGCCGTTGTCGGTCATCAACTCTTCCGTGACCATGCTCCAGACGCCTGGAGTCGGCACATTGACGCCGGTCCAGGAGCAACTGGTGGCACTGGTGGGGAAAAGCCAGACGCGCATCGGCGCGCTGGCCGAGCGTTTGGCGCGCATCATCTAACTGGCGGGATGGCCCTCATCTATGAGCCGGGCGCCTTCCATCAGCAACTCCATGACGGATATGCGGATGGTGGGTTCGCCGGTATAGGACTCGTTGCTGACGGTGAAGACAGCGTCCTTCCAGCGCATGAGCTCGTAGACGGCTGCATCACCAGTCTTGGCGACGGTTTGCGCATGGACGACACCGTTATCCTTGATGAAGAGGCAGCCGCTGGTTGCATCCGGGCACTGAAACGTGATCTTGGTGTCGCGCGAACGGGTCGTTAGGATCTGCACGAGGTCCGAGAACTCCACCTGCGTCAGCGAGCCGGCAAGCGCGACGCTAGTCCCGGCGGCTGTTGCGGGCGCCGGCGTCGTGGCGCGCGGTCGCTGGTCAAGCAGGCGGTTGATCTTGAGGACAAGCCCCTCGATGTCCACCGGCTTCGCGAGCACGTCCATCGCGCCGGCGCGCAGGCCGAAGCGGATTGCGTTACGATTCTGTTTCTCCAGCAACAGGATCACGGGCGTATTCCGGGTGGCGGGCTGGCCGCGCAACTCGGCGCAGAAGTCGAGGCCGTTCTCGATCGGCAGGTCCATGCGGCAGAGAATCACATCCGGCACGGACTTCTGCAGCAGGGCGCGCGCTTCGCCGACATTCTCCGCCATGTTGACGTCGAACCCCTGCCGCGCCAGCGGCGGCGAGATCACCGGCGCGACACACTCCTCCGGGTCGACGACCAGGATGCTGGCCGCGGTCTGCAAGCCAGGTTCGAGCAGAAAGGCCTCCTCATGCAGCAAGTGCAGAAAACGCCGCAGCAGCGTGCCGCGATCGGGCGTCGCAGCCCATTCACGTTCGAGCTTGCGGCGGATGACCGGCTGCGGGAGCTTCGTCGCATCGGCGCCGGTCTGGATGAACTGGTAGCATTTCACCAGGTCGAGCATCTCGGCGGCAGTGCTGCGCGGCGCGCCGGGGGCGGGCTGCACAATGTCGGCCACGCCGTTGGACTGTATCAGCGGCTGCGCCAGGGGTGAGTCTTCCGGCAGCGTGGAGATCCAGGCGGCGAGAACCAGCTTGCGCCCTTCTTCGACAGGCAGGCGCCCCTTGGTCGCCAGCATCTGGCAGTAGCGGGCGCGTTCGCACGCCTGGCCCAGCGCCGCAGGCTGCTCCTGCAGGAGCGTGGTCACCATGGTTCTGGCCACCACAATGGCGCCGTCGATCACTCCAATGTTCTCATTCTGCGTGGCCATGATTCTCCCGTTCCTAAAAATGTCCGTGCCCGGTGCGCCGCAACCCGACCGGGCGAAATAAGGGTCAAATCCAAATTTTCAACAAATCGTTTGACCTCGTTGCTTGCGCCAGGCTGCGCATCAGGTTCAACAAGGCCGTCGCGGCGGGCGCGGAGCCGTCCGCCATGCGTTCCGGATGCCACTGCACCGCCAGCACCGGCGTCGGCAGATCAACGCCTTCGACCGCTTCGACCACCCCTGCGCCGGACCAGGCCGCCACGCGGAGGTGCCGACCGAGGTGCTGCGGATCCACGGCCTGGTGGTGATGGCTGTTGACGGTTTCCGTACCGCGGAGCGCCTGCTCCAGCCGGCGGCCCGCGGCAAAACGGATGGCATGCTGTGCGTCGCCGCTGGCCGGGGAATGGCATTCCGCCGCGCCGTGGCCCCGGGTCGCGAGCCAGTCCGGCACGTGCTGAATCAACTGGCCGCCAAAGGCGACATTGAGCAGTTGGATGCCGCGGCAGATGCCGAAAACCGGCCGGCCGATTTCCAGGAACCGGTCAATCAACTGCCGTTCCAAGGTATCCCGGTTCGAGTTGGGTTCGCCGGTTTGCGGATGACGCTCCGCGCCATACATCGCCGGGTTCACGTCGCCGCCGCCGGTCAACAGCAGCGCGGCAAAGGCGCGCAGATCCTCCGGCAGAGCCTCGCCAGGCCCGATAAACTGCGGCGTAATGCCGCCGGCCCGGAGCCAGCGCTCGTAGGTCGGCGGCACATCGTAGGTCACCAGGGTTTTGGTCGCCAGCCAGCGCATGCTTCGCCCCCGCTCAGAAGCCGCTTTGCAGCCACTGGAGCAAGATTGGGCCGAGCAGGATGATGAAGACCGACGGGAAAATGAAAGTGACAAGCGGAAAGAGCATTTTCACCGGCGCCTCGTTGGCCAGTTTCTCGGCCCGCTGGAAGCGGCGGGTGCGGATCTGGTCGGCCTGGATGCGCAGCATGGAACCGATGCTGACGCCCAGTTCGTCAGCCTGGACCAGGGCGTGCACCACGGAGAATACGTCCGTCTGGCCCACGCGTTCGGCCATGGCCTTAAGCGCTTCGCGGCGGGTGGCGCCGAGCTGTACTTCGCGGAAGGTCCGGATGAGTTCCTCGCCGAAGGCATCCACGGCGCGGCGGTCAATGATGCGTTTGATGGCCGTCATGAAATCGAGGCCGGCCTCGACGGACAGCGTGAGCAGGTCGAGCACAAAGGGCAGCGCCAGTTCGATCTTGCGGTGCCGCGCCCGGACGCTGCTCTGGAGCCACAGGCCCGGCCAGGCAAACGCCAGCGCGCAGAAGGCCACGTACACCATGCTCTGGCGCGCGTGGAAGAAAGCCGCGGCCCTGGCCGGCAGGCGCCCGATCGTCCAGCCGAACAGGGCGCACAGGATCGTGCCGAGCAATAGGGGCACCATGACGCGCAAGGCCAGAAATTCCGCGCCGTCCATCAGGCCTTCGAAACCGGCCATGACGATGCGGCGGTCGAGTTCGCGGCGCATCTTGTCGAACCGCGGGCGCTCGAACAGCGGCGTCAGGTTCGGCGCCATCGGCAAAAGCAGCCGGAAAAGCAGCGGCAGGCGGCGTTCCTGGCGGCGGCCGTCGGCCAGGGTGACGTAGGTGATCTGCACGGCCACGCGCCCGGCATACCAGGCCACGCCGGCCAAGCTCAGCGCCCACAGCAGACTCAAACCGTTGATTGACCAGTCCGATCCCATGATCACACCTGGATGCGGATGATCTTGCGGATCACCAACGCCCCGAGTATCTCAAAGACGACGACCACGCCGAGCAGGCCCCAGCCCAGGCGGGACGTGAAAAAGTTCCGCATCATGATCGGGTCAATGGCCGTCATGGCCACCATCAGCAGGATCGGCATGCAGCCGACAATGATGCCCTGCAGCCGGCCCTGGGCCGTCAGCGAGCGGATACGGCCCTGGATGCGCATGCGTTCGCGGATTGTGGAAGCAATTTTTTCGAACACCTCCGTGAGGTTGCCGCCCGTCTGCCGCGCGGTCTCGATGGCGATGATCATCAGCGTCAGATCCTCGCTGCCGACGCGCTGATCCATCTGTTTGAGGGCGTCCTCGAAGCGCAATCCCAGGCGAATCTGCTGCAGGAACATGCCGAACTCCTGGGCGATGGGGTTGCGGCGCTCGCGGACCACCGTTTCGAAGGTCTGCAGGATGCTGAAGCCGGCCTTGAGCGCGTTGCTCATGTTCAGCAGGCTATCCAGAAGCTGGAGATTGAACCGCTGCAGGCGGCGCTGGCGGAGCACGTGGAGGATCACCCGCGGGGCATTCAGCGCGGCCAGGGCGGCGAGGAGACCGAAGACGCCGCCGCGGATCAGGCCGCCCGAGTTCCCAAAGTCGCCCAGCAGGAAAAAAAACAGCAGGAAGACGGCCAGTGCGGACAGGCGGGCGATATCCAGCAGGCGTTTGGCGGGGATGAACAGGAAGATGTCCTCGAAGCCCCGCGCCGTTTCCGCGGTGTAGGTGTGGGCGTACCCCTCCATGCCCTCGTTGATCGCCAGCCCGATGATGTAGGCCAGACCCGCAAAACACAACGCATACAGCAACGGAATGAGCACCAAGCTCATGACGCCCCCCAGGCGCGCGGATCGAAGATGCGCCGGTTGATTTCGATGCCGCGCGCGTGCATTTCCTCGACATACGTCGGCACGGACCCGGTGGGCTCGAACCGGCCCTGTACCCGGCCGTCAGCCGACACGCCGGTCTGATTGAACACGAAGATGTCCTGCATCGTGATCGAGTCGCCCTCCATGCCGCAGACCTCGGTAATCTTGCTGATCTTGCGCGAGCCATCGGTGTAGCGCGACGTATGGATGATCAGGTGCACGGCCGCTCCGATCTGCTCGCGGATGGCCCGCACCGGCAGGTCCATCCCCGACATGAGCACCATGGTCTCCAGACGCGAGATGACATCGCGGGGCGAGTTGGCATGCACCGTGGTCAGCGAGCCGTCGTGGCCGGTGTTCATGGCCTGCAGCATGTCCAACGCCTCGCCGCCGCGGCACTCGCCGACCACGATGCGGTCCGGCCGCATGCGCAGCGCGTTGCGCACCAGGTCGCGGATCGTGATCGCGCCTTTGCCCTCGATGTTCGGCGGCCGCGCTTCCAGCCGGATGACATGCGGCTGCCCGAGCCGCAGCTCCGCCGCATCCTCGATGGTGACGATACGGTCGTCCACCGGCAGGTAACTGCTGATGACGTTCAACAGGGTGGTCTTGCCGGAGCCGGTGCCCCCGGAGACGATGACGTTCTTGCGCATCTGCACGCTCACCTGGATGAATTCCGCCATTTCCTTGTTCATCGTGTTGAAATTAATGATGTCCTGAACGGTGAACGGCTCCTTGGAAAACTTGCGGATCGTCAGGCAGGGGCCGACCAGCGACAGCGGGTGAATGATGGCGTTCACGCGGGAGCCGTCGCGCAGGCGGGCGTCCACATAGGGCTGGCTCTCGTCAATGCGCCGGCCGATCGGCGCGACAATACGCTCGATGATGGCCATGACCGAGTCGTCATTGAGAAAATGGCGGGCGGTTTTATACAACTTGCCGCTGCGTTCCACGTAAATATTGTCGGCGCCGTTGACCATGATTTCCGTCACCGACGCGTCGGCGAGGAGTTCCTCGAGCGGGCCGAGCGCGAGCGCTTCGTCGCAAATGTCCTTGGCCAGTTGCCGCGCGTCCATGCCCGGCGGCAGCCGATCGCGGACCTCCTTGACGATTTCCTGGATCACGCGCTGCGCGTTCTTGCGCAGCTCTTTTTCATCCACGTGGCTGGCCGTCATCCGCTTAAGATCCAGCCGGGCGAGCAGTTCGGTGTGGATCTGGCGCTTGATGGCCTGCAGCCGGTTATCGGCCTCCGGCGCGGCTGGTGGGGCGGCCGGTGGGGTGGCCGCTGGAGCGGCCGGCGGCGCCACGGGAGACGCCGGCGCCTTGGCCGGTGGCGGGGCTACCGCCGCGGGTGCCGACGGTGCCGCCGCGCCTTCCAAATACAGCGTATAGGAACCCACCTGCAGCCGCTGCCCCGGCTGCCACTGTTGCCGGCCCGTCACCGGCTGGCCCGCCAGCAGCACGCCGCCCTGCCGGGTCAGGTTTTCCACCCAGCAGCCGTCGGCCAGATAGCTGATAATGGCCTGCCGCCAGGCGATCTCGCCATGCGGCAGCACAATGCGGTTGCTGTCATCGGACCCGACGGTATAGACGCCGGGTTCGATCTCAAACATGCGCGTGGCGCCATCGGGTTTGACGATATTAAGGCGGATGTTGGTGGCAGGCATGGTGGCTACGGGAGCTAGTTTTTATGCAGGATCGTGTCCTGCCGGTACGCGTTCAACTCCGGCAGATTCTTTTCGATATGCTGGAAGTTGACCTCCGGCAGATTCTTTTCGAAGCTCATATCCTCGGGGTGCCGCAGGGTCAACGTCAAGCGGCCCTGCACGGTTTGCGCAAAGACCAGAAGTTCCGCCTCGCGCGGCGTGACCTCGAAAGTCACGGTGCTGTAGGCGCCGCCACGCAGGACGCGATCGCCTTCCTCGAACTCCTGCTTGCCCAGCCGCTGGCCCGTGGCCAGGACCGTGACGTTCTGCAGCAGCGTCAGGGTCACGTTTTCCATCTCCTTGCCGCCGGACCGCGAGGGAAAGGAGAAGGTGCCCAGGATGTCCACGTGGTCATTCGGCTGCACCAGTCCGCTCACCGCCGCCTCGCCGCCGACGGCGATGGATACCGCCCGCAGCGGGGGTTTGATAATCGGCGCCAACCCGCGCGCCACCTGCGGCATTTCCACATTGGACCACGTCAGCGCCTTGCGCTGATCCACCGGCCATCTGATTTTACGCCGCATGATTTTGTCCAGATCCTTGGGCAGGACATAATCATCAATAAGACCGCCTTTACGCCGAAAGATTCTCGTTATGCCCAAGTCCTTATCCGTCAAGACGGTGCCCGCCGTCAGGTCGTGCGCCGCCGCCAGCACCTCCACCTCTTCCGCGTCTTTGAAAAGCTGTTCGCGTTCCCCCTGCAAATACTGGTGCGTCATCCAGAACGCTAGCAAGCCGACGATGACCGAGGCGATCAATACCGCTTTTTGTTTCATGACTTCTCCCTTGCCGGCGCCGTCAGGCGTCCGGCTTCGCTTTAAGACGCCGGTGCAATACTGTAATCACACATCGTCCCGACTTGCCAGCCGAATTCACCGTGACGCACATCAGCTCCGACCCCTTCAGATACACGCCGCTGGTCTCATCCCGTGCGCCCAGCGCGGGCGTCCAGCCCGCGTCGGTCAGCGCGCGCTGCATATACCCGAGCACCTCGGCAGGATCCGCCGTGGCGGATGAGAAGGCCAGGCTGGTGCCGGTATCCGCGTTGCGCAACAGCCGTGTCAGGCGGCTGCCGGGATAAGCCGGCAGGCCCGGCGGCAGTGCCGGCGTCTCATTCTCCGAATGCGTAAAATTCTGTTCCGACTGCTCGAACCGGAACAGCAGGCACGACGGACGCCGTCCGACCTGCGCCGCTAACAGGCGGATCACCCGGCCGTTTTGCAGCACCACCCCCCACCCCAGCCGGTCGCCGGACTGGCAGAAAGCCAGCGCGCCCTGTTCCCGGTAGGCGCCGATCAACCGCTCCAGTACCGCCGCCACGCTGCCGGGGCAGACACGCACGTCCACCCCGCCCGTTCCGCCGTTCAGTTGCAGTGTGGCTTGATAGGCCGGCTGCGCATCCGGGGCCAGGCCGCGCACCGGATCGGAGTCGCCGTGCCCCGGCGAAAAAACCAGCGCCGGGGCCGGCAGCGCCGCGGCGACCAGCCACAGCGCGGCCAACACCACCCACGCCCCGCGGGGTATTCGCCGCAGGACGGAGGCATCCGCCCGGGCGCCGCCCAACGCGGTGCGCTGGTGGCCGGCCGGGGTCATTCAATGTGCGTCCAGGTGAGCCAGGCCTGCGCCTGCATCGTCACTTCGTCGGCGCCGTAGACGGCGGAGCGGATAATCGGATAGAACTGGACCGGTGTGCTCTGGTCGTGACCGTGCACAAAGAAAAATTCCGTCAGCACGCTGCCGGCGTTCGCCTCCTGGGAGACCATGTTGTTGGGCACGTAGACGGCCAGATCGGCGGGCCGTGCCGGCTGCGCAATGCTCATAGAAACAGTGCCGGGATTATCGAGCTGCGCGACGTCATCCTGGGAGTATTGGGCGCCATCCGGACCGGGCTGCCAGTCGTGAATGAATTTGGGCAGGTCGCCGCGCAGGACATACGCGCCCGCCAATGCATCCTGACCCGCCTGATGCCGGGCGGCACTGAGCACCTGGGTATGTTCGCGGGCCAACCGCTGGATCTGCAGCATCCCCATGAACAGCACCACGATGGCGATCAATCCGACCACCAGTTCGACGATCGCCTGCCCGGCTTGTCCGCCGGGGATCGCACGTGCCGACGATCCTGGAAAATTCGGGTTCAATGTCCGTGCCGGCTGCCGCCGCCTCCTCCGCCCCCGCCGCCGCCCCCGCCATGTCGCACGCAATTCGTGAAGCCGCCGCTGGTCAGCCACATAACGCCCGTCTGCCGGAAACTGAAATCTTCCCAGCGGATCAATTGCTGGCAGTAGCCGCAGCCCGGGGCCAGGGCCATGATCCCGGCGGGCCCGGACTGCATATAAATCGGCAAATGCCCCACGATATGTTCCAGCCAGCTTGCGCCGAAATTGAACAGATCCTCCTGCACCTGCGACACCGCGGCATCCACCGGGATCAGGCGCACGTCGTGGAACGCCGGCAACACCAAACCATAAGCATTGGGCGGCACCGGGCCGGCCAGGGCACCCAGCGGCTTGGCGGCCGCCGACCATGTGACCATATACTGCTTCGCGTTGAACATCGTCCGGGTGGATTCGGCGTCAATGGCCACGGAGGCGTCCGCGCCCGCATAATTGTATTGCGACTTGATCGGGGCGGCGAAGGGGAACTGGGCGCCGACATCGGTATTGCTGGCAATCAGGTCCTGCCAACTGCCCCAGACCGACGGGATGTAGCAATACCAGCGGGCCGGAACATTGGCGACCCCGGGCCGCAGCGGTTTGCCGGCCAGGTTGGAGAGCTGCTGCAGCACCGCGGCGGTCTGGTTGGTGCCCGCGATGTCCGCGACCGCGTCGAGGGTTGACAAGGTCTCCAGGTTCAACGCGAAATATTCCGACCCCATCAGGTTGCGCTGCGCCAGCGGCGGCAACGGCGGCCAGGTTTGCCAGCCGCCGTAGGTTTTCAGCAGGTTGAAGGCGTTGTTATAAAACCAGCACCAGTCGCTGGTGGCAATCGCATTGTAGAACTCCCGACGCAGCAGCATGTGGTTATAGTTCACATACGGCGACTGCGCGCCGGGCAGCGCCACCACCCCCTGCCCGGCCACGCTGGCAATCATCGCCGCGTAATCCGTCCAGGCGTTGGCGTAGGGCGCAACGAACAGATGCGGGTAGGCGTTCTGGACCTCCTGGGCGTGCGCCATCATCTTGGCCGTGTAATTCGTGTTGACGTAGATGCCGTTGTTCTTGGCCACCTGCTGCGCCGCCGACAGGCCGAGCATGGGCCCCACGAAACAGAGCCGTGCCTGCAGGTCGGCGATCGCCTGTGCCTCGGGGAAATCGCTGTCGCCGCGCACCAGCGCGTCGTGAATGGCCACCGCCTGGGCGACGTTGAGTTCGCCGATCAGGTTGAAGGTGATGGCCTGCCAGCGCGCGCCGGCCAGGGCCGCCGCGTCCCCGGCGTTGCGGGCGCTGGATTTGATGTACAGGATCTTGTGAATATCGAAATTAAACAACACCACGAAGGCCATGATCACCACGACCATGACCAGAAAGATCAGGGTCTGCCCGGACCGGCGCCGGGGAGCAGACCTATCGGACGACGCACGACCCGCCGGAAGCCCCTGACGCTCCGCCGGCCCGCACTGCTGTAATGCCGTATTCATTGGAGATACAGGGGATAATGGTTTTCCAACGTGGCGCGGCCCTCGTACAGGATGTCGTCCGCGGAGTAAAACGCCTGGTGGAAGGGGAAACGAACGGGGACGTCCTGCTGAACGCGCACCTCCACGGAATCCGCCGTTTCAGAGATGGTGCTTTTCACGGACAGGTCGTCCCACGCCTCGTAATCCAGGTATCCATATAACTGATCCCAGTTCGCGGCCAGGTATTCAGGGATGCGCGGTTTTTCGATTTGATCGAACTGTTGGGACCCCGGATTGTTGTTCAGCGCATAATTCCAGAGCCAACCGGTGTGCTGGGTGGCCCACGGAGACACGCCGTTGGCCGCGGGCGGCGCGGGATTGAGCAGACGGCCGGCGGCGGGGATGGCGGCGACCTGAATGGTTTTCTGCACCATGAAAGGATTGAAGCCGACCGAGTGAGCGCGAGCGCCGGCGGTGGCGGCATAATCCAGCACCTCGCTGATCATGTACAAATGCGAAACCTGCAACATGCCAAACAGCAGCAGGCACAGTATCGCCACAACCAGGCAGGATTCAATCAGGCTTTGTCCCGCCCGGTCGCGGCATCGCCGGATCGACACTGGCTGCGGCGCAAATGGACCTCCCGACGAATAGCCAGCACACGCCAAACATCTCTTCATCCTCCGGATGAAGTCTCGCATGGCCACCCTTTCGCGCCACCGGGCAGCGTTACTTCAAGCCATCTTTGTCCAGGTCCTTGAGTACATCTTGCGACTTCTTGGCCACGGCCGCCTGGGCATCCGACGCATGCGTCCCGCTATCCATCTCCGTGACCGCGCCCGATAGTTTCGCGCGAATGGTGTCACTAAAGACGGCAAAGACGGCCAGCGCCGCCAGCGCCACCAGCACCACAATGATGATGTACTCCACCATCGCCTGCCCGCGTTTGTTCCGGCTCTTGTTCATCGCCTGTCCTCCTGACTCCTTACCGCCTGCCCGTGTCCGCCTACGGATAATCGTAGGCCACCAAATCCAGCACCCGCCCACCGTACTCCTTGAACACATACAACACCAACGCCAACATCGCCAGGGTACCCAGCAACAAGCCCGTCGCCACCATGTATTCCACCATCGCCTGCCCGTTGCGTCCCGGAGAACTGCATCCGCGCTGGCTATTATCTTTCATGACGACCCTTACACAGCATAGTTTACGCCAAGAAAAATGCAACGCAACAACTATTTTTCACCAGCACCGGACCCGCCATTTGCATTTTTGGGTAGATCGGAGCAATCAGGCCCCGGAACGGAACGTGTAAACGTTCCGGTAGAGCCCGAAACCGGCTTGCCCGGCAAAGTTTCAGCGAAGAAGGGTACCGGTTCCGCGCCCAGCGAAACCATGCTGCGAATTGCTGGCCCCGAACAACTTGACATACCCGGCCGGAAGGCAATAATCCAAGCGTAATGATACCTGTAGCTCCAACCGCTGCCGCCCGGCATGCAGGCGCCGCCAAACACGATCTGGCGCCCGGAAGGAAATCAATGAAAGTTGAAACCCGATGGATCGGAAGAATGGCGGTTTTGGCTCTGTGCGCGGCGCTCGCCGGCAGGCAGGCGTGGGGCGCGCCAGCCGGCAAGAGCCCGGTCAAGGTCTTCATCCTCGCCGGCCAGTCGAACATGGAAGGCAAGGCCCGCAACGCCTTGCTGGATTACCAGGCCAAGGATCCCATGACCGCGGACCTGTTCAAGCACCTGCGCAAGGACGGCCAGTGGATCGTCCGCGACGACGTGTTCATCAAGTTTCTTAATCGCAAGGGCCCGCTGACGATCGGCTTCGGATCGCCCGGCTGCACCGGCGCGGAGCTGGAGTTCGGCACGATGATGGGCGACCACTTCGACGAGCCGGTGCTGCTGATCAAGGCGGCGTGGGGCGGCCATTCATTGTTCCAGCTTTTCCGCCCGCCGTCGGCGGGTTATCCGGCCAATATTCAGAAGGAACTCGAACAGGCGCAGGACCGCGTCAAGAAGAACAACGAGAAGCAAAAAAAGAACGATCCCCTGCCGACGATGGAGGACATCAAGAAGCCGTACGGCTCGTCGTACCGCAACATGCTGGCGGAGGTGAAGGAGACGTTCGACAACTACGAGACGATGTTCCCCGAGCTGAAGGGCCGCAAGCTGGAAGTAGCCGGGTTCTTCTGGTTCCAGGGCTTTAACGACCAGTTCGGCGACCCGAAGGATCCTGCCAGCCCCCCAAGCGAGTACGCGTCGAACATGAAGCACTTCATCCAGGACGTGCGCAAGGACCTGGGCGCGCCGAATCTGCCGTTTGTGATCGCCGCCATAGGCAATAACGGATCGCATCCGGCTGCCGGGGGGATGTTGGCGGTTCGCGAGGCCCAGATGGCGATGAACGACGTGCCGGAATTCCAGGGCAACGTCAAGGCGTTCCGCAATGACCTGCTGGTCGACAAGGCGGCCGAAGAACTGTACCCCACCTGGAGCAAGAATATCGAGCAGTGGAATAAGACCGGCTCTGACCGTCCTTACCACTATTACGGCAGCGCGATCTGGTTCACCCGCATCGGCCACGCGGCGGGCGAGGCGATGCTTGAACTGCTGACCAAGAAAGCGCGCGAGTAAACGGCCAGGCAGCGCTGGTTGGTTCGCGCTGAATAAAACAACCACCATCGGTTGGGAGAAACACATGCAACGCTCGTGCCTGCCCATCCTGCTCGGTCTCTGGCTGGCCGGGCCGTGTCTGGCGGCGGACAAGGTGTTTCTCATGACGCCGGCGGATCCCGCCAAAACGTATCCGCGCTTCCACATCGGTGTTTCGGGCATCTACGCGACCATCGAAAAGGGGCTCGTGGTTACAGTGGACAGCGCCGAGCCGGGCACGCCGGCGGCCGGGAAGTTCCAGAAGGGCGATGTTCTCGTCAAGGTGAATGGCCGAGCGCTCTCTGATCCCGAGCCGTATATCGCTTTTGGGGAGGCCCTGACTGCCGCCGAGGCCAGCGACGGGAAGCTGGACATCGTTATCCAACGTGGGGATAAGGAAGAGTCGGTCGCCCTCGCCATTCCGGTGCTGGGGGCCTACAGCCGAACCTGGCCGTTGGACTGTCAGAAGTCGGATAAGATCGTCCGCCAAGCCGCCGCGTTTCTTACCCAGCCCGAAAACCTGAAGGACCCGGGCTTCTTTGGCGGACTGTTTCTGCTGTCCACGGGTGACGACCAGTACCTGCCCGCCGTCAAGGCCATGGTGGAGCGCTTCTCGCCTGTCAAGGCTGGTGACAACACGTGGGTTAACGGATACGCCGGGATTCTGCTCGGCGAATACTACCTCCGGACGGGCGACAAGAGCGCCCTGCCGCGCTTGAAGGCCATCTGTGCCGATGCGCAGGAACGGCAATACTACGGGGGGTGGTGCCACTGGGCCGGTCCGGTCCCCGGCTATGTGCAGGGCGGCCTGATGAATCCGGCCGGGGTGCAGGTATTGACCACCTTGATCCTGGCCAAGGAATGCGGCGTCGAGGTGGATCAGGGCACCTTCCTGCGGGCCTTGACGTTTTTTTATCGCTTTGCGGGACACGAGGCTGTGCCCTATGGCGATCATCGCCCGGAGGGCTGGCTCAGTTGCAATGGCAAGAACGGCATGCTGGCCGCTGCGTTGTCGCTGCTGGACGGCCAGGCCTATCGGATGGCCGCACAGACGATGAGCCTGGATATGGCGGATTCCTATAGGTGGCTGGGAGCCGGCCACGCGCATTCCTTTGGAGACCATATCTGGCGCGGCCTGGGATCGGTGCATGTTCCCAAAGACAAGCAGGCCCACCACCGCCTGAGCATGGACAAGCTGGTCTGGTACTATGACCTTTGCCGTCGTCCCAAGGGCGGTTTCGGTTTGCTCAACCTGGGTGCCGGTGTCGGCGATGACGCGGGATGGGGGCACGGGATGGCGCTGGCCTACACGGCGCCGCGGCAGACCCTGCGCATCACGGGCGCACCGCCTACGAAATACAGCCGCAAGGTCCAGGCGCCACGCTTGCCGTGGGGCCGGCCGCGGGATCTCGAGTTCCTCCGCACCGACTATTGTGAAGGGTTCGGAAAAGAAGAGATGGAGCCGCACGAGATCTACGACCGACTGGGCGATGCATACAACAAACCGAAAGAGAAGGCCGACAAGGCGTTCTGCGTGAAGATGATGCGGCACTACAACCCGACGGCCCGGCGCCAAGCGGGTGCGATCCTTGCCCGGATGGGTGCCACGGACGAGATTGCGCAGGCGCTGCAAGACCCGGTTCCGCGTGTCCGCCGCGCCGCCCTCGATGCCATCGAGAACTATAACGGATTTTTCCGACCCGCCAAAGGGGCCTTTCCCCCGGCCGTGGTGTCGGAAAAATTCCTGCCGGGGATCGAGAAAATCCTGAAGGATCCCGAGACGTCGCTATGGGAACTGGATGGCGCTTTGTTCGCCCTGAGCCGGGCCGAGCCGGCGGACATCCAGCGGAACCTGGGGCTGGTCCGGGGGTATGTCGACCACCCCGAGTGGTGGCTGCGGCAATCGGCCTGCGCGGCGATCGTGGCCTTGGCCCACGACGAAAGGTTGCTGGCGCCGGAACGGCCAGCCTTACTGGCCCGCGTGGCCAAAGAAACTCATGTCTTCCCGCGGCGGTGGCTCATGGGACAGTTGCAGGCGATATTGAAGGATAAAGCCATCAGTGACGGCATGAAAGGGCAAATCGTCACGGGCATGCTGCAGGGCATGCATGCGACGGTCATCGAGCCGGGCTACCAGGGGGCGATCGGGCGGAATAATAAATACGAAACTTTGCGGTATTTTCTGGCGCAAGCCCCCGAGTCGGCGCCGCAAGTTCTTGCCGAGGTGGAGCAACTCATGGCGCAGCCCACCTACTCGACCGGCTGGAGTTGGTCCGGGGAGTATTTCACGGGTGACCGCTGGGGTAATCCGGGCATCATCAAATGCGCGGAGCTGTTGGGCAAAGTCGAAGGAGCGCCCCTCCTCGCCCGCTGCAAACGCGTCGTGCAGCAACTGGAGGAGATGCAGAAGCAGGCGCAAGGGAAAGACATCAAGGCGCTCGAGGATGCCCGCGCCGCGATCGCCAAGGCGCTCCAAGAGCGTGAGAAGAAGATGGGCGTTGACTGATCCCGGAAATGGATCGTACCATCATGATGTTGTCGCCATGAAACGCTGGGCCTTGATCACGATTATGCTCTACCTGCTGCTGCTGGTGGGCGCCACCCTCCCGCTGCATCAGGCGTGCTTCGGTTGGGGAGAAAAACCGATGAAAGTCGCTGAAGCGCTGGCGATGATGCGGCAGGGGAGTTACTGGATCTGGATCGGCGCCGCAGTGCTGGGGCAGATTCTGCTGCTGGCCGTGCCGGTGGCTGTCGCCGAACGCCGGCCGCGGAGCCGACGCAGCCTGTGGCTGCCGGTGATCGCGGCGGCCTGCTTATTGGCCCTCGTGTGCGTGTCAGCTATCACGGCGCTGGCGGCGGGCCTGACAGGCGATCGCGCCTTCACGCTGTTCGATCTCTTCGGGTCTCGAGATGACCGGCCGCTGTTGGCCCTGTTACTTTATGTCGCTGTCGCCTGGACGGCATGGGGACTGGTGTTCCGCCGGTTCCTGCAGGAACCGGACCCTGCGTCCTTGATCCGCCGGCTGACGAAGTGGCTCTTGCGGAGCAGCATCCTGGAATTGTTGGTGGCTGTGCCCAGCCACATCGTGGTCCGCCACCGCAACGATTGTTGCGCGCCGATCGGCACGTTCTGGGGCATCGCCACGGGTGTGACCGTGATGCTGCTCGCGTTCGGCCCCGGCGTGTTCTTCCTGTTTGCCGAACGGCTGCAGCAGCGCCACCCCCAAGACCGCGAGAAGCAAAAAACATGATGCAGTTATTTATTCAGATCAGCCAGTGCTTTCTTCGCCCGGTCAACAAATCCCTGGTTCTTGCTGGTTAACAGCTTGTTCGCCAGTTCCTTGACCTCGGCGGCAGGAAAATCTTTGTCGCGATGATCTATGAAGATATGTTCCAGGATGGTGGCCGCATACTGTTCCGCTTCATCCCGCAGCGCCGGATCATCCATGTACCGGTTCACGATGATCAGAGTAACCGCATTATGCGCTGCTTCCAGAGCGCTGATAATCTGTTTCTTTTCGTCAGCCCGTGTGGCCAGCTCGGCTGCTTTCTTTACCATCTCACCCCTTTGATCAGGATTCAGGTTGGGACCATTACCGGCCAGCCGGATATAGCCTCTGAGCGCCAGGATGCGCTCACCTTCTTCCGGGGCGCTTTTCGCCAGATCGAGCAGTTCATCAGCGGCATTTTCATGGCACCATTCCGCCAGTGAACGCACCGCATTCCGGTACATTTCCTTGTTCCCGGACTTCATCGCTTTCTTCACGACATCCATGGCGGTCGGGCTCCCGACCTGTGCGGCCAGTTCCACGATGACGGCCTTGGCCGTTTCCGTCGTGCCGTCATAGTAAGCGGCCACGACCTCAAAGCACTTGACCTTGTCTGCGGCATGCGCGCAAACATTCCGGGTCGCCGCCACGCCCCAGGACAACTCGCCTTCATCCTTGATCGCGAAGGCGGCCTTGGCCAGCGGAACCATCTCATCCTCCGTCGCCAGCGAACCGAGACCGGCCCACGCCGCTTGCCGCACGTCGCCAACACCGTCATTCCGCAGCTTGAACAAGGCCGGCACGGCGGCGCTGCAGTTTCTGGCCACGAGGGCCCGGATGGCCGGCGTCTTGAGATTGTTGTCCTCCAACGCTTGGATCAGCGCATCATTAACACCCGAGCCCGTCATCCGTGCCAGGGACTCCGTGGCCGCGCCATCGCTGAGCAGCCGTTTCACCGTCCCCTCATCGCCGATCTTGCTGACCGCCGTCAAAGCCGCCGTACGCACGCGGTCGTTCGTGCTGGCCAGGTATCCGGCAATGCTACCCAGCGCCGCCCGGTCGCCCCGCACGCCCAGCACCGTGATCAGTGCGGCCTGCTTTTCATCCGGGAGCGTGGCCAGCACCGCGGCCATGGCCTTGGTCAGACGCTCGCTTTTTCCGCCGCCCACCAGCGTCAACACGCCACGGTTCATCTGCAGGTCGTCGCCCTTGATAAAGTCCACCATCAGCGCCACCGCCTTTTTCTCGTCCGCACCGAGCATCCCGCTCAGCGCATCCAGGCGATAAGCGGTCGGGCTGGCCAGCACCAATTGATAGAGTTCCATGGCGCTGGAACCTTTCAGGCTCCGGGCGCAATCCAGCAGGGCCATCATGTGAACCGGCTGGAGGCTCTCCGCGGGCTTCAGCTTGCGGAGGAGCTGCGCGGCCGACGTGCCGCCGATTTTACCCAACGCGCCGATGGCCGCCGCGGCCACGGCCGGATCGCTATGCGTGGCCAGTTTCGTGATCTGCTTGACGGCGTTGACCGCCCGCCGCGCGCCGAGACTTCCCAGTATGCCAATCTTTACCTTGTCCGGCGCGCTGTCCAAGGCCGTCCGCAGCGCCTCATCGGCCTGCGGGCTCCCCATCCGCTCCAGCACCAGCCGGGCGTAATGCGACAGCACTTCGTCCGCCAGCAGGCCGGCCACGGCCGGAATGCATTTTTCAGTTCCGATCTGCTGCAACATGCGGCAGGCACACGCTTTGCCGTCCGGCGTGGCCTCCCGGGCCGACACCACCTTGATGAGTGCATCCTCGATCGCTCCATGTTGGGCCACCGGCGTCTTCTGCAGAAGCTGCTCAGCTTCATCCGCGGCATTTCCTTCACCATATTGGTATTTGGCCAGATCCTGCCAGACATCGCCCAACGACATCCTTGCCGCCAGGCCCACCAGCGTCAAAACAACCGCATATTTCTTGATCATGATTCTAAACCTTTATTTTACTTTTCGGATTTCGATATTCGAGTTTCGTGTTTCCTGCATTTCTCATAAGAAATGCAGGCTAGATCTGCCACGGTCCCCGGCGCGGCCGGTCCACCAGCCGGCTGGCTTCGGCGTCGCCGATGAAATCCTCCTTATCCGGATCCCACTGGAGCTTCCGGTTCAGCTTGTAACAGATGTTCCCCAGGTGGCACACCGTGGCCGTCCGGTGGGCGTACTCGACATCCTGGAACGGCCGCTTTCGGGATAGGACGCAATTGACCAGATCCTTGATCGGCGAATTGGCGCCGTCTTCGTACCAGCGCAGCCCCGGCGGCACCTTGGTCTCGTGCAGGGGGTGGGCCTCACCCTGCTCGCAGATGTACTTCGGCCCGTCCTCGCCGACATGGAGTTTCATGCCGTTGGCGAAGACATACGTGAGGTATTTATGGTCCTTCCCGTCGGGTGGATAGATTTCCGTGGGTCCGGTGCTATCCAGTCCCATGCCGTGCAACGCCGCCCCGAACTTGTGACCACCCCAATCGGTCATCATGCCGCCGGAGTAATCGTACCACGACCTGAAACCCTCGCCGTCCAGCCCATAGGCCTGCCCACAGCGGAAGTGGTGATAGGGCGCCCAGGGCGCGGGCCCCAACCACAGATCCCAGTCAATGGTATTGGGCGGGATGGATTCCCCGGGCAGGTAGCATATGCGCGGCGGACCGCCGGGATCGGCGTACACATCGAGTATTTTACCGTATCGTCCGCTCCGCGCCGCACAGGCCAGGGCGCCGTAGTCGCCGATCACCCGCTGGCTGCCGCACGAAAAGACGCGACCAAACCGGCGCGCGGTCTCGACCATCTTGCGGCCCTCGCCGATCGCCAGGGTCAACGGCTTTTCGCAGTAAATATCCTTGCCGCGCTTCATGGCATCGATCGTAATCTGCGCATGCCAGTGATCGGGCGTGGCGCACAGAATCAGGTCAATGTCAGGACGCGCAATAACCTCGCGGTAATCCACATACCCCTTGCAGTCCTGGTTGTTGTACTGGCCATTCACGGCGTTTTTTATGCCTTCGAGATTCTGGTTCTTGACGTCGCACACCGCCACCACCTGGATCCGGGGATCGCCCATGAACTCCCCCAGGTCGCCGGACCCCTGCCCGCCCATGCCGATGCCGGCCATGACAATCCGCTCGCTGGCCGGCGGCCGTCCGCCGGCGCCCAGCGCACTGGACGTAATGATATTCGGCAAGGCGATCGTCGCGCCCATCGCCTTCAAAAACGACCGCCTGGACACCGTCATCTTTTTCATTTCATATCCTTTTCTTAATCCACACTCAGCACGTGATGAACAGCATACATCTTCAGCCCCAACCTGTCATGTCATTAAGCTCTTTAAAACCGGGTGCTCCGGGCCTGATGCCGGCGAGTATCTGGTACATGTATGTGCCGATCGGGCCACCGAGGGATGGCCTGTGCACCTGGCCGCCCGCCCATGTCTCCATTTACACGCCGCCTTTGACGAGGGTGTTCCAGCCGGGGAAATCCTGCTGCCTGACGATCTTGTGGGTCAAGGCCTTTCTATCACCGGTGCGGTTTTCAAGCGCGGCCGGATGGGCAGTTTGTCAATGCCGTCGAATTCGGGATCGGGCATGACCCGGATTTCCTCTTCGCCCAGGAAGGGGCCATTGGCATCCACCCAGGCGATCAGCCGAAGCAGTGCGGCGGGGTCAACCTTGACGTCGTGGTGCTTGCCGCTCATCGCCAGTTCAATCAACGGGCTCCGCGCGGAAAGATACCGCAGCGGTCGCAACGTTCGGTGAATGGTTGAAGGACCGTCCGTGGCAGGATCATTCGGATACACGTCCTCAGGCTTCAAGCCGTAGACGGGGATTGCTCCCGCGATCCCGTAGCCGGCCTGGCCCGTATGGGGGACCGGGTCTGGCCAGGTTGCCGGTCCAATGAGCGTCAGGTAAGGTTCCTTAAAAAGCGCAAAGGCACCCGCGGCGGGGCGCAGGGTCAGATCCAGTTTCTTGCGGGCCGCGCCAGCGCCTTGGTGGCACTTGGCGCAGTAGCGATCCAGCACCGGTTGGACGAACCGTTCGTAGCTGATGGTCTCGGCACCCCACGGGGGCGGGCTTAAGGCGGTGGGCGGACGCCGCGAGGCCAGTCCCGGCGTGTTCGGTGGCGCGGTGCTGTGCATGCTGTGGCAACCCACACACCCGCGACGTTCGCCCGGGAGCACCCCCGTAAACGAGCGCATCGTATGCACCGCGCGGTAGTGCTCATCCAGCAGTTGAAAAAACAGGGCCCGGCCCGCGGGCACTGCGAAGTAGACCGAGCCGTCCTGTTCCACCGGCACCGTGGTGACGATCCGTTTGACCGCCTCCGATTGGACCGCAGAGACGGCTGGTCCCGAAAACGCGAAAACCTTGCTCCAGGTGGAATACGTCTTGGCGTCTTGCTGGAACACCCGCAGGTACTTGACCCGCCCCCGCGGCAGATCCGGCACACCCTGGCAAACATCGCCGCTGTAAAACACACCCGGCTGCGCCGGCTTGCGCTCCACGCCGGTGCCGGGCCAGGTCACCAGGTCCGGCTGCCGGGGCGGCACCGGACGTGGCCTGACGGGGATGGCGTACCAGGCATGGTGCAGCCCCTCGTAGATCAACTCACGGTTGCCATGCACATCCATCAGATAGATGCGGAACTTGTCCGCCGCGCCGCGCGCCGAGACCAGGAAGTCCTCAGCGGAAAGCGGATAGGCGCCCAGGTAGCCCGTGAAACGGCCCGACGAGTGATAGTCCGGCGATTCGGGCCGGTCGGCCGGAGAATTGCCCACCTCGGCCCACGGCAGGTCGAAGGTGACGCGGGTGATGCCCTGCGGAAAGTTAAACCCCCGGTTCGGATCAATAATGCCAATGGTCCCATGAAACCAGTCGTGGTGCCCCACCGCGGTAAACATCACCCGTCCGCTACCCGGCATCGGCCGCGGTTCGGCCGGGTGGTCCGGCCACACGCTCTGGTTGCCCCACAGCACCGTTGTCTGCCGCCCATCCTGGAAGGTGGTCCACAGGCTTTGGACACGGTTCTGGTCCTTGTCGGAGTACTCCCAGCGCGAATAGACAACGCGTCCGTCATTCATCAAGGCGGGCACAAAGTCGGGCTCGCTATTCATGCTGACCAGGTAGACGTTCCGACCGTCCGCGTCGCAGCGGGCCAGCACATACGAATAGATATAGGGCCCGCAGCGGACATACGTGTTGCCGCGCGTCGTCGTGAACATGATATGCCCGTCGGGCAGGTAGATCGGATCAATGTCATCGTAGTCGCTGTCGGTCAACTGCTTCAGGCCGGTCCCGTCCACGTTCATTTCGTAGAGATGAAAGCTTTTCCCGTCCTGCGGCTTGTAGCCGAACAGCACCTTCCGGGCATCGAACGAAAGTTCTGGGCGCCAGAAGCTGCCGGGTTTCTCCGGCGCCAGTTGGCGGACCTGGCTGTCCGGTTGCAGCCCGTCGAGCACCAGCAGCCGCCCGCCGGGAACCGCCATCATGCCCAGGCGGTGAACCGCCTCGTGACTGGACTCAGACCCCTGCGGCAGCGGCTGATCAATGAACAGCAGTTGTGTGAAGTCCACCGCGGGATTCTTGAACAGGATACTCCGTTTGACCCGGCGCACGGCGAGATACAATTCTTTGGCAGCGCTCGATCCAGCGGTCGGGCTGGCGTTGGTGTTCGCCTTGCCGGCCAGCAATTCCAAGTCAGCCAGTTCCTTGCCGAGGCTGGGCGTACGCGGATCCTTGGCCAGACGCGCCGCCAGCTCGCGGGTCCAACCCAACTCCTGACGAACGCGCTCGGCCAACGGATGCCCTGCCGCCTGAAACAACCAGTCTGCAACAAGCGGAGCATCCTCGACCGTCACTCCGCTCATCGGCAGACCGTATTTCCCCATCAGATACCGCCGTGTCTGTTCGCGCTCCTGCTCGTTAAGCGCCCGCCTGTAAATAAGGATCTCGGCCAGGTCGCCTTGGAGAAACTCGGAACCCAGGGTCCCGATCGTCAGCGGCTGGCTGTTTGTGGCGATACGGTCTTCGACCGCCTGCTGGTGGGCAGGTCCGGTCTCCCAACGGCCCCGGACCACATGTCCGTCATAGCAGACCTCGACCAGGCGGAACCCGTCCTCCAATCCGCCGCCGAACTGGAAGTTGCCATGCGCCCCACCCTCCAGGCCGAGATGGGGCCACGGATGCAACCCGTCGCCGCTGACGGCGATCCCGTAGCCGGTCCAGGGCGGACCCCACTGGTTTTTGCTGAACAGCCACATGTTGCCGCCGGACTTGCCAGCCCGGGCCACGACGAATGCCGTCAGCACGGACAGGTCGAGTGTCGGTTGATTTCCCGCCGCGAGCTGTTGCCGTTGGGCCGCCTCGAAATGAACCGCCGCTAGGCCGTCCTCCAGGGCATCGCGGAGGCAGGTCGGCTGCTGGCTGGGCACGGTTTGGCAAACGTCGTTACGATAGCTGCTTTTGTCAGCCCAAGTGCCGACCGCCGACCCGTGGGGCGGCCGGTTGGAAGCGAACCCTCGGCCCGCCAACTCCTGTGCATCCAGCCAGAGCACCAGATCCGGACCGGTAACCGGCGCCATGGCGGGTTTCTCGGCCATGGCGGCCGAGGCCTGCAGCCAGGACAGCATCGCCACGGCAGCCAGGCAACGCATGGCCGGGCGATATCTGGCAAGGCGCATCTGCGAGGTTTGGCTCCCGGCCACCTTCTCCGACCGCCAAAGCGTCGGGACGCGGGCGTGTGGCCGGAGCCCGCGTTCCGCCCCCAGCGACACCAGGTCGTTGGGCTGCGCACTCAGCGTTGCGTAGGATTTCATGCTTCCACGACCAAGCTCAGCGACGGGGCAAAGCCCCGTTCGCTGGAGCGCCTTGTTGGCCAGTGTTCTTCAAGACAGTCTGAAACCATTCGCGAATAACTTTCCTCGCTGGAATGTCCCGGAGCACCCAAGTATCCGTGTGGTTTGTAAAAGGTAGGACCAGGAAAGAAAAGTTGCCGGCTGGGTCGGCTTGCATGAGATAACTTTTCGTCGCACTCACATCGGTTTCGCTACTGATGAATTGGGGTCGATTTCCTAATCGCTTTAGGCGTTTGGCGGCTGCTTGTCGATCGCTGCCGGCATACGGCCACTCTCTGACGCCATCATAATGACTGTGACAGATTAAGCCGCGCCAGAGAGCGGCGATGGCATCATCATGGAGTCCGATGTAATTACAGGCGATTGCCCCACGAGAGAAACCAGCGAGGAAGACGGCCGACGCATCGCCGCCGTACTCCGCACAGATCCGTTGGACGGTTTTCTTGCAGTAGTCAACGGTCGCCTCGACGTCACCCCACCATATTGCGGCATTCTTTCGATTCTTTGCATCAACGAACGGCATACAGATCCAAATCACCCCTTTGCCTCCTGAGATACCATACCCCAGATTACTCCCGTCAACGGTTCCGGGACTCGTTTGCCACTGATTCCCCGCATATTCAACGATGACTGGATACTTCTTCTCCTTTTTCCAGTCGGTTGGCAAATACAGGACATGATAAACTTGGCTGCCAGCATAGTCCTCGTTGACTTGCCGCACTCTCTTACCGGGGCCTGGGGTGCCGTGCGTGACGGGCGGGGTGGTGAGATCTTGCGGCACAAGTTCAAGATTGGAATTCTCCCCAGCGTGCGTGAACGGAGGGGCAAATTGGATGAGGACCATCAGAATTGCCGCAAAATGATTCATTGCTCAGGATTCTCCGTTCGTAGGCCAACCGCCGCGTTGAGCCGCGGAAACGTCGAATCAAGACGCCGTCAAGTCGGCATTTCTTGTCAAACGTATCTATAAATTTCTCGCGGAACAGGTATTATGCCTCAAACATATTGCGCCGGGAATTCCCGTCGGCGCTGATATGCCTCAAATAAATGTCGAAAATAAAGGGGTTTTTGAGGAAAGCTGAGGCATATGGGAATATTGGCGGAGGGCTGATATGCCTCAAACCGGGCTTCGGCTGCCCGGCCGGTGTACGCTGTCTGCTGTCCCAGATCCTGCCGCATCGGTACGCCCTCACCATCCGCTGCTTGTGCGCCAGCCAACCCCGCCCCCACTTTTCATGCGCAACGCGGTGGATGATACCGGAAGTTGGGCTGGCGGCAAGGGGAAAACCAGGGGAAAACCAGTGGGAGGGTAATGGGTCATTTAGGCCGGTATCGCTTCATATTATTGCCCGACCAAGGTGTAGGTTTTTCCGGCCGTGGTGTCAAACTCGACAACATGGGCCTCCGGCGACCTGACTGACGGATGGAACCAGCCTTCCATCGCGAGCGCAGTATCCGACCGGATGCGGCAGCGGTTGCCCAGGTTGGACTTGACGGTCACCTTGACCACCCTGCCCCGCTCCCACGCCAGATCCACCTCGAAGCCGCCGCGGGCGCACAGGCCCTTCACGCTGCCGGAAGACCAGACCTTCGGCAACGCGGGCAGCAGATGCAGAAGAAAGACCGAAGACCGAAGGCTGGTGGCGGCGGGTAGATTACGCGATGCGCTTGATTGCTTTCCGGCTTCTGATTTCTGACTTCTGACCTCTGACTTCTGTCCCCCGTCTTCCGCCTTCTGACTCCTGTCTCCTGACTCCTGAATTCTGTCTTCCATTCCTTCGTGGCTCTGGAGCAACATTTCCGGCACGGCGGCGGTGTAGCCGAGGTTGCCATCAATCATGAAGACAGCGCCGCGGGAGACCCGGTCGAACAGGTTCGGCGCGATCAAGTTGTCCAGGAGGTTCACGATATACTCGTGGGCTTTGTCGCCATCGGCCAGCCGGGCGAACAAGTTGATCGTCCAGGCGCAACTCCATCCGACCTGACTGGAGCCGTTCGCGAGGCGGACCTCCAGCGACTTGCGGGCCGCGGCGGCCAACTCCGGCGTGCCGCGCGAGGTGATCTGTCGGCCGGGGTACAAGGCGAACAGGTGCGACAGGTGCCGGTGGCCCGGCTCGGCATCTTGGAACGGCTCGGACCATTCCATGAGCCGGCCGTCGGCGCCGATTTGCGGGCCCGATAGCTGCCACCTGGCATCCCGGACACGGCGGACAAAATCGTCGTTCACGCCCAACGCCCCGGCCGCTGCGAGGACGTTGCCGAACAAGTCCCAGATGACCTGCTGGTCCATGGCCGGCCCCATGCACAACCAGCCGCGCTGGCCGTCAAGGGCGACGAACTCGTGCTCAGGGGAGGTGGAGGGGCCGGAGACGAGCTTGCCCGTCTTTGGATTCTTGACGAGCCAGTCGAGATAGAACTCGGCCGATTCCTTCATCACTGGATAAGCGCGTTGGAGGTAGGCGCGATCGCCGCTGAAAGCATAGTGCTCCCAAAGAGGTTGGGCAAGCCAGGCTCCCGCCCCCATGTACATTCCAAAGCTGGGATGCTCGGAAGGCGAGGTGAAACCCCACACGTTCGCGACCGTATGCACGATCCAGCCTTTGGCGTTGTAATGCGTCTTGGCTGTTTTGGCGCCGGGGACGCGCCACGAGTCGAGCAGATCGAACAGCGGCGGGAAACACTCGGAGAGATTGCACGTCTCGACCGGCCAGTAGTTCATCTGCACGTTGAGGTCAACCGTAAACTGGCCGCACCACGGGGTCCGGATCTGGTCGGCCCAGAGCCCCTGCAAGCTGGCGGGCAGGTTGCCGGGGCGGGAGCTCGAAATCAACAGATAGCGGCCATACTGGAACAGCAGCGCCTCCAGGTCGGGGTCGGGCGTCTTGCTTTTGGCTATGTGCGCCAGGCGCTGATCGGTGGGTAGTGTGCGAGCTGCCTGGCCGCCCAGATCCAGGGAGACACGATGGAAGATCTTCTGGTAATCGGCCACATGCGCCTTGCGCAACTCGTCGTACGGCTTGGCCGCGGCAGCCGCGAGTTGATCGGCCGTCAGCTTTTCATGCGGGTGGCCGCGATACGGCGGCCGGAGCGTGTAGTCCGTGCCGGCGGTCAGGAGCAGCGTTACAGCATCGGCCCCCTCCACCCGAAGGTTGTTCCCCGTCGTGCCCACCTTCCCGCCTTCGGCGATGGCCTTGAGTCGGGCCATGTACTTCATCCCCGTCGCGCCGCCTCGGCCGTCGTCCAGTTGCCCGCTCATGACCAGCCCGTCGGAGCCGTCGTCCGCCGTGGCAAATCGTTCCGGCCGCGTCAGGCCGGCGGTGAATCCGATCCGGCCGGGCTGGTCGCACGTCAGGCGCACGACCAGCACCTGGTCCGGAGCGCTGGAAAACACTTCGCGGGTGAACGTGGCGTCGCCCAGACGATAGCTCACCGTGGCGATGGCCGTGTCGAGATCCAGCGTGCGACGGTAGTCTTCGGGCTGGCCCCAGACGTCGAACTTCAATGTCAGGTCGCCGAGCGTCTGGTAGCAACCGAAGGGCACGTTCGCGCCATCGGCAAATTTCGATCCAACTCCCCTGCAGATGAGCCTTTTGATGGTCAAGGCGTTGGCCTCCGTGTACTTGCCAGCGAACAGAAGGCGACGGACCTCCGGCAGCGCACCCAGAGCCTCGGGGTTGTCGCTATCCTCCGGCGAGCCGGACCACAGACTGCCCTCATTCAACTGCAGCCGCTCGGCGTCAACGCCGCCGAAGACCATGCCGCCGAGCCGCCCGTTGCCAACCGGCAAGGCCTCCATCCATTCCCTCGCCGGCTTGTCATACCACAAGGCCAGGCCGGAAGGCGGCGTTGCGATCACCGGTGGCCCCGCCAGCGAGAAGGAGTCGGCCGCCTGAATGTTGGCGAAGAACGCGGCTATGCTCGTTGAGGCGAGCAAGGCGAGGATGAGTCGGCGTAGATAGGCATCCGCCTCAATCGAATATCGTGACGCCCTTGCCATGCGTTGACCATAGCACTGCGTCATATCCGTTGAAACCGCTATTTGAGTTTCGCTGAAACATTTCCGTGCTCGGTTGCGGAACGGCAGGTCGCCAGCCCGATGTGGCGGTCCGCCGCGTCGTAGTAGAGCAGCCATTCGCCCTTGAAGTACACCAAGCCGTTGGCCACGGTGGCGGGCTGCTTTTTCTTTCCGTCGTTATTCCGATCCGAGTCGGAGGGCGAGCCGCCCTGCGCGAGCAGCAACGGCGCGCCCATCATCGCACCAAGGCCGGCCCCAGAAAGTCCCGCCGCTTCATGTCTTGCACGGTGTCTCCGCCCTTGGGTGTTTTATTTCTTGCCGGAAAGATCGGCTCCCGTCGGCACAATCGAAACAGCCTCGTCTTTTCCCAGCGACAGGACCAGCTTACCATCGGCCGCCGGAACACTCTTTTTCAGCGGCACGCAGCCTTCCATGGTGATTCGATAAAGATCGACGCGCTTGACGTCGCGCCAATCGTCGGGCAATTGCCAGGCCTTGTTTTCGTAGCCCGGGCCGCTGTAGGCGATGATCTCTTTCTTGTTCCAGAGGGCGGGAGCGAACAGATGGTCGTCCTCGCGCAGCACAAATTCGCCTTTGCGGATGATGCGTTTGCCTCCTTCGTTCCGGGCCACAACTCCATCGCTGTAGTACAGCGTGCCGTGTTCGAACTTCTGCCGCTCCAGCCGGCTCAGGTAATACCAAGGCAGGGTCGTGCGGCAGAACATGCCTTGGAAACCGGCCATGTTGTCCTTGTTGTCATTTGCCCAGTTATTCTGCCAGATGTCTTCTCCGTGCATGCTGGAGCCGAAGCGGAAATCGCCATCGCTGCCGCGATCGGTGCGGCCACGCGCCCCAAGACATTCAGGAATCAGCATCTGGTCCCATGAATACCACCACGACATCGCCTGCAAGCCGACGAAGTGCTCGCCAGGCGGGTGTGCCCAGCCGGTTCCCTCGCCCGTGACATCAAAACCGCGGTCCCGCCAGTAATGGAAAATCTTGCGCTGGGTTTCGACATATTTCTCCGGGGTCAATCCGCCATTCTCGGGTTTCGCGTGCCAGGCACTGAGAGACTTGCCACCCTCTCCCTGAGCCACGAAGACGTCGATATGGATGGTGTGGCCGTCTTTCAGCTCGGGGATCATCTGAATCAGCCCGTCAATCCGCCGTTGTGCCAGCCCGGCCTCCCATTCCTTGGGATAGACCACGCTGTACATGTCCTCCCCCTTCATTTGTATCCCCCCGACCCGTATTTGGCCGCTGGGATCCTTGGCAAAGCAGTCCTTGGCCACGTACTCATCCCACAACGGGCTTTGCTTGTAGGCGTCCACCATATTGATGTGCAGGCTCACGGTCGTGTGGAACTGTCTGGCCTCGCGGATGAGCCAGCGCAAACTGTCGAGCGCGGTGGCGTCCTGTTGCCGCTTCATCCGGGGATTCACTTCCTGCCAGGCGGGATAGCCGTGGTCGTGCCCGCCTTTCTGCCAGCCGACGAGGTAGATGATCTTGGGCATTCCGCGGGTCAGGTTATCGGTCTTCCGAATGGTATCGAGAGCTTGCTCGAAAGTGTAAATCACGTCGTGCCCTTTCTTCGAAAGGACGCGATCATTGGCAAGGCGTTCAACCGGTTCCCCCTCCATGCCGAGGAAGAGTTTCAGAACCAGTGTCTGGTGATAGTCCCGATAGAACGGCGCGACCACCACGTCGGTTGTAGCTTTGACGTGCCGGCCCGCTTGCGCGACCACCGCTTCAATGGTGGCCAGGCCGCCCTCTTTGGCCACCACCTTGTCGTCCTCGATCGCAACGACCTCCACATTTCCGCTGGCGCTCTTGGTCCTGGCCGTGATCTTCGCCTCGGAACAACGGAGAGCGCGACGGGAGCCGTCCGAATAGAACGCGGTCAGAATCAATTTTGCCGTACCCTCGTTTTCGCGCACAGGATGAAGCACCTTCGGAACGACCGACAGGGTAACACGGTCCAGAACTGTCTTCCCGGATTGGGCCGCGCCTGGCGGCGGCTTGATCACCTTGCTCTCGTCCACCGCCAGTAACTCGAACTTCGCGGGCTTGGCTTCGCTTTTGGCGCCGGCCGCAAGCACATCGAACTCCCCGGCCAGATACTCGCGCTCGCCCTGGTGGCGATCGGCGTTGGCCAGTTCCACGCGCGGCCCCGGTCCCGTGGGAAACATGCCCACAAGCACGCGGTACGTGCCCGGCGGCGAATCTGCCGGCACGACGATCGGGTGCGGCCCTTCCTGCACGAAACGATCTGCCGGCCACTCTGCGGTTGAGAGTACCGGTTCGAAGTCAGCCCCGATCCGCTGCCCGTCCGGCCGCACCACGTGGACAAAAACCGACATGTCCGACTGTGACGGGCCGTTGGAGCGGAAGGTATAGGTGGCGCGGATCGTCTCGCCCGGCATTACCTGGCCGCGGTCCAGTTCCATGCCCGCCAAAGCGGGGCGGAACTCGGCCCGCGCCGCGATCGCGGCAAGCAGAACGGCTCCGATAATCAACCGAACAGCACCAGCGTTTCCACTCATTTCCCTTTTCCTTTCGGATACTTCCCCGCTACTTCTCCACCGGCTTGTATCGGATCACCATGCTCCCGCCTTTTGACGGAATGCGCAGGCCCGTTCCCTCCAGCAGCTCCTGGCCGGTGGCTTGCTTCATGGTCTTCTGCCGCGCGTCGTCGATGTACTCGACCGCATAGGTGGTTTTCGGGTTCAGGCCCTGCAACCCCAGGATCAGGCCCAGGTAGTTGCACTCCGAGTGCCGGAATGCCAGCACCAACCCCTCATCGAGGTCGGCGCGGTGAAACTGGTAGGCGATGAACTGGTCAGGCGCGACCGAAACATTCGACAGGAGGTAGAAGTCCCCATACCAGTACTTCTGGTTCTCCCGGGCCTCCGCGAGAGACGCTTTCGCCACCGCCATCGGAAACCCTTGCGCCATGTAATCGAACTGCGCGATGGCCCCGATGGTCGCGGCGCTGCGGAAATCATAGGGGTCCGGTATCCAGCCGCAGGCGGTGTGGAAGGGGATATACAGGCTGAGGCCGGCCGTCTGGAGCTGGTTCCACTCAGGGTGGCCCGGCGAACAGCTCGTGTCGCTCCGCCAGAGCGGAACGGAGCGCAGGCACGTCTCGATGTCGATCCGCCGTCCGCCGGAAGCGCAGTTGTCGATCATCAGGCCCGGGTGCCGGGCGAGCAGCTCGTCCCACATCTCGTAGTGGCCCTCCACGTAGCGGATCTCCGTCATGCCCTGCCGGTCCGGCGCGTCATTGCCTCGCCAAAAGCCGAGAGGATCGATGTTGAAGTCGTTGCGGTAGATGTCGATGCCGTATTCGGTGATGCGCTTCGACAGCAGATCCGTCAGGAAGCGGCGGGCCGCCGGGTCGTTGAGCTTGTAGAGCCCGCCGTCCTGGCCTCCGAAGACGAACTCGGGATGCTCGGTTGCGATCTGGGTGCCCTTGGCGACTCGCTCCGGCTCGAACCAGAGAATGAACCTCATCCCTTTCTCGTGGCACCAGTCGCTCACCGGCTTCAGCCCGTTCGGGAACTCGTTGGGCTTGGCAGACCAGTTGCCGACCCCGTTCGGGAAGCCGCCCGGAAACCAGGCGGCGTCAAACCAGAGCGAATCCGCGCCCATCTCGTAAGCCGATTTGGCCGCCGCCATCTGCCCGGCCTCGGTCGCCCAGTCGGCGCGGCTGCCGGAGTAACGGTCGAAACACTGCAGGGCTATGGGAAGCCTGGCCGGCTTGCCGCTGAGCTTCGGCACATACTGGAAGAGCAGCAGTCTGCGCCAGCGGTTGTGAGCGGCCGTCCGGTCACTTTTCCAGGGCATCACCACGATTCGCGGGCTGCGGATCTTCTCGCCCGGGTGCAGGCGCAGATGGGTCAGCTCCATGCCGGCGGCCACCCGCGTCGAGCCGGATGGCCCGCGGTCGAAGGTCGCCGCCCATTGCCCGGACCAGCCGATCGCGGCGATGATGCCCGACTCGCCGTACTCAAGGTTGAAGAACGGGAATGCGCTGCTGTTCGAAGATCGTCCTCCCGAAGGCGCAAGATGAATGCTCTTCCCGACCGCGAGCGCCGTGTCGATGGGCTTGAAGGACCGGTCACCGCAGGCATCGCCTTCGAGCTGGTGCAGCACCACCGGTCCCCGGTTGTTTCCGTCGCCAATCCTCAAGTCCAAAGCCTGTATGTTAGCCAGGATCGGTGTATCCGCGGCACCCGCATTCTCGAAGAAGAGCACCCAGTCCACCGCCGGATATTGCTTGAACACCTTCACATCGGCGGTGACCACGAGTCCGGTCTTGGGATCGGCCCATCGCACTGTATGCCGGGCAAAGTCTTTGTCGTCCTTCGTCTGCTCAGTTCGTGTCCAGTCCTGCATGAGCTCGGATGACGGCTTCCCGCCATAGACGAAGGAGAAGGGGACAGCGGATTCCGGCGCGAGATCCGCGCCGCGCCCCTCATCCAGCCAGCGCACGCTGCCGTCGGCCATCATGAACTGCGCATCGGCCCAGTCGGACTGGTCGTAGGCGGGGCCGTCGGGCGTGGTGCCCACTTTGAGCACGAGCTGCTTCGTCCCGTCGGGAATGTCCAGGCTGACCGGAGCCGGAGCATCGCTACCTTTCAACGTCGGCATATGGAGGACTTCCTTGCCGCCGATCTCGACGCTGAACTCGACGCTGCCCCGGATGCCCTGGGTATCGTAGTTGTTGTCTATGCCCACGCTCGCCTTGAACTTCCTGGCGCCCGCTGGCACGGCCACCACGAGTTCGCTGTTGGCGTGCGTGCCGAGGCCGTGCTCGAACTGTTTCTGGCCGAGCTTGATGGGTGTGTCCATGCACGACCGGCCGAAGTGCAGAGTGCTGTAGTCCTGCCGGCGCACCTCGATGCCGATCGCGGGTTTGCTTCCCGGGACTTTTGCGCCGGCAAAGGCCGCGGCCGCCCAGTCGCGCACCTGGGCCACCTCCTGCGGGCTGGCCATTACCGCGTCCTTAGGCGCGGCGGCAGGGATGTCAGAATCCTTCAGGGCCCTGTCCGTCCCCGCCGCGACCGCCTTGCCAGCAGAAAGTGTCAGCAAGAGGATCAATAAGCAGGTAATCATTGACCCCACTATCTCTTTTTCAACTCCAGGCAGTCAATGCCAATCAGGGAGTTTCTGGATTGACTTTCAGGGATTCTCCTTCGATCGCGCCGGGAACCCTCATCAGCGGCTCCGGTTTGATCGTGCGGTCATCAGGCTTCGCGTTCCGAGGCTGCGTCGTGAAATCCCAGCCGACCCTGACCGGAAAGAAGTCGCTGTGCAACCCGTCAGCGCCCACCGCCCAGACATAGATGTATTCGCTTTCCTGGATGGCGGCGCGCGGTCCGGGCCGGACATCGGCCGTCCAGCACCTGAGCCCCTGGTTGTAGCCCAGTCCGGAGATGCTCATCCAGGGGAAGCCGGATTCGGTGTAGTTCACCTCGCGGATCTTGTCGGGGGGGAGATCCATCGTGGCCTGAAGTTGGGTTGGCTCGGTGAGCGTCACGTTTCCCGTTACCAGAGCCTGGGTAATCACGGGGCGCTTTGCGCCAGCGAGGTAGCGGGGCGCCCCCGGGGGAATCAGCGATCCGGTATAGACCACTCGTGGCTCCAGACCACCCGGTTGCGGGAGAACCTCGTCCGTCAGCCCTTCATCGGGGTACAGCAGGAACGGCCCCATGAACTCATTCTTCGCCATGTTCCGCAGGGAAAGCTTGAGCGCATTATCCCCGCCATAGTCCACAGCCTCCGTGATGTCCGCATAGAAGCTGTGGCCGTTGCCATCGAGCTTGAGCAGCCCACCCAGGTCCCTGGAGTTGATCGTGACGTTGACATCGCTGACTCGCTGCAGGGTAAAGGGAATCACCAGCCACAGGCGGTTGGGCCGGCAGCAGGTGAAATTGTGATAGGGCGACACGCCGCCGCGGGCCTGCCAATCGGCTATCCGGCCGCCTATTTCGCCAAAGTTTCCTGGCTTGGCCTTTTCCAGGAGTTGGGGGACATCCTTATTGAGTGTGAACTTTGCGCTGATCTCCAGGGAGTCCTGGCGCTGTTCATTGGGGAAAGTGAAGACGCTGCCATCGGGCTTTGTCCAGTGGTCCAGTTCCCGGACAAGGGCATCTCCCGCAAACTGCACGGTCAGGCGGATTTCCTTGTCGGCCCGGGCAAACGGCTGCTCGACACCATTGACCGTGACCTGCTTCACGGAGGCCGGCCTGGTGAGACGGATCCCCAGGGAGCAAACCAGCCCCGGCTTCCCGCGCACGCCCGTGATGCCCAGGCGCTCTCCGTCAAGCCCGACCCGGCCGGCCAGGCCAACCAGCACAGGCCCTTTGGCCTCCGCCGCGCGCCTCAACTCCAGCAACCTGCAGGAATTGGCCGGCACGGTCAGGCGCGCGTGGTGGCCCAGGGCAAACAGCGAGTGCCCCTCGTTATCCAGCACGATCATGCCGGCCTCCGCCGGATAGAGCTCGACAAGCTCGTAGAAGCCCTTTTCCTGCAGGTTGATCTCGTCGCCCACTTCAAAGGTGATCTCCGACGGGCGCGGATTGCCGTTGAAGAGAAAAATAAAGCCGTGATCGCGCTTGATGCGCGCGTAGCCGTCGACCGCCCCCGGTTGAACCTGCTCGCCAAACGGTTCGGTATATTGGACGTACTCGAAGTTCGCCTTGGCCCACGCGGTCCACTTCCGATAGAACTCCTTGTAGCCGGGCAGGATGTCGCTTTCGTAGGGAAGGATGGCGGGCATGATCGAACCGCTCACGGCCAAGGCCGACATCAAGCTATATTGCCAACCATAGTAGTCGCAGGCCTTGACCAGTTCCCGGTCCCAGCATCCCTCGCTCATGCGGCCCACGAGGGGATGCCCGATGACCGTGGGAAGAAAGCGAAAACGCATGGACCAGTAGTTCTGAAAACGCAGCCCGTCGGCGTTCTGCCGGTCGTCGCTGATCTGGGTGTGATGCGTGGAAACGCAGGCGGTTTGCTCGTTGTACACCTCGTGTCCGTCGACATCCTTCAGCCCCCACAGACCAAACTGCTTGGTGCCGTAGAACGCCTGGATGAACAGCCCGGGATTGTCCGCCTTCAGGCGGCTCCCCAGTTCCATGCAGCGCCGCCAGCCTTTGTAGGCACCCATCCCGGCGATGTGACCGTGCGTCTCGTCATAGCAGTTCATCGCCGAACCGCGGCTCGGATCCCAGTTCCAATTGCTCAATTTGTACTTCTTGATCGTGTTGTCGTGGACTTTCAACCACCACTGGTAGAAATCATCGCAGCCGATGCAGTAGTCCGGAGCGCGCCGGCCCGCCGCATCACTCTTCGTCCATTCCGGTTTGTCAGGCCTGCAGTTCAAATCCACGTTAGGGTAGAAGAAACCGTATGAAATCCCCTTGCTTGTGGCATAGTCGGCAATCTGCCTCGCGGTTGCAGTTTTCTCCTCGGGAAGCAGTTCCCAGTAATCTCTTGCCGCATGGGGTTTCCTATCGGGCGAGAGCGGACAGAAGTAGTTATTGAAGATGATCATATCCCCTCCGATGTCCGCGAAGGTGTCGATCGCCTTTGTGAAATACAGCTTGTCTGCGTCGTTCTTCGGCATCATGGGCAAGGGATGGAAGAACTGGTAGTTTATATTGAGGAAGCCTTTCTGGGCGGGCGACAGGTAATCGAGGGCGAAAGCGCGCATGGCCCGGCTTTCGTTGCGATCGATCGGTATGTACCCCGAACCGTTGGGGAACCGGAACGGCCGGTCGCTGTCCTCGATCATCACCCCGGACTTCTTATAGACGCCCATGAACTGGGGTTCGCTCTCATAGCCTTCACCCGCCTTAAGGATCAGACCGGGCTCGAAGCTCAGCGCGACACCCCTCTCGTTCAGGTCGGCCTTGTAGAAGGGGTTCTCCATGCCGGTGAAGAGTCCGCCATTCGCGTAGCGGATGAACTCAACGGTGGGCGCCTGCCAGAAGGTCAGATAATGAATCGTTTCGTTGGCCGGCTTGGTGAAGATGGCCTTGCCCATCCGCAGGTTCTTCAGCCTGAGCGGAACGCCGTTAGTGATCTTCAATGCGCGGCGGAAGAAACCGTTCGCGCTTCCCATTGCATACACGAGATCAACGCCGACCTTGCCTTTGGGGGGCTGGTCGAAATCGAATTGATAGACTACGCGACCACTCTCTTCTCGGACCTTGGCCGGCTTGGTGTCCCTGTTGGAAAAGAGTCTTAGGTCTGTATCCAGCTCGAACCCGTCGGACTCAAAGGCATACGTCTCCGATGCCAGCTTATTCTGCACGGAAAGCAGTTTACCCGTATCCGAAATACGGATCTCCAGTTTGTCATTGGCTAACTGAAGGCTGGCAGCCTCCGCCCCTGATGCAGTAAGACTCATGACCACCAAGAGTATCACCATACCAGACCATTGGCTAAGGTGCCGGGCATGCTGCCAAAGCCCTTTTTGTCCCGGTCGAACCCCGGCCGGAGGAACGACCGCTCCCAATAGCACACTTGTATTCATCCTCAGAAAGTTTCTCCGCATCATGTTCTCCTCTGATGATCTCTGCCTCGCGCTCCTGCTCCGGCCTCCGTTAAGCACCTATAGTCCAGATGGACTTCAACTCATGAATATCGAGTTTTTCAATCACGACACCGCCGCCTTGGACACCGAACTCGAATGACTTGTCGTCCAGCGGGAAAGTGCAGCGGACGGGCGAGTAGAAACGGCCGTCGGCCGTAAAAATCTCGATAAAGAGCGTGTCGATCAGGATCCGGATCTGAATCTTACCGTCGACCAACACCAAGGGCGCGGTGATCTGATGTCGCTCTTGTGATTCGAAGAATCGCATCTGCATTTTCTGAAGGTCGAACAGGATGTCGCGGCCGAATACATGGAGGTTGAATGCCTTTGCACCGGCCGGGATGATCTCGGCGTCGATATCGAAAGCTCGGCCCTGGACCTGTGGACGCAGGGGTTGGCCTGGGGCGAGCTTTAGGCCTTTTGGGATGCGGACGCTCCGTTGATACAGATTCTTAATCTCGGGAACCGGATACTTGTACATTTCGCTGTTGCCGCCCTCAACCGTGCGCGATGTCAAATCCAGCGGAAAGGTCAGCATGCCGACCGGGAGGCCGAAGTCGTACACACCGGCCTTTGCGATCCACACTTTGCGGCCATTCGGCACGTCATTGAATACCTGCGACGCATAGTAGCTGCCGTCGGTATGGGCAAAGCCCATCGTGCCCGTCTGCGGCGTGAACTTGGCGCCGTCGAACGAGCCGATCACATAATTGCAGTTGGCGCCGAAAAAGACCCATTTCTTGTTCGTCCCATCGCCGTTTACCGGCAGTTCAAACAGGTCTGGACATTCGTGGAATCCGTGGATCTCGCTCCGCTTTTCCCAGTGCTTTAGATCCTTCGAGGTGAGTACGTGGTAGACATTGGCGTGGATATACAGAATCATCACCCAGTGCTTGCCCGGCTCGTACCACAAGACCTTGGGGTCGCGGTTGTCGCGGTCGATGTTGGGAATGATGGGGTTGTCCTTGTACTTGGTCCAGGTCCGGCCACGATCATTGCTGTAAGCCAGGTTGATCGTTGCCGTCTTCCCGGAAGGCATCCAAGGAGCACAGGCAGCGCTTGCCGTATAGAACGTCACTAGTGGCGATTCCTGGCCGGTCTTGAAACCCGCAGTGTTGTTCGTGTCGGCGACGGCCGAGCCGGACCATTGGGCCCCGTCGCGGTCGGGCCAGAAGTAGAGCGGTAACTCTTCCCAGTGGACCAGATCACGGCCGACCGCATGCCCCCAGGTCCAGTTACAGTGAAGTTCTGGCGGCATACAGTCAAACGGCAGGGTCTGGTAACCGAGGTGGTATTCTCCGTTGTAATAGACTAGCCCGTTGGCGTCACTGGCGATGCCGTAACGCGGCGTGTAGTGGAAGCGCGGGCGGATCGGTTCGCTGTAGATCTTCCCGCCGTCGGTCATCTCTTTCGACGGAACGAGCAGATCGACGATCGCCTCCGACGTCGGCTTGACCCCGTCGAGATTTTCGATTTGCAGCACGGCCTTTTGGCCCAAGTGAGGCGTCAAATCGACCGGCACCCAAATTTGGGGATTCTTCGGATCGAACGGGACCATGTGCGCCATGATCATCTTTCCATCGACGAAGACCCTCATCTCCCGAAACGGCGCGTTCTTGTTGATTGGAAAGTTCAGCCACCGTTTGTCCAACACAAGTCTTCGTTCGACATACTCGACGTCCGGCACCAGCTTCTTGTCGGTCTGGTAGAATGTGTCGGCCAGGATGTGGCCCCCCTGGGAGTTATCCACAATCTCCAAATGAACCTTCTCGCCGAGGTAGTCAGAAACGTCGAAGTAGTCTTTGCGGAGTTCGTCCGAAATCCCTCGTTTCACCTTCATCATCCGCGTCGGACTGTTACGGATTATTGACCCTTTGTGGACTAGCTGAACCCCGACGTAGTCCGGATCGCTGGTGAAATTGAACGGCCGGTCGCTGCCGCCGACGCGAAAGACAATATACTTGCGTGCGACGGTGAACTCGGGCGAAATCAGCTTGCCGGTTGGGGCGTCGCCCCGAAAGAAACTGTTCGCCAGCCCTTTACCATCGAATCCGGAACCGACGCCCTGCTTTTCCCGTGCGCCCTGGGCCGGGGCCGGGCCGAACGCCTCACCCTCGACCTTCCAGTCACCCCAGTCGGGGCCTTCGAAGTCGTTGATGAGGATATCGCCCCCTTCGCCCGCAAGTGCGCGAGAAGCGAGCGCCACGCAAAATAGTCCCGCAAACAAGAAGGTCGTACACTTCATGGGAATGTTCGTCTGTTGGTTGTGCGTTAATCCGATCTACAACGCCGCCAGGATTGCGTTCACAGTCCTTCCTTGAGCATCAGGTAATCAATGCCAATCAGGGAGTTGCTGGAATTTGGATTCTTCCCATGATAGCGGATTTTCAGGAGGTGCTTCCCTTGGGTTAGCTTCGCCGGCTTGAGTTTGAAGAGCATGGGTGGTTGAAGCTTTGGGTCGAAGAGGTCGATCGCTGCACTCGCTGGACCATCGTCTAGTTGAAAACTGAACATACCATAGTCCTGGGCCTTGGATAGGCGTAGTTCCAGTGCGTAGGTTCCTACTTTATCCACCGGCACTTTCAGCACAAGCTGGTCGCCCTCGTCGATGAGCTCGTGCCGGGTGCGAAGATGGCCGTCATGGCGGAGCCGTCGACAAGGCTGCCCTTGATGACCACCACATCCAATCAGTAGTTCGCCGTCACGGCGACCGTGCCGGTCAAGCCCTTTAGTTCGATCGTTTCCTTGCCCTTGTCGAACGCCGCCCACTCTTTTCCGTTGACGGTCACGCTCTTGATCGGCGCTGCCTTGGGATGGCGGAAACGCAGCAGCACAGACTTGGGCGGATTGCGCGAGGGCATCTTCACCGTGGCCGTGATTTTGCCGTGGTCCGCGTCGGAGACAATCTCATAGTCCAGCGTGCCGAAGTGCGTCGGCGCGTTCTTCACGCTGATCTTTTGGCCTTGCAGGAACCAGACTCGCGGCGTGGCCCGCGCCAGCCACAGATTCCGGCCGTCTTCCATGACCAGCAGGTTGCGGAAGCGATAGAGGAAGGCGGCACCCTCGAAGATCTTGTCGGGCGGACCGGCAAAGACATGTTCGTTGAAGACATATCCATCGTTGGGAACGATATGGATGGCATAGCTGTTAAAAAAGGTGCGCAGGAAGGCCGGGATGTCATCGCCATCCAAATGGGCCTCCGCTGTTTTCTGGATTCCGACCTGATGCTGCCAACCGCCAAGAAACCACGGGGCGGAACCGGTACGCGGATTATCCACCAGCAAGCGGTCTTCCAACACATCGAGATATCCCTGAACACGCACATCGTCGGTCGATAACAGTTTTGCCGTGCTTATCAGGGGTGTGGCCGACAGGTCGGTCTCAAAGGTCAGCGGCCCCCAATGGGCCCCGGATCCGTCCCGTTGCCATCCCCAGGCCCCGGTGCCCAGTCCGCGCATGTAGCAGCCGAACGGAATCACGGAGTGGTATGTGCCGTCGCGCACCTGAACGACCGGCGACAGCGCGATGGAGCGCTCCGCTGCTGTTAGAAGATCCTTGCGATAGGCCTCCGACTCGGCCGCGAGTTTGGCGCCCTGGTCGGGATCGATTTCGCTGAGCGTCGCCGCCCAACGCGACACCGAGGCGCAATAATAGGCCTCGCTCCAATACCATTGCAGGAACAGTCCGCCGCTGTCCGGAGTCGCCTGGTGCGCCGGTTGGAGGCCTTTGCACCAGAGACGCTCGCCGCCGGGAATCGAGTCCGCAAGGAAGCGGCGTTGACGCAGCATCCATTCGGCATTGGCCTGAATGCGGGGCGCGGAGGCTTTGAGCCACTCGCGGTCGCCGGTCACCCGATAGTGTTCTGTTAGGGCCCAGCCGATACAACCAGGCCCATAGGCGTGGACGCCATCCATGTGGCCGCCGGCACCCGGAGCGCCTTCCGCCAAGGTGAGGCAGCCCATGCCATCGGAAAAGAGCCCGGTCGGCCGATCCGGCAACGAGCCGGGGTGCTGGCCGTCCCGGCCCGGTTCCACCCTTGGCTGCATCGGCAGGGAGACCCACTGGTCGAATCCGTCTTCGGCAGCCTTGTGCGCGCCCATCACGTCCAGCGCCGCGAGGATGATATAGGTCTCGGCGGCGAGAATGCCGTAGGGATAATCGTTGAACCACAAACGCCCGTTCTTCGGATTCTTCCCGATGTGCCGCAGCAGGTGCCAGGCGCCCAGGTTCCATTGGGCCGTTAGACGTTCCGACGGCACCTGCACCTGCATCGGCGGCTTCGATCCCACCGGGGGCTTGGGATGGGGCGGGAGGCTGGCGACCTCCCGACGCTGTATTCCTGTGACGGCGCCCTCCCAGGTCTGCTCCTCGCGGGCCCGGGTCTGTTGGCGAATGGTGCTCAGTTTGCGGGTTTGGAGTTCCTGGATGAACTCCCGCGCGCTGGCGGCCTGCGAGGCCAGCACTACGGGCGGTTGCGCGGGGCTTGGCGGAGTCGTTGCCGATGGTTCGGAGTAGAAATGCCACACGCCGGCATTCCCTTGGCCGTCCGCATGGGGATTGCCGGCATGCAGCGTGGCCACCACGTCTTTCGTTAGATCCCAGGCCCGGCCCTGTCCGCCGACCTCGGTGATCACGAGCCCGAGGATCGTCGTGTCGCCGTAGTGTTTGCCTTTGCGGCCGACGACCAGGGATATCCAGTCGTTAGGATCCACGGCGATTTCATCCGGTTTCCGCGCGTCGGCGTCGGCAGGGATCATCTGCGAACCGGTTCCATCCGTCGCGCCATGGGCCAGGCTCTCACGGCCCGTGCGGGTTTCCCTAACAATCCACCACTCGATGCCGTCGCCACCGTTTTGCGCGTGGGCGACGCTGGCCTTGACCGTCACCAGTCCCTTGATAGGACTGCGCCAACCGGCGGCCACATCGCAGTCAGCCCCGGGATGCATGGCCAGACTCCTGGCCGGGACGGTGATGCCCCCCACGGAAACCGTTTTGTCGGCCGGATTGCCGCCGAACCACGGGCACTCGTCGCTGCCCCACCCCACCAGGTCCGCGCTACCGGCAATGGAAGTCATTTTCGTCGTCAGCGGAATCCGCGGAGAACGCAACTCCGATGTGGGTTTGGATGCCGGCTCCAAAGTGCGACGTACAAAGCAGCCATACTCCGGCGCGAGGATCGGCCCGTTTTCCAGGTCCGCCGCCAGGAACGAGAAGTTGCCCGCCTTGGTCCATAGGGTAACGATGGTCCGCGCCACGTCGTCCCTCTGACTGGTGAATGGCTGTACTTTCCGCCACTGGGAAGTACCCATGTACAGCAGGTCGAACTTCATGCCACGGCGGGCGGCACTCTTGCCGGCCGAACGCCATGCCCCCGCGCCCGCCACTGTAGTTCGACGATCGCCCGCGAGCGGGCGCAGCCCGGCCACCCTGCCGTCATAGATTTCGATTCGTCCGCCGTAATCCTTCTCGGCGGTAGTCTTGTCGAATCCCCACTCGATCTCGACCGTCATCTTCTTCCAGGCATCCGCCACCAACACCCGCACCTGCGGCACGTCGTAGTCGGCGGCGGTCTTTGCGCCGCTGACGCTGATCACCATCCCGCACGTGGCAACCGGCAGATCATAAAGATAGGTGTTTCCATCGCCGGACACGACCGGCTTGACGGGCTTCTGCGCGGCTAACAGGTTGTTCCACCACGAACTGGCGCTGCCCTGGTTGTCCAACGTTGTGATAGTCAACTCCTCGGGCACGGGCCGGCGCTTGGCATCAGCAGCCCAACTCAACTCCAGTTTTTTCACCGGGCGGATTTCCTCCCACAGCAGCGCGCACAGGACCCGTCTGACGGCGGGCGCACTGGTGTCGGCCGGCTTGTTCAACGGTTGCCCGGCGAACCGCATCACGGCCAGCCAACTCTCCGGCTGGTTCTGCTCGGCCTTTCGGTCCGCCCGGTATTGATAGGCGCTTGAAGCAATATCGGCCGGTTGGCCCACAAGTTTGGCCATGGCCTGCGCCCCGCTATCCGCCGCAGTTGCGCGCCAGGCAGAGGCGGGTTGCAGAACCAACAAGACAACGCCCGCCAGCGCGGTCACTCCCACATGTGTCGAACGAAAGATCATGTTCCCAACGCCTCAATGGCATAAACACTGTACGAATAGGCTGTACCGACTATAGCGGTTGTCTTTGCCGTACTGGTTATTGTAGGTGAAGAGATGGGGAAGAGATGGTTACCGTTACCGTTTTACAGCTGGTGTTGTTCACGTTATCGGAAACGTAACAGGTAGCAGTGTAAGTTCCAACTTTTGAGTAAGTGTGGGATACATTTGCATTTCCGCTTATGTCAAAAGAAAGATCACCAAAAAACCATTGATATGTTTTAATGCCATCGCCATCTGAAGCTGAGGCCGTGAAACTAACCGTTTGGCCGCTTGGAGTTCCAGCTGAAGCCGATAAAACCGGAGAACTGTTCCCAGACGGAGGCCGCTGTTCCAATATCGTCATTTTCGTCGCTCCCTGGTCCGGGATATTCCAGGTTGTTCCGCTAATACTTCCGCCGTTTGCGGCAAGGACAATTTTGGCATTGTCAAGCGTTGTATTGACCCATTGATTGAATGAAAAGTGATTATAAGGCATTGCCTTGTCCATATTAAGCGATGAATAAAATTTAGAAGGAATCGCATTAAAACCTATAAAAGTACCCACAAGGCCTCCGGTCGTAGAAGCCGTGCAATCGTCATCATCACCGCAACGTATGGCAATATACATGGAATTTTCCAAGTTTCCATTTCCATAAAGAAGTCCAATGGCTACAAACCCTAAATCCATTGAAGCACATGCCCAATGATTATGTGCGGGATATTTGTTGCGTAAACTAGCGAAATTTTGATCATAGGTTTGGCCCGCATTTTTCCAGGCTATAACATCGTCAAACATTTTCCTGGTCAAACAATCTGCTGGAATAGAATAACGCCCTGCATCGAATATTTCAGTAACATTAGTTGCGGTAAACGCTTTAGACTGCATTGCGGCAACAGCTATTCCACCATAGACCGATTCACCATAACCTATTACATGGCCGGCACGCCAGGCAATGTCAATTGCCGAGTTGACCTGGACGGGGCATACCATTCCACACCAATCGGCTTCTATCCAAAAATCAAGTTGATCCGCTGCGCCTTCATTATTTTTGTAGCTTCCGCAGTCAGGTGGGTTCATACCTTTTTGTAAATTATTACGTGCATTTAGATTTATGCCCCACAATGTGGGAGTGGACTTTTTCCAATAATCACCATATTGATACCAATCGCAATAAGCCCCTTTATCTCTTATCGCTTCTAAAAATGGGGTCAGACCGTAAATATCGTCCTGTGAGTTCTGATTGTTAATCATGCTCGGTGTCCATGCCGCTATTGCACTGGCGGGGACCTCTTTGGCTGAATATTTACCTTCGATAGGTTCTCCCCAATCAACTCCAGCCAACTTCCCCAAACAACCGCCTTTGATCTTATTTAATATTGTAGCCTCACTTAAAGTTGTCTGCGTTAAACCTGTTGCTGCCATACCAACAACAAAAAGACCACCCAGAGACAATTTGAGACACGGCATACCAATTCTCCCTTTAAATTGATAAGAAATCGCTTTTGCCAAGATGTTGCAACTGCCTGTCGAGAACGACATAAAGGTTCCCCCTATAATCACAACAATCCGCAATTGGCGAATGGCGAGACGTAACCCTTCTGGCCTCCGAATCGGCCTGATGTGGCCGACGCACGTAAGCTGGACTGCCGCTAGCCGAAAACGGTCCTTTGATATGAACACCAAGAAACGTTTGAGTATATGGGACACCCACTCACTTCGCCGAGGGTTGAGGTGGCTTCTCCACCTCCGACAACTTCAAAACTCGTTCCGTGGTCGGAAACATCGACACCCGGAACTTGGTGCAGCCGTAAGGAATCAGCGTGATTCTCTTGGGCAGCCCGGGACTGGCGATCGGTGCGGATGGCAGCGGGCACTGTGGCGAGGGGGTCCAGTCGCAAACCACGGCGTTGGCTTGCAGTTTCAACGGGGATGCCAGCGGCCAGTCCCATTTAGCCGGCATCGCCCCACGTTCCACGGTGACGTCGCTGCCCAATTCCCTACCCTGCACGTCCAAGGCGTAATTCCATTTGGCGGCCGGGTCGGGCGTGTTCGCGTCTTTGGTATCGGCAATCGGCAACGCAAACAGGAGCGGGCCGTAAGAGACCGAGGTGTAGGGCGCGCCCTGCGCGTTGCTGTCGCGGCCGGTCTGCACACTCACCGACATGGGAAACCGCAAACGTATCGCATCGCCTGCTTTCCAGATCCGCTGGAGGCGCACGAAGCCCTTGGTGTCGGGCACTGCGGAAACGGCCGAGCCGTTCACGCTCAGCTCGGGATTCTTGCACCAGCCGGGGATGCGGAAAGAAAGCGGGAACGCAGCCTCGCGCGCCGGGTTCACGGCCATCTCGATGACCTCGCTGAAGGGATAGTCGGTCCGGCAGACGATCTCGACGGGCACGCGGTCGCCTGCGAGGGCAGACAGCTTGCAAGGGCCATAGTGCGTGGCCACCAGCCCGTTGTCGTAGGTGGCCATCCACATGTGCGTCACGTAGTTGGGCAGGATGCGGTTCAGCGCGGCCGTACAGCACAAGGTTTTGTGCTTACGTTGGAACGTACACTGGTCGGCGGGGGGCAGCGACCTGTCGGCCATGCGGTTGGGTGACTGAAAATAGACATGTGTCTTGAAATCACGTGAGACAGTCGCCGGACCGGCGTTGAAGAACGCCCGCTCGACACGATCGGCCATGGCACCTTGCCCGCTGATGCCCAGCAGCACGGTTTGAGTCCAGATGTAACCTGCCACGTCGCAAGTTTCTGTTGACCGGAACGCTCCGGTGGGACCATATACTTCGTCGAACACGGGCACGCCGTAGGGCTGCATGCAATCCCGTTCGACGAGCCGGTACCATCCGACGACTGCGTCGAGAAATTCCCGTTTGCCCGTCCAAAGATACCCCAGGGCCCAGCAAGCCGTGCTCTCGCTGAAATGCACGCCATGGTCGGCCACCTCGGCACCGGGTTTATCGTTGGGCAACCTTCGATAGCGCCGGGTGACCGGCGGCCAGCGGCCGTTTTCGTGGGTTTTGCTGAAGAACTCCGTGAGGGCTTGCCCGATCTTCTTGTTTCCGGTCCAGAGCCAAGTCTGATAGGCGGGCCAGATGTTCGAGATACCCCAGCCCTCGGCTGCGGCCCAGGCCGTACTGTTGCTGTAGGCGGATTCCAGGGTCCGCAACGCACGCGGGTCAGCAGAGCCTGCGTAGTATCCCGCCAACGCCCGACCAAACAGCCCGTTGGACCAGATCGGCCATTCGGCCTCACCGTACATCCTGCCCTCGACGACCGCCCTGAGGTCCTCGGGCTTATTCTTGTTCAGCCACCAGTTGAAGAGGATGCCGTTGTCGTTCATGTTGTTGATGACGACGTTCAAGCGAGTCTTGGCCTGATTGATGAGCGAGTCGTCGTGCATGGCAAAGCCCAGCCGTGCCAGTCCGTCGAACCAGTACCCGCCGCCTTCATAGGGCCAACCGCCTTTTTGCCAGAACAACCGGTCTCCGGTCATCTTGTAGTCGCTTGCCCAGGCCTGGCGAAACGCGGGATCGACCTCATCCATGTGCCCCGTATATCCATCCTTGGCGGCCAGGCACCAGTCGCGGAGCCAGCCTGCGGGCTCGACCGCGCCGGGCGGCAAGGGCATCAGTGCCGGGCGTGTCGGCCGCTCGAAAGGCCGTTCGTAGTTCACTGCTTGCGGCTTGGGCGTCCGCGGCTCTGCGGCCGAAACCAAAGCGCAGGCGAACAGAAGGCCCGCAAAAGCAGGCAGGCCGGAAAGGAATCGGTTGTTAGGCTTCATTGCTGTTCTCGCTAAAACATTGAGTGATAGGAAATTGCTTTTTTCCAACGACCTGGCCCTGGTCATAGCCCGAGGCGTCTGGATCAGAAGGTGGTAGTGATTGCCTAACAGGCAGTAAACATGGACTTCAACGCCATACCGATTGCTCATCTCTTCAAGCAGCTCAAGAACGTGCTCATGGTCGCGGTCGTCTTCGAAGATGGCCATCCTCTCGATCCCGCGAGCGGTCACATGGTACCACCCATCCTTGACATCAACTCTTAGTGGCCTTGCCATGACCGCTGTGTACCACACCATCACCAACCATTACAAGCCGCAATTGGCGAATGGCGAGACGTGACCCTTCTCGCCTACTGGGCCAAGCGCTCCAGATCCTCACGCTCATCCTGCAGCACCCGCCGGCTGCGGTGCACGTGGAATCCGGAGTGCACCCACCCGCGCAGCATCTGGGCACGCTCAGGCGGCAGCAGGTCCTTTTCGACCAGAAACGTGATCATCCGCGCCCGGAACAACTCCTCCAGGGGCTTGAAGGCCAGGAGATACTCGTGTTTACAGTTATCGCACCGGCCGCGGGCGAAGCCCTGTTCCAGTTTGCCGCCCTTCGACTCCGCTCAGGGACTTCGTCAGTCCATGAACTTGTTCACGACCTCGGTGATGACCCGCCTTCGCCAAGGCTGCGGCGAGGCAAGTCGGCCGCAGGTACCCGTAGCGGGGCTGGTAGCGCTCCTCGTAGGTGGCTAGAAACGTGTCAAAATGCGCTGACAGGCATTTCCAGAGCGGCGAGGCCTTGGGCTGTCTGGCACGGTATACTTGTACAACCATGCCACCCAGTGTATATAAGGGGGTGTGTCATCTAACGGCACACCCCCTGAGAAAGTTGGAGAAAAGTGAAGGCAAGCTCACGGCCCCAGTATTACCGCATCAGGCGCGTGGTTCAGATGGTCCGGGAGGGCTCTGCCGACGGAAAACCGCCTAATAGCACCGACTTTATGGCCGAATTCGGCGTATCCCGGCGCACTGTGGCGAGGGATCTCGACTTCCTGCGCGACGAGGAGCGGGCACCGCTGGAGTATGATGACGCCCGGCATGGGTTCCGGCTAGTGGACTCCTTCGATAGCAATTTTGACTTCGCGGGTTCCGGTTGGCAGTGCGACGTCGCCTTTGGCCGCGGCGGTAAGCGCCTTGCCATCGGCGGTGAAAGTGGCTTTGAGTTCGGCCGGCCAGCGCAGCACGAAACCCGCGGGCGGCTTGGCTTGAGCGTCAAGCGTCAGCGTGGCTTCGCGGGCCGCGGCCGTGTAATGAAGATTGAGCGGGCCGAAAAATGTGGGCAGGTTTTCGATGTGTAACGCCGGCGTCTCGCCGGCACGTGCAGGCAGGACGCCTGCGCTACAAAACCACGCCGGCGGGATGCCGCCAAGGAGCACCAGCCGGTTGCCGTCCTCGAAGGCGAGGCTGTCGCGGAGCAGCAAGGTCACTTCAGCAATGGCCCAGCCGTGCGGCATGGCGCGGGTCTTCTTCCAGCGCGTGCGCAGTGGCGCGGCCCAGCCGCCATCGTTGCTCGCGCCCGTTTCATCGAACGCGTACCAGCCCTGCATTTGCGGATGGTTCAGATGCAAATCAAGTGTCGCGTGGCCGGCTTCGCGATTGCCCGCCAGCAAGCCTTGGTGCGCGGTGGCCGGGCCAAAATAAGGCCAGCCTTGGATGGCTACCTGGCCGATGCCGCGGAACTGCTCGAAAGCCTTGCCCTTGTCGAGCGGGTAAAGCCGGCAGGGCCAGAGCACGCTGTAGCTACCGTAGCCGCTGCGCAGCTTCGCGCCGAATTTTTGATCGTAGTCCTGCATCAGTTGTTCGGCGAGTGCGCTCCAGGTTGCAGTCTCGCCGGCCTCGCCCGCCGCCGCACAGAGCAGCGCCGCGGCGCGCAGGCCGGCAACATCGTAGGCCTCGGTGTAGTTCGGGTTGAAGCCGTCGCAGGCGCCGGCTTTGAGTTCTTTGCGGCGCTCGGCGGGCACGGCGTCGCCGCATTCGAGCCCGTCCATCTCCACCCAGTGCGGCGGCGGCGTGGTGCGGCAATAGCGGATCAGCGCGGCGAGTGTTTTCACGCTGGGCAGGATGTGCTTGAGCCAATCCCGGTCGCGCGTGTACTGCCAGTGCTGGGCCGTGACCCAGAGAATCTGCCCGGGATTGTCCGCTTCGGGATACGGCCGGCCGTTGAAAGGATGGGCATAGAGGTAATCAATGGCGCGCGCGGCAAGCGCGTTCATGCCGGCTTGTTGCAGCACTTCGGTGTTGTACATGCCGTCGCGGTTGTACGTCGTGTAGTTGATCACCGCCACGTCCGGCGCGTCCTCATTTAAGTTCATGGCGATGTGTTCGGCGATGGCTGTGAACGCCTCGCTCCAGCGCCGGTCTGGCAGCACCAGCCGCGTCTTGCCCGCGAGCCCGCGCCAGTATTCCGTGGCTTTGGCGAAGACTTCCTTGGCGTCTAAGCCCCGGCACCATGCTGCGCCAGGGTCGGGCTGAAGCTGCCCGCCTGCGGCTGCGTTATAGACTGCGGTTTCCTTGAAGTTGTTGCTGCCGTGCGGGTCCCACTGGTGCCCGACTGCGCGCCGCCCGGCCAGCACCGGGCAGAACACCGCCACGGCCGCGCGGCCGTCAGCGGGCAATTCGAGATCGAAACGCAGCGCGCCGGAGCAATTGCCGTCGGGCGTTGCGGCCTGAGTTTTCTCCGGGACGTTGCCGGCCAACGCGAGCGCGCCGACGTTGTCGGCATCGGAGACGCCGGCAGCCTGGGGCTTCGGAACGGCCACCACTGCGGTGTGGCCGTCCACGAGCAGCGCGTCGCCGCCGTCAACGGACATGGCTTTGACGGGCCAGCCCGCGGGACCAAGCGCACGCAGTGCCACGAAAAGCGCCAGCTTTCGGGGTGCGGCGGCGGGATTAGTCAGTTCAATGCGCTGCGCCACCAGTTGAATCTCGCCGGCCGGAGAAGCGCACTGCAACTGGCAGACCTCGCTGCGCACTTTCGCGCCACCGGCATTCCATTCCGACCACGGGATCAGCAGGCCGCCTGACGCCAGGCCGTGGGTGCAACCGCTGTCCGGCTGCGTGGCGGCGTAGAGTTTGCCGTCAGCGTCGCGCACCCAGGCGTAGACGCCGAACGTCGCGAAGCCCGGCGAAAAACAGCCCTCGGCTTCGACGAAGGTTTTGAGCGTGTCAACACTATTGGGGATGCCGATGGGGATGTGGGATTGCGCCCCCGGGTCCAGGTCCTCGACTGTGGCGGCCTGGAGAGTGCAAATCGCGAAGATGAGGAAGAGGAGGTATTGAAGCATGGGCGTATCTCCGGCGCGTGTGCGGCACAAGTTGATAAGAAATCGCTTTTCTGACGGTACGGGCACACGCCCGGTTGGACCGGCATGAAGAGGCGTTTTCATGGTGGTAAGGTGTCAGAATGGAGCTTGAAGTGCAAGCACGCTGTTGAATTGTGCCGTCGGCCGTGCGGGGCATCTGCCTGTGCGTGTCCGCACGCAGACAGGCGCCCCGCACGGCCGAAAAGCGGCGTTTCTCCCGCTCGAATGTGGAAAAGAAGACAGACCCGCCCTATCGCCTCGTGGCTTGTCTACTCGTTGGCGTATTTCATGACGGGTTCGGTGTCGTAGTCCGGGAACGGATCATCAAGCCACGGCTCGACCTGTCGCGCCGTAGCTTCCGAGCGAAGGCGGACAATCCGTTCCCTCGAGACAGGCGCCGGCGGTGGTCCGGTGGAGGGTGTGACGCGTACTCCTTGTTCCCCTCCTTCGCCAAGGCTTCGGAGGGCAAGCCACAACCCAAGGTGCCGCAGAACGCTTGATCACGGCCAGCTGGTCGATCAGTGCGACAATCCGCATTTCCTTTGAGCACCGGGGACATAGCAGCGGATCTGCCTCCCAGACTTTCTTGATCAGTTCGCGCCATTTGGCGGATGGAATGCGTCGCGGCAGGTGCTCTGAGACGTCGATGACCTGAATGGCCTTGCCGGCGTCGGGCTGGGCCGCTGCGGCCTCCCGCTTCTGCCGCTGGCCGCGCATCTTGTTCGAGTACCAGCCATAGTAACGGACAAGCTGGAAGCTCTGGAGCGACGGTGGAAGTTCCTTGAGCGGAGAAGGGTGTCCGTACCGTCAGAAAAGCGATTTCTTATCAACTCTTCACATGGTCCGTCGGCGGTTACGAGGTCCAGGTTTCAGGGAGGATCACTTGTGGTCAACTGCACCAAGGTCGTACTTGCCGCCAGTACGCAATGGAGCGCCGCGGAAATCAGACGGACCAGGCGCAATCCCAAACATCGCCTGTAAATCCAGCCCCTTATCCATGACCGGCGACGATTGCAATAGATCATATGCGTTCAACGCGCCCAGTTTCGCAGCATCATCAAATGTCCCCGCCCCACCCGGCGTCCTGAACTGCGGGTCCACCTGGAATCCGAGAAGAACGTCTTTGAGTTTCTCCTGGCCCGTGGCAGTTTGCCACGCAGATAAACTGTTGAACCGCGCTTCACCGGACCTCACGCTGAAATCCCCTTTTGCACGGTAATAGCAGTTATTCTGGAACTTATAACCGCCGGGATTCTTGAGATACACGATGTCGCCGTCATGGCTGACCACGAATATGTTATTGCGCACGGTAAAGCCGCCGCCCGAGCCGAGGAATGCGGCAGGTTTGCCGTCAAAACCCGCGCTGATAAAAACAGTGTTATTATAGATCTGGCCCTTGCCAACCTCGGCCCAGGTCATGATGGCGCCGGAGTTGTCGGGGTTCTTCTTTACATCGTTTTCACTGATGTTGTAGCGGATCGTGACGCCGGTTGTCGGACTGCTGCCCTGGAAAGTACCCGCCTGGAAGCCGGACCCTTCGTTGTCGTGCGAATAATTGTACTGGAGAATGCAGTCGGTACATCCGCCATCAATATCAAACGCGCAGCCGTCATAACGAAGTTTTGTCACGATATGGTGGCATTCATTGAACTGGGCGACCGATTGGGCACATTCAAGGAATACCAAGCCACCGACACCGCCCAGTGAACCTTTTGGATTCTGCGCCTGGCCACAATGATGGATAGTACAGCGTTCGACCAGGAAAGACGTGGCATTGAATATCTGGATGGGAAGGCAGAGGATGGGATCACCTACCGGATCGCCGTAGATGTTATAGATGGTGCAACCGCCAAGATAGCAGTTTGCGAACAATCCGGCGCCGAGCGGGAAATTCCAGGGTTTTCCGCTCGACCTTTCCGAACCCCAGCAATAAAAGCCGCCGAGCAGGCACTCCTTGATGGTGCAATTCGTGACACGGACATCGTTGTAACCGACCACTTTTTGCGTCCCGATGGGCGTGTGCAGCACGATCCCGTCGCGAAAACCGGAGACGGTCAACTTGTCAACATATATACTTTGCCAGGGGTTGCCTTCCGTGGCCGTGCTGTAGATGTCGAGGCCCTGTGCCCTGTTTGTGGTTTCGCCATTGGGTTTCACGCCGGAACCAAGCAGCATGAGATTGCCGACCTTGATGTACTGGCAGTTGAGAAGCCGGATGGCATACGAATCGCCGGCCTGGATGGTCGCAGGCCCGTTGCCATAGGAACCGATCTCGAGGAAAGCTTCCCTCGTGCCGGACGCGGCAATCAGCAGATTGCCCGAAAAACGCCGTCCGCCCTCAAAGAGAATGCGGTCGCCCGGACGAAGCGTGGCTTTGTTCGCCCGATCGATCGTTTGCCATGCTTTGTTCGGAGCTGTTCCGTCGTTGGCATCCGATCCGGCCGGCGAGATGTAATAGTCCGTGGCGCGTGCCCGCCCGCCGGCGAGCAACGTCAAGGCAAAGGCCAAAGAACACAATTTGACGAATGGCGGAGTATTCATTTGTTTCATTTCATTCACCTTCACTTGTTTGATTCATAGTATCACTGTTCTTCGCGCAAGATCATTTTTCCATCACCGCCGCCGGCGGTGGCGGAAGGATCCGCACCTCGGGTGAGAAGATGGGCGTCTTCGCCGCGGGTGGATCGACTGCGATCACCATGTTCCCCAGCCACTGATAGGTGACGTTCACCCCCGGGAGTCCATTCTTCCATATCCCGCCCGCCTCGTGCAAGAAGCCCAGAAGCGGATAGATGATCGTCAATTCGTCACCGATCTTGATATTCGTGAACCGGACATAGTCACCGGACCACTGCACAGGCACGGCCTGCGACCCGACAAACGCCTTGACCTGGTCCCGCGGCACCCAGTGCGGGGGGCGCAGGAAGAAATCGTCTTGCACTCCCGCCTTCACCGTCAGGCGCCCGGTCTTCGGCATGAACGACACCACGCGTCCCCATTTCGAGTCCCGGTTGAAACTCATGTTCACGTACACGCCCGCCGGTCCGAGCTTCGATGCGGGATACCGATC
>Ga0209777_10000513_pt1 | contig 63043 bp, 65 predicted proteins | sample FrelakmetHBP12HB_FD_187147 | JGI IMG/M metagenome (GOLD analysis project Ga0209777, IMG submission 187147) | Freshwater lake sediment microbial communities from the University of Notre Dame, USA, for methane emissions studies -HBP12 HB (SPAdes)... | ecosystem: Environmental > Aquatic >...
GTGACCATCCCCAGCAGCGTCACCTACATCGGGGACAGTGCGTTCCACTCCTGTACCGCCCTGGCCTCCGTGACCATCCCCGACGGCGTCACGACCATCAGGATAGGTGCGTTCGAATCCTGCCGAGCCCTGACCTCCGTGACCATCCCCAGCAGCGTCACCTCCATAGGGGACAGTGCGTTCCAATACTGCACCGCCCTGGCCTCCGTGACCATCCCCAGCAGCGTCACCTCCATAGGGGACAGTGTGTTCGAATACTGCTTCTCCCTGACCTCCGTGACCATCCCCAGCAGCGTCACCTCCATAGGGGACAGTGCGTTCGACTCCTGCACCTCCCTAACCTCCGTGACCATCCCCAGCAGCGTCACCTCCATCGGGAATCATGCGTTCAAATCCTGCACCTCCCTTACCCAGATGTATTTTGAAGGCAATGAGCCATCATGTGGTTTCGGATGGATCGCTTCACATAATTTTAATCTGATTATCTACTATTACCAAGGAGCCATAGGATTCGGCTCTCCGACATGGTATGGTGTTACTACTGTAATGTTACACAATCAGTACCAGCTCACCTTGGATACCAACTTCGGCATTACCAGCCCGAGCGTGGGCACTTCATGGCATGATGCCGCCTCCGTGGTGACGCTCACCGCCACCGCTCCCTCCGTGGGAGCAGGAGAGCAGTACGTGTTCAACGGCTGGACCGGGTCTGGGACTGGGTCCTACACAGGAACCGCCAACCCCGCCACCAACCTGGTCACTATGAACGGGCCAATCACCGAGACCGCTTCCTGGACTCACCAATACTATCTCACAGTGAGCTCTGCTTATGGAACGGTCGGCGGATCGGGCTGGTACGATGCCGATTCGAATGCTCAGGCTACCTTGGACGGCGGCACTGTGCCTGGAACGACTGGTACGCATTACGTCTTCGCCGGTTGGAGCGGTGAAGCCTCAGGCACAGGTCTGACAAGCAACGACATCCTGATGGATGGTCCGAAGACCGCCACCGCTGACTGGACAACGCAATACTTTGTGAGCTTCGCTCAGAGCGGACTCGACAGCGATGCCAGTGGCACGGTGCTCACGGTTGGCTCGACGAACTTTGTCTACAACGACCTCCCTGTGAACGGTATCTGGGTCGACAGCGGAACGGCATTCAGTTGGATCTCAACAGTCTCTGGTGGCACGGGCAAGCAGTTCATCGGGATGGGAGATTCGGGCCTGGTGTCACCGATAACGTCCTCAGGCACATCGACCGCGAGCTACATGACTCAGTACCAGCTGTCTATTGCCACGAATTGTGGAACAACTGATCCGGCCCTAGGGGTAAATTGGTACAATGTCGGTTCCTTGGTGCCTATCATTGCCTACGCGCCCTCCATGGTAGCGGGCGAGCGCTACGTCTTCAACGGATGGAGCGGGACCGGGACCGGAAGCTACACCGGAACAAGCAACTCCGCTAGCTTGACGATGAACGCTCCGATCACCGAGGCCGCTACCTGGACTCACCAGTACCAGCTCATCGCTGTCACCAACTTTGGAAGCACTACTCCTGCGACAGGTAACTGGTACACGGTTGGAACGGTCGTAGGAATATCCTCAGCGGCTCCCTCTGTAGGATTAGGTGAGCTCTACGTCTTCAACGGATGGAGCGGGACCGGGACCGGAAGCTACACCGGAACAAGCAACTCCGCTAGCGTGACGATGAAGGCTCCAATCACCGAGACAGCTTCCTGGACTCATCAGTACCAGATCATTATGGCCACCAACTTCGGCACGACCACTCCGAGCCTGGGCACCTCCTGGTACAATGCGGGTTCCACGGTGCCCATCTCCGCCATCGCCCCCTCCGTGGGAGCGGGCGAGCGCTATGTATGGCAAGGCTGGTTAGGGATGGGCTATGGCAGCTACATGGGCATGAGCAACTCCGCGTCGATCACCATAAAAGGCCCCATAATCGAGTATGCGCTCTGGAATCATCAGTACCAGCTGAAGGTGACCTCCGCCCATGACTCGCCGTCCCCAGCGAGCGGCACCTGGTTCGACTCTGGGTCCAGGGTGACGGAGCGCGTGAACAGCCCCGCGGACCAGTCCGGTGGGATCCGGTACAGATGCACCGGATGGAGCGGCGGGACCGGCAGCATACCTGCAACAGGCTCAGGAAGTAGTGTGACCTTCACCATCACTTCGCCTTCCAGCCTCACCTGGAACTGGATAGCTCAGAACAAAGTGACCTTTGCCCAATCGGGCATAGGTAACGACTTCAATGGAGCGGTCCTTAAGGTTGATGGCAACTCTTACACCAGCGCCAATCTGCCGGTGTCATTCTGGTGGGACCAAGGCAGCCAGCATTCCTTCCAGTATCTATCGCCACTGACTGGCACCACCTACAAGTACACGCTGTCCTCGACCTCAGGCACATCGTCCGTAGGCATGACCACCATTCAGAACGGAGTGACCACCGTAACGGTCACAGGATCGGGCACCATTACAGGGAACTATGCCAGAATGAAGAAGTAAACAAACCCCTTCTCTTCAATTTCTTTTTCTTTTTTCTATTCTCTAGAGAAGACGCGGTGAGGTTCGCCTTCACAAGCGACGATGCGGAGCGATACGGCGGCCGAGCCTTCTAAATTGAGCTTCGGCGGCGAGCTCCTATCTCCCGTAGGGAGTGAGAATTTATTTTTTTAAGCTCAACTGCAGTTAGCCGTGCCGTGTTGAGCGGGCATAGGGCGCGCAACGAATGTAATTAATCGAAAAAAGTTCCACTGCAACTAACTAGATGTCTCTCGGCATGCATATCACGAATGTCTGTCCTCTTGGACTGAAACACCGATGGTCGATCCGCGAATCTTGTTGGTAACAGTAATCTGGGGCCACTGCCTTTTAATAACGGGACATTTCTCATTAAAGCGAAAAGGAATGGCGATATGACCCTGAAGGCAGAAGGTTTGGTCACCGTAGCAACGAAGATTCCCAAATCGAAGCAGCAGGAAATACTTGCTATCGCCGCAAGGAAGCACCTTACCGTCTCTGACCTACTTAGACCGGCAATCTACAAAATAATTGCTGATGAGATTGACGGGAAGGAGGAATCGGTTAACGACCAGTTAACCGAACTCATGATCCGTTGTCGAATGGACTTATGCCCAGTCCTCCGCAGCTTCAGGGCAAACAGTAAACCGAGGGATGCACGGCCACCGCAGGAAAAGGAGGTGACGGGGCCGTGAATCGAACGAGTTTTTGGAAATTCGTTCAAAGCCTTCGGTAATGGTTATTATCTCCTCTGAATCCCATTCATGTAGTGGAGGCGCCAGCGATGTTCGACGCAGAGGGCGCCCTAGAAAGACGGTGGGCAGGAAAAGGGAGGCGACCTCCACGGGTCGCTTCCCCCTGCTGACCGCTGCAAGGAAATATTTGAGGAGGCGGGTAGGGATTCTGGCAGAGTCGACTATCGAGGAGCAGGACAGGAAGTTCAGATACCTAGATAGGGTGTTCCGCGAGCTGAAAGCAGACCGGAGGGTATTGACGACCGACCCCAAGCGAATGTCGCGCGAGGATGTACAGACATTCCTGGTCTGGATGAACGAGAAAGACCTCGATCCAGGGTACCGGTCAAAGCTGATCGGACTGCTCGACAAGGTGATGACCTTCGCAGGGAATCCAGTAATTCAGCACATGAGGGCGGAAGGCGAGCATCTGCCAGCTGCATTGCCTAAAGACCTCGCATCGTTAGACGAGGCCGATGTCATAAGGTTGCAAACCGCGGCCGGCAAGATGAATGGTTGGACCGGAGAGGTCGCCAGGATGTTGACAGCATTCTTACCTGCCACTGGTCTACGGCCCAGCGAGCTCCGCCAAGCCAATCTGGAAGATGTGGACATCCGAAACTGGACTTTCCGAGTTCGGCATCCGAAGGGCAGGAACCGTTATGCCAAGGAGCGGGAGGTCGTCATTCTTCCGCAGGCGAGAGCAGCGACGTTGCGCTTCCTGAAGGCTAGAAAAGGGTATCTTCGGGTTCACGGGCTGTTGGACGCTGCCCCGCTCATCCCGAGCGTTCAGAACGGGCAGGCGGAACACTACTCCTCGAATTGGTTCAGGGTGGTCAAGGCCAAGATAGAGAGGGAGGCCGGGGTGGAGTTCAAGCTCAAGGACTTCAGGCCGACCTTCACCCAGATGTGCCTAGACCGAGATCCGACCCTCCTCTCGGATGTTTCCAAGCAGCTGGGGCACAGCACTACGCGCACTACGGAGAAGCACTATGGGCGGATCCGAGATCGTGCGGCCTTCCTTCGACTAGAACGAGCGTTCAGCACACCGGAGACATCTGGCTATGCAAAAAACGATAAGCCAGATGCAAAAAAGCCCGGAATTGAAATCAGAAATGGGATCACTGGATATGGCTGATGGTGGGTCTGTCCGGATTTGAACCGGAGTCACTAGCACCCCAAGCTAGAAGGATACCAAGCTACCCCACAGACCCAAAATTAAGGGATTGAGGTAAGTAGTTTCAGCCTAGAGGTATGATCTCGTCCACCAGGTCCGCGTGCGCCACGATCATGCGGCGGCAGCAATATCTGGTCAGGCCGAGGTCGTCCAGCACGGTCTGCGGGTCCTCTCCCAGTTGCACTCGCTTGATGAACGCTTGATAGGACGAACCGACCACTTTTCCGCAAGTGTAACATCTTACTGGGATGATCATTTAGCTCACCTGTAGGACTTCTGGCGCTTCTTTCTGGCACCACGACCGAGGGGCTTCTTGGCCAACTTGCGTCTTGGATCAGAGACCATTAGACTTCGATCGGTGGTCTTGAACAGGCGCTCCAATTCCTCATCGTGGAAGAATTCGACCAATCCGTTGGCGATTGCCGTCCTTGCGGCCTCCGCTTGGCCCATGACCCCGCCACCGCTCACGCTGATGTCGATGTCGACCTTCGCGGCGCGTTCAGGCGCCAACTGTAACGGCTCCATCATCTTTAGCTTGGCCAGCTCTGGTGTCCAGATGCCTAGAGGCTTGGAGTTGATTCGGACCAGTCCTGTGCCCCCTCTCACGGTGGCACGTGCGACCGCCGTCTTGCGCTTGCCGGATGTGTTTGCAATCTCAGGCATGAATATCACCTCACCTTCGAACCGAGATAGGTCGACACTTGGCTCAACGTGACATAGCGCTCGCGGCTGAGTTTGGTGGGACCCATGAGTTTCAATTTCTCCGAGGCATCGAATTCCTTGGGCACCCCTACGTAGACCTTCAACCGCCGGTAGGCATCCCGTCCTCGGGTATGGTCCCAGGGCAGCATGCCCCTGACCGTGCGCTTGAGGATTAGGTCAGCCCTTCTCGGATAGAAAGGTCCGTGGATGACCTTGCCGCGGTCCTTCTTCTGCTTGTATCCTGCGAATATCGCTTCCTTGGAACCGGTCACGATCGCCTTCTCGGCGTTGACAATGACGACCTCTTCACCGCCCAGGATCTTCTTGGCGACGGACGTGCATAACCTGCCGATCACGTTTCCGTCCGCATCGATTACCGTTACCATTTCTTCACCCCATGATCCTAACATCCCGGCCGGAAGGGGTCTCCTTCATCAGCTGGGGAAGGGTAAGCTGGCGTCCGCCGGCTTCCTCGATCTTTTTTATCGCAGAGGCGGAGAATTTGAACGCTGCCACGGTCAACTTCTTGTTGATCGCTCCAGCACCGAGGACCTTCCCCGGGACGACGATGACGTCGCCTTCGTTAGCGTAGCGCTCCAGCCTGCTCAAGTTAACCTCAGCCCAGTTGCGGCTGGGCTTCTCGAGCCGCCGAGCAATGTCTCGCCAGATCTCAGCCCCTTTCTCCCGGGACTCCTTCTTTAGCACATCGATGAGGAGTACCAGGTTCGGGTCCGACTTCTTTGTTCCTGTCATAGTTCTGACTCTCCCGACATTGGGTATCAGGCTCTAATAGAAAGGCCTTTAATAAACCTTTCCTAAAAACGCAGGGTTTCCAGGCGGTTTGAGTTAAATATGCTGGCACCTTTATTTTGAGTCCTTGAAAGAATCGAAGATGAATCGTCCCTTCGAAGCCAATCGATAATGCATTATATACGAGGCCTGATTACTGAAGATTACCTTGGGTGACTAGATGATTCGCTTCGGTCCAGCTGGTATTCCACTTTCTTGTAAGGGTCGCACGCTCAAAGACGGGATCGAGGACGTTCATAATCTTGGCCTCAACGCCATGGAGGTCCAAATGGTCCGGGTCAACGTCATCGAACGTTATCCAGACGAAGAGGAGATCGGTCAAGCCCCCCTGAACCTGCAAAGCGACCTCATAGTGGAGATCGTCCGCAAAAAGGGGAAGAAGGACGTTCGGATAACTGACCTGAAGGAGACGATCAAGGAAGAGGACACGCTTATCACCCTATCTTCTGGATTGGTGCAGAACTGGCAAGAGCTCGCAGTCCTGGGTAAGATGGGGAAGGAGTTGGACGTGGAGCTTTCTATGCACACGCCTTACTACATGGACCTCACCTCCAACAACGAGCTCACCAAGAAGAGCATCGATTCCATCCATTGGTCGGGAATGATGACCGGCCAGATGGAAGGGAAGATGGTGACCACTCACATTGGATTATATGGCAACCTATCCAAGAAGGCCGCCACCGAACGCATCACCAACAACATCCAGGAATTGATGGAGTGGTGGCAGGAGAACAAGATCCCGGTCCGTTTGGGCATAGAGACCTCCGGCAGGCAGGAGGTTTGGGGCTCGCTTGACGAGATACTGGAATTGTGCGATGCGGTAGACGGCCCGGTGCCGGTCATAAACTTCGCTCACTATCATGCTCGCGAGAACGGACTGCTCCGATCGTCGGCGGACTTCGCCGATCTGTTGGAACGAACCAAGAGATACGTGGACGGCGCCTATTACACCCATTTCTCTGGCGTGGAGCACGAATCAGGCAACGAGAAGCGCGTCACCCCGATCAAGAAGGGCGACCTGCGCTTCGAGCCATTGGCGGAAATGCTTGTGGAGCTCAATCCGACCATCACCATCATCTCTTCCTCGCCGTTGCTGGAGCATGACGCGATGTACATGAAGGTCATCTACGAGCGGATACTCACGAAGAAGGTCATGAAGGGCACCAAGCCGAAGAAGGGCGAGGGCGAAGAAGACGATGAGGAATTGGACGAAGAGGAAGAGGTGGTGAGGCGGACCCAGAAAGCCAAACCTTCCAAGCCCAAAGCAGTGGTGCCTAAGGTCGAGAAACCCACGGTCGAGAAACCTAAGATTGTGAAACCGAAAGCCGTGAAACCCAAGGCCGAGAAGGTCAAAGAGGTAAAGGCGAAAAGCGTGAAACCCAAGGCCGCGAAGAAGATGCCATTGGCGAAACCGAAAGCGAAGCCTGCGCCGCAAGCCAAGCCAAAGGCGAAAAAGCTATCCAAACCAGTCAAGGCAGTAAAGAGCGCTAAGCAGAAGAAGCCTGCAAAGAGCTCGAAGAGATAGGATGACGATCAAGAGGGACCGGTAGATGAAGGAATCAGCCGCATACATCCTCGCTGAAGTCAAGGACACGCTCGATCGGATTGATCCAGCAGCGGCAGATGCGGTAGTGGATGCGCTCATCAAGGCCCGGATCATCTTCATCTATGGTGTTGGGAGGTCCGGCTTGGTCGGCAAGGCGTTTTCCGTTCGTCTGGTCCAGATGGGGTTGGATGTCCATTTCATCGGGGATACCACCACTCCAATCGTGGAGAAGGAAGACCTTGTTTTAATAATCTCCAATACCGGCGAGACCTGGTCCGCGTTGCAGACGGCGAACATCATCGGCCGCCTCGGCGCGACTGTCGTCTCCATTACCAGCTCGCACCATTCGAAGCTCGCCCGGGCCTCTTCCATCACGGTGGAGATCGCCCCGCATCGCAATGAGAAGAAGGCGGACGTGGCACCGATGGGCACTATTTTCGAGGACACGACCTTCATCTTCTTGGACTCCCTCGTGCCGTCGTTGATGCAGAAGCTTGGCCAGACCGCTCAATCGATGTACAAGAGGCATGCCATTTGGGTGTGACGGTCTATTTCGAAGTGCAATCTGCCTGCCACTCAATCGGATAGCGTCCGTCTCCTTACCGACGTGCCGAAGTAAGGATTCTGATATTCCTCCCAGTAGATCACGAACGGCACCGATTCGACGTCGATGCGTTTCAAACGGTACGCACCAATCGCCTTGTTGATCGGATCGATCACCACCGCTCGATGGAATGAGGAGCTGAATATGCTATTCTGAGTGTCCACGTCCGTGGGCGACATGAAGATTCCATGACCGGGATGAGAATGGTACCATCCAGTTACGATGTGGTCGAAACCGATGTCATCCATCGAGGCGAAGAGCTTCTCGAAACCGTCCCGGCGGAATCGCACCCGGGTGGAGCTCGCGTCAAGATCGGTGGTGGCGACATCCCGGACCACGGTGTACTCGATGCCTTCATTCACGAATACCTGGCCGAGCATGAGGCCCATCACCTCCAGTTTCTTGGAGATGTTGCTGGTGGCATGGTTCCGCATCTTCTCCTCGGCGGTCTTGGAAATATAAAGGGGCTTGCAGGACGGTTCCCGGTCCAAGCACCTTCTTTGCTCTTGATCGCTAAGCCATTTATGGGCCGTAGTGCGCTCCTTTGGCGGAGGGGGCCGTTTTTCAATGATGGGCTGTTTCCCGCCGATGATCATAGGGAGGCCGCTCAATGCGAACGCACCACCTTTGGAAGCGGGGCAGTGACCATCGGTGGCTGAGGCTTCTTCACCGTGTTGAAATGCTGGGCAGCAGCGGTGCAGGTCTCCGTGCCGAACGGGCTAGAAGGATTGGGGTTCAACAGCAGGTATTCGATCCCTTTGATGAACATGAGCAACGTAGAATTGAAGTTCCAGTCGTCCAGCAGCTTATTGCAGAGGAAGCCACCGTCCTCCGGCATCATTATGTTCGGATGGAATATCGGAGTTCGCCATACGACGTAAGGTTTCACGAAGGGGTATTCCTCGCTGATCTCCAGCTTGAAACGGTGATGATAGCGACGCCTGATCTCTCCGTCCGAAAGTTCATACCCAGGGATCTGGAGCAGGTTGATATCGATCGTGATGGGATATTCCGTGAAAGCTTCCTCGCCGACGTGTATGGGATGGCGCAAGCACCGCTGGCAAATGGCCAATTCGTTCTTCAGTCTGGTCTCGAGTATCTCCCGAGGCAACGGCATCCTCAGCCGCCTTCCGGGTCGGGTATCAGCTCCAAATCATCTGAATGGGTAATACTGGCTTCGAGCACCGTCTGTTGACCTCGAAGGAGCTTCTTGCCCTTCCGGATCACGTACGCACCCGCATCCTTCTCCCAATAGCCAGCAGCCCCTTCAATGATCTCTTGGACGGTATTCTCCTCTTCCAGCTCCATATCGACGGTGCTGCCGGTCTCAGCATTCCTTACTCTAACTCGCACCGACATTCTATTTCACCATTAAGGCGAGGAGCGTGGGGATGAAAAAGGACACTCATCACAGTTAGCTTACTGATAATTACATTATTGCATCTGGCTGGTCCGGAGCTATCGTGAGTGAACGCTGCAATCGGGGTCCAAGTCCACCTCTAGGACCTCTGACCGATTCTCCAACCCGTCGTAATACCAGGCGTTCTTGATGCATTCGTCCTCTTTTCCGCTCAGGATCTTCAAGCACTCGCGCACCTGTACCGCAGCCACCACGCTCGTGGTGGTGATTTCGGCCGCCATCTTCGGTTCGAAGAAGGTCACATCGTTACCGGTGCAGCTGAATCTTTTCTCCATTAACTTGTAATGGGTGCGGTTCATGACGCACTGCAGGCAGGGCGTCGACGGAGGCCTTACCACCTGTACCTTTCCAGTCGTGCCCATGGTCGCGCCATCGATGTAGGGAACGCCATGGAAATAGGAGTGCGAGTTGGCGTGCAACCTGGCCGCCACGTTATCCAGGCAGCCGAAGACCACGTCGTGCTCCTTGAACCGCTCCGTTGGCAGGTCCTGCACTCTCCCCACTATCGCGTCGATTTTCACTGCCTCGTTAAGGTCTTTAGCTCGATGCGCGATCACCTGCGCCTTGTGCCCTCCTGCCAGAGCGTCCTCTGTCCGGAATAACACGCAACGGTTCAGGTTCGAGATCACAACGTCGTCCATGTCCACGATGGTGATCCTGCTCACCCCGGAAAGGACCAGGTCCTTTACCACCTCGTTTCCCAGGGCTCCGGCACCGATGACCAGGCATCTTGCGCCGACGACAGCGTCCATATCGATCCAGCCGACCCTCCTCGACCTCTCCAGGCGGTCCGCATCCTGATGATCGGGGCGAAGCGGGTCGGTCATTGCTGAACAGACGCCGAGCAGGTTAAAAAGACCAGTGATGCCAGTTCTAGATCGAGAACTGACGACGAATCACGCGACGAGGAGCACTAGCATTAAGAATAGAACGTAGAGCACTCCACCGAGCATCAACCCAGACATGTGCAGCTCCCGATGGCTGCTGCGCCAGTAGAGCACGCTTGCCGAAAGCAATGCCACACCGATAGAAACCGCCTGCAGGAATTGAACGGTGTTGGAGACATCTATGTGCCAATCGGTGAGCAGGACGCCAATCGTCACCGGGAAACAGCTTTGGAAGACCATCGCTCCAGTTATGTTGCCGATGGCGTAGGTATCCTTGCGGTCCTTGATCCAGAGGAAGCTGTTGAACTTCTCCGGTAGCTCGGTGGCTATCGGTGCGATGATGAGCGCCAGTATCAGAGGGTTCAGTCCGACCGCGTCCGCGATCGACTCAATCTGTTGGACGAACATGTTGGCTCCGACAATTATCGCTAGCAGACCCATCAGCACCTGGGCGATTATCAGATAGGTCGGCGGTTCAGCCGTGTATACGGCCTTGCGGAACGCTTCGCTGACATCGTCCGCGATCGTTTCGGGCTTCTCTGGTTGATTGCGACTGATCCGGTTCACCACGCGGTGGAAGTAGAGGCATTTCAGGTCGCTATCCTCGCACACCCCGTCCTTGCGCTGGATGGTGAGCCACATGTAGTATCCATATAGTGGAATGAGCGAAGCGCCGACGATCCATTTCACCCAGCGGAACTCCAAAGGCACGAAGGCGGCGACTACGGCCAAAGAGTAGGCGATGAGGAAGACGCGCAGATCGCGCCGGATGAGCTTGCCGTTGATGTGCAAGGTCTTGGTCTGCCTGCGTTTGGCGAATATGAGGACGCTCAGTCCGCAAACGAACAACGCGAGCGTCGCCAGCATGAACGGTGCGCCCAATATCGCTCCGGTCCCGATCTCTTGTCCGGCGTCCCCTCCGATGAATATTATCGCAATCAGGGGGATCAGGGTCTCCGGCATGGCAGTACCGACTGCGGCCAGGATGCTGCCGACCGCCCCTTCGGACAATCGGAAGCGCTTCCCCACCCATTCAACGCCGTTGGTGAAGAACTCACATCCGACCAGGATGACGACGAAGCTGAGCAGGAAGACGACCAGGTCCATTTGAACGATGTAAATACGGAGTATTATAAAAAAGCAAGCCTGGAATCCAGCTTAACGGCGTCAAATAATCTGGTGTATATCCTTATTACCGACAACGGATTTGATGACCTCTGTCCATTAATGGAATGAGGGCATCGGGTTGATTCGAGCTGCCACGCATAAAAGAGCCCGTTCAGGCAAGATGGGATCTCCGTCCCTTTCCAAGATTATGATAATTTTGGTCATAGCCACCCTATTGGCATCTTCTTTCATCGGTGGGATTCCTCAGCATCCATCAGTGCAGGAGACGATGGAGAGCTTTGCAACAGGACTTGTGGACGATGTTCCTCCCTCGGTACATATATTGACCCCGACGGCCGGGCAGGCATTCACCGATCTCATTGTCCAGGTGACCTGGGAAGCGGACGACCTGGGGTCTGGCGTGAACCACACTTTCCTCCGCCTCGACTCTGGCAATTGGCTGAACGTCGATGACCTGAGCGGTTTCGATGCGCAACTGTTGCAAGGCGGACAGCATAATGTCACAATCTACGTCTTCGACCGCGCCGGAAACCATGCTTACGACCTGGTCAATTTCACCATACAGATCGCTCCAGATGCGCCGGAGAGCGTGAACGCCACCGCAGGGGCGAGCGGGATAGGGATCAGCTGGGCGACACCGTTCGACGGTGGCTCGCCCATCCTTTCCTTCAAAGTGTTCCGGAGCCTCGCCCCTAGTGCATATGGTCCGATACCATTGGGGAATGCATCAACGGCAGGATACCTCGATTCCGATGTGACCGCTGGCACCAAGTATTATTACGTTGTAAGGGCGAGCAACGCGCGAGGCGATGGTCCCGTCTCATCCGAGGTCAATGCCACTTTGACGGATGGCCCGAGGCCGCCGGACGCCCCTACCGTGCTGACGGCAACTTCGGGAATGGGCTTCGTTTCGCTGTCGTGGTCCTTACCAGCGAATCAGGGCGAGAGTAGCGTCGTCGCCTACATTGTGTATCGCACGAACATCCAAGGTGCAAATCCGACTTCCCCCCTAGTCACATTGAACAACGGGCAGCGGTACTACATCGATGCCAGCCTCGTCTCCGGAACGTACTTTTACAAGGTGAGCGCGGTCAACTTCGCGGAAGGACCGAGATCGAACGAATCGAACGCGGAAGTGGGCGGGATACAGCCAGGTTCGCCTGGAACGATAGTCGGCATGAGCCTGATCGAAGAAGCAGGTGCAATCAAACTGAGCTGGCAACCTCCTCCCGAGGGGGCCTCGCCCATTTTCCGCTATCTGATCTATCGAAGTCTCGTCCCCTTCGATCCGGTGCTGCTAAACTCCACCGCGTCGACGACGTACCAGGACGAGGCCGTCGTCGGCGGTCAGACATTTCACTACTGGATAGTGGCTGAGAACGAGCAGGGCCAAGGGCCTCTATCCGCAATGCTGAGCGGGGCGGTCCAAACTCCTGATAACGGCATCTACGATGGCGTCATCCTCGCTTCAGCGCTCTTGGTCCTATTGATCATCGGCGGCGTTTTCGTCGTCTGGACGAGGCGTCGTAAGTAAATCGAGTGTCGTGATCGAGCCAATATCACTTGGGTCAAAATCATCGACTTTGCTGGCAGCATGTCAAAAGGTTCATTAGCGCTCAAGCGCTTAGCGCGCAATCGGTAAGGTCATGGAAGGCGGAAACTTCACTGTCACCCCCTGGGAGGTAACCGGGGAGATCGATTACGACCTGCTCATCGAGAAATTCGGGACCAAGCGGATCGACGACAAGCTGCTTTCCAGACTTGCCGGCTATGGTCCTTTGCACCCGATGCTCCGCCGGGAGATCGTCTACTCTCACCGGGACATGGAATGGCTGTTGAACCTCTACGACAAGGGGCAGCAGTTCGCCTTGTACACCGGGCGTGGGCCGTCCGGCCATACTCACCTGGGTCACCTGATGCCCTGGATCTTCACCAAATACTTGCAGGACACCTTCCACGCCCCGCTCTACTTCCAGATGACGGACGATGAGAAGTTCCTGTTCAAGGAGGATCTGAACCAGGAGGATACTCTGCGCAACACCTACGACAACGCGTTGGACGTGATCGCGCTCGGCTTCGACCCCAAGCTCACCAAGATCATCGTGGACACGAAATGCATCAAGACGCTCTATCCGCTGGCGCTCAAGGTCGCCAAGAAGGTGACTTTCTCGACCACCAAGGCGGTCTTCGGGTTCGACAACTCCACCAACATCGGGAGCATCTTCTTCACCAGCATCCAGTCCGCACCGGCCTTCCTGCCGAGCGAGCTGGAGAGGCGCAATGTCCCGGTGCTGATACCCTGCGGGATCGACCAGGACCCGCATTTCCGGGTGACCAGGGACGTGGCGGAATCGCTTGGCTACTTCAAGCCAGCCCTCATCCACAGCAAGATGTTCCCCGGCCTCTCGGGGAACGATAAGATGTCCTCCTCCGTACCTGAAACGACGATCTTCACCACTGATACTCCCAAGGTGCTCAAGAAGAAGATCGGCAACGCCTTCACCGGTGGGGCGGTCTCCGCCGAGGAGCAGCGCAAGACCGGCGGCAAGCCAGAGGTGTGCGCCGTCTTCAAGTACCAATTCTTTCTGTTCGAGACGGACGACGCGAAGGTCGACAGCCTGGCGGACCGCTGCCGGAAGGGCGAGATCCTCTGCGGGGAGTGCAAGAAGCTGCTCTCCGACAAGCTAATCCATTTCCTGGAGGAACACCAGCGTAAGCGCGAGGAAGCGAAGTCCAAGCTGGACGATTTCATGTTCAAGGTCGATTGAACGTCCGAATCCAATCTGGCATGATTCGTTCAGCCTTTTCGATCCTGACAAGATGACACCAGCATAACGCAAATCACAAATAGAATGTAGCGACTCCCCTTTCCACATGAACGCGGCGCGCATCCTCGAGGGCCTGAGCCACCAAGAGAAGAAGGTTTTGCTCTCGCTCCAGGACCGGTCAGGGAGCGCCACGCCGGAACAGCTTTTCGAAAAGGGCGACTTCGAGCAGTTGGTAGAGGTGATGAACGCCTCCTCCTGGCTGCAGTCCAAAGGTCTGATCAGGATCGAGGAGCAGGCGTTCAAGCAGTACGCGATCAACGACCGGGAAGCGCTCTTCGAAGGACTTCCGGAACGTCAGGCGTTGACCGAGCTCTCTCAGGCCGGGGGCAGGCTTACACTTGCTGAGCTGGAGGAGGTGCTGGGGAAGGAGACAGCCGGTCTGGCCATCGGCTGGCTGAAGCGCAAGGCCTTGGCCACGATCGAGAAAGGACCAGAAGGTCCAACGGTCACCATGACCGATACGGGTCAGTCGTACCTTTGCTCCAACATGAACGACGAGTTCCTGCTCGACCTGCTTTCCACCAAGGACTTGCTGGAGAGCGAGATCCCGGAAGCATTGCGCTCGTCCATACCGCTTCTCAAATCGCGACAGAACATGATCGTCGAGAAACAGCTAGTGCGCAGGAGGCTGCACCTGACCGATCTGGGCAAGGAGGCCTTGGCCGTCGGCTTCGAGCTGAACGAGGAGGTGGCGCAGCTCACACCGGAGCTCATCCAATCCGGCAAATGGAGGACGGCCAATTTCCGCAAGTACGATGTCAACACCTTCGCGCCGGTGAGCTATGCCGCCAAGAAGCACCTTCTCACCAGGATGGCGGACGAAGTGCGGCGCATCTTCGTGCAGATGGGCTTCACGGAGATAGACGACGAGTACGTCCAGCCTTCCTTCTGGAACATGGACGCCCTGTTCACCCCACAGGACCACCCGGCCCGGGAGATGCAGGACACCTTCTATCTCAAGAACCCTTCGAAGATCTGCCTGGATCAGGACATCGAGATACTCAGGAAGGTCAAGCAGGTGCACGAGGACGGCGGGGACTCGGGCTCGCTCGGCTGGCGCTATCAATGGAGCCGACAGGAGGCGGAGCGCGCTTTATTGCGAACGCATACCACGGTGAACACCCTCCGCTATCTGGCACAGCACAAGGAGCCGCCCGTGAAGGTATTCTCCCTCAGTCGAGTCTTTAGGAAAGAGGCCATTGACGCCACCCATCTGCCGGAATTCGCGCAGATCGAGGGTATCCTCATGGAGGAGGACGCGAGCTTCGATATGCTGGTCGGCGTCCTGCGTGAGTTCTACGGCCGTATGGGCTTCGATGACATCCGGGTCCGTCCCGGCTACTTCCCCTACACCGAGCCATCGCTGGAGGTGGAGGTCCTTTGGAACGGGAAATGGCTGGAGCTCGGTGGCGCCGGCGTCTTCAGGCCGGAAGTTACCGCCCCGTTCGGGATCAAGCACCCGGTTCTCGCCTGGGGACAGGGGTTCGAGCGATTGGCCATGCTGCACTGGAACCTCAAGGACATCAGGGAGCTTTACCAAACGGACATGGACCTCTTGCGGCAAAGCCCGATATTCTGATCTCTGGCGAAGATAATTCGTTACTCTTTCTTTACGCCTTAGGCTACTCCCCAGCTCTTAGGGGGGTTGGCCTTCATATCATATTCCCGGAGCTTCTCGGGATTTCCTATCAGTCCATATGCTTCAGCCATGCCCTGATACCAGGGCTTGCGGTCCATCTCCTTGGTGATTGCCAGACTCTTGCTCAGATAGTGCAGCGCCTCGTTGCCGTTCTTGATCTGAAGATAATTCCTACCCAGCAGATAGTAGATGCGCTCGATTAGCTCCGGATCCGCCGACCGTTGTTTCGAGAGCTTCTCCAGGACGCCGATCGACTCGCTGTTCAAGCCCATCAGCATGAGGGTGTGGGCGATCTCGCATTCGAGCGTGGCCGAGTCCAGCTTCAATCCGATAGCCTTGGCCTTCAATAGGGCATCGAGCGATTCCCGAAGGTGATCCATCTTGCGCAGCCCTTTACCTCTTATCATGAGGCCGACCATCCGTTCCGAGGCATCGGTGGAGGATTCCATCTCCGAACAGACCCGATAGCAGTTGTCCAGGTCACACATCATCAGGCAGGCTTCGGCTTGCACCTTCCTTACCTTGCCACGATAGTGCTCCGATGGCGAACTTATTGACAACAAGACCTCAAGAAGGCCCTTGTCCATTGATGAAAGGACCAACGCCTCCTTGTTCGTGATTAGGATCTCAGACTCCTTCAATCGACCCGCATGAACCAGGTGGAACAATCTCTCACCGTAGTCATTTACGTTCAGCCAGTAATCGGCTGCAAGGCTGTGGTACGCCCTCAGGTCCTCAGATGGGACCATTTTCAATACCGAACGGCAGAGTTCGCTCGGGATTTCGACCATTCCAAAACGGTCAACTGGTAGCAGACTGACAGTAGTCGAAGGAAGCGCCTCCCTTCGGAAGGGCTTGCGGAAGACGCAAGCGTTTGCTAGGATCTTCTTTGAATCGCTACTAAGGGTCTGCCATAGCTCCTGAGCTTTGCAGCGTCGGATGTCGATGAGAGGGCCGATGTCGATGCCCTCGTTCGTAGCATATTGCTTGATCTTCATCGCCTTCTGCTCGCCTGCTGGGCTGAGGAAGTAGACCTTGCGCTTCGTCTTGCCTCGCTTGATATGGGCGAGCTTCTCAATTACCTCGCCCGAGGTTCGTAGCTTCTTCAGCTCGATGGCGGCATGCGCTCGGGATATCCGCAGGCTAGCTGCGATACCATCTTGACTGATGTCGATTGGAACGTCATAGCTTTCGATGAGCTTCTGATATTGGACAAGGTGTAGGACGATCCTTTCGCCGACGGTTATCGCGCTTAGCATCGTTATCGAATCTTGGCACCTGCCTTATGAACATAAGGCCGTGGCTATTACATGTGATATTTACTCGTGGTCATTTCTGACCGACCCATACGATGAACAACGTTGTAAGGTGATGCTTGAAAACCCTAGGTCCTTTATTCATCGTCAAGATCGGGTTGCGATTTGAAGACCTCGCAGAAAACTGATCATCACAAAGTCCTTCGATTTCGACGATCGCTCAGCTAAGGACGCAATCTCCTCGCATATTCCCTCATAGGTCCGTTGCTAGCAAATGATTAATCCTTTTGGCCTGATTCCCGCCTGATGAGGCTTCTCGTCTGCAGCCTTGAGGACATTGCGAGCGTCAACATCCGCGACCGCCTGACGGAATCGTCGGACTGGATGGAGCAGGGCGTCTTTGAGAACGAACCTGCGCTGGTGCACGGTGACGATATCCTGGTCACCATCGGAGAACGGCATCTGTTCGCCGATGACATCGACCTGCGTGTTTCCGAAGCAACCGGTCAGGAGATCGAATGCGTGGTCTTCCTCTCCCGTCATAAGGCTGCTTCGGGCATTCCCACGCTGACGGTCCACCCGATAGGCAATTTCGCACAGAAAGCTGATTTTGGCGGAAGGCCGGGAATGCTAGTACCATCGGCGCCTGACCTCATGACGTCTCTGTTGCGCAGCATGCAGGACCATGTTCAGGGACTGGAATACCAGATATCGTTCGAGGTCACTCATCATGGGCCGTTCCTTCGCGCTCCCACGCTCTATCTGGAGATCGGGAGCTCGGAGGGCCAATGGCCTGATGTCAAGGCGGGGGAGGCACTAGCTCGCTCCCTCCTCGAGGTGGACGTCATCAAGGCAAAGAAGGTAATCGGACTGGGAGGCGGGCATTACGCGCCGAGGTTCAGCGAGGTCGCCTTGAAGAAGAAGGTGTCCATCGGTCATATGATCACCAATCACTTCGCCGATCATGCTACCGATGACGACCTCGTCCTGGCCATCAAGAAAGCGCTTGAGGCCTCGGAGCACGCGGATTCGGTCTACATCCACAAGAAATCGGTGTCCCGCTCTCGCGCCACGCACCTTAAAAACCTAGTTAGGCAAGCTGGTGCGGAAGCGATCGACAGCTCCGATCTGGAAGACCTTTAGCGAGGCTCAGCCCAGCTCCTCGCCGCAGATCGGACAGACCTTCGAATCCGCTCTCACCGGGGATTTGCAGCTCGGGCAGGCTATCTCTTCCTCTTCCTCAGACGGATCGGACCGCTCTTCCGTCGCCAGCATCTCATCGCGGATCTCCTTGTCCTGCGACTCCCTCTCCCGCCCGGGATGCTCTCTCTTCACCGGTCTCAATCCGGTCTTGAGGTGCTTGCTTCCAGCCGCGGTTACGAACAATCCCTTCCCTCGCTCCGACTGGATATAGTTCACCACGAGGACGATCCCCCCTGCCACCGCCAGGACGCAACCGAACACCGAAAGGAAGATGGCCGGACCGTAGATGGAGCGGTCCAGCTGTTCGCTGATGTACTGTTCCCTTAAAAACCATATCAAGAGGGTGGTGAATAGCGCGGCGTCCGCGGACGTGACCAGCACCCCCACCGCCGCCAGCTTTCGCAAATTCGTCCTCTTCTCCTTCACCAATGCGATGACGGAGAGGGCAGCGCAGGCCATCCCCACGATCGGCAAGATGAGCACCAGATAATATATGATGCTGAAATTCGGGATGCTTGACATATCCCAGACGAATAGCTGTTTCACCAGGGCGTCGAGGGGATCGTAGCTGTCCACCCAGCTGACGAAAAGGGAGGAGGCTATCATCAGTCCGCCCAGGATCGCGAAGGCCATCCCGGTTAACACGGCCGGGTGTCGTTTCTTCGGCATCAACCTCTCGTTGTAGTCGGCTCTTCTGTGCTCCTTCGAGCGCTTCCTGTGCCTGACATCCTTCTTCTCGTCCCCATCCATACTCATCAATAACCCCTGGCCTATGACTTAATTGACTATCGTGCCCTTGACCTTTTCGCCGCGGACCGCCGCCTCGAGCTCTTGCAGGTTGCGACCATCGATGATGTAAATCGGCATTTCCGACCTCATCGCCACCTCCGCTCCTAATCTGTCGAAGACGTCCGAGGGACCGGCGGAATGATGCCCTTTGTTCACCAAATCCAGCAGTTGCTGGTGCGTTAGGTGCGAATATCTCTCCGCATCGGGATGCTTCTTCGGATCCGCAGAATAAGCGGCGTCCACCGAGGTGGCGTTCACGATGCGCTCCGCCTTCAACCGTTCGGCGATCATCGCTGAGACCGCATCGGTAGTATGACCGGGAGTAGTGCCACCCATGATCACGATGCGCCAGCGCGACGCTTCCTTCTCAGCTGCGTTCACGGTCTTCAGGGTCCCTTGGAAGCAATCCTTGCCGATGGCCAGCTGCAACAGCTTCGCATTCAGCCTGGTAACATCGATCCCCATCCGGTCCTGCCTTGCTCTGCTCGCCCCCATCTCTTTCGCTATCCCGATATAGTATCGCGATACCTTGCCACCGCCGCACACCACGACCAAAGGATAATCATTTGACAATTTTTGGATCAGCTCGGCGAACCGCGTCAGGAAATGGGTATCCCGATCGTCTGGAATGAGGACTGAGCCTCCCAAGGAAATCACGATGTGGGCCATGTTTACACCAACAGATTAATAACGCCAATCCTTTTAGGTCATAAAAACCTGAGGTCGGCAGGATATATGGCAGTGATAGGAGAAAAACTGTCTGAAAGACAGAGGTACGATTTCAAGCGATCGTTGGAAGAGGTGAGCAACCTCAAAGGGAGAGGTACAGAGCTGATCTCCCTATACGTCCCACCGGAGAAGCAGATATCCGATGTGGCCGCCTACCTCCGGGGCGAATACTCCCAATCCTCCAACATCAAATCGCAGGGCACAAGGAAGGCGGTCCAGGGCGCCATCCAGTCCATCCTAGCCAGGCTCAAGTACTTCAAGACACCCCCGCTGAACGGGGTGGTGTTCTTCGTCGGCGAGGTCGCCTCCGTCGGCGATCAAACGAAGATGGTGCAGTACTCGCTTGAGCCCCCCGAACCGATAACCACCTTCCTCTACCGATGCGATTCCGAGTTCTTCCTCGAGCCATTGAAGGACATGCTCCTAGACAAGAAGACCTATGGGCTCATCGTCGTCGACCGTTCGGAGGCGACTATAGGCATCCTTGGAGGCAAGCGCATCAACATCGTCCGCAACATCCAATCACAAGTTCCATCGAAGCACCGCATGGGTGGGCAGTCGGCGCAACGTTTCGAGCGTTTGATCGAGATCGCCGCCCACGAGTTCTACAAGAAGATCGCCGACAACGCCAACGATGCCTTCCTGAAGCTGCCGGACCTGCAGGGCATATTGATCGGCGGACCTGGTGCGACGAAGAACTTCTTCGCCGACCAGGAATATTTGAACCATGAGCTATTGAAGAAGGTCATAGACACCTTCGATACTGGTTATACCGACGAATACGGCCTGAAGGAGTTGGTGGAGCGAGCCAAGGACAAGCTGCTCGACCTGGACCTGATGCGCGAGAAGCGCCTCATCACCCGGTTGTTGGAGGAGATCCGCAAGCTGGACGGCGGGCTCTCCTGCTACGGCGAGGACCAGGTCAGGAACGCCCTCTCCATCGGCGCGGTCGATGCGCTGTTGCTGTCGGAGGGGCTGCGCAAGAAGCGCTACCCCGTCGAATGCCCCAGCTGTGGCTGGAAGGAGGTCGTGACCTCGGACGCCGCCCCGGAATCGGGTCGCTGCCCCACCTGCGGCTCCGTGACCGTGATCTGGGACGGGATCGACCTGGTGGACGACTTCTACGACCTGGCGGACAAGATGGGCACGAAGGTGGAGCTGATCTCTTCCGACTCTGAGGAAGGGGAGATGCTGCTCAAGGCGTTCGGCGGCATCGCCGCCATTCTCCGTTACAAGATGGGGGGCTGAGCACGGACCCCTACGAGCCATTCCGCCAGGAAGTGCGCGACATCCTGGGCGAGGCGCTCCGCTCCATGGGGGTTGACCAGAAGGTGGAGTTCGAGACCCCGGACCCGCAGATCGCCGACATGGCTTTCCCTTGCTTCCCTCTTGCCAAGCAGCTTCGCAAAGCTCCCAAGGCCATCGCCGACGAGCTCGCGGCAAAGATCGCCCCCTCCACCCTGCTCGAGAAAGTCTGGGTAGAGAACGGCTATCTCAACTTCAAGGTCAACGGCGACCGTTTGGTCAGGGACACCCTCGGCGCCATCATCGGCGAGAAGGCGGGCTACGGTTCAGGCGAACCCAAGGAATGCAGGGTGCTGCTGGAACATACCTCCGTAAATCCGACCGGGCCGATCCACGTGGGGAGAGCGCGCAACCCATTGATCGGCGACACGTTGGCGCGATGCATCCGCAAGAACGGGTATCAGGTCACCACCGAATATCTGGTGAACGACGTGGGCAAGCAGGTCGTCCTTCTCACCTGGGGGGTGGAGCACGTCCCGCCCTCGGAGGTGAAGCCCGCATCCGACCGTCAGAAGGTCGATCATCAGCTGGTCGGTTACTATCAGCGCGCCAACGAGCTGCTCGAGAGTGATCCAACGGTAGAGAGACAGGTCGGGGACATGCTCCGCGCCTTCGAGAACGGCGATCTGCAGGTGATCGAGAAGGTCAGGGCGACCACCGAGCGCATGCTGGACGGCATCAAGGAGAGCCTGAGCCGCATCGGGGTGGAGCTGGACCAGTACACCTGGGAGTCGCAGTTCATTTTAAACGGCGAGGCGAGGCAGGTGGTGGAGCGGTTGAAGCAGAGCCCCTACGCTCACGAGGAGGAAGGGGCGTACTATCTCGATCTATCCACCTTCGGCATCCATGGCCGGGAGCAGAAGTTCTTCTTTACTCGCTCCGACGGCACTACGCTCTATACCACCAGGGATATGGCCTATCACCTGGACAAGTTCAAGCGCTCCGACGTGATGATCAACGTCCTGGGCGAGGACCAGAAGCTCGGCCAGGCTCATCTGCTGGCGGCGCTGAAGATACTCGGAGAGGAGAAGGCGCCGGAATGCGTCTACTATTCGTTCGTCTCGCTGCCCGAGGGACGCATGTCCACCCGCAAGAACGTGGTGGTGTTCCTGGACGATTTGATCGATGAAGCTGAGGACAGAGCATTCGAGGAGGTGCGGAAACGACGCACGGACCTCAGCGAGGAGAAGATGCGGCAGATCTCCCGGCAGATCGGACGAGGGGCCATACGCTTCAACATCGTCCGGGTGCAGGCGGAGAAGCAGCTCATGTTCCGCTGGGAGGAGGCGCTGAACTTCGAGGGCAACTCCGCCCCGTTCGTCCAGTACGCTCACGCCCGCTGCTGCTCCATCCTGCGCAAGGCGGGGGAGTTCGAGCATTCTCTAGACCCGGAGTTCCTGAAGGAGCCATACGAGCGAAGACTTATACGAGTCCTAGCCCAATACCCAGCAACGGTAAGGGACTGCGGTGAGAAGAGGCGGATACACCTGATGCCGGTGTACGCGCACGAGGTCGCCTCCGCCTTCAACCAGTTCTATGCCTATGTGCCTGTACTCAGGTCCGGCGAGCACGAGAACGCGAGATTGACGCTCGTCGAGGCGACGATGTGGGTGCTCCGCAGTTCGCTGGACTGCCTAGGCCTTGCCGCACCGGAGGAGATGTGAATGGCGCAGATAACGAAGCTTAAGGAAGCGGATAGAGGGCATGTCCGAGCTCTCGAGCTGTTCATCATGAAGGAATACCTCGAGGCGATGCTGAACCGTAAATGGGAGGAGCTGAGCCAGGATTTCATCGATCAGCTGGGGGCGACCTCTAATGGAGCGTTCGAGTTGTATCTGGACTCGGGGCTGAGCTTCGTGGCGAAGGAGAAGGGGCAGATCGTGGGCTTCGTGTTCGCGCAGATGGTGGAGCACATGAGCAACATCCCCAAGATGGTGTGGATCGAGAGCCTAGGAGTGCACCCCTCGCACCAGCGCAAAGGGATCGGTTACCAGTTGCTCAAGAAGGCGTGCGTAGAAGGCAAGAAGGCGGGGGCGCAGGCGGTCCAGAGCGCCATACTGCCCGAGAACGCCAAGTCCATGCTGCTGCACAAGAAGCTCGGTTTCTTCCTGGACGCGCGCAAGCTTTCCTTCCTCGACCTAGATAATCTCAAGTGATCAGGCCCGGAAGGTGTACTCCTCCCGGCCATATCTCTCTTTCAAAAGCTTCTCGATCATTTTCTCTTCGTAGCGTGTGAGCGCTCCTTTCATGATCTCGACCTCGAAGGCCGAGGCGAACCCCTCGATCAGGGCTTTCTTGACCCTTTCCATCGAAGGAACTTCGTCCAACTCCTTGGCCAATGATGTCACCGAGTCCTTGCCCCGCCCCTTCTTCCCGGGCTTGAGGACGTCGAACATCGCCTCGAAGTCCGTGTCGACCATCAGCGTCCCGTGCTGGAGCACCACGTCCCATTTCCTGGTCTGGGCGGATCCGGATATCTTGCGGCCGGATACCAGGATGTCGTTGACCGGCTTGAACTCGGCCACCAGCCCCAGCAGCTCCAGCGCGTTGATGACCCCCTTGCAGATCAACTCAAACGTGGCGTTTGGGCTCTCCGGGACCATTTGGCTGTCCAATATCACCGAGTAGATCACCTGCCCCGAGTCCGTGTAGATGGCGCTCCCTCCGCTTATCCTTCGGACCAGGCCAATCCCGCGTCGCTTCATCGCCTCCAGGTCCACCGCCTCCTCCACCTTCTCGAAGTAGCCGATCGAGACGGTCGGCGATGCCCGGCGGTAGAGATGCAGCGAGTTGGGGATGATGCGCTGGTGCCTCGCCAATATCATCGACTCGTCGCAGGCGGCGGTGTAGGCCGGTGCTGCCAGGTCAGAGTCGACCAGACGCCAGAGCATGGTATCAATATGAACGTCGATGGTAGAAAAAACTTATCAATCTGGCCGAGCGCTTCCGCTTGAGCAAAAAAATAAAAGAAGAATGATTGGAAGAGGTTTGTCAGGCTTACTTCTTGCCCTTCTGGGACTCCTTGACCTCGGGCTTCTTGCCAGCGATCTTGCCGAGCTTGGGCAGTCTCCTTCTCATATAGAAGAGGACGATTACCACAACGATGACGGCGAATATGCCGCCGTACAAGGCGATGGCCTTCCAAGCGGCTTCGTTCACCAGGACGGTGCCGGTATCGGTGTTGTCGGCCTTGTTGATTTCTCGCTCTGTCACTGCGTTGACTTGCACGGTGAAGTTACCACGGGAGCTGGGGGCCCAACCGAAGCTGAACAGGCCGGATTGCCCCGGGTTCAGTGCGGTCGCCGCGCTTCCGTTCACCGTGAATGCGGTCTCGTTGCCGATGAAGTCCTTCTTGCCATCCGCGGTCAGCACATAGAACTCGAGGTGCGGGAAGGTCGCAATGGCGTTTCCGACATTGGTGACGTTCACCTTGATTATTCCTCGGTCGCCCTCGGTGAATGTCGTCGGCGAGAAGACCATGGAGACCACGCGCAGATCGGGTCTTGCCGAAGAGGTTATGGTCAGGCTCTTGGTCAGGTTGGCGACGTTTCCAGCCACATCCTTGACGCTCAGCTTAACGCTGAAGGTCGTTATCGCAGAGAAGTTGTGTCTCACCCATGCGCCGTAGCCGGTCTTTCCATCTCCGAAGGACCAGGTGAAGTTCAGCGAGCTGAAGGTGTCGTTGACGTCAACCGTGGCGTTGGCGGTCAGCACCAAGGTCTGGTTCTCCAATGCCGTGACGACGTTGGTTCCGTTGCGTTGGATGACGAAGGAGGCCACCGGTGCGGTCTTGTCCTTTACCACAACCTGAATGCTCTTTGTGGATACGTGGCCAGCTGCATCGGTAACATTCAACATCATGGTGAATGTTCCCGCCCTAGCATAGGTCTTGGTCACGTTCTGGTTTTCGCCCACACCGATCGTCGTAACGTTGCCATCGCCCCAGATATAGGTCCAGGTCTTGATCACGCCGACGTCAGAGGTGGAAGCGATATGGTCAACGGAGCTAGCCCCGTTGAAGACCAACGCCTCGTTCTGGTTTACGCGCATTGGGCTCGCCACGGTATGGTTCCTCACCGTGAAGTCAGGTATCGGGACGATGCCATCGGTCTTGATGTAGAACGTCTTGCTGGCACTCAGGCCTGCAACGTCATAGGTTTTCAGGACGACCGTAAGATTGAACGCCGCCGCCGAATAGTTGTGCTTTGTCCAGGCAGTGGTAACGTTCTCCGCTCTCTGACCATCGCCGAAGGTCCAGGTGTACTTCAACGGATTCCCATTCGGGTCCGATGACCCGTTGCCGGTGAAGACGATGTTCCTCTGCGTGGAGACGATGTAGTGCAGCACGTTCGACCCGGAGGTCACTGCGTAGGCGTAGGTCGATGGGACCTGTACTCCGCCCACCGCGGTCGGTGCAGAGGACTTCTGCACGGTCATGGTGACCTGCTCGAACGAACCAGTGGTGCGCACCAATGCATCGAGGGTCACGGTCAGATAGCCCGTGACCTTCACGAATGCGGTCTGGGTGCTGTTTGCCGTCATCTCATAGGTTGACGGCCAGGTGAGTACGGTCTTGTAGTTCAAAGAGTTGGTATCGTACCTGACGTAGCCCTGGGCGGTGTATATGCTCAGGTTGTCCACCAGGTTGGTCAAGGACTTGTATGAAGTGACCATTGAGCCGGTGTAACCGGTGACCGCAGATACCGAGCTACCGGACAGGCCGGTGAATCCCGCTGAGGTGAAGTCCGTGTTAACCGCGTACTTGGTCCCGTTGACCTTTACCACGTAATCGCTGGTGATGTTGACCGGGCCGAAGCTGCGAACCTTGTTCAGGAAGAGGTTATAGTCGGCCGCGCTGACGGTGCCGTCTCCGGTACCGAAGGCGAAGTCGATCTGCATCCTCAGGTTGGGTATGAAGCTATAGGCGATGTTCGGCCAGGACGCGTCGAAGTCCATGGCGATGTTGCGTGTCAGGTTGAACCAGTTCCAGCCGTTCGTTCCGAACACGATGTTGGAGGTGTCCGTCTGGACGGATTGGGAGTTCAGGTTGACGGTGATGGTCTGAGCGGTCGTCAATGTGACGCTCGACATATCCGTGAGCGAATCAGTTGCGTCGACCATCAGGGTGAAGGTACCGGCGTAAGCATCGAACTCGAAGTAGTTCGAAGTTACCCTTGCCTGGATTATCCTCTTCTCCGCGACCAACCCGGTGTTGGTGGAGACCAGAACCGCTTTAACGGTCGTTCCGGGCGCACCAGCCTTGTAAACGAATCCGTTCAGAACAACGGCGTTGTTCAAGGCCACGTTCTGGGTGTTGGTCACTGCGTTCGCGATTGTGATGTCCCTAACATCGGTCTCTAGGCTGACGCCGCTGATCGCCAATCGATAAGTGGATGGATACAGAGCCAGGTTCAGCGTACCGCTGAAGGCGTAGACCTTCTCCATCTTGGTCGGGGAGTTCAGGTCGATGACCTTCAGACTGCCGACCACCGGTGATCCACCGACTGCTCTGGTGACCGAGAGGGCCAATGTGCCCGAGCCAGCAGGGACGTTCGCTATCTGTACTAGACCCAGGGTCTGCGAGGTAATCCCGTCGAACTTCACGACGCTCGCGTACTCGAGGTCAAAGAAGCCCGTCTTGGAGATCTTCATTATATAGTAACCGGGCAGAGGTGAGAATGTGACCAAACCACTTGCATCGGTTGTGTTAGTGTAAACCTTTGAGGTGTGGGTCTCGGTAAGCGTGGCGGTTGCGCCCGCTACCGGAGTGTTCGTGTTATCAACTACATTGAATGACAATATCGCACTGCCGGCGCTCGCTGCCTTCACTGTCACGCTCGGCAACAAGGCCAAAGATGACAGCAGCAGGAATGCGACCAGCATGCCTGTTGCTAATTTCCTTGCTTTCATGTATTGCATCAATTCCCTCCCTCACGGCTCAATGGCTAGGTTCCCCTGAGTTAGGATTAGAGATGCCGAATACGTTAATGCTAGATAAACATTGTCGTAGCAAGCAATGATGCTGGCTACGTGCAAACCGCACATTATGAGGTCCGCTGATAGATGGTCTTCTAATTGGCAATTCCATTCCTTGGTTCGGAGGCAAGTTATCTCAGGTAACGATCTCTTCCAAGCGCTCCTCACGGATAGCGCGCCGCACTTCCATGGCGAGACGGCGGCCGGTGCTCATCTCCTTGCGCCATAGCGTGTTCCCGTAGGAATGACCGACGTTCATGTGGACGTTGGTCCCGCCGCCGATGCGCGGTGCCACGTCATAGATGAAGAACTTCAGGTCCTTGTCGACGCAGGTCTGCAAGCAGAACGGGCCGATGATACCAGGTGAGCAATGCTCTTGAGACGCCTTCACGTACTTCTCCGCCAGCTCGAAGGCCGGCTCTAACAACGATTCTCTCAGGGTGGCGGAGTTGTGACCGCAGACGGTATACTCCGGCACGCGCTGCTTGTCGTTCAAGGCAAGCTGCTGCTCCGCTGGCAGTCGGACATGACCGTCCAAGGAGCTCTCGAACCGCCAGTCGATGCCCAGCAGCTCGATCTTCGATCCCGTCTCCTCCAACGGGGAGTAGAAGAAATCGAGGTTGAACACCGGGCCGATGACGTACTCCTCCATTCGAGCATCGGTCAGGCAGTCGGCCTCGATCACGCCTTGGGCGATGAGCTGTTTCGACTTCTTGTCGTATTCCTCATAGGAGGAGGCGGTGAAGAACCCCCTTTCCAGCTTCTTCACCTTGTGGTGCAATTTGATAATGGTCAGCTTGTCGATCCGATGCGGGTCCATGACCTTCTTAGGGAACGGGAGGCCGGCCTTTTCCAGCAGCCAATAGTAATCTTGAGGTTCGCCCCGGTCCTCGCTGCGCAGCATGTTCCGGCTGCCGACTATCGGCACCTGGAAGTCGTTCTCGACCGCGTCCATGCCGCAATAGGAGGTGAGCGAGCGGTTGGGAACGAAGAGCGTTTTCTTGGATAGCAGCTGTTCCTGGACCTCCGGGCTCATGATGTCCTTGAATTTCCTCAGCATGATCACGTCGTCGACGATGCCCCTTCGGATCTGGCCATCAGAATCGCGATGTGCTCGGAAGTAATTCGAATAGGGCTTGTCCCGCCCCTCCTCGCAGACCACCAGGCTCTTGAACTCCTCGTCGATCGCTCCATCGCACACGTCCAAGGCGGAGTGAGACCCCAGGACCCCGATCACGATATCGTCCGGTCGGTATCTCTGCAGGTTTGCCAGAACTTTCTCGCGTGCGATAATGGAAATCACCTTTTCTACAGGAACAGGGCTGTCTTTTAATAAGGTTGTTGACGCCGCAAAGGAATAATATCGGACGCCAACGGAGAAATCGATCGATTAGAGGAAATGGTAGCCCCGGGCAGATTCGAACTGCCGTCGCAGGATCCAGAGTCCCGCATGATTGACCGCTACACTACGGGGCTAGCATCCTCCCAAAAATGCTACCCGTTCTTAATCCTTTCCTTATAGAAGCCGGTGGATTGGGTTCGGTTGGATGGCGACGATTTTCATTTCGCCTTTATCGCCTTCACTATGCGTTGGTAGATCGCGCCGATGTCCCCCTCGCCCTCGATCCGCTTCAAGATGCCCTTTTTCGCATAATAGTTGGTGAGAGGAAGCGTCGACTCCTTATACACCCGCAATCGCTCGCGCACCGTCTTCTCGGTGTCATCGGTGCGCTGGAACAGTTCGCCTGCGCATTTGTCGCAAATCCCCTCGACCTTTGGAGGGTTGAACTTCAAATGGAAGACCGCATTGCAGTTCTTGCAGGTACGGCGCATGGTCAGGCGCTTGACCAGCTTGTCCTCGTTCACCTCTAGGTCGATCGCCATATCGATCTTGGCGATCTTCTCTAGCATCTCGGCCTGCTCGAGGTTGCGCGGGAATCCGTCCAGGATGACCCCGCCCTTAACGTTCTTCAGCTTATCCCTGATCAGGTCCATCACCAGATCATTCGGTGTGAGCTTGCCAGCGTCCATGAACCCCTTTGCCTTGACGCCCTGTGGCGTGCCGGCGCGGACCGCCTCACGCAGCAAATCGCCGGTGGATATCTTGGTGAAACCGAGCTCGGCGCACAACCTCTCCGTCTGGGTCCCTTTCCCAGAGCCAGGAGGCCCGAGGATAACGATCTTGAGGTCCATGCCGCTGCATAACAGTTGTCTCTTTATTATTGTTTTTGAACGAGTTAATCCGAAGTAGCAAGCATTTTATCCAGCCGGGGGAATTGAAGGCCGATGATCGAGGGAAGGCAGGTCGGTCTAAGGTTGATGGAATCGCAGGACGTCTGGCTGCTTTATCGTTGGTTCAACGATCGACGGGTCCTCGAGGACCTTGGCTCCGGACATGGATATTTCTGCGTTTCCATGGAGGAGGAGAAATCGGCCGTGGAGAGGATGCTGCAGGACCGTCAGGCAACGCATTTCATCATCATGAAGCGAGAGGGCGGCCAGCCTATCGGTCTCATCGGCCTGGTCAGCATCGACGAACGCAACGCCTCGGCCGAGCTGCGGATAATCGTCGGCGAGGTCAGCGAGTGGGACAATGGGCTGGGGGAAGACGCCATCGAAGTGCTGCTTAACCACGCCTTCAACGCGAAGAACCTGCACCGGATCTGGCTGCGGGTCGCCGAATACAACGGACGCGCCATCGCTTGCTACCGGAAGTGCGGGTTCAAGGACGAGGGAAGATCGAGGCACGACCATTATCACAAGGGTGCTTGGAGGGACGCGCTGCTGATGAGCATCCTGGATTCGGAGTTCCGGGGGCGCTGAGATGCTCCAAGGGAAGCTGGTGCGTTTGCGATATCCGGAGCGAGGCGACCTTCCGACCTTCGTCAGATGGTTCAACGATTCGGAAACGACGCAGTTCCTCCTACGCGGTCCGCCGATGGGCCTGGAGGAGGAAGAGCAGTGGTACGCCGATCTTCTGAAGCACGAGGAGAAGGTATTCTGCATCGAGACCTCGGAAGGCAAGCTGATCGGCAACATCGGCATCATGCACCTCCAATGGACCAACCGCAACGCGGAGATCGGGGTGCTTATCGGAGAGAAGGAGTACTGGAGTCGCGGTTTCGGCACAGAGGCGATCGCCTTGCTGCTGAGGTACATGTTCGAAGAGCTCAACCTGGAACGGATCAGCCTCTATTGCGACGAGACGAACCTGCGAGCGCAGCGCTGCTACCAGAAGTGCGGCTTCCGCCAGGAGGGCAAGTACCGCCATCACCGCTTCAAGGGAGGAGTGTTCACGAACGACGTCGTCATGTCGATCCTGAGAGAGGATTGGGACGGGCTGAACAGGACCTAGGTTCTCAGTTGCACTCGAGCAGCCGCTTGACGATCTTGTGATAGATCTCCGGATAGCAGCTGTCCTCCCCGCTCTCCAACGAGGGATTGTCGTTCACTTCGATGACGTAGACCTTGCCGTCGCATTCCTTCAGATCCACGCCGTACAGGCCGTTTCCGATGGCGCGGCCGGCCTTCAAGCCGGTCTCCAGGACCTCCGAGGGGATATTCTCCACCGGGACGCTCTCCGTCTGGCAATATACTAGATGTCCATCCACCTGTGCCTGGATTTTGAACGAGTCCTGCGGGATGATGTACTTGCAGGCGTAGAGCAGCTGGCCTCCGAGCACGCCGATGCGCCAGTCATAGCGGGAGCGGATGAACTCCTGCGCCACGATCCAATCGGACATGTGGCTGAAGCGGCGCCCGATGTGCACGAATTCCTTGGCGTCCTTCGATTTCTCCACCCTGGCGGAGAAGCAGGTGCTCGGTTCCTTCAGCACCAGGGGCGTGCCCCACTCATCCAGGAGCTGCTGTCCCCTGGCTTCGGTTATATCCTTGCGACTGAGGAACTCCGTCCGCGGGATAGAGACGTTGTTCTTCATCAGATGATAATACATGTTGATCTTGTCCGCGCAGATCTGGATCGAGCTCGGGTCGTCGATGACCGGGATGTTGTGCAGCGCCGCCATCTTGGCTGCGACGAACGCCACGTTCATCGGGTCGGTGTTGTGACGGATGAATATTCCGTCAGACTTCAGGATGCGCTTTATCTCCGAGGGGAAGATGAAGTCGGCGCTGTGGCCCAGCTCTTCGGCTGCGTCACGGCATTTGAGGAGCGCCTGCAGCTGCAGCGCATTGCTCACCGTCTGCCGGTTCACGAAGATGCCCAGGTTGGACATCAGCTGCCCTCCTTCTCGAAGGAGTCCCACTTGCGGTTCAAGTAACCGCCGAGGAGATTCTTCTCGTCCTTGGTCAGCTTGGTATACCTCACCGGACCGAGGGACGATAGCTTGCACCTCTCTCCAGAAGTGATATAGGTGATGCTTGCCAGAGGGATCTTGAACTCGTCATAAACCTGCTCCGCAAGTTCCGGGAGCCCGGCGTCCTTAGCGTTGGCGGTCTTCCCGAAGACCATGTTAGCCGTCCTGACCTCCTCGCCTTCCTTCAGGTTCTGGTAGCAGAAAGGATACTTGCCGTTGTTCGTGACATGCTTGATGATCTCTTTGGCCTTCTCGGCTTCCTGGGCGATGGTGAACTCGCCTGGAGTAGCGAAATAGTTCAAGCCATAGATGATGCATGGCGCCATCACATACGAGTAGGAGACCTCCCATTCGCACACATCGATCCCTGCCAGCTTGGCCTTCTCCAGGCAGATCGGGACGATGTAGGCGTCGATGACGTCCGCGCTCCGAGGCAGTGTATTGATGCCGCTGATCTCGTTCCTCACAAGGGCGTAGTAGCCTTCGCTCTTGTAGAAGTGGTTCTCGCTGACCACGTGGGTGCTATCCTCCAGGTTCAAGGTTACGATCTCGTCCTGCCTGAGGAAGCGGTCTCGCTTGTCCCTCAACTCGAGCAAGCCCCCGAAGGCAACACTATTGCTCCGCATCGGGCAATGCAGATCGCGCTGGAAAAGGATCTCCGCATTCCCCTGGTGTTCATTTCAGTGACCCGCGTTTCGGGCCGACGTTCGCTACTATCACCATCTTCGGATTCCGTTGGGCTATCTTCCATGAAATCACAATTCTTCGGTTGGACCGCTATTCAGAATGCTGACTTAAATAAGTTACTAGTCTGGGTCTAGGATCGTTAGACGAAGCACGTCCTCGAATCATCGCTCTTTGGATGACACGGTTTATTACTTTGGACGGGATTCGATAGGGGTCAAATCATGGATGCGGATACGATTCAGGCAATCAAGGGCATCGCTGGCGAGGCGAACTGCTCCACCAGCGTGGCGGACCTCTACACCTATGGGTTCGATGCTTCAATCCACCACCGTTCGCCTGAGATCGTGGTGCAGCCGAGGAGCACCGAGCAGGTGTCCGCCATCGTGAGCCTGGCGAACGAGCGCCGCATACCCATACTGGCACGAGGCGGAGGCACCGGCCTGTGCGGCAGCGCCGTGCCCCTCGAGGGCGGCATCGTACTAGACATGACGCGCATGAACCGCATCAAGGAGATCCGGGTCGAGGACCTATATTGCGTGGTCGAACCTGGAGTAATCTACGATCGCCTCATGGAGGCTCTGGCGACGTTCAAGTTCTCCATCCCGACGGCACCGGGCAGCGGCGAGGCCTGCACCATGGGTGGAATGGTGGCAACAAACGCCTCCGGGATGCGCGCTATAAAATACGGGGCGATCCGCGACTACGTCCTCGGATTGGAGGTTGTGCTCGCCAGCGGCAAGGTCATCAGGGTCGGGACGCGAACGCTGAAGAATTCCTCGGGCTATCAATTGGAGCGCTTGTTCGTGGGAAGCGAAGGGACACTGGGCATAATCACAGAGGCGACTTTGCGGATCACCCCCAAGGCCAAGAAGGCGGCCATGATCGTCGCCGCTTTCGATACCCTGGAGAAGGCCGGGAGATGCGTTTCCCAGATCATCGCCAAGCCTCTCATCCCATCTGCCATCGAGATAATGGATTCCACTTGTATCAAAGCGGTCAACAAGACGGTTAAGGCCGGCTTCCCCGACACCGAGGCGTTGTGCATGATCGAGGTGGACGGCGAGCCATCAGCGGTCGAGGACGAGTCGAGGGCCGTCCAAGCGATTTGCTCCGAAGTAGGAGCGATCAGCGTCGAGTGCTCCGCCGACCCGAAGCAGATGGCCAAGTGGACCTATGGTCGCAAGAGCATTATGTCCTCATTATCACGTTACGGGGAAGGGTTCGTATCAGTCTCCTTGGCCGACGACATGGCCGTCCCGATTTCGAAGATACCTGAGGCCGTTGTCGCCTTCCACTATACGGCCGAGAAGTTCGGCGTCATCGTCGGGACCTACGGGCATGCTGGCGACGGCAACCTGCATACCAAGATGTTGCTCGATCCGACCTCGGAGGACTATTGGCAGCGCGGCGAGAAGGCGGTGGGCGAGATATTCGACACCGTCATCGCTCTGGGGGGAACGGTCACCGGGGAGCATGGCGTCGGCATATCAAAAGCACCATACTTCAAGAAGGAGCGCCCCACGGCCTGGGAGACGATGAACGACATCAAGCGGGCCATGGACCCGAACAACATCCTCAACCCTGGTAAGATGGCGCAATGGGAGGGGAGCATCCTCTTCAAGCTCCGGTACCCCTGCGAGAAGTATTCAGATTGAGGATCAGATTATCCCCATGCTGAAGAGGAACAGCACCACGGACGCTCCCATGACGACGATGTACACCCCGACGTTCCATTTGGCGACATTGTAGCCATCCAACGGAGGTATGGGCAGGAGATTGAAGAGCGCCAGGAAGATATTGATCCTTCCGATGAGGTAGATGGCCAGGGTCAGGTCGGTAAGCGGCAATGCGATGCCGACGAACATCATTGCCGCACCAAGGCTCAGGTTCAGGCCCGGTCCCATCACGCTGACGAGTCCGTTCTGCAGCCTGGTCAATCGGCCGTTGATGTACACCGCTCCAGGCGCGGCGAAGACGAAGCCCATGAAGGAGAAGACGATCGCCATGAGCAGCCCCAGAGGGAAGATGCGGAACTCCGCCCAGGCGCCATACCTCTGCGCCACGAACTTGTGTGCCATCTCGTGCATCAGGAATCCAGTGAGGACGGCGACAGTGGAGACGGAAGCGAAGAACAGCAGCGCATAAGTGCTGGCATTCGCCGGTATCATGATCATGAAGAAGGCGAAGGAGAGCGCCGCCACGGCGATGAGCATCTGCAGTATCTCCTGCTGGCTGAAATGGATCCTTCCAGCACCAGGAGGGAGGTATAGCGCGCCCGTTTCGTCGTACATCTGTCGCCTCATCGCTTTTCGGCCTCATTGCCAACATCGCTATTTAGCACTATCTCCAACTGCCAATGAAGGCCAGATTTATCCGTCGATCTCAGGATAGGTTGAAGTACAGAAAGCCTTCATGGGTGGGGCATATGCCAAGGTATCATCACGGCAAAGTGCAGTTCAAATGGTGCGACAATTGCGGCACCCTCTTGCTCGGTGAGAAGTGCGAGGAGTGCGAGGGACTCGGTCGCGCTTTCCTAGTATCATCCCCAGGCGACCTCAGACCAGCCATGCAGAAGGGCGTCGACCTGGTCACCCGTTTGTTCGAAAGGCATTTCCAGGCTGGGACCGTCCTGCGGAACAAGCTCATTTTCTTCAACAAGGTGGCGGGGGAGGACCGCACCGACGAGATCGTGGTGGGCGGACAGGTCATAGGCACGCTGCGGTTCGATCTGAAGCTGGACGACTTCATGCTCGACCTGAGGATCGAAGGTGCTCGCTTGATCGGCTCGGACGCCAAGAAGAACGTCGTGGTCTTGAAGCCCCAATCCGGACACCTGAAGGGCAAGAGCCTGAGCGGAAGCGAGGTGCTCGAAGTGCGGGGACGCTTCCAGGTGGGAGAGCCGCTCATCGTCGTTTCCGGCAACCTGCTCATCGCCGCCGATGCTAAAGCCCCGTCAGGCCAAATGAACCAGGCCGAGAAAGCGATCCACATAAGGGACGTCGAGAAGCTTGGCGAGCGCTGGGTGCCCCGCTCCGCCCCCATCACCCGCTTCGTGAACTCGAACCGCACATATTTCAGCTCGATGGAGTCGAAGGCGGTAAGCGACGTGAAGTCGTTCACCTCGAACAGCAAGTTGCCGGTCACCCTCTCTTTCAGCGGCGGCAAGGATTCGCTAGCCTGCTTCGGAATTGTTCAGCGCACATTGAAGAGCTTCACCATCCTATTCGTCAACACTGGCCTCGAGTTCCCGGAGACTGTCGACTATGTGCACGGCTTCATCCGCAAACACGGGCTCAAGCTGTTGGAGGCCGATGCCGGCAAGTCGTTCTGGGACCAGGTGGATTCCTTTGGACCGCCGGCGAAGGACTTCCGCTGGTGCTGTAAGGTCTGCAAGCTCGGCCCCTTGACCGAGATGATAGAGCGCAACTTCCCCCAGGGGACGATCACCATCGAAGGCAATCGCGCGCTCGAATCCTTCGCCCGGTCGGACATAGGCTTCATCGAGAGCAATCCCTTCGTTCCGAACCAGACCATACTGAACCCGATCCGGGGATGGAGAGCGGTGGATGTCTGGGGTTACATCTGGTGGAAGGGCCTGGATTACAATCCTCTATATGAGGAGGATTTCGAGCGGATCGGCTGCTATCTCTGCCCTGCCTGCTTGGCGAGCGAATGGAAGAACACCTCTCGCATCCATCCGGAGCTGCACGGTCGATGGACCGAGCATCTGGATCGTTGGTCGAGCGCGTCCGGCGCCGACCACGACTTCGTCCGCTTCGGCTTCTGGCGGTGGAAAGTGTTACCTCCGAAGATGCGCAAGCTGGCCGAAGAGGTCCGCCTCAAAGTCCCCCGGCAACGTTCCGACCGGATCAAGCTGATGATGACCCGGGGGGTCAGCCCCTGTTTGACCGGAGGCTATTCCATCGAGGGCGTGATCGCGACCCCGGCCCAGCGTCCGTTCGGCCGCGTGGCGGAGGTGTTGCGGACCGTGGGCAAGACCCGCTTCTCACCGGAGTTCGAGATTGCGCTGACGAAATCCAGCAGAGGCACGGTCAAGGTCTTTGGTGGCGGCCAGGTGGTGGCGACCGGTGAGACGAAGGAGAAGGCCGAGCGGATGTTCGAGGCGGGCGTCAAGGCGTTCCTCAGGGCGCAGATGTGCACCATGTGCGGGATCTGCGTCAAGAACTGCAGGAAGGGCGCCATCACCATCAAGTTCGGACCGGTGATCGACGAGGGGCGCTGCGATCAATGTGGTAAATGCGTCGAGGTCTGCGTCGTCGCCCATTACTACGACAAGCTCGTATCCAGCGAGAAGGGTGTAAAACCGTAAAGTTAAATATCTCGACCGATTCATCGAGCCCGTTCCATGAACAACGACATGTTCATCGCTGCAGCTATCGGGATTGCGCCAGCTCTCGCACTGATGTACTGGTCCCTTCGCAACTATACCTATCCCAAGGTGAAGCAGCCGTTCTTCGACGACCGGGTGGTGTTCACCTATCTGGCGATCGGATTGGTGATCGGTGTGGTAGTATACGCCGTCCAATCCTACTTCGACATGTCCTTCCTGCTCTTCGCCCTGCTCTTCGCGGTGCTGGAAGAGATGATCAAGCTGATGCTCCTCAACCTGCGTCGCTTCAGGGGCAAGCTCGATACCCCGTTCTACGGGCTTACCATCGGGCTTGGGGTCGGCGGCGCCATGGGGTTCGGCGCGATCTTCCAATCCTTGCCGGTGCTGAACTTCGGGGACGCTACGATAGCCGTTCTGAACGCGATAATATTGGTCATTCTCGCCGTCCAATTCTCGTTGTTGAACGGCGCCACCGGGGCGATCGTCGGGGTGGGCGTGGCCAAATCGCTGCCGTTCTCCTATTTCTCGCAGGCGGTCCTCTATCATCTTGCCTTCAATCTGCTCATGATCGGGTTCTACCTACCCTCGGTGCCAGTGCCATTGAACTACATTGCTTTGATATTGGCCACGTTCGTGGCGATCTATGCATACTGGCAGGTCCATTATCGCGTCCTTCCGAACCTGATCAGCAAGGCGGTCGACCGATTCGAGAGGAAAGTCGATAACTTGAAGAAGGAATAGACATGTGAAGTGAGCAGTGCCCACATCTGCAAAACGAAAAGTCGCTGGCGCTTTTATCGTCATGATTGCCATCGTACTAGTCCTCGTCCTCCTGCTCACCCCGATAGTGCAATCGGCCCTGTTCGATCTCATCCTCTCCCCGTTCCAGAAGAAAATACCAGCATATGTGACATTCGAGGTGCAGCGTGACATCATCGTCAGCGCCAACGGTGGCTCGATAATCAATTTCACTTTGGACGTTCCTGTTATCCCGGACCTCGAATCGTCGGATCGGCAAATGCAGAGCGTGTTGAATGTCAGTTACTATCCTGAGCCTACTTCATTTAGTCCAAGGTATGGGATCGATTGGGCGGCATGGCATCACGGTGAGCTTTCCGATGAGCAAACCTATCGAGTGAGGATGGTCTACGATATGCGGGTCGAGACAGTGGTGTGGGACCTAGATGGCTCCCTCTCGGCTAATCTGACCAATCTCCCGGAGAGCCTAACGGACCGATATCTCCTGGACGAGTGGAAGATCATCGTCAGCGATCCGCAGATCCAGGCGACGGCGGACAACATAGTCAAAGGGGAGACGAACGTCTATTCGATCCTGTTCGCGATCAATGCCTGGATCGTGGACCATATCAATTATCCGAACGGCAATCAGAAGGCGGACCCATCGAGCAGCGTGGAAACGCTCCAGTCCAGGACCGGTGACTGCGACGACCAGGCCATATTGTTCTGCGCTCTCGCCCGTGCCTCCGGCGTTCCCGCCTGGCTGCAGCTTGGTGCGCTCTACGATACCGCCGAGCACGAATGGGTCGGGCATGGCTGGGTGCAGACCTATGTTCCAATGAAGGAAGGAGGTGGGGAGAAGGTCGTCATAGACACCGTGAACCGGGACTTCATGATCTGGAAGCCGAACCGCTTCGCGGAATACACCGACGATGGCAACTGCGAGCACCTTTATGATTACTATTACTCGTTCAATTGCGTTTACGAACCTTCCAGTTACCTTTCGGGCGAAGGACCGAAGTTCGAAGAGAAGTACGTTTCGCTCTCGTACTCCGAGTCAATCGAAAAGATCAGGATCGATGGCTTTCTTCAGTTCTGTTCCGAGGACCTGGCCGATCGGGAATTAGCTCTGGTTAAACGATTCTGAAGTGACCGGTAACAGGCTCGAAAACGATCCCCCGGTCCAGCATCTTGTCGATGAGCCGGTGCGCATCGTCATCGCTCTGCAATCCCATTGAGGACCGCACATCTTGAACGTTGAAATGGTCCTTGCCTTGATTCAGTTCGGTAGCCAGCGAGCGAAGCCCCTCAAGGTTCAACGAATCCGCCAGCTTTGGCTTCTTCTCCTGCTGAGGCGCTCGAGCCCGGCTCTTCCTCTCGGCCGGATAGTCCTCGATGTTGACCGCGAGCTTCTCGGTCATGCGGCGGACCGCCTCCGGCAGCTTGTCCTTCGAATCCGTCCGGGCGTACACCCTTGCCTTGGAAAGGTCGATGACATGCCCGCAATGCGCGCATCTCGTCGTCAGATTGGACAGGTCGGCTCCGCGAGCCCGATGGCATTTTGGACAGACCACGACCCCGAACATCAGTACTCGACGAACACGCAGGCGCCGATGCAGGTGCCGTAATGGTCCATGGGGACAGAGACTTCCTCGATAGCGTAGTGGATGGTCCGCAGCTCGATGCCACGAAGTTTCGCCATCTCGTTCATCTTCCACTCCAAGACCTCTTTCAGGGCCTTCTTCGTGCCGTGCATGTGCCCTTCGGCAACGTATCCGCCCTTTCCGTCTTTGCGGAAAGCGTAGGCGATGCCGGCGGAGATCATTTCTCCCTCGCCCCCCCTCATCTGAGCAAGAACGCAGTGAGTAATCGCTCCCATCGGCAGGTCGCGCGCCGGCACCTGCCTGGCACCGACTGGAATGACAGAAGAAACGGATACCAGGTTCTGCTCGCCGATCTTAGCCATCATCAACGCTGTATCGAATGCGTTGAGGTCCGAGACCTTGCTCACAGCACACCCAGACGTTATGAAAAACTTTTTGGGGACTAGGTTCATGGTGCGGAAGTAAATAAATGTCGGCTATTAAGGTTATCTCCCGATTCTGGAAGAATCCCTTCAAGCTTTCAAGACCCGCAGTTCCCTCTCCAATATCTTAATGTCTTGGGAGCTGAGCGCCTCGGGGCTGACCGAGAGCAGCAGCAAAGCATCCTTCATCGCCACGTTCTCGTTCAACAGCTGGATGAACTTGAGGATCTTGATGAAATTGTTCTGGATGATCAGATATTCCAGGCCACTGATGAGCAAGATGCCTCCCTGGGCGTTGTCGAGGAAGCTCTTGACCTCGGAATAGATGAGCGGGATGTTGGTCGGCTCCCGCGCGTACTTGACGTCCCTCTCGTTGGATAGCCAAATGACCGGCGCTGAGCCCAAGTTGAAACGCTTCCTGAGCTTCTCAGGGTACTCACGAACTATGTACATCCCCTGCGCCCCATGCTCCATGTGGTTGACGAAGATATCGAATCCGGCGTAAGGGTCCTCCGATTCGATTAGGTAGGAATAGCCCCTTTCCAGATCGATCTTTGGCTTGCCTTTGATCGCCTGCGGCGAGGTCTTCTCCTCCATCGGTCTTAGCACGTGGATGCATTGCTTGGCGCCGGTAGAGGAGCACTCGATCTCGGTCGCCTCATAGCGTCGACCGATGAGAGTCGAGGTAATGCCTGCCAGATATCCGCGGGTGAAGTCGCATTTCCGTCCGTGAGCGGCCTCCAGGCTCTCCTCGAACCCTGCCCTTATCTCCGTATCGTTCATCTCCAGCCGATTGATCCTGGATAGCCCAGTCTCCATCCAGATCTGGGGGAGCATGTCGCCCAGCTGCTGGAGGTCGTCCGCCTTGACCTTCAGGGTCTTGATCAGGCCGACCCCGGCGCGGTAGCCGTATCGCTCCAACGTATCGCTGGCCCCTTTGTCCTCGATAAGCTCTAATTCCTCTCGCAAATCCAACAATGCCGACCCAGGCATGATGAAGAACGGGTTGCCGATCTCCTTCATTTTCTCATCTCCATGATACCTCTGCCAAGCGTCAAGAACAGCCCCTCCACCCCGTCCCCGGTCTTGGCGCTGGTGCGGAGGAAACCCGTCCTGAGTGCAAGAGCAAGTTCTTGGATATCGTTCGCGCTCATCGGGCTCTCCAGGTCGGACTTGTTAGCCGCGGCCACGATCAGGGCGCCAGGGCTGATCTTCAAAAAGTCATCCTTCCATTTCACCAGGTTTCCCATCGTCTCCGGGCGGGTCTGATCGCCCACCAATAGCGCCCCGTTCGCTCCTCGATAATAAGCGGCGTGCAGGGCGTCATCGCTCTTCTGCCCTAGAATGTCCCAGATCATAAGGGTCAGCTCGACCTCCCCCAGGTCGATCACTTTCTTGCTCACCTTGGTCCCGAAGCTGATGATATAATTGTCGCTGAAGACGTCCTCCACGTACCTGCGCACCAACGATGTCTTGCCCACCCCCCCATCGCCAAGCAGGCAAACCTTGCGGATGAACTTCTTCTTCTCCATTTAGGTGGCAAGTATCACCAGCAGCCTATTTAGTGCTGGCGGAGGCGTTCCCCACCCAGGCTCGATCAGCCGTAAAGGAGCGACTCGTCCCCGCGCTTGGTGGTCTGACGGATGCTATCCATGGTCGATTTCATACCCTTCTCCATCTGTTCCGCCTCCTTGAAGAGCGGGTCGGGGTCCAGCTTAAGCTCGGGAAGCATCTTTGTGACGTACTCCAACAGCCTTGCGGCTCCGCGAGCATCCGGATATTCCGACCGGGCCGGACCGAGGAGGCAGATGACATCTCGTCCCAGGCGATCCCCTTCATACAGCAGCACGCCAGAGGTGCCGGAGACCATGCCCTCCTTCATCTCTTTTAAGCCATAGGTCTGAAGCATGGCGCGGCATTTCTCGCCTGTTGCCACGGCCAAGATCTCCTTCTGCTCCGGGTTCTCCCCCACGTTGATGCCCTCGAGGGCGACAATCTTGTGGACGTCGTTCTTCTTGCACCAATCCAGGATCAGCTCGACCAATGGGCGCAGGAGGTTGGGGGCCGGCATGAACTCGGCCGTGATCAACACCAGTTGCTCGCAGCTCTCCCCTTTCTCGTTGCACGTTCTTTTACCGGCATAGATGCGGACCGGTGGCGCCACCACTCCATCATGGATTATGGTGTACGGCGGGAAATCGTCAGAAATGATGGCCGCGATCAGGTCCAGCTTCATGGTTCGCGCGATGAAATTGGCAGCGATCGAACTTACCAGGCCAACGCTGGGAAAACCGACGATGGCCATGGCCTGGTTGGGTTTTAGTTGCGAGTATTCGTGGATGAACATGTCATTCGCCATGGACCTCTCCGGGACGCTTATTGAAAGCGACCCTACTTAATGATTGGCGGCGAATTCCAATACGAGGGTGATGCATTTGTCTGGCTCATGCAAACGCTCAGTGGTTCTGCAACGCAGGATTAAAATCGCGGGAAGACCCCTCTAGCAAGGGCATGAGCCCGAAAACGATTACGAAGGTCGAGGAGCTCGACCTGCAGCATACCCCCGGAGGAATTCCGGTCATCGTCGATCGGTTGCATTGGTCCCGCTCCGCCGCAGTGGCGGTGAACGTCAGCGTGGGATCGCGCGACGAGCCCTCAGGCAAGAACGGGATCGCCCATCTGTTGGAGCACCTCTTATTCAAGGGCACCGAGCTCCGCAGCTCCAAGGAGATGTCGCAGCAGATCGAAGCGGCTGGCGGAGAGATGAATGGATACACCTCCAAGGAGCTGACCTCGTACTACGTGTCAACGATCGACGAGACGCTTCCGACGGCGGAGGCGCTGCTGGCGGAGATGGTCTGCCGCCCGTTGATCGACAAGAAGGACATCAAGACCGAGAAGAAGGTGGTCACCCAGGAGATCAAGATGTCCGAGGACGATCCGGAGGACTATAGTCACGAGCTCCTTGTCCGGGCCATTTGGAAGGGCAATCCCATGGCCAACTCCGAAGGAGGCCAGATAAAGGACGTCAGGGGCATGAGCCAATCGGACATTAGGGCATTCTTCCAGGATTCCTATCGTCCGCCTTACCTCTCCGTCGTCGCAGCCGGGAACGTCGATACGAAACAGATGGTCCAATGGGCCTCGGAGAACTTCGATGGTCTCGGCTCCGCCAAGAAGCTAGCCAAGAGGGAAGCGCCGAAGTACCATGCCGGCATCGAGCTATTCCCCCGAGAGGGCGAGCAGGCGTATGTCGCTATGGGCCTGCCAGCAGTGAACGCCTCCCATCCAGATCGCTATTCGTACTCCATGGTCGGGACCATGCTCGCCGCCGGGACCTCGTCACGGTTGTATCAGAAGGTGAGGGAGGAGAACGGCCTGGTCTACTCGATCTATGCCCAGACCTATCCATTCACCGATACAGGCATCGCTGGCATCTTCTTCTCGACCTCTTCGAAGAACGCCGAGCGGGTGATGAGGATCATCGCCGACGAGCTTCGCACCTTCAAGGAAAAGGGACTTGAGGACGGGGAGCTGGCCCGGGCCAAGCATTGGCTGAAGGGAATGATCGTCCGCAAATTGGAGTCTGCGGAGAACCGCATGTTCTTCCTCGGTCAAACGTTCGCGCAGACGGGAAGAGCGTTATCATCCGAGGAGGTCCTGGAGCGGATCGAGGGCGTCAAGGAAGAGGACATATCGAGAGTCGCAGAAAAGCTGCTGGATCGAAGCCAGCTCTGCATCGCGCTCCATGCGTCAAAGAAGGAAGGCGGCAGGATCGCCAAGAGCGTGACCGACCTAGACTTCTAGGTCATAATAGCAATCTGAGCACGGTCTGGACCGCCACCGGAAGGGCTGCTTTCACCGCCGGGGTCATCTCTTCGCAGATATCCACCACGTTCAGGGCTTCCACCGCAACGAAGAAGATCTGTTTGGGAAAGCGCTCTGGCTCGAGCAACCTGCCAAGCTCCATGGCGGTGGCGATGTTGGTCTCGTGAGGGTTGGTGCCATGAACAGTATGGGCGAAATCATCTGGAGTAAGGACGTGGATGGTACCCGGTTCAGATTCCCCGGAAACGATGGAATCCACTACCACTACCCTCTGGTAATCGAGCATCTTCTCGATCATATCCAGTCCGCTGACGCTCGCTTCCTCCGCGTCCACGTTCGGCAGGTCCATCTTCATGATGCTCTCGACCACCCTGATACCGATGGCATCATCGCTGATGTACGGGCTGCCAATCCCGATCACGAGGTTGTCGTTCTTCTTCATTCGGACGCAGGAGGCCGGATTGGCATAAAATCGTTTTGGAACATTGCCCCTATTCCCACGATTGCATGGGCCAATTCAGCTCTAGCTCATCAAACGACCTCGTCTGGGTCCATACGGTTTGTTCGGAACGAACCTCTCATCAACGACGTCGCCGCGCCCAGGAAAGCAATCAGCGCCGAGACGACGAAAGCATAGCTCATCCCGGTCACGAACTCCTCCGAGACGATCGAGGTCGGCGCGATGCCGATGAACAGCGAGCTTATCACCCCGGTGCCGGCGACAGTGGAGATTATCGCCCCCATTATCGCCAAGCTGGACGCTTGCCCCACGAACCTCATCGTCGCCAAGGTCCCCGATGCCACGCCCAATTGGCTCCTCTTCACCGAGCCCATGACCGCACTGGTGTTCGGCGAGGCGAAGATCCCCATGCCCAGGCCGATTATCAAGAGGCCGATGCTAACATACCACGTGGGCGAAGAAACGGTGAGCACGCTCATCCATAAAAGTCCGACTCCCACCAGCACCATGCCGATGGAGGAGAGGGCCTTGGAACCGATGTGATCGGACATCAGTCCGCTGATCGGTGAGAGGATCGCCATGACCATTGGCATGATGAGGAGTATCAGGCCGGTATCGAGGACGGACAATCCAAGCACCTTCTGCAGGTAGAAAGAGATCAGGAAGCTCACTCCGAAGAACGAGGTGTAATTCAACAACGCAGTGATGTTGGCGGATGCGAAGAGTCGATTCTTCATGATCATGGTGATATCAAGCATCGCCCGGCATCCCAGACGCTTCTCGGTCAGATAGAATGCCACCAGGAAGATGAAGGCGACCAGGAACAACGAGACGATTGGCAGACTGCTCCAGCCCATCATGTCGCCGACGGTCAGTGCCACCAGCAGGGAGATCAGTCCGATGGAGAAAGTCAACAAGCCAAGGAGGTCGAACCTCTCTTTCTTCGGCGCGACCACGCTCTCCTTCATCTTGAACGTGGCAAGGACGATGACGACGATGCCGATAGGTATGTTGATGTAGAATATCGACGGCCATCCGAAAGCCTGCGTTAGGAAGCCTCCGAGCGGGGGGCCGGATGCCAGGCCGATGTAGACCGCCATGGCGTTTATTCCCAAGGCCTTACCACGCTCGTTGCGCGGGAAGATGTCTGTGACGATGGCGGTGGCGGTGGCACCGAAACAGGCCGCCCCAACTCCCTGCAGTATCCGGAACACGATCAGTTCCGTGCCGTTCTGGGCGATACTGCAAAGGAATGAGCCGATAACGAAGATGGCGAATCCCGAGATGAAGATCGGCTTCCTTCCCCGTATGTCGGAAAGGCGCCCCACGCTCAGGATGAGCACCGCCAGGGCGACCAGGTAGCCGGTCGGCACCCAGATAATGGAAGCGTAATCCATGTTCAGGCTGGTGGCTATCGTGGGGATGGAAACGCTGACGATGGTGCTATCGAGCGGAGCCATCAATGCCCCGATGCAGGCGATCAGAAGGACCATCCGCCGATATCGTCTCTCTGTGTCCATGTTACCGCTCCAGCTCTGTCATGGCGCAATCCCTTACGGGGATTAGATGTTTGGCAGGCTATTCGGCATTATCGAGCACAAGGTTCATTAACGCAACCTTGGGTAATTCTCTTCGGTGCTGAATCTGAAGACCCGTACGATACGGCTGGAATGGACCATCCCGGCTGAGGCAGAGGAAGTGTATGATGTGTTCATGGATCCCGCCAAGCATGCGGAGTTCACCGGCGACGACGCCTCGGGCAGCTCGGTCGTCGGTAAGGAATTCCATGCATACAGTGGGTACATTCTGGCGAAGAACTTGGAGCTCGAACCCGGGAAGAAGATAGTTCAGGAATGGACCACCAGTGAATGGCCGGAAGGCGCACCGCCATCCATTCTGACGATCACCTTGAAAGAAACCAAAATGGGGACGAAGCTTACCATGGTGCATTCCAAGGTCCCAGAGGAGCAATCGGACGATTACGAAGCAGGCTGGAAGGAGCATTATTGGAGCAAGCTGGAAAAATACTTCGAAGCGAAGAAAAGGTCTAGGGGTAAGTGAATTTGAAATAGTGCGGAGAACGATGCGTTATCGTGATCCTCGAGCCGGTTATATCCTTAAAGGTAAATGGTGCCGGTCTGACCCCGCACCAACTCGATGTTCTATTAGCTGTGCATCAGGAGGGGAGCCAAAGGAAGGCAGGGCAGAAGCTTGGGATCGCGACCCCGGTTGTACACCGCTACTTGGCTCAAATGGAAGCCAAGACCGGGGTCAAACTCCTTAAGACGTCACCGCTAGGGACATCTCTGACAGGAGAGGGGAAACAGATAGCTCTGGAGTACTCTGCACTATTAGCTAGGATGAAAGATGACGGTGCGACAGTGATCGGCGGGACGATATTGACCGAGGACCTATTATTATCCGTCCTCTCTCGTTTGGACGGCGAAGCGAAGTACGATCTCATCATAGCGGACGATGAGCGCAATGTGAGGGACTTCGAGGCTGGGTTGATGGATCTAGTGCTGCTTGACGATCCCTTGTTCGCTTACGAGGTCGATAACGCTCAGATCGAAGAAATCGCGGGGGACCGCCTCATCCACGTGGACAAAGGGCCGTCGTATATTAGGTATCGATACGGTGCGCAAAGGATCGGCTTTCGGCACCTCGATTCCATCGGGGCAAGTTACACCGTTGATGGCCTGACCCGTTATCTCCCTTCACTTCTGCGTTCCAATAAGAGCTGCTTTATAGCCGAGAGCTTGGCGCTCAGGAAAGGGCTCAAACTGAGCAGTTCGACCGATCCGAATCTGCTGAGCTATCGTATCCTTGCCATATACCGTCGGGAAAAGGAAACGATCTCTTGGCTGCTCAGAGAGCTCAAGAAAGAAAGACTGGATATTTGAGTTACACCCATTTAGGTAATACTAACCCTGAAACGTATCATGGGTTTATATAAAATGACCCCGGTTAGCGACGCAAGGTGAATTAATTGGCGAAAGTAGTCGAGCCCAATCCAGCATTCACAAAGGAAGTTGTCACCGGAGGACCGAACAAGGCGAGCGGGGGTGAGACCCTGATGCTCTGCTATCAATGTGGTACCTGCACAGCTAGCTGTCCCTCGGGGCGTTTGACCGCCTTCAGGACCAGGCAGCTTGTCAGGAGATGCCAGCTAGGTCTAAGGGATGAGGTTTTGCCCACAGAGGAATTGTGGCTCTGCACCACCTGTTACCAATGCGTGGAGCGCTGCCCCAGGAACGTCGAGATCACCGATCTCATTTTCATAATGAGGAACATCGCCGTCAAGGAAGGTTACATGTCAGAACAGCACAAGAAGATCGCTGAGAACATGCTGGCCATCGGCTCGACCATTCCATTTTCAGATGAGATGAAGAAGGTCCGGACGAACATGGGATTGCCTGCCGAACCACCGACCACGGTATCCGACAAAAAGGGAATGGCGGAGTTCAGGAAGGTAATGGAAGAGTGCGGATTCGACAAGCTCATGAAGGGAGGGAAAAAGTAAATGGCTAACAAATACGCGCTATTCCTAGGATGTGTCGCCCCTTATCGTTATCCAGGTATTGAGAAAGCCACCAGGGAGGTCTTCAAGGTGATGGGGGTCGAGCTGGTCGAGCTCCAGGGCGCAGGATGCTGCCCTGCTCCAGGAGTCATCCGTTCCTTCGATCAGACCACCTGGCTTGCTTTGGCCGCCAGGAACCTTGCACTGGCCGAGAAGCAGGGCGTGGACATCATGACCATCTGCAATGGCTGCTTCGGCTCGTTGTTCGAAGCCAACCATGTGCTCCAGCACGACCCCGAGAAGCTCAAGGAGGTCAACCACGTATTGGCCAAGGTGGGGATGAATTACAACGGGTCCATCCATGTCCGTCACTTCGCGGAAGTGCTCTACAAAGACATCGGAATCGAGAAGATCAAGAGCTTTGTGAAGAACCCGTTGGACTACAAGATCGCGGTCCACTACGGTTGCCACTTTATAAAGCCCTCGCGCATTAAGCATCTGGATGATCCCGAGAGGCCGAAGATCCTCGATGAGCTGGTCGAAGCCACCGGTGCGAAGTCCCTGAATTACAAGGACAAGATCATGTGCTGCGGCGCTGGCGGCGGGGTGCGTTCACGCAACTCCGCAACGGCACTGAAGATGACCGAGGAGAAGCTGAAGAACGTCAAGAAGGTCGGGGCCCAGATGATGCTTGACGTATGCCCGTTCTGCCACCTGCAGTACGACCGGTCCCAGAGGGACCTGCCTGGCTACGACATTCCGGTCATCCACCTGTCCCAGCTATACGGCATGGCGTTCGGCATGCCCAGGGAGCAATTGGGGCTTGAGGCGCACGAAGTGAAGTTCAAGCTCTGAGGCGAGTGAATGTACAAAGCGCAGCTCGTCGGCGTCTACCAGGTGAGAGAGATGCCAGAGGAGCTGCGCCCCTTCCTAAATCTCCAGGCCGCTCGCGAGAAGCGACAACTGAAGATGAGCGACAAAGCCGTGATGCTGCAGATCGTGGGCACCTCTTCCTATGTCGTAGCTTTCCTGGACACCCTCAGGTCCATTACCGACCTGGAGGATCGCTTGCGACAGCAGGATGCTCAGTTGACTGAGATCTCCAGGATCTCGCTCGAGCGTTTGCTTTTGGAAAGGAAAAGCGTTTGAACGCCCTTTTCCCCCATCATGCTTCGATTTATCCCCTGCTTGCTCAACAACATAGATTCTTAAGAACGGGCTAGATGATTGCATAGTGATAGGTCGAGCATGAATCAGAAGGTAGGCAAGGGGTCGCTCAAGTGGTCTCAGCACAGCATACTTGGCCGCCACTTCGAGCTCAGCGACGATTCCGACAACATCCAAGGCAAGCTTGAGTTCATCAAGGTCTTAGGGCATCGAGCGGTCGGTGAGTATGGCGAAAGGAGGTTTCAGCTCGAATTCACTGGCATCCGGCGCCCGACGATACGGATGACCAACGAGCTCGAGGAGACCGTGGCCACAATCAGATTACGATGGAAGATGCATCTTAAAGCGGAGATCGAGCTGGCGAACGGCAGCCATTACCGCATGTTCTCCTTTGGCGTGATCGGTCGCAACTGGAAGCTCAGGGACGAGGAGGGCAGGGAGCTATGCGCCATGGTCGAGAAGTGGGGGGTCATACGATCCAGCGGAGTATTCACCCTCTCCGATGTCAGAGGCACGGACCCAGAACCGGGGTTCTTAGCCCTCTTGATGTGGTACATCATATTGATGATCTTATATCAGGAATCGGCCGCGGCCGCGGGAGCGGCGACGTAAATGCTGGTAAGAAGAGCTTCGGTACCATGACAATTGCCTTCGGAATAGTACTGGGCGGCAAGGCGAAGGTGCCGAGGCTACTGGTAAAGCTTTAATAGGCGTAACCATTTCGGAAACTGCCTGAAAAGGGGAGGCTATTGATTTGGCTGAGAAGAAGAAAGTGGTGCCTAAGGCCGCAGCAAGGAAGGTCAAGGACCGATGGAAGGCGAAGGAGTGGTACAAGATCCACGCTCCGATGATGTTCAACCAGGTCCAGCTGGGCGAGACGCCAAGCGCTGACCCCTCAAGCCTCATCGGTCGTATGACCGAGGTTACGGTAAACGACTTAACCGGTGATTTCTCAAAGATGCACGTCAAGCTCAAGTTCCGCGTGAACGACGTCCGCGGTTTCGAAGCTCACACTATCTTCATCGGACAGGATCTGACCAGCGACTACATCCGCCGGTTGACCCGCCGTAAGAAGACCAAGACCGATCACGTGATCGACGTCAACACCAAGGACGGCTATAAGGTCCGGATCAAGCCGATGAGTATAACCGATCAGCGCATCCAGGCCTCGCAGGAGACCGCGGTGCGCAATATCATGACCAACGAGACGCAGAAGCTAGCTGCCGATATGACCATCTCCGATCTGGTGAAGTCCGTCATATCCGGGGATCTGGCCCGGAGGTTGTCCAGCGTATCAAAGGTCATCGTCCCGATCAAGCGGGTAGAGATTCGCAAGACCGAGGTCCTAGAGATGGGCAACGTTGCCTCGCAGCAACAGTCGATCATCGAGCAGCCCGCCGAAAAGTCAGCTGCACCGGTCGAAACTGCCCCTGCCGCCGTCGCCGAAGAGAGCGAGGAGCTCAAGGCCGAGGATGAGGTACTCGAAGAGGCCGAGGAAGAGGAAGGTAAGGAATCCGGCGAGAAGTGAACATCAATACGCCGGGGTGGCTCAGCCTGGTGGAGCGTCGGACTCATAGGGTGTTAGGTGAAAGACCTCTCCAGGGAAATCCGAAGGTCATGGGTTCGAACCCCATCCCCGGCACTCCCTCTGCTTCGAAAACATCTTACTCCGCATTTTCTCCATTTACTTCTGACCCATGGATGACGCGACGAAATTGCGCATGCTTTTTGTAGCAGGACCTGCGTCATCCACTGCTGGTGCTAACATCAGGGTAATCATCTATACTGGCAAAGGCGGCGTAGGTAAGACCTCGGTGGCCGCAGCCACGGCGCTGCGCTCCGCCTCCCTCGGTCACAGGACCTGCGTCATCAGTACGGACCAGGCGCACTCCCTCGCCGATTCCATGGAGGTCTCCCTTTCCGGCACGGTCAAGAACATCGCCCCCAACCTGGACGCCATCGAGATCGACGTGCTGTACGAGATGGAGACGCGCTGGAAGGAGATCAACAAGTACATCTCGGATTTCCTCGCCTCGCAGGGAATGGAAGGGGTCTCGGTCAAGGAGATGACGGTCTGGCCGGGCATGGAGCTGATCAGCGCCCTGTTCTATATCTGGGATTTCAAACGCGCCGACAAATACGACGTGGTTGTGATCGACACTGCTCCGACCGGAGAGACTCTGCGCCTCCTCTCTTTCCCGGACATGAGCAGTTGGTATCTGGAACGATTGTACAACGTTGTCAAGAATATGATAAAGTTGGCGCGCTTGACGGTCGGGAGGGTCATGAACACTCCATTGCCCTCGGACGATTTCCTGACAGACGTCAACCGAATCCGCCAGCGTTTGGTCGAGGTCAAGGCCATCCTCATCGACCCGGAGCAGACCTCGATCCGGTTGGTCGTCAACCCAGAGAGAATGGTGATCAGCGAGACCAAGCGCGCCTTCACCTACCTATGCTTGTACAATCTGACCGTTGAGGCGTTAGTTATCAATCGCCTGCTGCCCTCTGGATTGTCCACCGGGGAATATTTCAAAGAGAAGCTGAAGGAACAGGAGAAGTACATGGAGATAATCAACGAGTCCTTCACCCCTCTCAAGATGCTCGAGGCCTACCAGCTCCCCACGGAACTGGTGGGAAGGAAGAGCCTGGAGAAGCTGGCGGACATGCTGTTCCAGGACACCGACCCGACGCAGATCTACAGCACCGAGAAGCCGCTCGAGATTTTCAACGAGAAGGGAGTCGACATACTGGCCATCAAGCTTCCCTTCTCCACCAAGGGTGAAGTAGAGTTATATAAGACGAACGATGTGTTAATCATAAAGGTCGGCTGGTACAAGCGATCGATCGTCCTGCCATTCACCCTTGCCAAGCAGGATGCGACCAAGGCGGAGTTCCGGGACGGCCGACTGTTGATCAAGTTCGAAGGGGGGAAAACGATTGCCAACAAAGAAAAAGCCAACGAAAAAGGCTGAGCCTGCGCCAGAGCAAAGCGGCGACGATTCGACGTATTCCAGCGATCGCGGTGCTGGGCTCGGTACGAACCTCAGGGACATGATGTCCAAGGAGACTCAGATGCATATTTTCAGGGGTATCTCCGAACTGGCATTGGCTATGGACAGCATGATCCCTAGGTCTCAGATGCCGGAGGAGGCGAAGCGGCATGCAAAAGCGATCAAGCGGGAAATGCTGTTGATGCTCCGGAGCATGATAGACGCGAAATTGAATGATGCGACCTCCGAGGCCGAGCAGGAACCGAAGCTCAAGAAGATCGAAGTGGAGTGATCTGGCGCTGCGATAGTTGTGGCATCGATCTCGATTCGGGCACCATCATTTACTATCGTCACGGTCTTTCGAATCGCCTAGCTGGTCGACGCAATCGGTGCAGAGCAGCTCCGAATCGATCGATATGAGCTCGGACGAGAACGCTCCGCAGTTCTCGCAGTATCCCGAGGCGACCGACGAATCCTCGCCCTTCTTTCCGCGTACTCCCAACAGGGACCACTCCCTGGTCAATTCGATCAGTGACGGGGACAGCTTGAGCACGTCGTTCTCAGTCAGAATACCGATCAATTTGCCTCGGCTGATGACTGGAAGACGGCGCAGCTTCAACGTGGCCATCATTCGGGCGGCGATAATTATCGTCTCCCTCGGTCCGACCGTTACTAATGGTTGGGTCATCACCGCCCCTACCTTGGTCCTTGAGGCAGAACGGCCTTCCGAGACGATCTTCTCCAGCAGGTCCCTCTCGGTTAGCATCCCGACGGCTTCCTCATTTTCGATTATTATCAAACTACCCACATCTTCCTTCTTCATCAGCATGGCTGCCTGCCGCACGGTCATCTCCGGCGTCCCGATGCGCGGTTTCCGGCTCATGACCTCTTCCACGTAGATGTCCTTCGCCTTCTCCGTCATGATGAATACTAGGTCGCCCTTGCTAGAAATCCTTTATCGTGCGCTGTTAAGGTCTGGACCTTCTTGCCCTCGTTGCGGACCGCTCACTAGTTCTTTACGCCCTCGGAACCCATATTCTTTTATTCAACCTTCGCCTAATTTCTTTATTAAACAATCGACGCATTGAGGCGGAGCTTGCCATCAGCATCAAGCATCGTTCGGAGATGGAAACAATGAAGGAGGTGGAGGGAGAGCGCGCTGTCAGGATAGCGCGCCAGACCATTGAAGCGGAGACCAAGGACGAGGATCCTGGACAGATCAATGCCCCTGACAGCTTTAGGCAGAATAGGGGCGTTTTCGTTACTATCCACACCTACCCGGACATGAATCTCCGCGGTTGCATTGGCTATCCCGAGCCGGTCTTCAGTTTGGGGAAGGCCCTGATCAAAGCGGCCCAGGGGGCTTGCCACGACCCCCGTTTCCCCTATCTGCACCGCGATGAGCTGGACTACATCGTTATCGAGGTGAGCGTGCTGACCGTTCCATCGGATGTCGAAGCAGTGGACCGCAAGACCCTGCCTTCCAAGGTGAACATCGGTCAGGATGGGCTTATTATGGAGATGGGCCTATATCGTGGCCTGCTACTGCCCCAAGTCGCCACCGAATGGAAGTGGGACGCAGCGACGTTCTTGTCCGAGACCTGTGTCAAGGCCGGTCTGACCCCGGATTGCTGGCTGGACAAACGCTGCAAGGTCTTCAAGTTCCAAGCTGAGATCTTCCTCGAGGAGTCGCCGAGGGGCAAAGTGGTCCGCAAGACGTTGATGTGATGCGATGGAACTTGTGATCGAAGGAAGGGCCTATTACAAAGGCAAGCTCCAGTCAGTTTGCATCGGTGTGGAGAAGGGCCGCATCGCTGCCGTGAAGAAGCTGCTGCGGGGCGAGAAGCATCTCGATTTCGGCGAGAGGTTGATCCTTCCCGGTGCAATCGACATCCACACGCACATGCGGGAACCAGGCATGACGCGAAAGGAGGACTTCGCTTCTGGGACTATCTCGGCCGCCTTCGGCGGCGTGACCTGTGTCTTCGACATGCCGAACACCAAGCCTCCGACGCTATCACTCTACGACGTCGAAGAGAAGAAGGCGCTGGCCTCGAGAAAGGCTTGGACGGATTTCGGCCTTTTCGGCGGCTGCAGTGACTCTTCGGACCCAGGACGGATCGCGAGCGAGGTGGTCGGCTTTAAGATATTCATGTCATCGACCACTGGCAGCGTTCTCCTGTCCGAGGATGCGAGCATTAAGCGCTCCTTCGATTTCATCAGACCGTTCAACAAGGTGATCAGCGTGCATGCCGAGGACGAGCACCTTATCAACGATGGACCGGAGCAGAGCCCGAAAGACCACGACCGCAATCGGCCGGACCAGGCCGAGGCGAGGGCCATCGAGCGATTGGTGTCGTTGGGGGCCGCCAATCGGGTCAACGTCTGCCACGTCACCAGCCGACTGGGGATCGAAGCGCTGGCCAGGACCAACTTAAGCGCTGAAGCCGCTCCCCACCATATGCTATTGGATTTCAACCGATCGAAGACCGGATATGCCAAGATAAACCCCCCTTTGAGGAGGAAGGCGGACCGGGAGAGCGTCCTTAAGGCGTTCACCGAAGGCAAGATAGGGATACTGGCGTCGGACCATGCGCCCCACACCATCGAGGAGAAGGAGCAGGAGTTCTCCGCTGCCCCATCGGGCTGCCCAGGCGTCGAGACCAGCTTCCCTCTGATGTTGGCGCTGGCCAAGCACGAGCATCTTCCGCTGCCCAGATTGATAAACGCCGCCTGCGAGAGGCCGGCGGAACTGTTCGGCCTGAACAAGGGGAGCATCGAGGTGGGGAAGGACGCTGATCTCGCGATCTTCGATCCGAGGGAGGTCGTCCATGTCGACTCCAAGAGATTGCACAGCAAATGCGGTTGGACCCTATTCGATGGGTTCGAGGCCATCTTCCCTCAGGCGGTATTCCTGCGAGGCCAGCTGATGGTTGAAGAAGGGACACTGGTCGGAGAGCGCAGCGGGAGGGATGTGTGTGCTAGCAAATCAAGAACTGCCGGCTGACTTGTCCGAGCTGCAGGGGCGCAAATTCGTTTGCCTGGACGAATGTCAGCTCTGCTGTCTTTGCCAACCAGAGCTGCTCGAGAAGGAGGTCCCGTATTTCAAATGTAACTTCCCGGACCGGCTGGTGGTGCGGAGAAGCCCGCACAAGCACACCGCGCTTGCTTTGAAGAACGGCAATGGCCCATGCACATTCCTTGACGGGGGCAGATGCTCCATCTATCCGAACCGGCCGCATTACTGTCGGCAATTCCCCTTCCACGTCCACCTCAGCGAGCGGGTGCAGGTCGAATTGGACCTTTCCTGCCGAGGCGTCTGGCTCGGGCGGGGAGAGGATGCTCTCGCGTCCGGTGTGCAGCTGTTGGCAGACAACTCGGCGGCATTGAGGCGCGGCCTGGACGACTCTCGGGAGGTCTATCGCCACTTCAAGGCGAACTGCGGCGAGGCGGGGATCGTGATCGAGCCGGAGAAGCTCAGGAAGGAGTTCGGTTCCAAGATATCGCTTATGACCGACCCCGCCTTCCTAGGTTCGATACTCGACCGTTCGATGGAAGAGGACGAGATGACGTTGTCCGAGCTTCCCGACTTCCGGATATTGGGCGCGAAGAGCGCCGAGGAGCTGCAGCTGGCTGCGATGGAGACCGGGCTCGAGTCGCTGGCAGCGGAGGACACCTTCTCCACCCCGATCTACTGCAGCCCCCAGGGCACCTGGAACATGTTCGTCAGCCAGGACCAGGAGCTCGACCTCTATCGAATGGACCGGGACGGCAAGACTTCCCGGCTGAGGGGCGTCGTGCCGCGAAATGTGCCTCTGCTTTCGCCCGAAGGAGAGGGCAAGAGGCTCTTCACCGAATACCTGGCCACGCTCAACCGGAGGGACAGCCTGCTCGGCTATGCCTACTATCTGATTGACGACTACGGCTACGACGACTCCCTCTCGAACGTCTATTACGGAGCGCTGGCGACCTCCGCCCTCGACCTGCTTTGGCGCGCCTCCCTTTTAGCGCACATTTGGGGCGGGAAGCTGGACGGCGAAGGGATGAGGGAAGGCATAATCTTCTACGACATGGACCGTCTGGACGCGCCGACCATCGGCGCCTTCATGTGAACCAGGAGGGGCCAGAAAACGGAAACCTTAAAATACTGTATGACTAATCGGGACGCAGGTGAATGAGCATGCAAAAGCCTCTCATGGTATTGAACCAGGCGATCAACAGCCAGGTCATCGTAGAGCTCAAGGGCAACCGAGAATACCGGGGAGTGCTCGATGGATACGACCCCCACATGAACCTCGTGCTTAAGAACGCCGAAGAGCTCATCAACAACGAGGTCATCAGGAAGCTCAGCGTCACGATCGTCCGAGGGGACAACGTAATATACATTTCACCGTAAGGGGTAGGGCTAATGTCAAAAGGCACTCCATCAATGGGTAAAATGGGCAGCAAGAAGACTCACATCCCTTGCCGCCGCTGTGGTAAGCATGCGTATAACGTCCGGAAGGGCGTTTGTGCGTCCTGTGGCTATGGTAAGACCGCCACGATGAGAACTTATACTTGGGCAAAACCTCATAATTGATAGCAGAGGTCCTGCTGTGTCCGACAAGCCCAAACATTTCTGTGGCGTTGCTGGCATGGCGTTGACCACGGATATAGTTCTGCCGTTACGCAAAGCGTTGCGCGTCATCCAGCACCGTGGGCAGGAGAGCGCTGGGATCGCCGTCTACGATGGCCAGGTCCGCTCCGTGAAGGGGATGGGGCTTGTGCACGAGGTGCTGACCAACTCCGCCATCGCTGGCGTTCATGGGACCCACGGAATAGGTCACGTCCGTTATTCAACCACTGGTTCAAGCTCCTTGGAGAACTGCGCCCCCATCGTCGTCAAGATGCTGCAGGGGGAGGTGGCGCTGGCGCACAATGGCGATATCGTTAACGCAGACAAGATACGGGCGAAGTTGCAATCGGAAGGTTGGGCGTTCCTGACCACCACCGACTCCGAGATCATCGTGCGCCTGGTGGCGAACGAGCTCAGCCAGTCGCCCGATCCGGTGCGCGCCATAAAGAACACCATGAGGATCATCGAGGGCGCCTACTCCATGACCCTGATGATCGGTGGACGAGTGTTCGGGGTCCGCGATCCCCTAGGCTTCCGACCGCTTTGCTTGGGAAGGTTGCACGATGGCTATTGCATCGCTTCGGAGAGTGCCGTCTTCGACGTGCTCCAGGGTGAGTTCATCCGAGACGTGGTGCCTGGCGAGATAATCGAGATCACGTCAGAAGGTCACTCTTCACATTCCGTGCCGGCGATGCCGCACAAGGCCAACTGCATGTTCGAGTGGGTCTACTTCGCCCGACCGGACAGCGTCCTCGATGGGCTGGAGGTGTACATCGCCCGCAAGCGCCTCGGGGCGATATTGGCGGAGGAGCACCCGGTCGAGGCGGACGTGGTCGTTCCAGTTCCAGACTCGGGCAGGGCGCATGCTCTTGGTTTCGCGGAGAAATCGGGCCTACCCTATGAAGAAGGGTTCATGAAGAACCGTTACGTCGAACGGACGTTCATCATGCCTGAGCAGAGCACCCGGGACGAGAGCGTCCTTCTCAAGCTCAATCCGATCAAGTCCACCATGAAAGGGAAGAGGGTCGTGATTGTGGACGATTCCATCGTCCGCGGGACCACCATGAGGCGGATAGTGCAGATGGCCCGCCGGGCCGGCGCGAAGGAGGTCCACGTGCGCATCGGATGCCCTCCGGTCAAAGCACCCTGCTATTACGGTATCGACATGAAAACGAGGGAGCAGTTCGCCGCCACCAACCGGACGGTGGACGAGATCTCCCGACTGATCACCGCGGACAGCGTCGCATATACCAGCATCGGCGGACTGGTGAAGGCACTCGGTCTGCAGGAATGCGAGCTATGCATGGCCTGCCTGAACGGCGAGTATCCGACCCACATACCTGGCGAGAACATGCGATTCCAAAAGAGGCTGGACGTCGAGTAAGGAGTTGCAGCAAAGGTTTAACTAGGAAAATCCCTTTCGCGATAGTACTGGGCCGGTAGATCAGCTGGAAGATCGCTATCTTGGCATGGTAGAGGCCGCGAGTTCAAATCTCGCCCGGTCCACTTCTATTTTCTCCAGCAGCTCATTCATAGCGAACTGCAAATGCACTCAACCATCAAGCAGGATGAGTTCATTCGGGCATTTTTAGTTGGCGACTTGCCAGGCATCAATCAGTCAGGTCGATAAACAGCTCGTCCCCTTCCACGATCACATTGTATGTTGGCAGATCCTTGGCTTTTCCGAACGGCACCCACGGTCCCTTCAGGACCTTGCCAGTGCGGACGTCGAACTCGGAACCATGGCGGGGGCATTTCACCACGAACCCATCCAACTTGCCTTCCCATAGGTTGCCACCAGCATGGGAGCACTTGCCCTGCATTCCGAAGTATTTGCCTTCGACGTTCGCTATCAGGACGAACTTGCCTTTGATGTCCACTCCTATCATGCTGTTCGTACCGATCCCGCTCGCCTTTCCCACTTTGGTCTTCGCCATTCGATCTCACCAGATCTCGGTTGCTATCTTCATCACCTGGTATATGGCTTTTTTCTTTGCGACTTCACGACCATCTTTTTTTACCTCGCGGAACAATATCCAACGAGATGATTGTAGACGGGCATGTGCACATTTGGCAACGAAAGATGCTCCCAGACTCCTTGCTGCGGGCATACATGGAGCCACTGCTCGCCCTCGACGGCCTGGTAATGGACCTGACCATAGATCGAGAGCAGGATTGGCCGATGTCGCAAGTCAATTCCGAACAGCTGCTGCAATCCATGGAGGAAGCGAAGGTCGATCGGGCGGTCGTGCTGCCGTTGGACTTCGGGCTGGTCGATGCCCCCGAAGTGGGGATCGAGCAGTACAATGACTGGGTGTTCGAATGTTGCCGCGACGTCGACCACAAGTTGATTCCCTTCATCGGCATCGACCCGATGCGAGGCAATGTCGCCGAGGAGCTTGTCCGAAAATATGTCAAGCACTGCGACGCCAAAGGGGTGAAGGTCTATCCCGGAACTGGATATTTCCCGAACGATGATAAGGTGAGCTATTTCTGGAAGCTCATCGAGGACAACGATCTGATGGTGGTCAGCCACGGGGGCGCGAGCTGGGGGCCGCTGGACGACAAGTACACTCACCCGATATTGTTCAAGGAGGTGCTCGCCAAGCACCCTGAGATGAGGTTGATCATCGCACATCTGGGGGGCAAGTTCCGTTCGGAGACGTACGATCTGGCGAGAGAATATCCGAACGTCTACACAGACTTCTCGGCATTGCAGGGATGGCTCCCCTCTGACCCGGACACCTGTCGGTCGCGCCTGCAGGAGGCGATAAAGAACATGCCTGGCCGGGTGATCTTCGGCTCGGATTGGCCGCTCTTCGACATGGCCTATCCCTACGCATACTGGGTCCGCTTCGTCACCGAGGAGGCCTGGGCTAATGAGGAACAGAAGCAACAGGCGATGGGCGGCACTATGCGAAAGCTCCTGCGGATCTAGATCTGCAGGTTGAGCGGCTTCCCCCAGACGCCATCGAAGAAGTTCTCCCCCACCGGTTTCCTCTCCGGTCTGGTCAGCTCGGAGACCTTCTGCTTCTCCGATAGCAGCGAATCGTCATCTCCAGGATAAGCTACGTTCACCATCGTGATCACAACATATTCTGGTGGTATGCCCAACTCCTTCTTCAGGACCAATGGGTCGTAGCCAGCGATGGGGTGGGCGATCAGTCCCAGCTCGGTGGCTCTCAGCATCATCTGCCCGATGGCCAGACCGCAGCCGAACAGGTAATAGTCACGTCCATCTGATAGGCCATGGCAGTCCTCATCGATCTTCGCCGAAACGACGAAGATCAGGGGGACCCTGGTCGCATAGACGTTACCCTTAGTCAAGGCCGACTTCGCCTTGGTTAGCGATTCCAGCTCGTGGCAGACCACCACTCTCCAAGGCTGATTGTTATTGCACGAGGGAGCGAGGCGCATCGCCTCCACCAAGCTTGCCACCTTCTCCACTTCAATCGGTCTGGAGTCGAACTTGCGCAAAGCCCGGCGCTTGTGAATCGCATCGATCACGTCCATCTGACCCTCTTGGTCAATTATGGGGACTGCTCTTGCTTAAAAGTTGTGTTCTTGCTATTCGTTCGATAATAATCCCAGGCAAGATTTTAAAATGGCCCAGTCGAATATAAGCAAACATGGCATTCGATCTCACCGTCTCCCCCATGCCCGAGTTGCTACTGCTCCTTGGTGGACTGATCGCGCTTGTGATCGCATTCGTCGGCAAGAACAAGAAGACGGCGATCGACAACGTGGCGGTGTTCCTCGGGTTCTTCGTCGGGATCGTGATGGTCATCGAGGCGATATTGCTCTACAATTCCGGGAACTCAAGCGGTTCGACCATTTGGATATCCGCCATCCTGGGGTTCGGCCTGTTCATGCGGGTGTTCCGCAAGGTCAAGGTCGCCTTGATTCTCGCTCTGGTGGCGGCTTTGGTCACTGGTGTTGGCCTCTACCTATTGGAGAAGTCCGTCCAAACCGGCTATCTCTCGCCGATTGTCATCCTGATAATCGCATTGGTGGTCATGGCGCTCGTTTATGGGCTGATAGGGGTGGCGGAGTTCTTCGCCGACCTCGCTGGGGCTCTGGCCAGCTGGAGGCCAGTGCTGTTCGTCCTCGGCATATTGGCGCTCGCGGAGGCGGCGTTGCTATTCAGCGGCTCGTCCCTATCGGCGATAATCGGCTGAGGTGATCTGATAGACATCGGACCAATGACTATCCTTGGCGATCGGATGCAGCGATAAGGTCAAGCGTCGAGTTTAGTCTTTCAGCCGCAACGATTGAATGAGAACAGGGACCGGCGAAAGCGTCATTGCTCCGAGGACGATTGTCGAACATGGACGATTGGCTGATGCTCGGCTTTCTGGCTGGATTGCTAACCACCGTTGGTTTCATACCTCAGATAATCAAGGGATACCGCACGAAGCGGATGGAGGACGTATCGTTGCTGATGCCGCTGGTCCTGGGCGCTGGTATGCTGCTATGGTTGTTCTACGGCATATCGCTCGAGAATCTGCCGATAATCCTATGGAACGCCATCGCCTTCGCTCTGAACATTGCCGTGGTAGGTCTGAAATTGAGATATGCAAAGAATCGAGGCGTCGCTCAGTGATGATCGGCCGTTGCAGATTTGACGATCTGGCTTCCTCACTTGTCAAGATCCGAATCGCTTCCCATCGTCTTTCCCCTAATGGGGGTAGCATTTAAATGAGAAAACACTTATGAGAGGACGAGCGGGCCCGTGGCTTAGCCTGGATATAGCGCCGGCCTTCTATCGCGCCTCGGGGCGTGGAGGTCAGCCGGATGTCTCGGGTTCGAATCCTTTGCTAAGAAGGCGAGATTCCCGACGGGCCCGCCACAACCGAGGCAAACATTATTAACCATTTACCGAATCTCGGCAGAACACACGAGGGAAATTACTAATGAAGAGAAGCTCACGCGCATGGAAGAAAAGGGGCAAGCAGCGCTGGAAATGGCGCAAGAAAAAGATGCGCCGACGGAAGCGTGCCCAGAAGATGCGCAAGCGGTAATGCTGAATCACTGGGGGTATGGGCTAATTCGGTATACTCGCGGGCTCCAGTTAACTGGGAATGATCGCTAACGGGTTCGCTGAACAGTGATGACTAACTGGAGCGGTGACCCGTTAATTCGCGTGGGGTAGCTCCCCACGCAGAGGAAACCCGCTGATCTGGGTTCAAATCCCAGTGCCCCCACATTCCCTTACTGGCACAGTATCGAAAATGCCCGTTTTCGGGCAAACGAGGGTATTTCGGTACTCAGCAACCTTTTTCATTGCTTTGTTCATGTCGTCGCGGTCTAGGCCTAGGTAGTGCAGCGTCGTTTTCGTGTCCCTATGCCCGAAGATTCTCGCGATCTCTTCGATCGGCACCCCTGCCCTGTGCAATAACCGGCCCCCAGTCCTGCGCAGGTCGTGGTTACTCATCTCAATCCCGAGGCTGTGGCCATAGTCCTTGACAAGGTAGTCAATCGCACTCTCTTTGTATGCGTGTAGACTACCACCCCTCTCGTAGAGAAAGAGGTTGTCAGGGATCTTGACGTCGGAGTCCTTCGCCCTGGCCTTAGCGATTACCGCATCTCTGTAGTTGGTCAGATAAGCGCTAAGGATCCTGGCTGTGTCCACATCCCAGGAGATCCTGCGATGCTTGCCGCCATTGCGCCCCTTGCCATGCACGTGGATCTGCGAGTCGTTCTTCTGCTGGTAGAAATCGCCTACCTTCAATCGCAGGAGCTCGATCCTCCTCATGCATAGGTCCAGTTCGCAATGGACGATCATGCGCACGATCCCTTTCGAGTTGGTCCTCACGATCATGGCCTCTTCGTCGCTCAACCACCTTATGGTGCTCGATTCATCGCAGCCGAACGGTAGCCGCATCTTGGTGGCATCCGTGTTCCCAGCCCACCTTAGGAAGATCAGCAACCGCTTGACCTGGCTCGATTTGTAGCTCTCCTTGCCGGTCAGGTAGTCGTCGATCAACCAGCGGACGTCCTCCCGCCGCACTTTTCGCGGGTTGATGGTCCTCTTGTCATCCATTAACGCCTGGAACAGCGTGGTCAGGGTCCACCTGTATTTCCGTAGCGTGACTGGGCTGCGATTGTCTTCCTCCAGTTCCCTGAGATAGGTCGTCATCTCGTCCTCGAGGAGCCTCCATGCGGATGGCATCTAGGCTTCCTCCAGGCATGAATCTTCATCAGGGATATATCTAAACATTCAGACCTCAAGGATCCCCTGTTTTGCTTTATCACCCGTTCCGAACTCCTTCGTAGGTATGTCGGCATCCATGAGAATCGGTATGATCCGCGCTATCTCTTCCTCAGGGTCGATGGTTGATGGTAGAGTCACTTCAACGAAGACCAATCGCAAGCGGTCAGCCAGCTTCTCCGGGGACAGCGCAGGATCGAGTTCCACACTGGTAATTGTGGACATAGTGGAGGTCCATTCGAGCCCGCGCGACTTACCGTCGTCATCTTCCCGGTGCTTCGAAGTGGCCAGATCCTTCTCCTCAAGCTTCTTGGCGTAATTGTAACAGGTCCCAGCCGAGATCTTCTGCCCATGCTTCTCACGATAAGCGGTGGCGATCTCGACCTTGGTAAGGCCGAACTCCAGGTCAAGAACATCCAAGACCTTTTTGAGGTAATCTGGGATAGCAAGTTGCTGATAAACCTCATTCCTATTCCAGAGTTCCAACGCCTTCAGGTTGTCCCAAAGGGAAGCTAGCAGGATCTTTCTATCTTCCACCTCATATGATGGTCGCCAGCGCCAATTAGAATAGGTTACGGCACCCAGCAAGGCGTTAAGCATGGGCCTACGGTTGAAGACGGAGTAGTCCTTCTGGGTGATGAAGGCCGCGAATGGGTTCAGAATCTGAAAATCCCCACGCTCGAGGATGTAATCGACCGCCATCTGCCCCTTTCTTAGCACTCTTGGGTCTATGGCGCTTCCCGTGGTCTCCTCCTGGATCTGCCACTCCTCGACGGTCTTACTCTGTGCCAGATTCTCATCGACATTCAGCTTGAAGAACCGATTGTGAATCTGATTGCCAACGTCCTCGACGAGCTCCA
>Ga0209777_10000515_pt1 | contig 62979 bp, 59 predicted proteins | sample FrelakmetHBP12HB_FD_187147 | JGI IMG/M metagenome (GOLD analysis project Ga0209777, IMG submission 187147) | Freshwater lake sediment microbial communities from the University of Notre Dame, USA, for methane emissions studies -HBP12 HB (SPAdes)... | ecosystem: Environmental > Aquatic >...
AGCGGTGGATTTCGCTGATCTCCGCCTTGAGCTTCTCATCGGCGATGGCACGAGCGGACGGTGGCCGGTTTCGTGCGGCGTAGTAGGAGGAGGGGGCGATCGCCAGTGTCCGGCAGATCGGCTCGATCCCGAACGAGCGGGAGTGCTCGTCGATGTAGGCGGTCATCGCGTTGAGCGGCGGTCGAGCTCCGCCCCGAAGAAAGCTGCCGCGCTCTTCAGAATCTCGTTGGCTCGGCGCAGCTCGCGGTTCTCGCGTTCGAGTTCGACGATGCGCCGACGCTCCTCGGTCGTGAGGCCGGCTCGAGCACCGCGGTCGATCTCCGCCTGGCGGACCCAGTTGCGGAGCGACTCGACTCCTATGCCGAGGCTGTGAGCCACCCGGGCGACGGCTCCGGTGCGCTCGCCGGTCTGCTCGATGGTCTCGAAGACCATCCGAACGGCGCGCTCTCTCAACTCGGCTGGATAGCGATACGAGGGCTTGTGGCTGCTGGCGTTGTCTGACATGACTCCATCTTCCTCCAAGGAGTGGAGCCTCCATCAGACCCAGGGCGGTTCAGTTGCAAGTGGTCTTGCCGCCATTGAAGGACATGCATACTGATTTGACGTCCTGAGCCGTCAGCACGTTGGCGGGGATCATCGAACATAGGCGGTCGAAGTCCGCTTGCGAAATGTCCAGGTGCGGCTCGACCTCACGCAGGTACGACTCGCAGATCCTGGTCCCCGCGTCGTTGACGGCGTCCCGAAACCGCTTCACGCCGTCTGGTTGGTCGAGCTGCCTGTCGGGCACGGGCACGCTTGAGATGGCCCTACCGATCTGCATCAGGTCCCTTGGCCGCCTGAGAGTGTGTCTGTATATGTAGTCGAATACGTCCTCGGTTTCGTCTGTGAAGGCATGCTGGATTGTCTTGGAGCCAACAAGCGCTTGGATCGCGTCAGACCGCAGCGCTGTGGGTTCGGCGAGAACCCAATCGTGATCTGCCCGGATGTTGCGTTCGAAGATATCTCGCATCTCCGACTTGTCGTACTCGAGCTGGACTGAGGATCCTTCGTACTGCTGCGACATGAGCGTCTGCGGCAAGTACTTGCGCCAAGCTTCTCGGCGGACCGACGCAAAGACGCGGATCTTTGGGTTCAGGCGGACCAATGTGTAGGAGGCTTCAATCAGCGCAGCCTGAGCCGCGTACCAGAACGGCGTCTTGTCGAAGCACTCGTCCACGTTGTCGATGAAGATCGCGACCTCCCTCGGCATTGCTTGTGCCAATGGGGTGAGGACAGTCCCGTACTGTTGCCGAAGACGAACGAAGTCTTTGCGGGGCAGGTAGAGCGTCGCGTTGAGCGCCCCTGTCACTGTCCGACACGAGTCCGCAGTAAGCAGCCTTGAAAGAGGCTCTTGTATGTCGCCTATCGACAGAGGGTTCTGTGTCTCACCGCGGTATGACGCCCTGACGGCGGCGACCACCAGCGCGACGGACCACAGCACCACGAACGAAGCTTCGTCGTACAGAAGGTCCTTGGCGTCATGGGGGAGGACGCCAACATCTACCCTGGGCGTATCAAGGAGGAGGTCGTGGGGCACAAGCCGGAAGCCCCTCTGCGTCACTTCCTTCCTCTTGGTCAGCAGGACGAGCGACTTGCCAAACCCCTTGGTGGCAACGACGAAATGGCGCTTGTCGTTCTCGAGGAAGCGACGGATCTCAACAGTCTTCTGGACTGACTCCTCAGAGAGCGCATCCAGGTCCTGAATGCTCTCCTGAGCGTCGATGCTCCACGGCTCCATGTTTCCCCCACCCGCTGGCGACGAAGCCCATGAGGACCTCTGGACTAAGAATGGTGGATCCTGTCGCGCTGGCCACCTGCTGTTGGTAATACGTGGCAGCGCCTAGCCGGCACTCCCCTGGGACCTTCGGCCCCGCTGGGATAGGCGGGAGTTCGGCGCCGAGCTCGGTCGATCTCCGCGCTCCACGAGCCCGCCCACCTCCTCTGGCTGGTCGCTGCCAGGTGCGAACGCGGCCGCGGGGATGTGCCAGTGGCCATCATCACGATAATCCCCCTTATCGTGATCACTGCGCGGTATCGTTCGAGAATGCCGACCCGGATAGCGGCTGGCTAGAACTGGCGGGGGGGCCGATGGTCTACTTCCCGGAACCAACGTCGCCTGACGAGTCGTGGCCTGGCTGGGACGAGACCGCCGTGGAGTGGTTCACGAGGTCAACGCAGCCTCGCGCTTGTGCCGTTCGCGAGTTCTTGAACCGGAGCCTCGAGCACTTCCCACCCAAGCACGCCAGGAGTCTTGCCAAGCGACTCAACCAGGATTGGCAGTCGTTCTTCTTCGAGATAGTCGTTGGCCGCTACCTGCAGGTGCTTGGAGCCGAGGTCGAGCCCGAGCCGACGGGCTCGAACGGCACGCACGTGGACTTCCACGCCGTCTTTCCCGATGGCGCCAGTGTGAGCGTCGAATGCGTCTCCAAGCGGTTCAACCAGGAAGCGCAGAAGACCATCCAGGTCCACGGCAAGATGGCTCGAATGCTCGACGACGTCGGCCCGACCAACTGGGCAATCGAGTTCCACAAGCTGCCAGACGCGGACTCGCCAGTCGAGTTCGAGCCGTATGTCCACGCTGCCCGAGACTGGTACGCGACTCTTCCGGAGCCAATCGAAGGTGGACCTCGCCCGGCGTTCGCCTTCGAGGCCGATCACGGCCGAATGGAGCTCGAGGCGCTCTCCTTTCCGAGGGGCACAAAGCCGAACCACATGGGGCCGACGGTGGCCTTCTACGACGACTCCATCGGGCGGCTCAAGGACGCGCTGATCGATAGTCACAAGCGCAAGCAGGCCCGTGGTGCAATCCCACCCGTCTTTCTCGCTATCGACTGTCCGTTCGACGGGCCGGATACCGAGGACTTCGATCAGGCGCTCTTCGGGATGACCGTGGACCACCGTGGGTTCGACTGGCGGGAAAGCGTCGGCACGTCCTTCAATCCCAATGGACTTCTCGTGACAGACAAGGACATCCCGTTCGCCGGGGTCCTGGCGTTCCTCAAGATGTCGATGGTGGGTGCAGCCGATCCCGTGCTGTACCTCAACCCGTATCAGCGATGGAAGCTGCCCGCGGCGCTGGCTTGCCACGAGCAGCGCGTTTGGACATCCAGCATCGAGACAACGCGAGCTGCCCGTTCGCCGGTGATCGAGTCAATCGGTTTCGTCCAGTTCGGCCCGGAGGAGTAGACCACCTGGATCTCTAATGACCGAAGATGATGCGCCGGTTAGCTAGACGTTCACGTACCTGATCGGGTTCTGGCCGCCCTTGCCGACCGATCGACCCACGTACTCCTCCCGGACATCCTGGGCGATATCGCCCTCGAACTCCCAGCGACCGCTGCCGCGGTTGTCCTCAGCGTCTCGTGTCGAGTACTCCAGTGTGGCGGCGGGATGCCACGCCCGGATGCGGTACACCTCCCGCACGACACCTTGATAGACGGCCAAGGCGAGTTCGGCCTTCTCTCGCCGCGGGCCGACTACCCAGAACCCTCTGGTCGCCTCGTAGAGTTCCTGAGGACTCATCCCGCTTCGGTAGAGCTGGTTGATCGTGATCAAGATGGCCGGCTCGCGAACCACGACGGGCTTGGCTGTGAGCATGGCGATGACCTCCTGGGAGGTGATGCGGCCGAAGCTCTGGGCGTGATGACCGGCCACGATGTTGGTCAGCGGTGGTCGGCCAATCAGGTCGATGGCCGCCGCCTCCACCAGTGCCGCCTCGGCGTCGGACAGGCCGTAACGAAGGACGTCGATCTGTGGCTCCAGGTCGGCGGCCCGTAGCTCGGCGATGCGGCGCACCTTCTCGCTCTCCGTCTGGTCGTCGAGGTGCGAGAAGAGGCGGTTGCCCTTGCCCTTGCCGATGTAGAACGGGAGCTTGTCCCTCGGGTCTATGTAGACATAGACGTAGGACTTGAAGACGTCTCCGACCTCGCCAGGTACCTTCATGCTTGCTTCCGGACCTGCGCTCTGCACGGGTGCCGACGGTGGTACGTCGCGCCGGCCCGTTACGCTACCGACTCTCCCTCCGACGGCTCCGACCTTGGATACTCGTCCCACGTCCGGCCCTCGAGAAGGCGCCCGGTCGCCTTGGGCGTTCTGCCGCCCCACTGCTTGAAGAAGAACGAGACGCCGGTGGTCCCGCAGCGATCGCGAAGGTCAAGGAACCACTGGGCCTGTGGTTTGCGATGGACAGGACCAGACTCGCCGCCGGCGATCAGCCAGTCGATGCCTGTTAGGTCCAGATCCGGCAACGGGCCGAGCAACGGCTCGGCGCTGATGAAGCGGACGGCCGCCGGAACACGGCGGAGATAGTCGGCCCGATGGACGAAGCGGTTGTTTTCGATCGTCACGCCGATCCACACGTTTGCGGGCCACGGCAGGCTTGGAGCCAGCTCAGCCAGACGCTCGTGACGCTTGGTCAGAACCTGAAACTGGTGACGTGGCGCGGCGACCATGACGTCGAACACCTGCCGGATGTAGGCATCTGGGATCGCCTCGTGGAAGAGGTCGCTCATCGAGTTGACGAAGATCCGCCGAGGGCGAAGCCACGTCAGCGGGACTGTGAGCCGTTCTGGCCAGAAGCGAAGATCGAAACCCTGCTCGTACGGATGACCGGGCACCCCACGGAACCGCTCGGCGAATGTCTCCGCGTAGCAGTGAGCGCAGCCCGGCGAGACTTTGGAACATCCGGTCACCGGGTTCCAGCTCGCGTCGGTCCACTCGATTAGGCTGTTATCGCTCACGAACGGTTGTTCCCTTCTGCCGGGATGGTAGCTGCGAAGAGCTGCGCGGACAAGCTCGAACTTGGCTCGCACCCTTACCAGAGTGCGATTTGGGACGGTGCCGACTCGGGTTCGGCTGCGGCCTGCGCGCCCGGCCCAGCCAGTCGCGGGTCACCGACGAAACAGAGGATCGTCCCCGCAGGGTACTCGCCAGGGACGTTCCTGGAGCCGGGGCGCCGCGCCACGAGACATCCGGCACGCTCGGCAGCGCCCAGAGTCGGCTTCTTGAGATGTCCGTCGTCGCGGAAGACAGTTTCAGTGAGAGTGAACTGAAGGGCATCCTCGATGGAGAACTCAGCGTGTCCAAAGTGAACGTGTAGCTGATGGAGCAGAGTCTCGTAGTTGGGAGCCTGCAGGAGCAGCGTTTGGCCGGTGCTCTGAGGATCGCGGAAGACTGACCCCTCATACGGATCGGCCAGCCACATCGCTGCCTTCATCTTGCGCAGCCCGTCCGGGCTGTTGCTGCCGAAGAAGAGGTCGTACCCGGAGTTCGCGGTCCGACCTCGCATCTCGAACCAGCGGACGTGATCCACGTGCCCGCGGAGTGACTCGCCGAACAGTTCTCGGAGTCTATCGTGGCGTGCGCGTAGATCGGAGTCCGCTCTGGCTGCCTTCCATCTGTCGTCGCCGAACACTCGGCTGAACATGTCCGCCAATCCTTCGTTGTCTAGGAACCGGGCGATGTGCCAGAGCGGCACGTAGATGAACACCTCGGAGTGTCCGAATGACAGCAGGTCGCTGATCTCGTCGAGCTTGGTGTTCTTGTAGCCGAACGGGTCGATGAACACGAATGAGGGAGCCTGCGCCGCGTCTGCGCCCATGAAGCTTGTGCGGTCGCTCATCACGTCGGCGAAGCTCGCCGGGATCATCAAGACCTTGGCGTTCGCGGGCAACCCAGGTTCAATGGCGCGGATCTCCGACTGCAAGCAGCGAAATCGCGCCGCGTTCCGCTCGATGAGCACGAAGGTGAGTTGGGTGTGCGCCAGGGCGACTGCGGCATGCTCGACGTACGTGCGGATCATGACGAGCGGAGATCCCTCGTCATCGCCGAACCGGCCCGGTCCAGCGAAACCATCCACAAGGACGAGGTGCCCAGACCTGCTGGCCATGATGGGCAGCCACGCCTGCAGGTAGTGCTCGAGGATCTGGTGCTTCACGAGCGTGTGCTCGGGCAACGACCACGTGACTGATCTAGGTGCCGCCATGCTGTCCCGGCCCCGTGTGCGCGTCAGCAGCAGCCGGCGCAGTGCAGGGGAAGACGTTAGCAAGTGTGGGTGCGACTGTGTCTGACCAAGATGTACTAGCGACAGCGAAGCCGGCCGCTGAGTAAGGGGGTTAGCGGCCGGCTTCGACGGGACCAACCGTCGAGGGGGTGACGGTCGGCTGGAGTCCATTATCCCGCATCGCATGGACGTCGCGTCGCGGGAACTCAAGTCACTCGGACCAATCCGGCAGAGCTGAAGTGGTCAAACGGAGCAACTTGCCCGCGGATGCGCTCCGACGATCGGCCCTACGCGAACGACGTCCTTCGGTTGCAGTCCTACCGGCGGCGTTCCCCGTGCTCGGCGGCCGCGATCAACTCTGAGAGCGGCAGACCGAGCGCCTTTGCGATCCGGCTGGCATTGACGAGGCCCACGTTTCGGGCGCCACGTTCGACGTCTGCGACGTAGGAGCGGTACAGCGGGATCTCGTCTGCGAACGCCTCCTGGGACAGACCTCGCTCCTTTCGGCGAATGCGCACGGCATCGCCAAACCCGCGGAGGAACTCCTTGTCGTCGTCCGATGGCATGCCGACAGGGAACGGCTTTGTCTACTTTGAGTCCACCTGATTACAGTGACATTTAGGCGCCAACCAGATACGGTAAGGACGGCAAGCGACGCACTTGCGGTCCGTCAACCGAGTCCGCGAGGAGGAGCAGAGGGTGGACCATGCAGGGCAGCATTCCGATCAAGTTCACCGATCCGCAGCAGGAGAGCGCCACGCTTCAGAAGATCGCCTCTGAGGTCACGGCCATCCTGACCCCGAACGAAGAGATCATCTACCTCGCCTTACAGAACCCCACCGCCATGACGATCAAGAAGGACGCCGTGGTTGTCACGAGCAACCGGATCATCCTGTACAAGCCAGGCGTGCTGGGTCGGATCAGTTTCGTGGACTTCCAGTGGCGCGACGTCGTGAGCGTCAAGATGAACCAGGGGATGCTCTCGACCGAGATCACCGTTGAGAACACCAGCGGTCAGGCGCAGCGGGTTGGAAATCTCGAGAAGGAGCAGGCCAAGCGCCTGTACGGGATAGCTCAGCAGTTTGAACAGGAGTGGAGGGAGAGGCGCCGCGTCCGCGAGATGGAAGAAGCGCGAGCGCGATCCGGCGGCGTCTTCCTCGGCTCCATGCCGTTCTCGGCCGGACCCGGCGTACCGGCGCCGGCTGCGCCTGCCGAGCCGGCCGAAGACCCGGTGCAGCGCATGGCGAAGGCCAAGGCGATGTGGGACCAGGGCCTCATCACCGAGACCGAGTACCAGGCGCTGAAGGCGAAGATCCTCTCGACCATGTAACTCGGCGGCCTGCGTGCTCGCCGAGCCCTCGTCTAATGCGCGTTGTGAAGTAGGTAGGGGCGTTCGATGACAAAAACAGCAGCGTTCGTTCTCGTGGCGATCCTCGCAGTAGCGGGCTGCTCGGGCCAGACGACAAACCAGGCCACCGGCGGGCCGGCGACCACGCCGGCTCAGAACGCTTCACCAGCGCCGAGCCAAGCCGCTATGCCAACCACGGTGCCGACACCAACGGCCACGCCCACGCTCATCCCGGCCGCCAGCGCGAGTCCAGCGCCGACAGCCTTCGTGTGCATCCTGCAGTTTCCCGAGCAGGTTGGAACCGACCTCACCCCGCTCACCTATGTGTACTCCGGGGTCGACGCTGCGCAGTGTGCTCAGATCCTGGCAAAGGACAACGCAGCGGGACAGAACGCGACGATGGTGTCTGTCATGCCGACCGGGAGCCCCGTCTGCGCCGGAACCTTCAGTGGCGTGGCCCTTGCGATCTACGGGACGTCCGCGGCAGAGACGGCGTGCGCCGCACTGAAACTCAAGTAGCCGCCGGCGAGGCATCGCTGCACGAACCGTCTGGGGCAGGTGCCGCGGCTGCACGGTATTTCGCACGGAATGATCCGAGGAACGACGAGCCACTATTTGTCGGCCGGTGGTCTTGACGAGGCCAGCTCTGCGCCAAGGGCAAATCGTTCCATCTCGGGACGAGGCACCCGCACCTCGCGGTCTGCGCGAATGACTCCAATCCGGCCAGTTCTGATGAACCGATACATGGTCGAGCGGGCGACGCCTGCAAGCCCAGCGGCCTGGTCGACGGTGAGGAGAAGTGGTAGCTCAGACGCCGCTGGTGTCGACCGAGCCGAGGCGCCCAGGCTCGTTAGCCAGGACGGTTCGTCGACGGTGACGAGCGAGTGCCCGCAGGCGGGACACCGGATGGCGAGGCCGGGCACGAATGCACCTCCAGCTTCTGTGTGTCGGACCGACTGTCGGAAGACTGCACGGATCCGCGACGCCGACGTCCCCTATTAGGCCATCGCCGGGCTCTCCTGTTCCCGCTCTCTGCGGGCGAATGCGCCGTCGGACCAGTAGATGGCCAGGGCTGTGGCTATCGTCGCTCTCCGTGGCGGATAAAGGGCGTAACGCCGATTGTTTGATGGGTGGCAGAAGGTGGCGTCGACGGCTGCCAAGCCCGATGTACGCCCCGCGCTCGGGAGGTGTCATGAGAAGCCTGGATCGTTCCGAGCGAGAGGCCCCGATCCAGGGCAGCTCATCCTCGGCATCGGCTAAAGCGAGATCAATGGGCATTCACGCCCATCACGGTAACCACTCTTATCGTTAGGACGCGATCGGCTCGTTCCGGCTCCAAGAGGCGAAGCTAGAAACCGAACCTACCGAGGGGATTGGTTCCGGCGGTCCTGGCTCGCACGATCTGCTCTATCTCGTGCGGTCTGGCCCGGACCGAGATCGCGTTGTGCCTGATGTACGGCGTGAAGTCTGTGGCACTGGCGTTGGTTCGAGAGCCGCACAGTTGCGAGCTGGGCTGGACTCGCGTCTCAAGAACGCTCTTCCCAGGCAGATCAGTCGGAAGCACGACGAAGCTGGTCGTTGGCGGCGGCTCGACCCACGAGTCGATCAGCTGAGTCAGCTGGTTCTTCAGGCCGTCGATGGTGTTGTCGGGTACACCGGGAATGCCCTCCTCGTCATCGACGCCAAAGAGGATCGAGCCGCCGTCCCCATTCGCAAAGGCGCACACCGTCTTCATGAGCCCAAACGGGTCCTTGGGAACCTGCAGCTTGAACTCCGTGCCCGGTCCTTCACGATCCGCCACGAGCGCCTCGAGTCGCGTCCGAGCCTCAACGAACTCGACACCGTCATCCGCGTTGGTCAGCCACGGGCGAGTTAGGAAGCGGCGATCTACCCAAGAGGTTCCTTGTTTCAGGAGCACCCAGGCGCCCGGAGGCAGACCCCCTGACAGCGGGAAGGTTAAGGTTTCAATCGGACCTGCCGAGTCGGGGATCTGGTGGGTAGGTCCTGGGGCATCGCCCGCGAACTCAACGGTCAACCCGCCGATGCCGGGACCCTCGACAACCACCCGGACTTCGTCGTCAGCGACCTTGACGCCGACGATCTTGCCGGCTTGATCTTGGTGGCGGTAGACGATCGTCTGCGGGAGCGATCCGCCTCGGACCTCGCCCAGGCAGAAGAAGCACGCCGCGGCGTGGAAGAAGCGAACGAACGACGGGGCGCCTCGATCCGACAGCAGAGGGCCAGCTGGCTCCGAGCGGTTGTCTGCGTAGGCAAGGGTGGTTCCTGTCATCGGCCAATCGAGCCTCTCGAAGCCTGTCGGGGCTTGGCTCTGCTGACGCTCCCACGAAGTCGGCCCGCGGAGAGCGGGCAGAACTACTGCGTGTCCTGCCACGCTCGCCTCCGCGGCCCGGAGCCATTCGCCGACAGTCTTGCCAGTCTGGAGGCTGGCCACGAACACGACTTGAGGGTAGAGCCACTCCTTCGCATTCCACCCAGGCGGAGCCGTCCCGCTCGTGAGTTCGGCAAGGCGGGCGTACCACTTACCGTCTTCCTCCAGAGACGCGCCAATCCGGACCCACACCTGCGGCTCGGCGCCGACGAGCGCGATCGTTTCATCGACTGTGCTGCGGTTTCCGTCTGGAATACCCACGATCCCACCCCTGGATATCGTCATTCGAGGTCCAGTGCTGCGGCTGAAGAAACCTGCTGATCCTATCGCCGTGGCGGACAAATGGCGCGTTCAGCCGCGGATCGACTCTGCCTACCGCTCTGCCTCCCAAGACCACGGCTCGCGCAACTTGCGGGCAGCCGCGTCGGCGACCTTCTGGATCGACTCTGGGTCAAGCACCTGCGGCCCGTCACCGATCACGTGTGCCACCTTGCCACCTGAAACGACCCGCACGCCACCTACCGAATGCTGGAGCCAGGGAAGGCGGGCTCCGTGGATGCACAGGACCGGCGTGACCATCGTGTGCGCCGGCGCCAGTAGCTCGCCCACGATCTGCTGGACGGCGAAGGCTTCGCGGTATACCTGCTCCACCATTGCCTGGCGGAGCTGGTCCTTCACGAACAGCTTGCCGTTGACGATCGAAACGTCGCCCGAGAGGTTCTTGGTCTCGACCACCCACACGCCCGTCGGACCTATCGCGATCGCGTCGATGTCTCCCCGACCGTCGGGCATGAGCCTGCCGTATAGAAGTACGAACCCACGACCAAGGAGCGGCTCGAGGGCTTCGGCTGTCCTGCGTTCGCCTCGTGCGCCCTTGTCCCAGTGGAGAGCCTCCGCCGGCAGACGAAAGACCGCAGCCATGCCGACGAGGCAGACCAAGAAGGCTGGGACGCCTGCCGCCAATCCTAGAAATGGCAGTGTCTCCAGATAGACGCCGAAGCCCAGCAAGCAGAACAGCGCGACAAGCGCCGGCAGAAACGCACGGAGGAAGCGCCGGTAGCGGCGCTGGTGCCGCTCGAACTCGGCCTGGGCGAACGCCCCCGGTTGGCCGCTACTGACGCCGGCGGGCGCTATGTCGATCTTGCCGGGGCACTCGTCTATCGCGAAGCGACTGCAACCCCAGAAGTCGCGGCCGGCGTTGCTGCCCCGCTGGGCGGTCCGGCGAACCATGCCCGATCCGCATACCGGGCAGCGCGGTGAGACGCATGTCTCCTCGCCACTCGCTGCGACAGCTCTTGTATCGGCCACCCTCGCCTCCGTCGGTTCAAGATACGGAGAATAGACACCACCGACCGCTGGACAAGGCAAGACACTGAAGGTCCTGGTTTGGTGCTCGTCGAAGTCTCAAGCTCCGTTCGGCTCCTGCGCCGCAGCGTGACCGCGACCGGCCGACCAGTATTGCCGCTCACCCACGTGAGTGGCACTGGCCTGGGGAGCCTGATCAGAAGAGGAAGCGGACCTGGGTCCGGAGCGCCTCGACCACTTGGAGTCCTCTCTCGGCCGACGGCAAGAGGCCGCTCGTCACCAGGGCCGACTGATCTCCTCGTCCTTGCAACTCCTCGACCACGAACTCGGCCGCCGACCGGCCCATCAACCCACCCCGATGCCGCCACGACCAGCGCCCACCGATCAGCGGGTGACCTCCAGCGTGTTGTGCGATCGCAAGACTGACGAGGTACTCGAAGCGATCGAAGAGATCGCTATACAACTCGTCGTCGGGGACCTGATCGCGAAGGAGCGGACGGAGCTGGTCGTGGATGTGGTCGTTGGCGGGAGTGTGAAACGTGGTCGACGCGTTGCCCGTTTCGGCTTGACGAACGCTCTGCATCAACCCGTGGTCGAGGACTGCGGCGATGGGGAGCGCAATCGCAGCAAGCTGAGTCTTGTCCTCCACCGTCACCGGCGCCAGCAGAAGCGCCGCGGCTGTCGATAGCCGTCCGTCGACCAGTGCGCCAAGACCGCCAGCATAGAGTGCGAGAGATGCCGGGTAGCGTCGAAGGTTTAGCCAACCGACGGTCCCGCCCTTCAGAGGCCACGAGCCTAGTCTCTCGATCGTGCGCCGCCACAGCGGAAAGTGGACTTCCTCGCCCCATCGGCAGCCAGTCGCCATCAGCGCGGCCGAAATCGCACTCGCATCCTCAACGTCGCGTAGGCAGCTTTGATACTGCGTCAGCTGATACGGAGCGCCAAAGTCGACCAGCGTCGCCGTGGTTTCGCGGGCGCGCTCGGTTGCGTCCTGGATAAGGTCGCTGAGCCGGATCCGCTCTTCCGCCCTCGGCAGTAGTCGCTTGGCAGTTGCGACGGCTGTGCGAACGGAGAGGGGGGCTCCCGCGGCCAGGTCGTCGAGCGCATGCACGCCGTCACGCAGCTTGTGGAAGAACTGGTCCGCGTCGAGGCCGCCGACTATGCGAGCCTGACGGAGCGTGACCACATTGCGAGCCTCCTCGCCGAGCGTGCCCCGAGCCAGCCAGTACGTGCTGTACCGGAGTCCCGGCGTTCGGGCGAGGGCCTCGCGAAGGGCGCCGTCGTAATCGGCGGACCAGCCCGCCACGATTAGACCGTACTCGTCGAGTACGCGATCGAGGAAGGCGTTCATGGTCGGGTCGTAGGCGGCGAGTTCGCGTTCGGTGTTGCGGATGCGGGTGTCGAGGTAGTCGCCGTGAAGCTTGACCAGCGTGCACGGAGCGTGTCCCACTGGTGGCGCTCCAGCGATGTCGTCGGAGCTGTCGATCACGGATGCCCGGACGTCCAGCTCGGCTAGGGCAGACTCCATTAGCCGGTCGAAGTTCGTCGTCAGGATGACCCGTACCCAGCCCTCCTTGACAAGGCCGGCAATGGCGCGATGTGCTGCAGCCGGCGCCTTGAGTCCCTCCTCGCGCTCGGCGTCCGTAGGCTCGAAGTACGAGCGGAGGAGGCTGCTGCGTTCGGCGGGCGTCTGGGCAAGCTGCGCCAGCAGGTCGGAGTACTCGGCGGGCTTCCCGAAGCGATCGAGGTACCATGCCGCTAGATCGGGCGGGTCCGCGGCGACCTCGAGCCGTGCGACACGCCGAACGAGATCGAGGACGATCTCATAGCCGGTCGGGATGCCGGAGGGTCGTGAGACACCCGATCCGAGTAGCAGGGCGTACGCCCCACGGTTCGCCTGCATCGACAGCGCGAGCGGAGTTAGTGCATCAAGCATCTGGTGACCTAACCTCCACCGGGTGGTGATGTGGCGGATAGACAGAGGTCGGCGGAACCGGATCAGGAACGCCGCGCTCGACCAAGTATGGCCGCGACTTGCCCGTCCATCGAGTAGACCATCATCCCGACGTCGTTGGACCAGTACGCTCGGAACGGCCAGTTCGCTTCGCCCTGGCGATAGCGGTTCTTCCAGCGATGCCCGAAGGCGCCCAGGACGCCGGCTACCTGGCCGCGCTTGATTTGCAGGGCACTTGCTAGCTCCTCCATCGTGACGGTCTGATCGGGCCGTTCGGCGAGCGTGTCCAGTACCAGCTTCATCCGATCTGGGGACTCCTCGTATGCGCGCAGCAGGATCTCCTCGGACCAAGGAAGCGGTTTGGCGGTCACGGGCTGGACGGTCGGCGAGTCGGTCGAGGGACGTGGCCGCGCCAGCAGCTCGTAGACCTCTTGGACGCGGTCGCTCGGAACGGGAACGCTGATGTATTCAGGACTCATGTGAGGCTCCATGCTGGTGTTCGGCGAGTAACTGGCTGACTTGTGCGTATTGCCCGAGTATATGGCATGTAGTCAAGCGTCAGCAAACATACATATTCGCTAGCAAATCAGTAAGCTATAATACTCTCATGGACTCCCACCAGGATCTCCAGAAGGTAGATGAGCCTTTCGGCGGCCTACCTGAGATGTGGCAGGCCATCGCCGCTGGGTTCCTGGTAGAGAAGGCAGGGCGCACAGGTAGCCGACGGACGGTCGAAACCTACGGGCGGACCGTCCGACGGTTCCTGGCCGGCATCGACGATCCCAGAGACGCGACTCCCTGGGACGTCCACCGCTTCGCATACGCTCTCGACCAGGAGGGTTGCGCGCCTGCGCCATCGACGGTGGCGGTGCGGCTGGCAGCAGTGTCGGCCTTCTACGACTTCGCTCGGCGCATGCGGGCCATCGAAACCAACCCGGCCGCGGATGTTCGACGTCCGCTGGCTCGTCGGCCCCAGCCTCGCGGACTTGCGCTCGAGGAGGTAACCCGGCTCCTGTCGGTCATTCCTGAAACGCCGCCTGGTCTGCTAGATCGGGCACTTGTGATCACCGCAATCCTGACGGGCCTGAGGCGAAGCGAACTCGTGGGCCTCCGCGTAAGCGTGCACGGCGACGGGGTCGCGCTGTACGAGGTCCGCACTAAAGGTGGCGCGGTCAGGCGCCGGGAGATGCCGGATCCTGCCTGGAAGGCGATCCTGAGTGCCGCCGCGGCCGCCGGCCGGCCTATTGGCAATGACAGGGCGACCGTCTTCCCCGTCTCCGATGCGACCTTGTACGCGCATCTGAGGCGCCACGCCGAGGCGGCGGGACTCGCGGACGTGTCGCCCCACGTGCTGCGCCACACGGCGGCGAAGCTTCGGCGAGCGACCGGAGCGACGATCGAGGACGTTTGCTCGCTTCTCGGCCATCGCAGCATCGCGACAACTGCGACGTACCTGGGCGACTTGGAGGCCGAACGAGACACCGGCTGGGGGCAAGTGGCGTCCGCCCTCGGGCTCGCGGGGTCCGCCTCGCCGGTGAACTCGACGCCGATCGGAACGACCGCCGGACCGCATCAGCGGTCGCGGCCGGTCCAAGTAATGAGGCGGGACGGCCGTAGCACCGGCCGCCCCGTCCGTTGGATAGGAGGGCACGTGCATGACCACCTACCCAGGCGAAAGCCTACTGCCCGCAAGAAACGGGCAGGAGCCGCCACCGACGCCTGAGGCGCCGCCCGAGGGTGCCCTGCGGATCATCCGCGAGGTGGGCGCCGCCTTCGCGGAGTGCCCGAAATGCGGCGAGCGGTTGCACTTCGGACGAGCCGTTGGCCGGCAGATCCGAACCCCGAGTGACTTCGCGAGCATCGTCGTCGACGAGATGTCGGCCCTCGAACGTGAGGAGCTGCGGGTCGCATTGCTCAACACCCGGAACGGCGTCATCGCGGTCGAGACGGTCTACGTGGGCAACGTCAGCGCCTCGCTCGTAAGGATCGGCGAGCTGTTCACCGAGGCCGTTAGACGCCAGGCGGCAGCCATTCTCATCTGTCACAACCATCCGTCGGGCGACCCGACGCCGAGTCCGGACGACCTGCGTCTGACCGCCGAAGCTCTGGCCGCAGGACGCCTGCTCGACATCGCGGTCCTGGACCACATCGTCATCGGCGGCGGCTCGTTTGTGAGCCTCCGCGATCGGGGTATCGAGTTCGACCAGAGTGGGCGCCACCGGGCCGGCGAGGCGTCTCGGATGCCACCTTGGCGCGATCCCTGGCTGGGCGCCTACAAGAGCGCCCTCCAGAAACGGACCAGGAGAGGCGAGGTCGACAACGCGGTGGCTGCGGCCGGATCGCTTGCCGGCCTGCCCGGCGGGCGCACCGCCCTCGCTCGACGCCTGACCGTCATTGCGGCCGAAGACGTCGGGATCGGTTGGATCCCGGCAGTTGGACGGGGGGTCGCCCTGGAAGCGTCGTCCGGTCCGGAGGTTCTAGAGCGCCTCCTGGCCGTCACGGCGAGCCTGGCGTCTCTTCCGAAGTGCAAGGAGGCGTACTGGCTGGCAGACACCGTCTGGATCGGGCGGCACAAGCCACGCGAGGTCAGCGCGCCCGCCTTGCGGACAGCAATCGCCGAGGGTGACCACCGGGAGGCTCTTGCGATCTGCCTGGCAGCGGTGGAGCAGCGGATCTGGCGGAGCGGGCCTCGGTTGATCGAGACGCTGACCGCATCGGTTGCCAATGCGCCGGATCTCGCTCGACAGATCGTCAGATGGGCTCTCTGGCGACAGGGCAAGGGAGGATCGGGCAGCGACGAGTGCACCGCCGCCGCAGTGATCGCCGCGATCGACCGACCGGACGGGCCGGTCTCCGAACTCCCGACGGTGACCTACGAGCCACCGGATGGTCGGTATTGGCTGGCCTGGGACGACTGTGACAGCCACACAGCGATCGGAAGCCGGGTCCTCGCCCGGCACGCCCGACGGCTCGCAATGTCGATCGACTCACTCGGCTGGCTGATGTTCAACGAGCAGAGCATCCGGCTCGGGCCGCTAGAGCTACCCAGCCGTTGGAAGGACGAAGCCCTGGCACTCGATGCGAGGGACTGCGGCTGGGGTACCCCGGAGGCGGCAACCGGGCTCTGGAAGTCGATTGGTCCCGCTATCCGAGCGGACATCGAACGCGAGTTGGGACGGGTGACCGAATGATCGGCATCCAGAACCCGTACGTGGCTCAGCGCCAGGCGGCCGAAGAAACCGACCGCCAAGAGATCGTTGACGGGTACGGCGAAGCAGCCCTGAGAGGTCTGCTCCAGGCCCTTCGGACAGGAGCGCAGGCATTCGAGCACGGTGCACGCACTCAGCTCATGGCCTGCGTGGCCGACTTGAGAGTTTGGGCCGCCGCCTACAGGGCCAAGGCCGACGCCATCGGCAGCGAGGCCGAGCCATCCGACGACGCTCGGATCGACGCGGCTCGCTGGCAGACCGTCGCTGACGAGATAGACCAGTTCGCCGCAGATTGGCTGGAGGAGGTGCGTGGTTCCTAGCGTTGTTGGCCGCTCAGACGGAGCGGACCAGGAGCTGGCCGAGCATTCCGCGAGAAATGAACGGCCCCAACAGACAGGAGGTACGAAATGGCGTGGGCGACACTGACAGTCGATGGAAACATGGACTTCCATGATGGCGTCCCAGGGCTGCGCGACCTGCAGCGGGCCGTCGATGGCTATGTGGAGCCAGTCGCGTTCAGGCTGGCAGGCTGTCCGGCCACGATGTGGCTCAACGAGGAAGGCAAGCTCGTGGCCGAGCCCGAGCGCAACTGGAAGGCGGAGGCGATCTGCCCGCTGGCCGGGAGTTGGATCGCTGGCAACGTGGCATTCACAGGCGGCGTGGGGCCAAAAGGCCAGACGCTGGCCCTCAACGACGCCCAGGTTGCTGAGTTGCAGCACATCGACCAGGACGTCTGCGTGATCCTGCTCGATAAGGGCGCCCCGAGCGGCGTGGTGGTCGGGTGATGAACAGAGTGATCCTCTCCGGGCGCATGACCACCGACCCGGAGCTTCGATACTTGGCGAGCGGCACCGGAGTCGCGCAGTTCATCGTGGCGACCAGCGAACGCCGCGGTGAGTCGGCACAGCTGCCGGTCGAGCGCCCCGAGTACGTTCCAGTTGTTGTGTGGGATCGCCTCGGGATCATCTGTGGCGAGGTCCTCTCTAAGGGCACGCAAGTCCTGATCGAGGGTAGCCTGCAGACCCGTCAGTGGGACGATGATCGCGGCAACCGGCATTGGAAGACCGAGGTCGTCGCCGCGTCCATCGAGGTCCTGTCGAGCAACGCCAGGCGGCGCGAGTTAGACAAGGCGTTGGCGTCCGAGGCTCCTGAGGGCCGAGCCGGGTAGGGCTCCCGGACATTCGGCGCGGAATACCGCGCCGCCCGGACGTCCTTCGTCTGGCGTGCTGCTGAGGGGCAGGGACCAGCCACGCTGGCGCTATCCTTCGGAGAGGTCAGAACGTTGTAGCAGAGGGATAGGGCGTGGCCGAAGCAAGGGTGGCGATCAACAACCACGCGGGCCTCATCTGGGCCATCGCCGACCTGCTGCGGGGAGACTACAAGCAGTCCGAGTACGGCCGCGTCATCCTGCCCCTAGTCTTGCTCCGCCGTCTCGATTGCGTTCTTGAGCCCACCAAGGAACAGGTGCTCGCTCGCCTCAAGACGCTCTCCGTCCAGAACGTCGACCCGATCCTCAAGGCCGCCACGGGCGTCGAGGCGTACAACACGTCGCGCCTCACGCTCAAGGCGATCCTGGCCGACCCCAGCCAGGTGGCCGGCAACCTCCGGGCCTGGATCGCCGCCTTCGACGCTGACACCCGAGACGTCATCGAGAAGTTCGATTTCGACGCCCAGATCGGTCGCCTTGACCGGGCCAAGCTGCTCTACCTGGTGCTCTCCAAGGTGACCGAGGTGGATCTCCACCCCGACAAGGTCAGCAACGTCGAGATGGGCTACATCTACGAGGAGTTGCTGCGCAAGTTCTCCGAACTGTCGAACGAAACAGCCGGCGAACACTTCACGCCGCGTGAGGTTATCCGCCTGATGGTCGATCTCCTCTTCATCGAGGACGACGACATCCTGCGAACGCCGGGCACCGTGCGGACCATGCTCGACCCCGCGTGCGGGACAGGCGGCATGCTTTCAGTCAGCCAGGACTACCTGCGCGAACTCAACCCGACGGCCCAGCTGATCGGCTACGGCCAGGAACTCAACGCCGAGACGTACGCCCTATGCCGGGCGGACATGATGCTGAAGGGCCAGAAGGCCAAGAACATCGCCCTCGGCAACAGCTTCAGCGAAGACGCTTTCCCGGCCGGGCGGTATGACTACCTGCTGGCCAATCCGCCGTTCGGGGTCGAATGGAAGAAGGTCCAGCACGTCATAGAAGATGAGCGCAGCAAGCTCGGCTTCGCCGGCCGGTTCGGCGCCGGCCTGCCGCGGATCAACGACGGCTCGTTCCTGTTCTTGCAGCACATGATCAGCAAGTTCAAGCGCCCCGAAGAGGGTGGCGGCCGGCTCGCGATCGTCTTCAACGGCTCGCCCCTGTTCACCGGCGCGGCAGGTTCGGGTGAGAGCGAGATCCGGCGCTGGATCCTCGAGAACGACTGGCTCGAAGGCATCGTCGCCCTGCCGGACCAGCTCTTCTACAACACCGGCATCAGCACCTACTTCTGGATCGTGACAAACCGCAAGCGCCCCGAGCGCCGCGGCAAGGTTCAGCTCGTGGATGCCCGCGAGTGCTTCGTGAAGATGCGCAAGGGACTCGGCGAGAAGCGCAAGGAGATCAGCGACGAGCAGATCGCCGAGGTGACCCGCCTCTACGGCGCCTTCGAGGAGAACGATCAAGTCAAGATCCTCAAGAACGAGTCGTTCGGCTACCTGCGGATCACGGTGGAACGGCCGCTCCGCCTGCGGTACGCGGTAGGGGAAGGGACGCTGCCGGCGATCGAACCCGCGCCCAGCTGGAAGAAGCTGACCGAGCCCGAGCGCCTAGCGATAGTCGGCCGCCTTGCGAGTCTTCAGGGCTTGACTTCGACCGACCGAACCGACGTCGCTCGTCGCCTTGGCGCCTTGCCGAGGGCGATCGAGAAGGCGGTCTGGGAGGCGATCTCTGTACGCGATCCGGAGGCGCCAGCCATCACCGACAGGAACGGCCAACCCGAGCCAGACCCGAACTTGCGCGACGACGAAAGCGTCCCGCTGACGGAGCCGACTTCGGGGGCTGAACAAGACCCAACCGCACGGCTGGCATCTGCGCCTTTCCGGGCCGCCGTCGGGGCCTACATGGCCGCTGAAGTGCTGCCCTACGTCCCCGACGCTTGGGTCGACCATACCAAGACCAGGATCGGCTATGAGCTACCGCTAACCCGCAAGTTCTACCGCTATGTTCCGCCGCGGCCTATTGCTGAGATCGACGCGGACATCAAGGCGCTTGAGGAAGAGATCCAGCGGCTGCTCCGCGAGGTTACAGCGTGACCGCCCATCTAGCGGTCGAGGCGATCATGCGCCAGGTTCCGAGCGAGTGGCGTCTCGTCCCCTTCCGCCGGCTGGCCCAGGAACGTGGCGTGCGCAATGTTGATCTGTCCGCGCCGTCTCTGTCGCTCTCGTCGACGGGTGCTCTCTATGAACGAACGGACGAAACAGACCGACAGTTCGCAAGCGAGCAATCCTCACGAAACGCTTGGGTGGTTCATCCAGGCGACCTGGTCGTGAACCCTATGTGGCTCTTCGGCGGGGCCATTGGCGTGAGTGACCGACACGGTGCCGTGAGTCCGGACTATCGGGTGTACCGACTCTCCAGACTGCTCCATCCAAGGTTCGTGCACCACCTCTTGCGAAGTCCTGCCTACCGAGATCAGTACCGTCTGTACATGCGAGCGGAGACGACCTTTGATCGGAGGATCACGAAGGACGACTTCAACGAGATGCCGCTTTTGGTCCCTCCTGTGCGGACACAAACACGCATCGCTGACTACCTCGATGCCGAGACTTCTCGGATCGACGCGATGATCGAACTCAAGCGCGACTCGATGAGACTTGCCGGCGAGTCCTTCAGGGCCTTGCAGGTACGGAGAGTTCTGAACGGCCTTGATCCTGTGAACGGCAAAGGGCAGCTTCCACCCGGCTGGAGAGCTCCGCTCCTCGGGATCCTTGTGGAGCTCCATCGAGGTCTTGATCTTCCGGCCGAGTCGCGGGAAGACGGCGCCATTCCCGTGGTTTCTTCCGGCGGCATCTCCGGCTTCCATTCGATCGCTGCCTGCGCAGGCCCGGGCGTGGTAACCGGCCGCTACGGTACCGTCGGCGAAGTGTTCTACGTGGATAGCCCGTACTGGCCCCTCAATACCACCCTGTACGTGTCGGACTTTCGCGGGAAACATCCCAAGTGGGTCTATCACCTGCTCCAAACGATGCCACTTGATATCGACGCGGAGAAGTCGGCGGTCACCGGCATCAACCGCAACGTCGTCGGGCAGCTACGTACTGTCGAGCCACCGCTAGCCGAGCAGCGACAGATCGCCGAAGAGCTTGATGAGCGGCACGCGGTAGTGGAGGAAACCGTGCGAGTGCTCAGTCGCCAAGTCGATCTCCTTCGCGAGCGCCGTCAGGCACTCCTCACGGCCGCCCTAACTGGCCAGATCGAGGTGCCCGGTGTGGCCGCATGAAGCCTGACGAGCGGGCGTTCGAGGACGCCATCACTGCCTCGCTCGTGGAGCAGGGCGGGTATCGGGTCTGCAAGTGGGGGACGAAGCCCGAGTGGGCGGCCGACTTCGATCGGGCTCGAGGGCTCGACGTCGCCGAGTTGTTCGCGTTCCTCGCGGAGACTCAGCCGAAGGCGTGGGCGCGGCTCGTCGCCGTGCACGGCGGGGCCGACGGCGCCCGACAGCAGTTCGCCGAGCGACTTTCCAAACAGATCGACGAACGCGGCACGGTCGACGTCCTGCGCCACGGCGTCAACGATCACGGTATCGAAGTCCACCTGGCGTTCTTCAAGCCCGCCCACGGCCTCACGCCCGAGCTGACCGAGCGGTATCTCGCCAACCGGCTGACCGTCACGCGCCAGCTCCCGTTCGATGCGGCCGCGACGAAGACGATCGACCTCTGCCTCCTCGTGAATGGCATCCCGGTCGCGACGGCCGAGCTGAAGAACCCGTTGACCCACCAGACAGTCGAGGACGCGAAGCGCCAGTACCGGACCGACCGCGACCCGACCAACGTGACCCTGGGCCGGCGGGCGCTCGTTCACTTTGCGGTCGATCCCGAGCTGGTCGAGATGACGACCTGCCTGGTCGGGCCACAGACGCGCTTCCTTCCGTTCAACCGCGGCAACGCGGGCGGCAAGGGCAACCCACCGGACGCCACCGGCCATCGGACGAGGTACCTCTGGGAGCAGGTCTGGGCACGCGACGGATGGCTCGACATTCTCGGCCGGTTCATCCACGTCACACCCGGCGAAGGGCCGACGCACGCCGCACAGCTTCGCAACGGGTCGACGATCTTCCCGCGCTACCACCAGTGGGACGCAGTCCGCAGGCTGGAGGCAGCATCGCGTGAGGAAGGACCCGGGCAGAGCTACCTCGTCCAGCATTCGGCCGGCTCGGGCAAGTCCAACACGATCGCCTGGCTGGCCCACCGCCTAATGTCGCTCCACGGCGCGGACGATCGGCCGGTCTTCGACAAGGTCGTCGTCATCACGGACCGCGTCATCCTCGACCGCCAGCTCCAGGAAACGATCTACCAGTTCGAGCATGCCACCGGCGTCGTGGCCCGGATCGACCAGGACAGCGCCCAGCTCGCGGATGCGCTGATCGGGGAGCAGGCCAGGATCGTGATCACGACGCTGCAGAAGTTCCCGTTCATCCTCTACAAGGTGAACGACCTCGGCCAGCGGCGGTTCGCGGTCATCGTCGACGAGGCGCACTCGAGCCAGACCGGCGAGTCCGCCAAGGATCTGAAGGCCGCCCTCGGTTCGGCTTCGGCGGAGGCTCAGCTGGCGCTCGCCGAGCAGGCCGAAGCAACCGACGCGCCGCTCGACCCGCAGGACTCCCTATCGGCCACCTTGGTCGCCCGCGGCCGCCAACCGAACCTCTCGTTCTTCGCGTTCACCGCAACACCGAAGGCGCGGACGCTGGAGCTATTCGGCCGCAAGGACGCCGATGGCAACTGGGCGCCGTTTCACCTGTACTCGATGCGCCAGGCGATCGAAGAGGGCTTCATCCTCGACGTCCTGGCGAGCTACACGACGTACAAGACCTACTGGAAGGTCGGCAAGGCGGTCGCCGACGACCCCGAGTACGACACCCGCAAGGCCCGCCGCTCGATCGCCCGCTTCGTCTCGCTGCACCCGCACAACCTCGCTCAGAAGGCGGAGATCATCGTCGAGCACTTCCGTGAGCACACCCGCCGCAAGATCGGCGGCCAGGGCAAGGCGATGGTGGTCACTAGCTCGCGACTCCATGCCGTTCGGTACAAGGGGGCCATCGACCGCTACATCGCCGAACACGGCTACGCCGACACGCGGGCGCTCGTGGCGTTCTCCGGGCGAGTGGACGACGCCGGCCTGGACTTCACGGAGTCCGGGATGAACGACTTTCCGGAGTCGCAGACCGCGACTCAGTTCGCCCGGCCCGAGTACGGCCTGCTGATCGTGGCCGAGAAGTTCCAGACCGGCTACGACCAGCCGCTCCTGCACACGATGTTCGTCGACAAGACACTCGTTGGGCTCGCGGCGGTGCAGACCCTGAGCCGTCTGAACCGGATCCACCCGGAGAAGACCGACACGTTCGTGCTCGACTTCCGCAACGAGGCCGAGGCGATCACCGAGGCGTTCGCGCCGTGGTACGAGAGCACGACAGCTGTGCCGACCGATCCGAACCTCCTCCACGACCTGGCCGACCGGCTGCTCGCGCTACAGGTGCTCGACGATGGCGAAGCTCGTTCCGTTGCCGCGCTCATCGCCGACCGGACCCAGAAAGTCAGCGACCACGGGGCCGTGTACTCGCTGCTGGCGCCGGCTGTTGAGCGGTTCAAGGCGAAGCGTCCGGAAGAGCAGGACGAAGTCCGTGACGCCCTCGACCAGTTCGTCCGGGCCTACTCGTTCCTCAGCCAGGTCGTCGACTTCGGCGACGTCTTCCTCGAGGCGCTGTACCTCGCCAGCCGGGCACTGCAGGCCCTCCTGCCGTCCGAGGGCGGCGGGCGGCTGGATCTCGGCTCCGAAGTGGAGCTGACTCACCTGCGCCTTGAGAAGACGAGCGAGGGTTCGATCGGTCCCGACAAGGGGGTCGGCGAGCTGGCCGCGATCTACTCCGGCCGCGGCCGGGAGATTGAGGAGGAGAAGGACAGGCTATCCGCGATCATCCAGGTCCTCAACGAGCACTTTGGCACGGCGCTCGGGCCGGCGGATCAGCTCTTCTTCGACCAGATGGAAGCGACCTGGCTCGGCGATCCGCAGCTCGTCGCCCAGGCGCGGGCCAACCCGATCGAGAACTTCAAGCTCGTCTTCGCCGACGCCTTCATCAAGAGCATCGTCGGCCGCATGGACGACAACGCCGACATCTTCCAGCGCATCCTCGACGACCCGGCCTTCCAGTCGGTTGTGATGGACCACTACCTGCGTCGCGTCTTCACGCAGGCGCGAGCTGGCGGCCAGGCTGGATAGTCGGGTCGAAGCCCAGGTGGGTCGGGTCGACCCATGCGTCACGGACTGCGGTGGCGCCAACTGATCAAGCGACAATACAGAGGATGATAGGCTGCCAGTCATGCTGAACCCTGAGATCACACCGTCGGCGCGGGGCCAGGTTGTGCTGGCGGACAATCTAGAGCTGATGCGCTCGCTGCCAAGCGAGTCGATTGACCTGATCTACATCGACCCGCCGTTCAACACGGGGAAAGCTCAGACACTCACGCGGCTGCAGACGGTCGCCGACCGGGACGGCGATCGAACCGGGTTCCAGGGGCGGCGCTACAGAACGGTCAAGCTCGGTAGCACTAGCTACCTGGACATTCACGACGACTATCTGACGTTTCTGGAGCCTCGTTTCGAGGAGATGAAGCGGCTGCTCCGGCCGACTGGCTCTCTGTACTTCCACATCGACTACCGCGAAGTCCACTACTGCAAGGTTCTGCTGGACTACATCTTCGGGCGCGACTGCTTCCTCAACGAGGTCATCTGGGCGTACGACTACGGTGCCCGAACGACGAAGAAGTGGCCCCCGAAGCACGACAACATCCTCGTCTACGTTCGCGATCCAGAGGCGTACTACTTCGATGCGGAGGCCGTCGAGCGGATCCCGTACATGGCGCCGGGTCTAGTCGGCCCGGACAAGGCCGATCGAGGGAAGCTGCCAACGGACACGTGGTGGCACACGATCGTTCCGACCGCTGGCAAGGAGCGCACTGGCTACCCCAACCAGAAGCCACTCGGCATTCTTCGCCGGGTGGTTCAGGCGTCATGCCCGCCGGGCGGACTCGTGGCCGACTTCTTCGCCGGCAGCGGGACTACAGGGGCCGTGGCGTACGAGTTGGGGCGCCGTTTCCTGATGGTGGACAGCAACCCCGAGGCCGCACGAGTCATGGCCGATCGCTTCAAGGGACTCGAAGCGATCGATTACATCGGATGCGAGCGAGCTATCGCCGACGTGCAGAGGACACTGTTCGCAGAGGCCGGGCAATGACGAGCGTCCCGTCGCCTATGCCGCTCACCGACCCAGACCTACAGCTCTTGGCAGCGACATCGGCGAAGCTGATGGGCGAGTACATCAAGCCTGATGCAGATCCTTGGGCAGGCAGCCCATTCGCCTGGATCAAGACGCGGCCATCCCGCCAGATTGGCTCCATCGGCGAGAAGCTCGTCGCCGACTGGTGCGCAGCCAAGGGTCTGACGGTAACGCGAACTGGCGACTCTGACGCTGACCGCGTGATAGCCGGCAGGCGAGTGGAGATCAAGTTCTCCACGCTGTGGGAGAACGGCGACTACGTGTTCCAGCAGATCAGAGACCAGCGATATGACGTCGCCTTGCTCCTCGGCCTCTCGCCATTCGAGGCGAGCTGCTGGGTTGTGCCTAAGCCCGTCCTGCGCGAACAGCCATTCCGGGTCGGACTCAGCCACCAGCACGGCGGTCAGGAGGGTACTGACACGATCTGGCTGCGGTTCAAGGCTGCCTCACCGCCGACCTGGCTATCGGCGTTTGGCGGCCCCCTGAGCGCAGCCTTCGAGATGCTGGCTGGGACGCGTCAGTCATAATCCTTGGAATATTCGGGTTGACTTTCGGCAAGCGGTCGACTACCTTGTGGCCGTGGAAGACTTGCTTTCCGAGACCCAAGCGCGATGGGTCTTTGAACCGTACTTCGACCACTTCTCAGATTGCCTGCTGACAGGGTGGGATGCGTGGGACGCGATTAGGCGGACTCCCGAAGGCCGCCACTTGGGAAAGAGCGCCCGAGCTAGGATCATCTGGGATGAGGCTACAGCCCGCGCAGAGGCGGTATTTGAGCCTATGCGTGAGGTTGGCAAGACACGCCTGCACGGTCTGCTCGTTCTCGACTTCCCATTCGCCTCAGTCCGGTTCAAGAAACTGGACAAGAGTCTCCAGACCCGAGGCATTCCGACTCAACAGCAGCAGCTCTTCGCCGAGCAAGCGCAGCTGACGGAGCTTGGCCAGCAGCTCTCATTGTGGCGACCCGTTCCGATGGTAGTGGCGGGCTACGTTCTCGACACACTGGAAAACGCCATCGACCGTTTGGTCCTCGTCCTTTCGTACCGCGGGCTGGTCTTGTGGGACATCGAGCTGCCTCCGGCTGCTGGGCGGCCGGCCAACCTGATGCCTGTAGGCCAGCCACCCACGCCCGCCATCCCGCGTTCGACGCGGCCTCGCACCGCGGAGGGTCAGGAGGCTCTGTAGATGGCTGGCATGAACCCGGCCATGCTGACGCTGGTCCGCGAGTACAGGGGCCTGACTCAATCCGAGCTGGCGGACCGGGCTGGGCTGACGCAGGGCTACATATCCAAGTTCGAGAATGGCATCTTGCCCGCCCCCCCGGAAACTCTCGAACGGATCGCCCAGGCCCTCGATTGGCCAGCGGAGTTCCTCGTCCGATCGGAGCAGGTCTACGGCGTTGGCGCACCGTGCCTCTACCACCGCAAGCAAGCCACGCTGCCTATCGGGACGCTCCGTCTTGTCCAGGCGACCGCCAACGTTCTGCGGATCGCTATCACGCCGCTCCTTCGCGATGTGGAGCTGGTGGCAGAGAACCAGTTTCCGGTGCTGGACATCGACGAGAACCAAGGATCGCCCGTTCTTGTTGCCCAGATGGTTCGCGCTGCTTGGCGACTGCCCCTCGGGCCAGTGCAGGATCTCGTGGCGTCCATCGAGTCGGCTGGCGGCATCATCTGCCGAGTGCCATTCGGTACTCGGCAGTTGGACGCGGTGACCCATTGGCCGCCCCAGATGTCTCCCGTCTTCCTTCTGAACTCTGAAGCGCCCGGAGACCGCGTTCGCTTCTCGCTCGCGCATGAGTTGGGCCATATCGTCATGCACCGCATTCCCAGTCCAGACATGGAGCGAGAGGCTGACCGGTTCGCCGCCGAGTTCCTGATGCCGGCGCGAGAAATCCGGCCTGATCTTGTCCGGCTGGATCTCACGAGGGCCGCTCAACTGAAGCCCTACTGGAAGGTCTCGATGGCCGCACTCGTCATGCGTGCCCGCGACCTTGGCGCAATCCCCCCGGGACGCGCAAAGGGTCTATTCGCCGAGCTAAGCCGCATGGGCTACCGGATCTCAGAACCGGTAGCAGTGCCTATCGAAGAACCGACGGTGCTTCGCGCTCTCGTCGACCTACACCAGCGGGAACACGGCTATTCCACGGCTGAACTCATGTCGATTGCCGGCGTGCCGGAGGACGTATTCCTTGGGCACCTTTCGGGTCGCCCGGCCCTTCACGCCGTGAGATAACTACCCGGGCGCCCACGCGGGCTCCGGCCTGGGCGAAGCCTGCGGTGAACGAGTCACGACACGATAACTGGACGTGTTACGCTCGGCCCTCCACGAGGGATGCCACAAGGCATAGAGACCCCGGCCTTCCAAGCTGAATGTCGCGGGTTCGAGACCCGTCTCCCGCTCCAACTTCCCCCTTAGCCTCCAGCTCGCGGCACCACAACGGGTGGTGGTGAGCGGCTTCCACGGCACCTCGGGTAGTGGTTCGCGATCCCTCACCACCAGACCGGTCCTCCAGCGGCTCGGGCTCAACCGCACAGACGCCCCCACTCCCAGGTCCACGCCTCACGCTGATTCGCTTCCGGCGTCGACGTCGGCTGGCTCGGTCGAGGCGCGGTCGGGAGACATTCAGATTGTTGGGATTTCGTCCGTCGAGCTTCCCGGCTCGGTCCCGCGTCGTCCCGAGAGGGCGCCGCCGGGCAGCCTCAGGACCGGGCCAGCTCCCTCTCCAGCCGATCCAGGAACGGCCGCGCGTGCAGCCGTTCCAGCACGGGCCGTGCCTCGGCGGCGGCGGCAACCACCGCCGGATCGTCCGGCCCCAGGACCGTGGCCATGTCGATCGCCACGAGGGCCGCCTCGAAGCCGACGCCGAGGTCGATGAGCCCCCGCCGTGCCTCACCGTACAAGGTGCGCGCCTCGTCCTTGCGGCCCTCTAGCGCGGCGATCCCGGCGAGGAACGCCGTCCGTCGGAGGCTCACGAGAGGGCCGTGGACTCCAGTCGTGTCGAGCGATGCGAGATCCTCGGCCACAGCCACGGGATCGCACATCCAGACCGCCGCGTGGGCGGCGATCGCCAGCGAGGTCGGGGCGTTGAGGGCGCTGACCCTGGCCATCTCACGCGCCGCGGCCCGCGCCTCTGGGAGCCGGCCCTCGGCCAGCGCCAGATTAGCTTCCAGATCCGCGGTCGCGAGGATCCTCTGGTCCTCATCAGCCGCGGCGGCAATGAGAGACCGCACTGCCGTGAGGGACGCGGTCACGTCCTCGCCGCGCCACTCCCGAAGCTCGATTGCGCTCGCGAGCAGAAACCCTCGTGCGTCGTCGTCGAAATCGCCCTCGAGAAGCGACTCGAGCTCCTCCAGCGCCCGTTCCCAGTCGCCGGTCCAGCGGGCAGCCTCGGCCAGGTTGCCGGCGAAAACCAGCGCCCGCGATCGGAGGCCGAGGCGCCGGGCCTCTGCTAGGCCGGCTCGCCCCATCTCGATCGCAACGGGCGGGTTGCGCGAGCCCATCGACGCCTGAAGGGCGACCCGGCCGGTCAGGGCATCGGCCGCGGCGCCGCTGGTTTCCGAGAGCTCGATCCCGGCCCGGAGCACGGCGAGCCCCTCGTGCGTCCGGCCCAGGTCGAGCAGGCTCCCACCTTTCGCCATGAGCGCCTGGGCGACGAGGGGCAGGAGCTCCAGGCGTTCGGCCTGCGGCAGGGCCGAGTCTGCGACCTCGATGGCACGGGCGTCGTCGTTGCCGAGCATCAGCGTTCGCGCAAGCGACACACGGAGCGCCAGGCCCTCGGGCTCGTTTGCCAGGTTCTCGAACTCGAACGCGGCCGCCTCAAGAAGGGTCTGCGCGTCCTTCGGGCGGAAGGCCGAGCCGAGACAGCGGCCGAGGAGGGCGATGTCGCGCGCGGCGGCGCGCCGGTCGCCGCGCTCGCGATGAAGAGCGATCGCGTCGCGCAGGTGTGCAATGGCCGGCTCGTGGCGGGCAGCCCTGGAAAGGCCGTCGCCGGCCTGCTCGAGCAGCGCGGCGCGCTCGGCCGGGTCGGTCGCCACCGTGAGGGCCTGCTCGGCGAAGGCCGCGGCCTGCTCCCAGGAGCCCAGGGCGGCGGCGCGGTCGGCGGCGGCATGGAGGGCCGTCCGGGCCCTGGCTGCCAACTCTTCCGCTTCCGGGCCGGAGGCATTCTGGTGGGCCGACAGGTACTGGCCGGCGACTGCACCGGCAAGCTCGTCCGACCCGAGCGACTCGAAATAGCGGGCTGCGGCCAGGTGGCGAACCTTGCGGTCGGCATGGGCCAGGGTGTTGTAGGCGACCTCGCGCACGAGGGCCTGCACGAACGAGAACTGGCCGCGCTCCGGCGAGCGGGGATCGGCCGTCCGCGTGAGGATCTCGCGGCGCACGAGGGTCCGAAGGTGGGATTCAAGCTCGGTCTCGGTCATGCCGGAGACCGCTGCCAGGCCGGCAGGCGTGAGGCTCTGTCCGAGCACCGCGGCGTCGCGGACGAGGGCGCGGTCCGCGGTGTCCAGGCCGTCGATGCGGCTGGCGATCAGGGCGGCAAGAGTCTCGGGGACCGCGAGGTCGCGCAGGTCGCCCACCGGCACGTATACCCCGTCGCGCAGCTCGAGGCGTCCCTCCGCGAGGAGCATTCGCACCGTCTCGACCGCGTAGAGCGGCACGCCATCGGCGCGGGCCACGATCGAGCGGATCGCCGACTCTGGCAGGCCGGGCACGAGGCCGGCCAGCAACTCGTGCATCGCCCGATCAGTGAGCGGCTCGAGCGTGATCGACGCGAAGTTGCGCTTGGAGTGCCAGTCCGGGCGCCGCTCGAGCAGCTCGGGCCGAGCGAGCGTCAGGACGTAGATGGGCTTGTTGCGACTCCACTCCAGCAGTGAGTCCACGAAGTCGATGAGGCCGGCGTCGGCGTTGTTGAAGTCCTCGAAGACAAGGGCGACGATGCCGGTCTCGCTCATGCGTTCGAAGAAGGTCCGCCAGGCCCCAAACAGCTCGGCCGTGGCCACCTTGCCATCGCCGAGGCCGAGCAGCGCGAGCAGCGCGCCCTCGATCCAGCGGCGCTCGGTCTCTTCAGGGATGTGTTCGCGGACCGTCTTGGCGACCTTCGCCCGCGTGGTGGCCTCATCGTCGCCATCGACGAGCTCGCACCTCGCCCGCACCATCTCGCCAAGGGCCCAGAAGCTGACTCCCTCGCCATAGGCCGGGGATCTCCCCTCGTGCCACCAGACCTCCTCGGCGAGTCCGTCGACATACTTGAGGAACTCCCAGGCGAGCCGGGTCTTGCCGATCCCGGCGGGTCCGATCACTGAAACCAGGCGCGCCCGTCCCTCGCGGCTGGTCGCGTGGAACAGGTCCTTGAGTAGGCGCAGCTCGTCGTCGCGGCCTACGAACGGGGCTTCTAGTGCCTCCGAGCGTCCGCGTCCACCGCGCTCGGCCACCACCCGCAGGGCCCGGAACGCGGGCACGGGGGCGGCCTTGCCCTTGAGCGATTGCTCGCCGGCGGGCTCGAAGGTGATCGCTTCGGCTGCAGCCCGGCGAGTGGCCTCACCGACCAGGACCGTCCCGGGCGCGGCCGCCGATTGGAGCCGGCTGGCAGTATTGACCAGGTCGCCCGCCACCATCCCCTGACCTGTGGCGCCGATCGTGACGGCCGCCTCCCCGGTAAGGACTCCCGCCCGCGCCTCCAGGCTCGGCTCGAGGATCCGGACCGCGGTGACGAGGTCCATGGCCGCGCGCACCGCGCGTTCTGCGTCGTCCTCGCGCGCGGTGGGAGCGCCCCACACGGCCATCACCGCGTCGCCGATGAACTTCTCGACGGTCCCTGCGTAGCGCTCCACGATCTCCCGGGCGAGGTCGAAGTAGCGGCTCAGCAGCTCGCGCGTCTCCTCGGGGTCGCGGCCCTCGGCGAGCGTCGTGAAGCCGACGAGGTCGGCGAAGAGGACCGAGACCAGGCGCCGCTCGGCGACCGGGGCGGGGGCTGGAGCGGGGGAGGCAGCCCTCGTGAGCACGGGGCCGGGAAGGGTGCCGGCGCCCACGCCGGCACCGCATTCTCCACAGAAGCTGGCATCCGGCTCGTTGGCTGCGCCGCACTCGGCGCAGCGCAGCGCCAGAGCCCTCCCGCATCGCAGGCAGAACTTGCGATCCGGCCGGTTCTCCGTCCCACAGTTCGAGCAGACGGCCATCTGGAGGTTGTCTCCTGGCGAGGCTGGCACCACGTGATCTCGCGGAGGGGCCGGCAGCCCGTCGGTCCCGCGGCGCGTCACCGCGGCTACTCTAGCCGGTCGGCAGTGCGGGTTCATGGGAAACGTGATAGGCACGAGCGCGGGCTCGCGCGCCCAGCCGACGGCGGCTGCTCCTGAGCCGGGGGGGCAGCAACCAAGAAATAGGCGGGGAAGGCGGTGAAGTCGGGGTTATGCCCTGCGTGGCCCGTCGTTCGCCGGCTCGAGCGGCAGACCGGCCGCGGCCCACGCAGCGAAGCCGCCGACCAAGTCGGTGGCGCGGGCGAAGCCCAGGTCCTGGAGTGTGGCTGCGGCCAGGCTCGACGAGTAGCCGTCGGCGCAGAGGAGCACGACCGCGCGCGTCGGGTCGGACAGCCGCGGGTCGTCGTAACCCGATGTCGGATCGAGGCGCCAGAACAGAACCGATAGCGGGAGGTGGACCGAGCCGGGGATGACCCCATTCGCCCGCTGCTCGTCCGCGCAGCGAAGGTCGATCAGGATCGCGCCCTCGGCCTGGGCCTCCAGGGCGGTGGCGGGCTCCAGGCGGTAGAGCCGGGCGCGTGCTTCGGCAAGGAGCTGGTCGATTCTCTTGCGCTCCGCCATTCGCGGTCCTCCTATGGACGACGCCGATCATGACATCGTCGAAACGATCGAAACATCGTCGCCAAGCCATCCCATGTAGTGGATCGGACACGCCCTCGTGGGACCCAGGCGATTTCAGCCATCGAAAGGATGTGCGTCGCCAACCGGCCGCAACGCATACACGCGACCCTGCTTGCGCCCGAGGTCCTCGAGCTCGGTGGTCGTGCGTACCTCGTATGAGGCAAGCTCGATCAGCTCCTCGGTGGGCAGATAGAGGCGGCCGGGGTCGCCGACGAGGACATCGATCCCGCGGTCGCGAGCCCGCCCTAGCCATGGCAGGACCCGCCCGGCGAGGCGGGCGTCGTACCAGCAATCGCCGGCCAGGATCACGTCCACGTCGGGCGGTTCCTCGTCGAGGACGTCGCGGCGCACGACGGTTACCCGGCGGCCGTTGGCGCGGGCGTTGAGCTCGATCGCCGCGGCGGCGAAGAAATCGATGTCGACGCCGGTCGCGTCGGCCGCGCCGGCATGCAACGCCGCGATCGCGCACAGCCCGGAGCCGGATGCCAGGTCGAACACGCGCCGGCCGGCCACGGCCGCCGGGTGCTCGTGCAGGTACCGGCCGATGGCGAGCCCGCCGGCCCAGGCGAACGCCCAGTACGGAAGGGCTGCGTCCGGATCGTCCGTCTCGACCTGGACGGCACGCCACAGCGACAGCACGTCGTCGGCCAGGTGAAGGCGGACTTCCTCGAGGCCCGGCACGGTGCGGAGACGCGTGTGGTGCAGGACGAAGGCACGAGGCGAGGCAGCCATGACCGTACTCTACCGGCCCGCTGCCTCGGTGCCTTGCCTGCATACGAGCGACAGCCCCAACACGGCGCGACGACGGGTCACCTTGCCCTCGGACCCTGTGCACGGTGCCACGGCGCTCAGGCGCGCCGGCCCGCCAATCTGAACCCCGCAGGTTCGGGACCCGCATCCCGCTCCTGTTCCTCGACCATGCAGGCCGTCTGTGCCACTCTCCGAGCGACCGCGCCTCGCACATGCCCCGCCCGGACCGTGGTTGTTACAGTTCGCGACATACGAGGTCGTGTTGCGAGAAGTTGGCATGGAAGCGCACCAATTGATGCCCCTGATCGACGGGTTGCGCCAGCGGCTGGATCTTGCCGAGGAGCAACTCGCCATCCTCTCGGATCGCGCCGGCGTCCCTCACCAGCGGCCCGGCGACGTCGTTCCGGGCCCACGTCCGTCAGTTCGTGGCCGAGGGGAAGAGGCTGCCCGCGATGCAGGAGCTCCGCGCCGCCGAGATGTCGTACGAAGAAGCGAAGGCGATCATTGAGCGAACGTAGCCGGCCCGACTCCCGCGGCGAGGCGAGCGTTCTTGCCGGCACCGTTCCACCCCCGGTCGATCGCGTTGCCCCGGGCCCGGGGCAGGAATCGGTGTGGGACTACCCGCGGCCCCCGCGGGTGGAGCCGGTAGATGAACGGATCCGCGTTGTCGCCGATGGCCTGACGATCGCCGACAGCATGCGGGCGCTCCGCGTGCTCGAGACGGCCGGGGCGCCCGCCTACTACGTCCCGCCGGCCGACGTTCGCATGGACCTCCTGGTGCCGAGCTCGCACCGGAGCTGGTGCGAGTTCAAGGGTGAAGCGAGCTACTGGACGGCCGTCCTTCCGGGCAGGACGATCGCGAACGCCGCGTGGTCCTACGCGGAGCCGAACCCGGGCTACGAGGCCATCCGCGACCACCTCGCGTTCTACGCCTGGGCCGTGGACGAAGCGTGGGTTGGCGACGAGCGCGCCGCGCCGCAGCCGGGGAGGTTCTACGGCGGCTGGGTCACGTCGCGAATAGTCGGCCCGTTCAAGGGCGGTCCGGGCAGCTTCGGCTGGTGATCCCGAGCCGGGGCTGTCGGCTCTGCCCCGAAAGCTGGCGGACTCCCCCGGGCAGGCGCGTCCGGCCGTCGGCGTGCCGAGCAGGCGCGTCCGAGCTCAACGGTGAGCGGCCATCGGCGCACCGCTAAAGAGTGGAGGCCGCCCGCCGAAGCGGGCAGCCTCCAGGTCGACGACTGAAGAGCGGTCCGGCTACTTCGCCAGGACTGCCGCCCTGGTCGTGTCCACAACCTGCTTGGACGGGGAGCCGCCCGGCATCGGCGCGGTCAGGTCGACGCCGTGGATCGCCTTGACGCGCTCGAGGAACCAGAGTGTGAACGCGTCGGTGGCGTGCGTCATCTGCCCGAACGATCGCTCCGGATCCTCGCCTTCGAGCGTCACGATCACCAGGTCGCCCATCGGGGTCGGCTGGAGGAAGGTGCGCTCCTGGACGCCGACCCGCGCTCGCGACGCGACGAAGTCCGCGTGCCGTGGGCCGTTGAGTTCATCGATGAACTTACGCCAGTCCTCCGTCTTTCCCGGCAGGATTGGGAATACAACTGCATTCAACGCCATGGGAACCTCCGTGGGCACGCACGTGCCCGGGGGCGGGGAGCGGGACTCGCCATTGGCCCTGCGCGACGGTCTAGGCGACCGTGTGGGGACGCCGCGCCGGTGGGAGCCAGCCGGCTCCCGTGCCTCTCCCCGGTCAGTGGAGTGTGCGCGCTTCGGGGGCCATTGGATACAGCCCGAGGATTTGTCCCGTAACCCGACACAACCCAGTCAGCGTCGGCATGTGTCGGCTTGGCGATCGAGCCGTGGTGACCCGGGACGGCTTCGTCGAGTTGCCGTTTGACGGCGGCAGCAGAAGGGCTGCTGACCAGCCGCAGCAACTTGCAGCGACTCTGGCCGTGGTGGGCCCGGGCACGGAGGGCCCATTCCAGCGCCGCGGCCTACTGTTTGCAGCCCACGACGGCGTTCCTCATGCCTTGGTCGAGGACCGTGTCGGCGGGCCCCAAGCAGACGACCATGTTCATTGCCCTGTCCCGATTGAGGTGGATCTGGGCTCTGGTGCCGCCCGGATTGAGCGTGAGGCTGGTGAGGTCGTTGCCGGAGACCGAGCCCCCGGTGGCGCCGTACACGCCGACGGCGTCGTGTCCGGCGGTGCCGGTGATGGTGTTGCCCGAGATGGCGGTGTCCGTGGCGTCGTGGACGCCGATCCCCTCCGTGTGCGGAGCCTGGACCGTGATGGTGTTGTGCGAGATCGTCGCGTCGATCCAACGGTGGGCGGCATCGTCTTGCAGCCGGATGCCCGCGGCACCGAACGTGTTGTCGTGGATGTCGTACTGCGACGGGCTGCTCGGCGCGAACGCCGGCTGCCACGGGCCCATCCACAGGTCGTTGGCGATCGCCGACGAGGTGTCGTAGGAGACGTCGAAGGCCGAGCTCTCCGCAGGAGCCAGCTGGATCCCCGCGTTGACATCGCCGAAGTGGTTGCCCGCGGACGGTGAACCGCCGATGGTGCCCGTGACCGACGTCAGGAAACCGTCCGCGGCTACGCCTTCGTCCATCGATGTGAAGGAGCTGGCCCGGACGGCGAACGACCCGTTGAGCGTGTAGTAGTCGAAGGGCGTCGAGCTGCGCGGAAGCTCACCCGCGTAGAGAATCCCGTTCACGAGGTTGAAGCCGTCCAGGCGCGTGTCCGCCGTGTCGTGCCTGCCTCCGACGGCGACTCGGTCGACGGCCACGTCGGTGGGGTGCCGGCCCATGAAGCGGAGGGCATCGACGAGACTCGTGAACGCCGAGCCCCCGATCAGGTAGGGCGCAGTCGCCTGCCCGTCGGTGGCCGTGACGTGGATCGAGAGGTCGGAGACCGCGATGTCACCGTCCACTAAGATGATCAGGCTGGGCCACAGGCAGTCGGTGAGGTTGGGCATGCACTCGCCCCCGACGAAGGCGTCCGGGGCGCTGACGCGCAGGGCCGGCAGCGCCCCGATGATCGTCCCGTCCGGGCTGGCGCCCTTGAGGGTCCCCTGGAAGTCGTAGGCGACGAGCTGGCGCGTCCTGTATGTCCCGGTCTGCAGCTGGACGGTGCAGCCGGCGCCGTGCGCGACGCACGCATCGAGCGCCGCCTGGATGTGCGCCGTGTCGTCCGTGCCGTTGGGCTCCGGCACGTGCGCGGTCGAGCCGACCACCTGCAGCGTAGGCCCCCGCGACGGCGTGGTCGTCCCGGGGGCGTTCGAGGTCGGCGTTGGGGTCGAGCTCGAACATCCACCCACCAGGACCACCAGGCTCAGACCGGCAAGCAGCCGTCCGATCCAGAAGGGCCTGCCCATCCCTCTACCCTCCAGCTCTTGCCTCGTCCCCACTCGTCGATCTCGCCGTGGCTCGGCGCGGTCCCGGCGGCCGGCGTGTCGGCTGCGCTTCAGAGCGTCCGGCGGTCAGCGGATTCCCCCACCGCTGTACAGGCGCTCAGTCCCTTTCGGGGCGACTGCCTCCCCGCCGTCTACGGCACGACATCACGCTCGAGGAGAACGACGCGAACGACAGCGCCAGGATCACGGCGGCCTGGATGAAGTGGAGCGCCGCCAGCATGGCGTTCCATCGGAACAGGTTGGCCGATCCTTCGGCCGCGATGCCGGTGGCAGACGGTGCGGACATGGAGCCTCCGGTTTGATCTGGACCGGCCGCGATACTCGGCAACGACACGCGGTGGCGTACGTGCGTCCCGCCGGCTGCGGAGCGTGGCTCCGCCGTGGTCGGATCGTGGGTCCAGGCTTGTCAGGCGCCGACTTCCAGCTCCTCCAACACGCCTTCGGTGCGGACGAGCACCGGCACTTGCGCCGGGCCGGCCGAGAAGTCGGCGAATCCGCGCTCGTTTCAGGACTCACGAGGTGCACGGTGCTATAACTGCAGCGCCCGACGCGGGCAGAACATCCGTTGCGCCCGCGTCCTCGCTGTCCCGCCGAAAGGCGGTGGACAATGAGAGGTACCTGGAAATGGCGACTTCCCGATCTCGTTGGCTCCTCCTCGTCCCGGTCGGCGCGCTGATACTGGCGGGCGTGGCCTCGATCGCGTTCGCGATCGGCGCGACCTCCGGCGGCGCTTCCGTTGCGCGGGCTGCGCAGACCATTCCGGGCCATCCCGAACTCGGGCCCGGCTGGTACGCCCCGGGTGCGCTCGGAAGCACGACCGGGGGCGTTGCCATCACGATCACGAACATCAGTGGCAGCAGACTCTCGCTGCAGACGACCGACGGTTGGACGCGGACGATCGACGCAACCGGCACCACGATCACCAGAGGCGGCCAGACGATCGCGGTGACGGACCTCAAGGTCGGCGACCAGGTCACCTTCCGCGAGGCTCGCCAATCCGACGGCAGCTACAAGATCACCACGATCCAGGTCCTGCTGCCCACGGCCGCGGGGATGGTCACGGCGGTCGGATCCGGCTCGGTGACCATTACCCAATCCGGCGGTACCTCCAAGACCCTGGCCCTGATCGGATCGACGACCTACACCGAGGCCGGCGCCACAGTCTCCGTGAGCGCCCTGGTCGTCGGCGTGCGGATCTCCGCTCAGGGTACGGTCGACGCGGCCGGCAACTTCACCGCCACCGCCGTGACGATCGCGCCATCCTCCGTCCAGGGGACCGTCGCCGGCGAGACGGCCACGACCATCGTGGTCGCGACAACGGCCGGCAAGACGGTCACGGTCGATGTCTCCTCCGCGACCAGGTACACGGTCCGCGGCGTCACCGCTCCGACTCTCGCCGACGTCGCGGTCGGTTACCGGGTCTCGGTCGGCGGCACGCTCAACGCCGATGGCTCGCTCAACGCTACGACCGTCCAGGCGGCCCCGAACGACCAGCCCGGCTTCGGTGGAATGGGCGGGGGCGGCCTCGGCCGCGGTCACGGGTTTGGCGGCCAGGAAGTCGCCCCAAGTGCGGTTCCATCCGCGGCCACGTGAGGTTCGGTCCAGCCTCTTCGGGCTGAACGGCGCGCCTTAGAAACCCCTTCTGGCTTCGATGCGCCTGCCGGACGGCGATTGGCGCAACCTCGGCCGGTTTCAGTCGCGTCCGATCCTGCGCGCCGGGCCCGCTCGGGTCAGGCCTGGACTGCCGACAGCACGGCCACGCCCAGCGCGATCGCCACGATGCCGGATCGCTGGCCCAGCGACAGCCGTTCGTGGAAGAGGAAGAACGCTGCCACGGCCGCGACCGCCGCGAACTGACTGGCCAGGACGGCGGCGATGGCGATGCTCTCGCGGGATCCTATGACGTAGGAGGAGTTGCCGAACACCTCGAGGGCACCGATAAGAACTACCATCGGCACCGCCGGGCGCACCATGCGAAGTCGGCCGGCCAGGGCCAGCGGGACGAACACGGCGACCACGCCGACGACGCGGACCGGCATCACGGCCATCAGCGTCGGCAGGCTGTGCCCGAGCTCTGCGGTGCTGTAGATGTTGACACCGAAGATGACCGCGGCAACCGCCCCGTACATCGCGGCCCGCCGCTCCGGGCCGATCCGGGCCGACAGGCTGCCGACTACCGGGCTCCCGCCCGCCGTGGGGTCGTGGCTCGCCGCGACCGCTCCTGGAGCGTTGCCGGTTGCGAGGGCCACCGTGGCGATGCCGGCGACGATGACGCACAGCATCGCCACGGCCCCGACGGTGAGACGCTCGCCGGCGATCACCGATATCACGGCCGCCATCGCCCCCTCCGTCGAGGCGAGCGCGGCGACGACGCCGACCTTCCCGATCTGAAGCCCTCGATACATGACCAGTAGACCGACCACACCGGTTATGCCGGACGTCGCCATCCAGCCGGCCAGGGCCGGCGTTATCGGGGGCACCGGCCCGGAAGCCAGCGCCAGTGGCGTGGCGATCGCCAATCCGACCAGCATCATCCAGGCGAGGTTCGATGAGACGCCGATAAGGCGCGTCGATCGCGACGAAGTCAGGCCGGAGAATGCCCACATGACGGCGGCCCCGAGTCCGCCAAGGATTGCAATCACGCGGTCAAGTTTGAGGCACTCCGGCCGGGCGCGTGGAAAGCTAGATCGCTCGCATCCGGTTGTTCTTCGGGTTGTGCTCGACCTCGGCCAGGCCCAGGGTCTCCATGAGGGGCGGCACGTACATCCCGAACCGGCCGCGCAGCCCCTTCTTGAGGCCGTACCAGCCGCCGACCGGATTGTCGGGCGAGCGCGCCCAGGCTTCGACCGTGCCGTCGGCCGCGGGTCTCTGCTCGTCGGCGCTGCCGAGCGCCATCCAGTCGTCGTGCCGCCTAAGCATCGCGTGCAGGTCGTCGATGCAGCGCAGTTGGTAGCGGAGGACGGTGGAGCCGACCGTGCAGACGAGCGCCGGCGGATCGGCCGCCTCGTCGCGGTACATCTGGTACTCCGACGTGCCGCTCGGAGTCCTGAGCCGCCAAGGCTCTTCACGCGTGCCGGCGCCGTGAACATCGGCTGCTGCCATGTCGCCTCCTTGGGCTCGTTCTTGCGCACGCTCGATTCCGCTCGGGCGGACCTCGCCGCCCCGACCGTACAGCCTCGTGGCGCGTGTTGCGCCCCCTGCCGGCCGCCGACCACGTGGCAGGACGACCCCGCCGACTTGACCGGGGCCGTGGCCGGAAGGCTCTGCCGGCCGGAATGTCACTCGCCGGCCCTCGTCTCGGCGACTGATTTGAGGACTCGACAAGCCCGAAGGGTCACCCACTTGCTGGGCTTTCCGGGACGGTCGATGTCGAGCACCATCTTGCCTTGATATGCGTGGCGGTTCGCCCAGCGGCCCATGTCATCCTGCCGGGCCGCGACCCATTCGACCGCCCGATCGAGGCGCGCGTCGGCCGCCATACCCGCCTCGCACAGCGCCTCCAGCGTCTGCAGCAGATCCGTGACGTAGCCCGACGGGAAGCCGAGCGTGAACCACGAGCCGCTGGGGCTGGAGTTGGGGCCCATCGGGTAGTCCGCGACCGAAGGGTCGCGGCTGAGCAGGAAGGCCGAGCCTCCCTCGAGCGCCCGTGCGACTTCCGGGGTTCTGCGTTCAAGTGGGACCCGAGCCAGCGCGAGGACGGCCTTCGTAGCTCCCCAGGCACAGGGATCGCCGCGGTTGTAGCCACACCGGAAGCCCGGTCCCGCGGTGGCCGACCTGTAGAACGCGACGTTGCCCTCGCCGGTAATAGACGACGCCTGGTAGGCCAGCGAGCGCGCGACCCGTGGGTCGTCGAGCCATCCGAAGCCCACCAGGGCGCGGAGCAGGTTGCCGTTCAGGCAATGCAATACGCTCGACGGTGCCGGCCGGCCCGGCCCGGAGGCGTGGCAGCCGAAGCCGCCGCTCGGCGACTGGGCGTGGTCCAGGACGTACTCGCAGGCCGCCCGGACGCGCGGATCGCGACCGTCCGCGCCGAGCTGGTCGAGGAAGATGACCTGCCACACGGTCGACCTGTACTTGGGCCCGTAACCGTGGCCCGGCTTTGCCCACCAGCCCTCGGGGTTCTGGGCGGCCAGGATCGACGCGATCGGGTCGGTTTGCATCGCCGCATCGCGCGCCGCGGCCACTTCAGGGTCGTCGGCAGGCCGGTCGAGCAACCAGCGCAGGGCGAGGTGGCGTACCGCCGGCGCCGACTCTTCGAGCAGCCACGGCAGCGGGTCGTTTCTGACGCGATCGGTCCATCCACCCACGAACCGGAATCTACCCCCGGAGTCGTCCAGGGGATCGGCCGCTTTGCGCGGCCCGCCAGGCCGCCGCTGCAAGCGGCACGCCCATCGCCGCCGGCCCGATCACGACCAGGCCGGCCGGGGCCACGCCCGACAGCAGGTCCGCGACGAGCATCAACCCGTACGCGGCGACCGGCAGCGCCGCGGCCGCGGGGCCTAGGGCCTCCACGACGCCGCCGGCGTCGCTTGAGTCACCCACCGCCCAACGCTGCTCGACGGCGCGGTACGCCAGGTAGATGGTGAACGTCGTCAGGAGCCAGCCAAGGTAGTTCCGGATCGGGATGCCGAAGTACGGCCCGCCGCTCTCCCAGACCCACGCCCTGACGGAAGGCCCCGAGAGTATCGGGTCGGCCACCAGGTCCCAGGCGGTCATCACGACGGCGGTAACGGCGGCCAGCCGTACCAGCGGCAGAGCGCCGCCGGGCGTCCCGATCGGTCGCCCCTCGAGGGCGAGGTTGGCGATCACGTAGCTCGGGTAGATCATCATGAACCAGGCCAGCGGGATGAGCAGCGGCACCTCGCCCAGCCTGACCCCCAGGTAGTCGGTGTAGCGGTAGGCGCCGAACACCACGCCGGTCAGCACGCCGACCTGCTCGTACGCCCACGAGATCGCCGCGCTCAAGATGAAGAATGCGACGGTCAGCCGACCGCCGATCGAGTACCAGGAGTGGGTCAGACTGAAGAGCGCGAGGACGGCGGTCAGGACCTTGAGCCCGCCCGGAATCGAGGGCAGGGCCACCAGTCCGACGAGCAACGACCGGACCACGGCGTCGTAGACGAAGACGCCGAACATGATGACCGCGATCCAGATGACCGGCCGTCGCCTCATCTGACCTCCGCCGGCTGCCGCCGCACCGTCGCGGCCGACCTGCTTGACGGCCTCGATGATGACCTGTTGCCTCGCCACTCGTGGTCGCCGGCACCGCCGTCGATCGGCCGCTTCGTTCGACGCGATATGCCAGTACCGCGAGAACCGCCTTCAGGGGGCCGCCTTCACTGTCGAGCAGGGGACGAAGGCGTTGCTCATGCTGCCGGCTGCGAGCGGACCCGGGAGGAAGAGACCCGGGATGGTAAAGTACTGGCAGCTCGGGCCCATGGGACAATGCTCCGCATGCCGCTGGCCCAGCGCGACGGGGAGCGAATACAGACGACCTTCGCTGCCCATGGTTCGGTCGTGCGCCTGGCTCGCGGAGCAACGTCGCCGTCGATCGAGGCCCCAAATGAGCACCTCGGAAGAAGCCCCTGCGCTCATCCAGTACGAATGCGAACGCTGCAAGACGCGGTTCGTGCTGCCACCGTTCGGCCGAAAGCTAAGCATTGCGGGCAGATTCCACGCCCTCTTGATGGGCCTTGGGAGAACCTTGCGGCACCGCGAAGGTCCGGGCGCCGGTTACGAGTGGGCCCGGCGGCAGCTCCTGACCCGGATGGACGACGAGGCCTACCGCTCCTTCGTCCAGACCTTCCACTTCTGCGATGAGTGTTCCCAGTTCGTCTGCGACGACTGCTGGAGCACTTCGGGAAGCTGCTGCCTGACTTGCGTGGCCAAGCCGAAGACCGGCATCGCCCGGCCACGGCCGCCGCGCGCGACGACCCGTTCGTGGGTCCTGCACCCCGTCGTCGCGTCGGCGCAGGCGCAGCCACGCGGTCACCTGCGCCGCGACGCGGCGCTCGTTGGGTTGGTCGCCGCGATGATCTTCCTGGCTGTCGAGGGCGGCGCACTGCTGTCCTTCGCGGCCGGCGGGACCCACGCCACGGCTCCGACCGTCTTCGGCGCGCCGTCGCCAGGCCCGACCGAGACGTCTTCTCCAACTTCAGTCGCCGGCGAGAGCCCGTCGCCAGGCCCGACCGCAACGCCGCTGCCCAGCCCGACCGAAATCCCGGCGGCCAGCCCGAGCGTGAGCGCCACCGCGACGCCGACCCTGGGACCGACCCCGGCACCGACCCCGGCACCGACCCCGGCACCGACCCCGAAGCCGACTCCCAGGCCGACTCCCGAATCGACCCCAACACCGCCGCCGCCCACGCCGGTTACGCCGCTGCAGCCGCCGACAATCGCCTGCGTGGCCAACCCCAACAACGGCACAACGACTCCGTACACGTTGACGTGCCGGATCACCTCGGGCTCGTATCTCCCGACGGACGGGATGCACTGGGTATTCAACGGAGACGACAAAGGGACCGCCAACTACTCGACCCTTTACAGCTGGAACAGCGGTCAGTGGGTCCAGCTTCGGGTGACCCGGGGTGGAACCCTGGACGTTCTCTCCAATTTCGTTGTCAGTCCTGACTGGAAATGAACCTGGCGTGATTGGACACTTGAGCTGACGCAGCCGAACACGCCAGGTTTCGACGCCCGACGGCCGCATGTGGACCTCCGCGGGAAGCCGTGTTCAGCCGCCGGCCGGACCGTAGATCGTCAGGCAGACCAGGATCGCGCAACGGCTCCCTAGGGAGTGGTAACCCGCCGGCAGCGATGGGGGAGCGGCCCCCGGGTCGGAGACCCAGAAGACGCGCCCGCGGTTGGCGACGACGTCCGGCGGCACGGCGTGGATCACGGCGCCCGGCGGGTACGCGGCCGTCCCCACGTACCAGGGCAGATCCGCCTCGGTCAGGACGTGTAGACGCGCCTGCACCCCGGGGCCGGCTTCGTCGAGCAGGACGAGATAGCGGTCCCACGATGCTGCCGCCAGGTCGTGGACGCCCACCCCGGCATCCAGCTCCGGGACGAGCGACGACGTCTCCATGTGGGTGGTGGCGGCGCTGAGGGCAAGACTTGAGACGGCGACGGCCGTCACAAGCAGGACCGCGAGGCGCCGTGGCATCGCCGCCAGGCCAACGCCGGCGAGGGCGAAGAGCGGCAGCCACATCACACCGGCATAGCGGGCGTCGAGAATCGGCCGCCAGAGGCTGGCCACGGCCAGGACTGCGATCCCGCTCGACGCCAGCAGGCAGAACGATGCCGCGCGCCGACCCTCGGGGCCGAGGCGCCGCCAGGCCGCGACCGCTCCGACCAGCGCCGCCGAGCCCGCCAGCACCGCCAGGTCCTGGAGGCCGACCAGGGCGGGCCCAAACGGGAGACCACCGGCGACCGGCGGGCCCATGAACAGTTGAGCGAGCGTCCCGCCGAGCAGAACGGGGTTCATGGGCGGGACCCAGAAGCCCTGGTTCGCGTGCTCGAACTGTGCTTCAGCCACGACCAGCCACGGCGCGAGCGACGCGACCGCCAGGGCGGTGGCCGCGAAACCGACGGCGGCCGTGCGCCGCCCCGGGCGCAGCCAGAACGCCCCCGCGAAGATCCCGGCCAGCGCCACGGCCGAGAAGTAGTCGCTCCAGACGGCCGCTGCAGCTGCCGCCACGTACATGGCCCAGCGAACCGGGCCTGGTTTCTCGATGGCACGCCACAGCAAGAGCGCCGCCGCCACGGTGAACGTCGCGGCGGGGCTGTACATCCGGGCGAAGTCGGAGAGCATGACCGTGGTGGGCGCAAACGCGGCAAAGACCGCCGCCCAAAGGCCGGCGGCATCGCCGGCCACGCGCCTGGCCAGGGCGGCGGTCAGTGGAATCAATGCGATCCCTGCCAGCGCGGGGACGAGTCGCAGGGCAACCGGCCCGCCGGGGCCGCCGAGCGACGCCAGGCCCAGCAGATCCGTGACCGTCACGACGGCCCGTTCAAGGATGTAGAAGAGCGGTGGGGCGCTGTCCCGACTCACGATGTCGATCATTCGCCCGATCGGTTGGTGGACGACGACGGCCGTGAAGTCCTCGTCGTAGCCGATAGGCTGGCGGGCGATGAAGGCGAGCCGGAGAACGGCCCCGACCGCGGTTGCAAGTGCCAGCGCCCGACCGTAGGAAAGTCGGGCGGCCGCCGCCTCGAAATGGGGGCGCTTGACCCAGCTCACGGAACCACGGCCCACACGCTCGGCGATCCCGACGGATCCCAGGCGACGGGCACGGCGAGCCCGCCCAGCTCGGTCCCGAGCGCTTTCACCAGGTCGGTGCGGCTCAGCGCAAGAATCTCCGAGTAGGAAGTCGGGTTCGAGATCGAGGTCCCGGGTGCGACGATCGCCGGCAGCCGGTTGAAGTCGAGGAAGCGGACGTCGATGGCCGAGTAGTCGTCGAGAACAACCGCCGAACCTGGATGGTTGGCCGCCAGGTCGGCGAGAGAGACGATCGGATAGCTGAAGGCCTCGTAGCGATCGGCGACCGGCCTGGTGAGATACGCCCACCCGCTCCAGGCGGCGACGGCGGCCAGGGTCACCGCCACGGCGATGATCGCCAGTCTCTCCGCCGGGTGCCCCCAGCGTCCTCCGACCCGCTCGACCAGCTCAACCCCGCCGAGACCTACCGTGACTCCGAGGGGCGCCGCCAGGCCGAGCATCCGCAGGAAGTGGGGCGATCCGCCTTCGGTGGCGATGAGCGGCGGGAGCAAGAATACCGGCAGTGCCAGCAGGATCAGGGAGTGGCTCGGGTCGCGACGCATCCCCCACAGGCGCACCACTCCGAACCCCGCCACCGCGGCGAGTGGCAGCGGCAGCAGCGGCAGCGCCGCAACGTCCTGGCGGGGGTTCGGGTCGCCGGTCAGACCGAAGGCTGCCAGCGTGCGCAGGACGTGGATCAGCGGATTGCTGTCCCCTTCCACCGTCGGATTGAAGACACTGGTTGCCGCCGCCCGGCCGAAGTAGGTCGCCGGCTCGGTGACCGCTACGGCCATAATCGGGGCTGCGACGACCAGGAACGCCGCGGCGAACGGCACCAGCCCGGCGCGGAGGCGCAGGTACGTCTCGCGATCGGTTCTCCGAAGCCACCACAGCCAGACTACGAGCAAGACCGGCAGCAGCTTCAGCGGCTGGTATGTGTACAGCGCCGCCAGCGAGGTCACCGCCCCCGCAACCGCCGCCGATCGCCGGCTCGGCCCCTTCACCCACCGCAGCAGGGCGATCAGCGCCGCTGCGCCGAAGACCGGCACGATGGCGTTGCGCATGCCGTCGCGGCTGACGCAAACCAGCCACAGCGACCCGGCAGCCCAAGCCGCCGCGACGGGCCCGACCCACCTGCCGAAGCGGCATCCCAGGACGCCGATGCCGAGCACTCCGGCCACGCCGAACCCCGCGGCCGTTGCCCGCAACACCAGGGCCGACTGCCCAAAGAGCCAGAACGCCCCGGCCACGACGTAGCCGAAGAGCGCCTCGCGCCCGGCGTCGTCCGGGAACCAGACCAGGAAGTCGGGAAGGAAGCTCGGCTGATGGAGGAGCCTTGTCGCGTCGAGCCCTTCGGCTGCTTCGTCGCCGAACAGGCCGCCGGGGTTTGCGGCCAGATCGACGAACCGAAGTAACGCGGCAGCCGCGACGATCGCCGCCAGCGCCCCGAAGACCGGCCAGGCGTTCCGGCGTCCCACGCGCCTCACCGGGTTGCCCCCTGGAGCGCGGTCACTGGACGCGCGCGTCGTGTCCCTTCCAGAACGGCTCGCGCAGTTCGGCCTTGAGGATCTTGCCGGTGCCGCCCTTGGGCAGACTGTCGCGGAAGTGAATGTCGCGCGGGATCTTGAAGCGGGCGAGCCGGGCCTTGCAATGGTCGCGCAGCTCCCTGGACGTTGCGGACTCGCCGGGCTTCAGGACGACGAGCGCGACCGGCGCCTCGCCGAGAGCCTTGTCCGGCACGGAGACAACCGCGCACTCCAGGACGGCCGGATGAGAAAGGATGGCGTTCTCGACCTCGACCGAGGAGATGTTCTCGCCGCCGCGGATAATGACGTCCTTTGAGCGGTCCTTGATCAGAACGTAGCCCTGGTCGTCGATGACGGCCATGTCCCCGGTGTGGAGCCAGCCGTCGCGGATCGTCTCGGCCGTCGCCGCGGGGTCGTTGTAGTAGCCGCTCATGACGGTGTTGGATCGGACGATGATTTCGCCGATCTGCTCCCCGTCGGTTCGGACGTCCCGGCCGTCGGAGTGGACGACGCGAAGCCCGATGCCGGGGATCGGCCAGCCAGTCCATGACTGCCGGAGCCGGCGCTTCTCCGGCGACTCGGACGCGGTCAGGAAGCTGCGAGGCGCGGCAATCGTCAGGATCGGCGACGTCTCGGTCAGCCCGTAGCCGGCGATGGCCTGGACATTCAACTCCTCCTCTAGGCGGTCGATCAACGTGGGTGACGACGGGGCGCCGCCGATGATCACCTGCTTGAGGCTCGACAGGTCGTGCTTCGTGCGGTCGGCATGATGTAGGACGGCGTTGAAGATGGCCGGGACCGCCAGGACTCGGGTCACCCTGTGGCGCTCGACGGCCTGGATCAGCGCCAGCGGCTCGAATTTGCGGAGCATGACGTGCTGACCGCCGATCATGGTCAGGAAATGGGGAACGCCCCAGCCGTTGACGTGGAAGAGCGGCACCACGTGCAGAACCACGTCATCCTCGGTGAAGCCGAGGGTGATCTCTGAGTACAGGCTGTGCAGGTAAAGCTCGCGATGGGTCATCGCCACGCCCTTGGGGAAGCCCGTTGTGCCGCTCGTATAGAAGAGCTCCGCTATGGAGTTCTCGTCGATGTCGGGCCTCAGGGGGTCCGTCGAGCCGCCGGCCAGGAGCGACTCGTACTCGTCCGAGGCGATGCCGTCGGTGGCACCTTCCATGATCACGAACCGCGGCCGGTCCGGCAGCTCCGGGATCAGCGCCTCAACGAGCGGCTTGAAGTCCTTGTGGAAGAAGACAACCTTCGAGCCGGCATGGCCGAGGATGTAGGCGATCTCCTTGGGCGTCAGCCGGATGTTGATCGGGTTGAGCACGGCCCCGGCTTCGAGCACGCCGTAGTAAGCCTCGAGCAGCTGGTGGGTGTTGTAGGTGATGAAGCTGACCCGATCGCCGGCCCGGACACCCAGTTCGAGGAGGGCATTGGCCAGCCGATGGCTTCGTTCACCGAACTGACGATAGGTGAAGCGACGCTCGCCATCGATCACTCCGACCGTGTCGCCGTAGTAGGTTTCTGCCCGATCGCGAAACTCGAGGACCGAGAGAGGAACGAACACGATAGACCTCCTCCGCCTGCCTTCCATGGCGGGTGACGCGCCCGCGGTCGGCAATGGAACGGCCCCACTGACCCGGACACGATAGCGTCACCGGCCGCGGCGCGAGCGGCGCTCGCGGCAGCAGAGCGCGGGTCAGGCGTTCGGTCGCGCGGCGAACTCGCGGGCGGCGCGGGCGAAGGCTTCCCACACGCCGTCGAACTCGTCCGGAGTGGACTCCGTCCGTTCGGGGTGGCACTGTACCGCAACAATCCAGCGATCGTCCCGGCTCTCCAGTGCCTCGACGAGGCGGCCGGCACCGCTGGCCGCCCAGCCCACGGCCCGCAGGCCCGGGGCCAGCCGGGCGTGGTCGACGGCCTGGTGGTGGTACGTGTTGACCGTCAGCTCGATCGTGGCGTCGTCCTCGTCGGTCGCTGCCAGGCCCTCCTCCGAACCTTCGGCAAGGGCGCGGGCCAGTCGGCTGTCCGGGTCGATCTCCAGGCTGTGGGTGTGGGCTGGGCCCTGGCCGTAAGGGGTGCCGGCGTGGTCGGGCACGTCCTGGAGCAGGCCCCCGCCTGAGAAGACATTGATGGCCTGCAGGCCACGGCAGATGCCGAAGACGGGCACCGACCGTCGCTCGGCTTCGGTCCAGGCCCTCGCGTCCAGCTCGTCGCGCGCGGGATCCACGTCCGCCGCGCCGGCCATCGGCTCGTGGTAAAGCGCGGGGTTGATGTCCGCACCCCCGGTCAGCAGCAGCCCGGCCATCTCCACGAAGAGCCGGTCGCGTTCCTTTGCAGGCGTGGCCGAGGTGACGAGAACGGCGTTGCCGCCGTGACGCCTGACCGCGTCCGCGTACAGTTCAGCCTTGTGCCGGCTGAGGGCAGGGTCCGCCGAGCCGGCGGCGTCGGCCGTGGTGACGACGACCAGGGGCTGCGCGGCGGGAGATGGTCGTGCTGGCATGCGCGCCAGCATAGCGCCTGCGTCGGGATGGGCCGAGATGCGATTCCACGAGGCGCGTCACTGGTTTCCCGGGAAGGCAGGGCGGCGCAGGTTTGCGGCCCGCTTTAGTGGACGGCCGTTCCCAGCAACGATCCGACCCCGAAGGTGACCGCCGCTGCGAGCCCACCCAGGCCGGCCTGCCGGATGCCGGTCCAGATGGGCTGGCGGTGGGTCAGCCGGCTCACAGCCAGTCCGACGGCGAAAAGGGCCAGGCCCGACGCGGCGATGCTCGTCGCGAAGGCCGCGGCGCCGGCGAAGATGAGAAACGGCAGCAACGGCACGAAGGCGCCGACGGCGAACGCACACAACGATCCGAAGCCGGCCGCTACGGGCGAGCCCATCGTTTCCGCGGACAGCCCGATCTCCTCTCGCACGAAGGTATCGATCGCCCGTTCCGGGTCTCTCATGATCCGGCTCACGATCAGGTCAGCCTCGGCGCCCGATAGACCCTTGGCCTCGTAGATCTCGCGCAGGATGCCCCGCTCCTGCTCGGGCGTGTGGTGGAGCTGGTGGCGCTGGAGCTCGATCTGGTAGTCGAGCAGCTCGCGTTGCGACCGGACGGAGACGTATTCGCCGGCCGCCATGGAGAACCCGCCGGCGAGCAATCCGGCCACGCCGGCAATGACGATCGAATGGGGATCCTCGCCCGCCGCGCCCGCCGCGCCCGCCACTCCCATGATCAGCGAGAGGTTGCACACGAGGCCGTCCGTCGCGCCGAAGACGACCGGCCGGACGATGCTCGCGCCGCGGGTCTCGTGCGGGCTGGCCGGGGGCTGCCGGATCGTGCTGAGGCGGTGCACGATCGACTTCGCCTTCGATTGCGTGGTGGTCGGAGCCATTCGTTCCCCTGCCGGGTCGGGTCCAGTGAACCGCTGCTGCCCAACGCGCCGCAATTCTGAGGGATCGGCCGCCCGCGTGCCGAAGCTCTCCGCCGAGCCTCCGCTTGGGGTTCCGGCTGGTCGAGACCTAGTCGACCGGCCCGGCGGCGCTCGCCTTCACGGTCGGGGGAATCGGTCGCCTCGCCGGGCGCGGTGCGGTCGGGCTCGGCCAGGGACCATCGGTGCCGGCCATCGGGTGCAGTGAGCCCGACGGAAGCCTCCGGGCGGCCACTACCGCGATCCAGGCGCCGACGAAGAGAAGCCACATGTTCGGTCCGAAGGCGCCCGCGCCGAGCAGCAGCAAGACGGCGGCGCCGCTCTCCAGCATGAGCAGCGCCGGCAGGGCGAATACGAAGCCTTGCGGCCACAGTGACGGCGAGGCGAAAATCGAGGCGAGGCCAAGGGCTGCCAGACCGGTTCTCCCTCGGAAGAGCAGTGCCAGGCCGACGAATGCAACGGCCAGCAAGGCGAAGACCGCCGCCGGCAGAACCCCTGCGTAGGAGTAGCCGTACAGGGCTGGCACGGCCGTTTGAGACGCTGCGCGGTAGCCCAGGCCATCCCACCAGGCCCGCCACGAGTCGAGGCCGACCAGCGGCAAGGTGAGCAGGACGATCGCCGCCAGCACTGCCGCGCCGACCAGGATCCCGCGCCAGCGCCGCTCCCGAATCAGCCACAACACCGGGACCGCGGTCTGGACCTTGAACAGGCCCTCCGCGACGAGCGTGCCCCCGGCTCTGAACGACGCGACGAAGAGAAGGAAGGTCAGGCTGGCGATGTTGCCCGATTCGAACCCGATGGCGACCGGCGGAAAAGCCAGCAGGGCGACACCCCAGAGACGAGGCAGGCCCAGGAACCGATACGACTTGTAAGCACATGCAGCGAGGAGAGCGACCCAGCCGGCCGCGACCAAGCCCTCGGGCAACCGGGAGAGCGCCGCGAAGACCGGCAACAAGGGCGGGGGGTACAGGAAGAAGTCGACGCCGGCGCTCGTCGGCCAGGTCGTGACCGCTGCCGTCATGTAGGGTTGACCGCCGTCGAGCCAGCGCGAGGCCGAGCCGAGGTAGACGTGCAGGTCGTAGAGGTGGATGGTCTGCGACCAGTAGAGTGCGTCGTAGAGGATCCACGACACCACGATCCCGACGATCAGGGTCAGGCCCAGCGCGGAGGGGCCGGCCGCGGCGGCAGAGGCGGCAACCCGCGTCCGCCGCGGGAGCACGAGCAGCGTCACCACGATCGTAGCGGTGGCGACGATCCATGTCACTCCGAATGGGACGCCCCCTACATCTCGACCCAGCTGCGGGACCGCGTAGCCGATGACTATGGCAATCGCTGCCGGCACCGCTAGATCGAAGCTGCCGATGCGCGCCCATCGCAAACCGACGATCCGCGCGAGCAAGCCGCGGGCGGATCCCGGCAACAGAAGGAGCCACGGCAACACGTCGCAATTCTAGGAGGCTGTCGGGCCGGCCAGGGGCGTCACGCCGGCCAGGGGCGTCACGCCGGCCGTGGCGCAATACGTTGCTGCCGGCGCGGCCACGCCCCGCGGCCCGGGCGCGGCCACGCCCCGCGGCCCGGGCGCGGACATCCGCGCGCTGCAGCCGAGAAATGCAGTCTCCCGTCCGCCTCAAGTCCAGGCTCCGCTGCGCCTGGGCGCCGCTGCGGGCCTACCATGAGGGAGTGCTGAGCAGATCTCGCTTCACCCTTGGCCGACCCCACTGGCCGCCCGTCGCGGGACTGGCGGTGGCCGCCGCCAGCCTGGTCCTGGCTACGATGCTCGCTGCCGTCGCCCACGCCCAGCTGGGTGTGACGCACGCCGCCCTGGTTTACCTCCTGGCTGTCGTGGCAGTTGGCACGGGCTACGGCAGCTGGCTGGCCGTCGCGACTTCCCTGGCCTCGTTCCTGCTCTACGACTTCTTCTTCATCCAGCCCGTCTACACCCTCTCGATCGCGGCCCCCGAAGAGTGGCTCGACCTCCTGCTCTTCCTGGTCGTGGCCATCGCCATCGGCCGGCTGAGCGCGCTCCAGCTCCAGCGGCGGCGGGAAGCAGAGCTGCGCAGCGGCGAGGCCCGGGCGATGTTCGCCATGAGCCGCGACGTGGCCACGGCGGCGACGGCCCTGGAGGCGGCGCCGCTGCTGGCCGTCCGGTTGGTCCGCGAGGCGGAGATGGCTCGAATCTGGATCGGCCTGGGCGCTTCGATACCCGAGGAGCGGGTCGTCGCCGACACGTTGCCCGGCGAGCCCCGTCCGGCCGTGGTCTCGCGCTGGACGCTCCACTCGAGCTCGGCGGATGTCCAACCGAGCTGGGCGCACGTTCGGGAATTGGCGGTGAGCCCCCGCGAGGGCCGGCCGGTGCCGGGGGAGGCCCGCGGCCGGGATCATGGCCACGACTCTGAGCCGCTGATCGTCTTGCGCGCTCCGATCGTACTGGGCAGCGAGACGATCGGCTCGCTGTGGGCGACTCGACCGCGGGGCGCCCCGTTCCCGGGCCGGTCCCACTCGAGGCTCCTTGCCGCGGCCGCGGACCAGATCGCGCAGTCCGTGGTGAGGGATCGGCTTGCGGCCGAGGCGACGGCCGTTGAGGTGACCCGGCAGAGCGACGCGCTCAAGTCCGCGCTGCTCGACTCGGTATCGCACGATCTCCGAACGCCACTCGCCGCCATCCGGGCGGCGGCCGGACACCTGATGGACCCGGACGTCGCATGGCAGCCGGAGGACGCCCGGGCCGTCGCCAGCTCGATCGATCTCGAGGCTCAGCGACTCAGTCGCCTGGTGCGAAACATGCTGGATCTCGGCCGGATCGAGGGCGGCGCGCTCCACCCCTCGCTGGAGCTGTACGACCTTGCCGACCTCGTCGACCCCGTGGTCGAGCGTCTCGGGCCGGCGCTGGCGCCTTCCGTGGTGGAGATCGAGGCTGCGGACGACCTGCCGGCCGTCAACGTCGACGCCGTGTTCGTGGATCAGATCCTGACCAACCTCCTCGAGAACGCGGCGCGGTATGCCTCGGGCAAGCGGCTCCGCGTGTCGACGAAGGCGGTTGGAGACCAGGTCTGGCTCATGGTCGACGACGCGGGTCCGGGGGTACCCGCCCCGGCCCTGCCGCACCTCTTCGAGCGGTTCTATCGAGCGCCCCGCCGCCCGGGCTCGCGGTCCGAAGGCGGCTCGGGCATCGGGCTTGCCGTCGTTCGCGGTCTGGCGGAGGCGATGGGAGGCTCGGTCATCGCCCGGCCGAGCACGCTTGGCGGCCTTTCGGTCGTCGTTCGGCTGCCGGTAGAAAGCGAGCGGAAACCAAACGAAGGCGCGGTCGCGTTCGAAGTTGTTCGCGCGGTCGAACTCCCGGCCGAGGCTTCGTCCGAGACCGAATTCGAACCCGCCCTCGATCGCTCGGACGCCGCAGCCTCGGCGGAACCCTCATGAGCGATGGCGCGGCCGTTGTCCTGATCGTTGAAGACGACGAGGCGGCGCGGGCTGCGATTGCGGGCAACCTCCGCGCCCGAGGCCACGAAGTGGACGAAGCCGGTGACGTTCGCGACGCGCTGCGACTGTGGGACGCTCGCCGGCCGGACCTGATTCTGCTCGACCTGGGATTGCCGGATCTCGACGGCCAGGCCGTGATCCGTCGCGTCCGCCGCGAGGCCATCACGCCGATCATCGTCGTCTCCGCGCGCGGCCGCGAGGAAGATCGAGTGGCGGCGCTGGATGCCGGGGCGGACGACTACCTGACCAAGCCGTTCGGACTTTCGGAGCTCCACGCACGGATGCGGGCGGTGCTCCGGCGGGCGGCCGGACCCGAGGCGGACACCGAGGGCAGGCTGCAACTCGGCCCGGTCGTGCTGGACGTGCCGCACCACGAGGTGACTGTGGGCGGCACGCTGCTGGAGCTGACGCCGCGGGAGTTCGAGCTGCTCAAGGTCCTGCTTTCGCAGCCGGGACGCGTCGTGACGGCGGGTCGGCTGCTGCGCGCTGTCTGGGGCACAGCCTACTCGGACGAGGGCCACTACCTGCATGTCTACGTCTCGCGGCTTCGCCGCAAGCTCGCCGCCGCCGACCCGTCGGGCGTTGCGGCCAGGCTGATCGTCGCCGAGCCCGGAGTGGGTTATAGGATCGTGGCGGAGTAGAGGGTCTCCGGACGTGCGACTAACCTGAGATTCACGCGGGTCAGCGCACAGCAGGAGCGGGCTCGCCGACGAGGTGGACTTCCAGGCCCGGGACGGCGTCGAGAAGGCGATCGGCCAGCGACGCCTTGCCGAGGTGCAGGCCCCGGTGCGGCCGATGGACGAGGACCAGGTGGGTGACACGGCGTTCGCGGACTACCTCCTCGAGCCCGCGCGCGAGGTCCGAGGCCTCACCGCGGATGATCTCCGCGCCGAGGTCGGTGGCGTAGTCCACGTTGGCCTGGATGTTCTGCTGCCGGTCGCGTGACAGCCTGACCCCGGGCGTTTCGACTGCCACGGCCAGGAACGGGGCGTGCAGCGCGCTGGCAATCGAAGCCGAGCGGCGCAGCGCCCGTCGGCACTCGGGCGACTCGTCAACGAGAGCCATCACCCGCTCCGCCACCGGCCCGACGTGGAGGCCGCGTTCGCTGGCGATCCCTTCGAGTTGCTCGTCCACCTGGCCAGCCAGGAACCGCAAAGACAGGTCCCGTAAGGCTGTCAGGTTCGTCTCGGTGAAGAACCGCTCCAGGGCGACCACCGCGCGGTCGGGTGGATAGACATTGCCATGGCGCATCCGCTGGCGGAGCGCGTGCGGGCTCATGTCGACAAGTTCGATCTCGTCCGCGGCCCGGACGACTTCGTCGGGGATGCGTTCGTGGACCGGCACGTCCAGGATCGTCTCGACGGCGTCGGCGATCGACTCGACGTGCTGGACGTTGCAGGTGCTGACGACTTCGATCCCGGCATCGCGGATGAGTTCAACGTCCTGCCAGCGCTTCTCCCGAGCCGAGCCCGGAACGTTGGTGTGGGCGAGCTCGTCCACCAGGGCCACGGCCGGATGGCGGGCGATGATCGCCTCGGCGTCCATCTCCTCCACGACCACGCCGCGGTACTCGATATGGCGCCGCGGGACTGTCTCCAGCCCATCGAGCAGCGCCGCCGTGTTGCGCCGGCCATAGGTCTCGACGAAACCTGCGACCACGTCGGTGCCGCGGTCGTGGCGGCGATGGGCCTCCTCGAGCATCTTGTAGGTCTTGCCGACGCCGGGAGCCATGCCCATGTAGATGCGCAGCCGCCCACGGTCCGGCTTCCGCTCGGCGTTCAGCCGGGCGAGCATCTGGTCGCCGCTAGGGCGGAGCGGGTCCGCCGGCTCTGTGGTCATCTCAGTAACCCGTCGAGGTCTAAGTTCAGCGCGAGCACGTTCACGCTGGCCGATCCGATGAAGCCCAGGAACGGCTCCGAGGTATGGCGATCCACGATCGCTTGGACCTGATCCTCGGTCATCCCGCGCGCCTTGGCAACGCGTGGGACCTGGTATTCGGTGGCCGCCGGGCTGATGTCCGGATCGAGTCCGGAGGCCGAGGCCGTGACGAGGTCGATCGGGATTGGTGCGTCGCCGTCCGCCTTGCGCAGGGCATCCACGCGCTGGGTGATCTGGGTGATCAGCGCCTGCGACGTCGAAGACAGGTTCGAACCGCCCGATTGTGTCGGATCGTAGCCGGGGCTGGCGCCGGCGGCAGAGGGCCGGCCCCAGAAGTACTTCGGATCGTCGAAGGCTTGGCCGATCAGGCTCGATCCGACCGTCTGGCCGTCGACGACGATCATCGAGCCGTTGGCTTGGCCCGGGAAGACGACCTGGGCGACGGCCGTGACCGCGACCGGATAGGCGAGGCCGGAGATGACCGTGAACGCCAGCAGGATCGCAACCGCCGGCCAGAGCTGGCTCTTGATGAAGCTTCGCATCTTGGACTCCTAGGCCAGGTGAACCGCAGTGATGAGGAGGTCGATCGCCTTGATCCCGACGAACGGGGCGAAGATGCCGCCAACTCCGTAGAGCAGGAGGTTTCGCCGCAGCAGGTCGGCCGCCGGAGCAGCCCGATAGGCAATTCCCCGGAGGGAGAGCGGCACGAGGGCGATGATGATCAGGGCGTTGAAGATCACCGCCGAGAGAATGGCGCTCTGAGGGTTCGATAGACCCATGATGTTGAGGCTGTTGAGCTCGGGGTAGGCCACGGTGAACATGGCCGGCAGGATGGCGAAGTACTTCGCCACGTCGTTGGCGATCGAGAAGGTCGTAATCGCACCGCGGGTAATCAGGAGCTGCTTGCCGATGGCGATGACCTCGACCAGCTTTGTGGGGTCAGAGTCGAGATCGACCATGTTGGCCGCTTCCTTGCAGGCCGAAGTGCCGCTGTTCATGGCCAATCCCACGTCGGCCTGGGCCACTGCCGGGGCGTCGTTCGTGCCATCGCCGGTCATAGCCACCAGGTGACCGTCGGCCTGCTCGGCCCGGATTCGGGCGATCTTGTCCTCAGGTTTGGCCTGGGCCATGAAGTCGTCCACGCCCGCCTCGGCGGCAATCGTCTTGGCCGTCAGCGGGTTGTCCCCCGTGACCATGACGGTCCGGATGCCCATGCGGCGCAGTTCTTCGAAGCGCGCCTTCAGACCCGGCTTGACCGTGTCCTTCAACTCGATGACGCCGAGCGGTGCCCCGTCGCGCCGGATCGCCAGGGGTGTGGCTCCGAGCGAGGAGATCTCGTCGGAGAGCGTCTCTAGCTCGGCAGGCGCGTCGGCATCGAGGGCAGCAACGATCGCGTCCACCGCGCCTTTGAGGATGACCGTGCCGTCGGTGAGGATCACGCCGCTGGTCCGAGACTCGGCGCTGAACGGGACGGCCGTGGCGATCTCGGACTCGGGAGGCGTTGCCGCGGCCGCGCCAGGACCATCGGAGGCGATCTCCGCGATCCGCTTCCGAGCCAGCTCCACGACCGATTTTCCTTCCGGCGTCTCGTCCTCGAGTGACGTGAGGAGCGCTGCCCCGAGGACCTCGCGCTCAGGCACGCCGGGCAGGGCCACAATCCGCGATGCGAGCCGGTTGCCGAACGTGATCGTGCCTGTCTTGTCGAGCAGGATCACGTCCACGTCTCCGGCGGCCTCGACGGCCCGGCCGCTCATGGCCAGGACGTTGAAGCGGGCGACGCGGTCCATCCCCGCGATGCCGATTGCGGAGAGCAGACCGCCGATCGTGGTCGGGATGAGACATACCAGGAGGGCCACCAGGACGACGATTCCGAGCGGAGCGCCGGCGTAGAGGCCGAAGGGTCGTAGCGTCGCCGTAGCCAGCAGGAAGACGATGGTCAGGCCGGAGAGAAGGATCGACAGCGCGATCTCGTTGGGGGTTCGCTGCCGCTTCGCGCCTTCCACCAGCGCGATCATCCGGTCGAGGAAGGTTTCGCCCGGATTGGCCGTGACGCGGATCGTGAGCGTGTCGCTTGTCAGCGATGTGCCGCCCGTCACGCTGCTCCGGATGTCCGTGCCCGGCTCCTTGAGTACGGGGGCGGATTCGCCCGTGATGACCGCTTCGTTGACATAGGCCACGCCCTCGATCACGTCGCCATCGCCGGGGATCGTCTCGCCCTCGCGCACGACGACGATGTCGCCGGAGCGGAGTGCGGAGGAGCCGACCTCCTCGAGCGAACCGTCCTCGCAGCGGCGGTGGGCCATCGTCTCCGAGCGGGTCCTGCGCAGGGTCGCCGCCTGGGCCTTGCCGCGGGCCTCGGCAAGCGCCTCGGCGTACGTGGCGAAGTAGACGGTGAACCACAACCAGACCGCGATCTGGAACTCGAAACCCGGGGATCGGCCGACCTCGCGTGCGGCGCCATGGGAGAGGCCGACGAAGTCGGACAAGAAGATCACCATCACCAGGGCGGCCGTGACCTCGACCACAAACATGACCGGGTTCTTCGCCAGCTCGAGCGGGTTCATCTTCTGGAGCGCCGGCCGGAGCGCACCGCGGAGCAGTTTCGGGTCGAAGACGCCCCGGTTGCGGGGGCTGCCGGCCGCCTGCGCCTGGCGGTCTTCGCGGGCCAGGCGGCGGCTGCCTCGGGCCGTATCGATCACGGAAAGAGAGAGGAGCTTGCGGCCGAAGCCGCCGGCTGCTTCGAAGGCCATCAGAATAGCCTCCCGGCGTTGTTGAGGAGCTGGTCGACGATCGGACCGAGCGACAGCGCGGGGAAGAAGGTCAGCGCGCCGACGATGATGATCACGCCGATGAGCAGCCCGACCCATATCGGTCCGGTCGTGGGGAATGTGCCCAGGGACGGCGCGACACGGCGCTTGGCGGCCATGGAGCCCGCGATGGCGAGGATCGGCACGATCATGGCGTACCGCCCCAGCATCATCGCGAAGGCACCCGTCACGTTGTAGAGGGGGGTGTTACCCGAGAGCCCTGCGAAGGCCGAGCCGTTGTTGCCGGTCATGCTCGAGAAGGCATAGAGGATCTCGCTGAAGCCGTGGGGCCCGCCGTTGAGCGGCCCGGCTTTGCCCGCCGCTGTGGCCGTCGCTACCGCCGTGAAAAACAGGATGCTGAAGGCCAGGAAGAGGACGACGAGCATTGCCATCTTCATCTCGTAGGCCTCGATCTTCTTGCCAAGGAATTCCGGCGTGCGGCCGACCATCAATCCCGCGATGAAGACGCCGATGATGGCGAAGACGAGGATGCCGTACAGGCCGGCGCCCACTCCGCCGGGTGTGATCTCACCGAGTTCAATGTTGAAGAGCGGAACGAGGCCGCCGACCGGCAGGAAGCTGTCGTGCATCGAATCCACGGCGCCGGTGCTCGTGCCCGTGGTGACCGTCGCGAACAGGCCGCTAGAGTCAGCCCCGAAGCGGACCTCCTTGCCCTCCATGTTTCCGGCCGACTGATCGATGTTCTGCGCGACCGCTGCCGGGATCGAGGGGTTTGAGCGCTCCTCGCTCGCCATCGCAACCAGCGAGCCCGCCGAGAGCACGATGACCATGACGGCGAGCAGCGCCCAGCCCTGGCGGGCGTTGCCGGCCATTCGACCGAAGGTGAACGTCAGGCCGAACGGGATTATCAGGATGAGCAACATCTCGAACCAGTTCGTGAACCCGCTCGGGTTCTCGAACGGCTGGGCCGAGTTGGCGTTGAAGAAGCCGCCGCCGTTGGTGCCGAGCTCCTTGATGGCCTCCTGCGAGGCCACCGGGCCGAGCGGGATCGCCTGGACGGCGCCCTGGAGCGTGTGGACGGTGATCGAGTTCGCGAAGGTCTGGATGACGCCCTGGGAGACGAGGACCAGAGCGGCAACGAAGGCGATCGGCAGCAGGATGTAGATGGTGCCCCGGGTCAGGTCGACCCAGAAGTTGCCGATGGTGGTGGCTGCGCGGCGGACCAGGCCGCGGACAAGGGCGAGCGCCACAGCGATGCCGGTCGCGGCGGAGACGAAGTTGCGGACTGCGAGCCCGGCCATCTGCGTCAGGTACGTCATCGTCTGCTCGCCCAGGTAGTTCTGCCAGTTCGTGTTGGTGTCGAAGCTAACGGCTGTGTTGTATGAGAGGTCAGGCGCGACCGGGCCGATGCCCGGGACGCCGCCCTGGTTGAGTGGCAGGTAGGCCTGAAGGCGCTGTTGCAGGTAGAGGGCCAGGACACAGACGAACGAGAAGACGATGACCGAGACCGCGTAGGCCTTCCAGTTCTGCTCGACGGTCTCGTCGACGCGCAGGATCCAGTAGATGGCGCGCTCGACCGGCCGGAGCAGCGGCGAAAGGAAGACGCGTTCGCCTTCCATCACCCTGTGCATATACCCGCCCAGCGGCCGCGCAATGAGGATGGCGACGCCAAAGAGGCTGATCGCCTGGAGCAGGCCAGGCAGCGAGGGGATCATCTAGAACTTCTCTGCCCGCAGAAGGGTGAACAGGAGGTAGACGCCGAGAAAGAGGACGATCACGCCGCCCAGCAGGTCCTGGCCGTTCATCGGGCCAGCCGATCGCACAGCCAGATCAGGCCCAGGAAGAACAGCAACCAGGCTCCCATCAACGCGAGCATCGCCAGGTCAAAGAGCATCGAGTCCTCCCTGGGGGGCGGGGGATGCGGCGCCGTCAGCCTCGCCGTGATGGCGTTCGACGATCTCGACGAGCGTTGGAACTGCGAACGGTTTTGGCAGATATCCCGCGCAGCCGAACTCGCGGAGTCGCGAGGGCGGGACGGTCGTGGCAGTGACGATGAACACCGGCGGCCCTCCCGCGGCGGCGAGGACCCCGGAGCGCAGGAACTCCCAGCCCGACTCGCCCGGTAGGTTGATGTCGAGGAGCACGATCGTCGGCCGGTAGCCGGCGAGGATCGTCTCGGCCGCTTCCTCGGCCGAGGCCGCAACCCGCGCCTCATGGCCGCGAGCCCGAAGATGCTTCGAGATGATCGTCGCCAGCGGCAGGTCGTCCTCGATCAGCAGGACTCGGGCGGGAGTGACTTCGCTAGTCATCGATCCTGCGCACGATCAGGTCGCAGCCCGCGTCCTCGGGCCATAGGATTGGCTCCAGGTGAACGCCCTTCGACCTGGCCTCTGCGCTGAAGTGGCGGACCACTTGCTCTCCGAACCTCAGGCCGGAAAGAGTGATCCGCGAGGCCGAGCCCGACGCGACGAGCTCCATCGCGCTCTCGACCTCGGTGATCTCAGAGGCCAGCCGACGCCGGGTTTCTTCGGGATCGTGACTGGCCGCCGGGCGGGTAGTTTGGCGTCCCATTTCCGCAGGATCGCGCCGTACTCCAAGAGGCAGCCACCGGCCGAGGGGTGGCCAACGCTAAACACCGTCTAAACATTGACCCGACCCGGTTGAACAGACGCCCCTCGGGGCACCGGCGCGAAGTTCCGATCGCCCGGGAGACGCCGGCGCTACGCTAACGACATGCTGGAAACGCAGGCTGAGATCGCTGAGCTGCAGCGCCTCTTCGACCGGACCGTTAGCGGGACGGTCGAACGGGTCGGCTGCGACCACCCCGACCAGGATCTGACTCACGAGACCTGGCAGGTGGCATGCGGTGTCGACCCGTACAGCATCGGTGGCGACGTCACCTTCTTCCGGATCGTGCCGGCCTCTGCATGCGCCTACGCGTCTCACCCCGAAGAGTTCCCCGAGAGCTAGCAGGAGGTTCCGAATGGCCGCCGTCCCGGAAGGGCTCGCGTCTCTCCTCACGACAAACGTTGTTGCCCACGTGTCGCTGGTGGAAGCGGACGGCTCGATAGTGACGCACGTCATGTGGGTGGACTACGACGGCGAACACGTCCTGACCAGCTCCCCGAAGGAGTCCTACAAAAGCCGGGCTTTCCGCCGCCGGCCGCAGGTCTCCATCTCGGTCGTCGACCCGGCCGATCCGTGGCGCCGTCTCTCGATCAGCGGCCGCGTCACAGACATCCACGATGACGATGGGCTGGCTTTCATCAACAAGATGTCCGCCCGATACATGGGCGCGCCATACCCGCGCCCCGGGGCAAGAGAGGTCTTCGTCATCACGCCTGATCGCGTGCGATCCTACGAGGGCCGCCGTTAGCCACTGAGCGCCCAGACCTCCGGCCGGCGACGCGGCGTCACGTCCGAGCCCAGTCATACTTGCGCTCATGGGGCAACGATCCTGAACGGCATCCGAAAGCGGCGCTGGGCTAGCCTCGCGGGCCGTGGGCCGAGCATCGCCTCCGCGGAAACCCGCGAGGGCGTAACCGAACCAACGCCGTGGACCCTGCGCGCCATCTACGTCGGCATCGGCGCTTCGACCGCGTCCATCTCCCCGTTCGTCCCCGTGATCCTTCAAGTCCGCGGCCTCGACACCACGGCCATCGGGATCGTCGCGGCCGTCGCGGCGCTCCTGTCCGCGGTGGTGGTTCCGGCCTGGGGCCACCTGGCCGACGTCCTCCTGGGGCGGGCACTGGCATTCAAGATTGGCCTGCTCATCGGTTCGGTCGCGGCGGCCGGCCTCTTGCTGGGGCTTCCCGTCGTGGCAATCGCCGCGATCGTCGCCAGCTTCACCGTGTTCGGAAGTCTGTTCATCGCGCTCGGCGACACGCTGGCGGTGGTCGAGCTGCCGGCACCCGAGCGGCAGTACGGTGCCCTCCGAGCCCACGCCAGCCTCTCCTTTGCGGTGGGCATCGTGGTCGCCGGCCTCATTTACGACTGGGCCGGATACGGCGCGGCGTCGTGGGTCTTTCTGGCCTGGGCGGGTGTCCTGTTCATTCTCATGGGGCGTGTCCGCGACCGCACAGCGGACTGGTCGGTTCGGGACAATGCCGAGGACGTCGGCGGCGCGGGCGCGCGTCGGTTCGGCTCGCTGGGTCGAGCGTTCGCCGTTCAACCTCGGCTTTGGGCAGTGCTAGCCAGCTTCGTCCTGGCGTTCACAGGGCTGCAGGGCGCGCTGACCTTCAGCGGCATCCGCATCGTGGACCTCGGGGGTCGGCCTTCCGACGTCGCACTGTCGTACGGGCTGGCTGCGCTTACCGAGGTGCCGGGGCTCGTGGCGGCGGGCTGGCTCGGCCGGCGGATCGGGCTGCGCTGGCTATGCCTTCTATCGCTGGTCTCGTACGGCCTGTGCATCACGTCGTGGGGCATCCTCCCTTCCGTGTTTGCGATCAACGTGACGCGGTTCGTCACCGGCCTTTGCTTCGGCTCGCTCATCGCCGCCCGTGTGCTTATCGTGCCGAGGCTGCTTCCAGAGGCACTTCAGGCGACCGGTCAGGTCCTGTTCCAAAGTGCGACCTACGGCGTTGGGACAGTGGTTGGAAGCGTTGTCGGGGGTCTTGCGTACGGCTCGATCGGGCCGACGGCTTTCTTCGCCGGTGCGGGCGGCGTCGCGATAGCCGGCGGAATCGCGACCTGGTTCGTCCTGGCCGGTCCGGTCGGCGCGCGATTGTCGGGTCCGAGCGATGCTCCCTTCGGGCTGGCCGAACCGCCAATCTTGCCGTTGTGACGACCGGGTGGCCCTCCGGCGCCGTGGTCGATCTGGCGCGTGGTGCGGTTCCGCTGGCTGTGCGACAGCCTCGGAGCGCTATCGTGTCCCGGGTCATCCGCGACGAGGCGAGGGCAATGTGCCGATCGATTCAGACGCTTCATAACTACCTGCCGCCGGCAGGTGCCCCCGATGTGCATGCGGCTGCGCTCCAGTACGTCCGCAAGATCAGCGGCATGACCCGCCCGGCTAAGGTCAACCAGGCGGCCTTTGACCGGGCGGTCGAGGCGGTCTCGGCGGCGACTCGGGAGTTGCTTGAGACGCTCGTCGCTACGGCTCCGCTGCGAGACCGAGTGGCGGACCGGCAGCGCGCTCGGGCAAGATGGCAGCGGCGGCAGGTCCACATGGCGGCGCGATGACTTGGACCGACCACCTCAGCGTGGATCGACCGTCCCTGCGGGCGGTCTCTCGCTGAGCGACTCGCCATCGGCAATGCGATAGCCGATGCCGGGCTCAGTTTCAATCAGGCCGTCGAGCGAAGTTGGCGACGCGGCCGATAGCTTGCGACGAAGCCGGCTCACGTATACATGGGCATAAGCGCTCTCGTCGGCGTACGCCAGGCCCCACACAGCGCGCAGCAGCCGGGCCCTGGTCAGGACGCGGCCCTGGTTCGACAGCATCACCTTGAGCAGCTCGTATTCGCGGGGTGTGAGGCGAACCGGCTCGCCCGAAACGTGAACCTCGCGCTTGACAGGATCGAGTTCGATCGGGCCGAGCCGCAGGCGTCCTTGCGCATCGGCGTCGGGACCACCCGCTCGCCGGAGAACTGCCCTGATCCTCGCGTTCAACTCGTCCGTGGCAAACGGCTTGGTCAGGTAGTCGTCCGCGCCGGCCTCGAGGCCTCCGATCTTGTCGCGCTCGTCGCCGCGGGCGGAAAGGATGATGATCGGTGTCGTGGCCTCACGGCGGATCCGTCTGATGACGTCCAGGCCGTCGAGGTCGGGCAGGCCAAGGTCGAGCAGCACCACGTCGGCACGGTGGGCGTCCCACTGGCGAATCGCCTCGTGGGCC